>WOYI011116552.1_pt1 | contig 31391 bp, 23 predicted proteins | sample 6423411 | NCBI WGS metagenome assembly WOYI01 (sample SAMN13441803, study PRJNA592873) | oil field metagenome | biome: oil field; feature: oil-well bore; material: oil-contaminated soil; isolation source: oil-contaminated soil from oil-well borehole | place: Germany: Wietze | collected 2016-10-18 ...
GCTGTCATCCTGATCGCCTTTCTCATCGGCGGCATCCTGCTTTTCCGCTGGCTCGGCCAGACCAATGACGTGCAGGCCACCGTCACCGATGTCTATTGGGAACACAGCATTGCTGTTGAGGAATACCTCGAAGTGACCGAGAGCGACTGGTGGGACGAAGTGCCCGGTGATGCCGCGGTTTTGTCCTGCGATCTGGAATACCGGTACACCTCAGAGCAGCCTGAGCCGGATGCGACCGAGGTCTGCGGTGAGGCCTATGTGGTTGATACCGGCACCGGCATCGGGGAGGTGGTGCAGGAGTGCGTGTACGAGGTCTACGACGACTATTGCGAATACACCGTCTGGACCTGGACGCCGATTGCTCCGGCGCTCGCCTTTGGAAACAACCTCGCGCCCTATTGGCCCACGCTCAACCTGACTCCCAACCAGCGCGAAGGCGCACGTGATGTGACTTATGAGATTGAGTTCCAGGGACCGGAGAAAACCTACACCTATTCAACCACTGACCTGGAGCTCTTCCTTCAGGCCACGCCGGGCAGCGAGTGGACCCTCAAGGTCACCAATCTCGGTGCCGTTGACGAGATAATACTTAACAATTAGGGTCTTTATTGGGTATAATAAAAAAGTTGAGACAAAGTAATATGACCTTTTTGGAGGAAAAAATGGAACTATTGGAATATGCAAAAGTTGGTAAACCCGCTCCTTATTTTGAGATGAAAACCACCAAGAATTTGGAGACCTTAGATGAGGTTGTCACCCTGGACGATTACAAAGGGAAATGGCTGATCTTCTTCTTCTATCCGGAAGACTTCACCTTTGTTTGCCCCACAGAAATCCTGGCCCTTTCAGACCGCTATGAGGAATTCCTTGAGATGGGTGCCGACATCCTCGGCGTTTCAACTGATTCGGTGCATTCTCACAAAGCCTGGCTGAATATGCCCGTTGATGAGAATGGCATCCAGGGCACCAAATATCCCCTGGCCGCCGACCGCACCCACGAAGTCGCCGAGGCTTATGGCGTTCTGGTGGAAGAGGAAGGTGTTGCCCTGCGCGGCCTGTTCATCATTGATCCGGACGGCATCCTGCAGTATTCTGTCGTCCATAATCTGAACATCGGCCGCAGCGTTAATGAGACTATCCGGGTGCTGGAAGCCCTGCAGGCTGGCGGCCTTTGCGGCGCCGATTGGGAACCCGGCGACGATATGCTTTAGGGTCGGGTAGCGCTATGCCAATGCGATTAAAAACACCGCTGCCTGAGTTGGACGGCGTGACCGAGTGGCTGAATGACCAACCGGATCTGGATAGCTACAAAGGGAAACCTCTGCTGGTGTATTTCTGGGCCGTCAGCTGCCATATCTGCCACGAGAACATGCCGAAGCTGCAGGCCTGGCGGGAGGAGTTCGTGCCCAAAGGCCTGAACATGATCGCCATCCACTGTCCGCGGATGGAAACGGATACGGATGTGGAAAAGGTGAAAGCTCAGGTGAAGGAATTCGGGATCGTTGAGCCTTGCGGGATTGATAACCGCCACGAGGTCAAAAAGGCCTTCGATAACGATCTTTGGCCGGCGTACTTCATCTTCGACGAAGAAGGACTGCTCAAGCGGCGGGCAGCCGGTAACGCCGGCGTCTCGATGCTCGAGCCGATCCTGAAGAAGATGTTTGAATAGACCACTCCAAAAGTGTGGATGAGCTGGGGCTGCCTTTTGAAGCAGCCCCATTGATGAATCAAAGAAGAACACTACGGCAGATGTGGCGTAATCGCGATGTCATAGCGATAAGAAACCTGGCTCATTCGTTATTGCGATTGTGCTTTCATTTTCCCAGGGCAATCGCAAAGTGCGCAAGCGTGTCTTTTTGATAATTTTGGCCAACGAATCACCCTATCCCCAGCCCTTTCCCTCACTGAGGGAAAGGGTGGTTTTTGTTGAATAAAGGGTTGAAATGACCCGAAGCGAATGACTTTGCAATTGCCCCGTCACTTCCCCCCGCCATTTGCGTGATTTTCAATATTGATGATAAAATCAGGATGTTTGATTTATAGTCGAGGTTGACTTTCCCCGCGAGAGGCTTTATATCATTATTCTCTGTATGTTTTGACGGGATTGCCGGGGGTCTTTTATAAAGCGCGGCGAAAAGTCATTGCGCCAGACATAACTTATGGTGGACCTCTGTGTTGTACCAAGGGATCATTTCGCATAAGAGAGAGGTTTATTCGTATGGATAAAAAGGAGAAGCTGCCCTTCTGGACCAAGCTCATTTACGGTACCGGTGACCTTGGTTTCAGTATGAACAATTCCATCATCACATCCTTATTCCCCATTTTTATGATGGACATGGTTGGACTGACACCGGGCCTGGTCGCCATCATCATGTTCATCGGTCGAAGTTGGGATTACATCAACGACCCCCTCGTGGGTTATTTTTCAGACCGCACTCGCACCCGCTGGGGGCGCCGGCGGCCTTTCTTGTTATTCGGCGCGATCCCCTTTGGGCTTTCGTTCATTCTGCTCTGGCTCAGTCCGAATTTCAGCCAAACCGGCATGATCGTCTATTATTCGCTGGCTTATATCATTTATGAAGCTATGGCGACAGTCGTTTATATGCCATATTATGCGCTTACCCCGGAACTGACCGATGACTATGACGAACGCACAAAACTGACCAGTTTCCGCATGCTCTTCAATATCGCAGGCAGCCTGATCGCTTATGTGTTCCCCATGATGGTGATCGGCACGATGGTGCCCGATAACAGCAAAAAAGTGCTCCTGATGGGTGTGATCGCTGGTGCCGTCGCCGCGACGCCGCTGCTGATGGTCTTCTTTGGCACCAAAGAGAAGAAAGAGTACATGCTCGAAACGCAGCCCAAATTGATCCCGTCGCTCAAGGCTGCCTTAAAAAACCGCCCCTTCATCTTTGGCGCAGGTATCTACCTGCTCACCTGGATGACGATCGTTGTTCTGGAAACCAACCTGCTGATCTACATCAAATACATCTTACAGCGCCAGGGCCAGAGCAGCCTGATCATGGCGACAATTTTCGTCACGGCGATCTTTGCGCTTCCCATCTGGAACTGGGCGGCCAAGCATTGGAACAAGCGTCTGGCGTATATCATCGGGGTGTCTTTCTGGGCCATCGTGATGATCGTCCTGATTCTGGTCACGCCGCAGACGCCCTTCTGGGTCATCATCATGCTGTGCATGTTGGCAGGCATCGGCGTGAGCGCCGCGCAGGTCCTGCCCTGGGCCATTATCCCTGATGCGATCGAGTGGGATGAGTGGAAGACGTTCGAGCGCCATGAGGGGATGTTCTACAGCCTGATCACACTGCTCGGCAAGATCGGCAACTCCATCGCCGGCCCGCTGTCCCTGCTGGTGTTGCAACTGACCGGCTATCAGGCCGGGTCCGTCGTCCAGCCCGACAGTGCGCTGCTCGGTATCCGCCTCGTGATCGGTCCCATCCCGGCGCTTCTTTTGGTTGGCGGCATCGTTTTCGCCCTCTTCTACCCGCTGAGCCGCGAACAGCATCACAAGATCGTCGCCGAACTGCGCGAACGGCGCAAGGCCGGAAAGCAGCTCAAAGCCGACGAGAAAACTCTTCCGGGCGCCAAAGAAACCGTGTGATCTGGAACGGGCCCGGCTTCATCGCAGCCCCGATATCCATTGGCGAAGCGCTCAAAGTCGGCGGATGAGGCATCCAGCTAAATAATTAACTCCCCTTGGCGGAATGAAGCTGCCAAAGGGAGTTTGAGTTTACAAGCCGACCCCATCAACACTCAGGATGTTGTGATGAAAAAACTCTCCCGTCTGACGAACATCATTTACGGGCAGGGGACCTGGGTTTCAGCATGACCGGCACCATCATCGCGGCTTATTTCCCGATCTTCCTGACGGACGTGGTGGGGCTGACGCCGGCCATCGTTGCCTTCGCCTTATTCGTTGGTAAAAGCTGAGACTACATCAACGACCCGCTGGTGGGGTATCTTTCGGACCGCACGCGAACCCGGTGGGGCGGCGCCGACCCTTGCTGTTTTTCGGCGCGCTGCCCTATGCGGTGGTCTTCGCTTTCCTCTGGTTCCGCCCGGTGAGGAGTCCCACACTGCCCTGGTGATCTTTTGCACCGTGATGTACATGCTGTATAACGCGGTGGTCCCATTCGTGGGCATGCCCTATTTCGCGCTCACCCCGGAACTGACCGAAGACTACGACGAGCGCACGGAGCTGACCGGTTATCGCATGTTCTTCTCGATCCTCGGCAGCCTGCTCTCCTTTTTAAAAATGTCTTTGGCAATGAGCACCAGATGTTCACTGTGGTCTTCCTGGTGGAAGAATGGTCCGGGGAAATCCAGAAGGAGACGGATGAGACGGTATACGCCTGGTTCTTTCACCTGGGTGATCTGGCGCCCATCCCTGCGCTGTTCCAGGAAACGCAGGAGGACACCCTGTCCTTCACCGGGGAATTGATCCTGAAATAGGCGCGTTCACACGCAGGCCGGCCATAGAGCCGACGGCATAAGGGCCAGGTTACCGGGTCAACAAAACAAAATGGATGGGTTGCACAAGGGCGATGTTCAAGCGAAATATTCGTATTGGGGGAAATTAATTGTGTGGGAGCGTTTTTTTCAAAAGATTCCACTTCTTGATAACGATTGAAAAATCTTGTAAAATCAAAATGAGTAGACAAGCGGCCCCTCCTGTTCATCTATTTTTTACATTGTACCGATGTGTCACTTGATTAAGGGAGAAAGACATGAACATCATAAAAGTTTCAGCAAACTCCCGCACCGCTGCTGTGGCAGGGGCAATTGCAGGCGTGATGCGCGAGCACCGGTATGCAGAGGTGCAATCCATTGGGGCTGGTGCCGTTAACCAGGCGGTGAAAGCCACCATCCTTGCCAAAGGGTACCTCATCAATGACGGGATCGATATTGTCTGCGTCCCGGAATTCGTTGATGTCGATATCGACGGCAAGGTGCGTACGGCCATTAAGTTGACGATTACGCCTCGTGGGGAAGAGGCGCCGTCCGTGGAAGGGCCGCCTGCAGAAGAGCCGGCATCAATGGAGCCGCCTGAGGCGGTGGGGGAAGTACTGGAAACGCCGGAATAGACCCCGGCGTTCATCAACTTTTTATCGAATCAGAAACAGACGTTTGACGCGTCTGTTTTTAGTCTTTTGATTCAGATAGTAACAGTTTTTACAAATCAAAATGGACTTCGTCCTTGCCCACCAGGATGTCCTGGACCTTTTCGATCACCAGGGCCAGGTGCTGTGGTTTGGCGACGTAGTCCAGGTTGTCCGATGGCACGGTCAGCACCGGGCAAAGCTCGAAATGATCCACCCAGCTCTCATACAAGTCGTTCAGGTCGGCCAGATAGTCGGCGCTGATGGTGCGCTCGTAAGAGCGGTCGCGCCTGGCGATCCGGTCCAGCAGGGTGGGGACGGAAGCGCGCAGGTAGATGACCAGGTCGGGCGGCGGCAGGAATTCAACCAGGACCTGGTAAAGCTCGCGATAGGTCTCATAATCGCGGTCGGTGATGGAATCCTGCAGGAAAAGGTTATGGGCAAAGATCTCCGCGTCTTCATAGACGCTGCGGTCCTGGATCACGGATCCGGGTTGGCTCATCAGGTTGCGGTGGATCCGCAGACGCCGCATCAGGAAGTAGACCTGGGAATGGAAGGCCCAGGCTTGCATATCTTCATAGAAGTCTGCCAGGTAAGGGTTCTCGGACACCGGCTCGTAAAACGGGATCCAGTTCAGTTTTTCGCTGAGCATCCTGACCAGGGTAGATTTGCCCACCCCAATATTCCCTGCAACGGCAATGAATTTTTCCATGAACTGCGGTACTCCTGAAACCGGGCGGTATTTAACGCCCGGTGATGTAAGCCTTTTTGATGAGGCCCTGGATGGCCTTTAACCCATTATAAGCGCAATCCCGCCTCTTCTCAACAGGATTGACTTAAAAATGGATGGAGATTGTGAAGGGGGAAGGGTTGAATTTTGGCAGGTCAGGGACACCGGTCAAACTGCGGTGAAGACTTCGTCATCCTCCTGATAAGGATAATAAAACAGGGCTGCCAGATTGGCAGCCCTGTTGTCATTCTTGGGTTCTATTCAGGAACGTTGAAGCTTTCCATCCGGTCCTGGCGGTCTTTTTCGATCTGCTTCTGAAGGAAGAGTTTGGTCACTTCAGCAGCGACGGACGGGACCAGGATCAAGGGCAGGATCTCCAGCCACTGTGACCAGCCCAGCGGCAGCGTATCGAAAATCGGCTGCAGGAAGGGGACGTAAATGACCAGCATGATGAGCACTAACGAAGCCAGCACGGCCCAGTTCATCAACTTGTTCTTTAACAAACCAATCTTCAGCAGCGGATAGTATTCCGACCGAGCGGTGTAGGCCCGCAGCAGCTCGGAGATGCTGAGCGTGACAAAGGACATGGTTTCTGCGAAGGCGGCGTGGTCCGGGTCGGTAAAGCGGCCGAGGGCAAAAGCGCCAAGGGTGACCGCCGTGATGGCGATGGTCTGCACAAGGATGCCGATCTGCATGTATTTGTTGATGATCGGTTCTGATGGAGGCCGTGGGGGCTGGTCCATGATATCGGGGTCACCGGGCTCGGTCCCGAGGGCGAGCGCCGGGGCGCCGTCCGTCACAAGGTTGAGCCAGAGCAGCTGGATCGCCGTCAGGGGCACCGGCCAGCCAAACAACGTTGCCAGGAAGATCACCATGATCTCGGCCGCGTTGCAGGAAAGCAGGTAGTAGACAAACTTGCGGATGTTGCTGTAGATGACGCGGCCTTGTTCCACGGCGGAGACAATGCTGGCGTAGTTATCATCGGTCAGCACCATGTCAGCCGTGCCTTTCGCCACGTCCGTGCCGGTGATGCCCATAGCGACGCCGATGTCGGCCCGCTTGATGGCGGGGGCGTCATTGACGCCGTCGCCCGTCATGGCGACCACTTCTTCATTCGCACGCAGCGCATCCACAATGCGCATCTTGTGCTCGGGGCTGACCCGGGCATAGACGTCGGTTTCCATCACATTCTGCTTCATTGCCTCATCGGAAAGGTCGTTGATGTCGGCGCCGGTCATGACCTTGTGGCCGGGTTGCAGCAAGCCGATCTCTTCGGCGATGGCCCGGGCGGTGTTGGGATAGTCGCCGGTGATCATGATCGTGCGGATCCCGGCATCACGGGCGGTGGTAAGCGCTTCGCTGACCTCCGAGCGAGCGGGATCGATCATGCCGATCAGGCCGACAAAAGTGAGGTCCTGTTCCAGTTCATCGCTGTTGATCTCATCCGGGAGCACCGGCACCATGCGATAGGCAACGCCGAGCACACGCAGTGCATCTCGTGTCATGGTATCGATTGCTGCCATGATCTCTTCACGGTGTTCATCCGTCAGCGGTTCGTCGCCGTTCTCGATAGTCTGCATGTGGGAACACAGGCCTAAAACCACATCCGGCGCGCCTTTGACGGCGATGATGTACCATTCCCGTTTTTCGTCACCGCTCTTGAGCGGGGAGATATCGCTGTCCTCGGGTTCCTCAACGGAATGGATGGTGACCATGCGCTTGCGGGTCGAGTCGAAGGGGATTTCTTGTTGACGGGGATAGGCCTGGTTGAGCGATTTGGCAGAGGCGCCGGCTTTGAGCGCGGCCACCAGGATCGCACCCTCGGTAGGGTCGCCGATCATGCGGAAGGTCTGCTGGCCGCCTTGCTCGCCGGCCGGTTCCAGTTGGGAGTCGTTGTTGAGCGTGCCCAGCCAGAGGGACGTCTTAACGGCCGGGTAGTCATCCAATGAGACTTTCTCGCCATTGACCATGAAGTCGCCTTCGGGCGTATAGCCGCTGCCGGTCACATCGACGAACTGACCACCTGCCCAGATGCGGGTGACGGTCATCTCGTTCTGGGTCAGCGTCCCGGTCTTATCGGAGCAGATCACGGTGGCGGAACCGAGGGTCTCAACGGAGGAGAGTTTGCGGATCAATGCGTGGCGTTTGATCATTTCGCGCATGCCCAGCGCCAGGCTGATGGTCACTACAGCGGGTAAGCCTTCCGGAACGGCGGCAATGGCCAGAGAGACCGCGACCATGAAAAGTTCGGTGAATTCCGCCAGGGCGGCTTCACTGAGGAGACTTGCGCCGCCGGATTGCAGGGCGAAGCGAACGGCACCGATCACAAAGACCAGGCCGCAGATCGCGAGGGAACCCCAACCCAGGACTCTGCCAAGCTGATCCAGCCGGCGCTGGAGGGGCGTTACTTCATCTTCAACGGATTGGAGCATGGTGGCGATCATCCCGAGTTCGGTGTTCATGCCGGTCGCGACGACCACGCCCGAGCCGCGGCCGTAGTTGACCAAGGTGCCCATAAAGGCGGTGTTCTTTCGGTCGCCCACGGGGATATCCGCTTCCAGACGGGTCTGGGCGTTCTTTTCCACGGGCAGCGATTCACCGGTAAGTGAAGCTTCATCCACCCGCAGGTTGACGGCCTCCAGGAGCCGGACATCCGCGGGGACGTAGTTGCCGGCCTCGAGGTAGACGATGTCGCCCGGCACCAATTGCGCGGCGGGTACAGTGACCCGGTGACCACCCCGCAGGACCGACGCCTCGGGCGCGGCCAGCTTCTTCAGCGCGGATAATGCCGCTTCGGCGCGGCTTTCCTGGACGATGCCCATGATGGCATTGAGGATCACGATGGCCAGGATGGCGATCGCTTCCACGGGTTCACCAATCAGAGCGGAAATCAGGGAGGCGCCCAACAGCATGTAGATTACAAAGCTGTTGATCTGATCCCAGAGCATCTTCCAAAAGGTGGTTGCGGGTGCTTCGGTCAGTTCGTTCAGGCCGAACTTTGCCTGACGTTCCTCAACCTCTTCAGGAGAGAGACCGTCCTCAGGCGACGTTTCCAGTTTACTCAATACATCCGTGCTGGACATGGCGTGCCACGAGATGGTCACATCCTCCGATTTAATTTTGTCGAAGACAGGATTCTCTTCACTCATAAAATACTACTCCTCTTGCTGGATTATCAAACAATGATTTTAAGTACGGATCCTTCGCTCAACCTTAGATTATCTAAGGTTTTTGGCGCAAATCTTGTTAATTATATCCGATTAATTAATCAGAGATGACTCACACTTTGCCTCAAAAATAATCTTACTATAAGAAGGAACGTTGCCTCAAAATAAATGTTACTCTAAAGCCAGGTCAAAGGATCTGGAGATAAAGAGAAATCCGAAAATTGAATGCGTTTGAAACCGCATATGCTGAAGAACAAGTTGACGAACAGGGCCGCGGTGGAAGGAAGCCGCTGTGCATATCCAATCAACAGTCCGCAATCCGAACAGCTTTCATGGGGGGATTATGGCAGCATTCATTTTCTACGGTCGCCAGGCGGGCTGATAATCCTCCGCGGGGTCGGTTGTCAGTGCGGTCAGGCGCGCGCCCGTGCGCATCATCAAATAGATATCCAGGCCCGCCCCGGCCTCGCGCCCGTCGCACAGGACCCAATCCGCGTCCGGTGAAAATGCCGGATTCTGCGCCCATGCCAGCCCCGTATCCAATGGCACGTCCTGGTTACCGCTCAACAGGCGCCCGCCCAGAAGGCCCTCTTTCCCAAAATCAAACAGCACCAGGTCCCCTTCCGGTGACCAGGCCGGATGCAGTGCAGTCTGATAATTCTGCCCGAGCACGCCGCGCGGCTCTCCCTGGCCGTCGGCGCTTACCATGAAGAGCACCGGCCGGTTGGTAACCGGGCTGGGCGAGACGAACAGGATTTCCGAGCCGTCCGGTGACCAGACCGGCATGCGGCTAACCGTGGAACGGTTCATCAGGTTCCAGGTCTCACCGCTGCCAAAATCGTAAATGAAGACCTGCGGCTTGCCGGTCTGCAGGGAGGTGAAGGCCAGCCGGGTCCCGTCCGGCGACCAGGACGGGTCGTAATCGCCCGTCGCCAGGGTCGAGATCAGGTCGCTGCGGCCCGTGTCCAGGTCGAGCACGAAGATGCTCGCGCCGTCATAGCGGTCCTGCAGACCGCCGCAGGGCGAGATATACGCCAGGCGCACGCCATCAGGCGCCCAGGCGGGCTGGCAGGCGCCGCCCGGTTCCGTGGTGATCTTTTCCACAGCGCCCCCATCGGCGTTCATCAGATGGATTTGCGGGAGGCCGTCCCGCTCTGAGACGAAAGCGATCTGCCCGCGCCCGCCACCCTGGGGCGTGCCTTCGGGTTCGGGGGTGGCGGTCTGGGTTGGTCCCTCCACCGCGAGGACCACGGTTTCTGTCGGCAGCGGGGCCGATGGCAGGCTTGCAGTCGGGTCAGCTGCTGCGGCTGCTGCCGCGCCGCTGGTCGCAGTCGGCGCTGGGGGCATCGCCGGCGCAGCCGGCCCCCCGCCGCCCAGGACGGCCAACGCTGCACCGCCACCCAGCACCACGATCAGCAGCGGGACCAGCCAGGCCCAAACCGACCGCTTCCTGCGGGGTGCCTGCGGGTGGGTCTGGGGCCGGGCCTTCGGTTTGGGGACGGTTGCATTGGCGACCGCCTCCTGCCCGGATACGTCAGCGGGCAAGGGGTGCGCGGCCAGCAAGGCAGCCTTGAACGCGCCCGCTGTTGGGTAGCGGTCTTCGGCCCGGACGGCCATTGCCTTTTCGACAGCGTCCGCCAGCGCCGGGCTGACCGCCGGGTTGACGGCCGTGATCGGCTTAAGCTCATCCCGGCCGAGGGCCCGGTCCAGCGACTCCGGCGGCGTCTGCCCGGTCAGCAGGGCATACAGCGTGGCGCCCAGGGCATAGATATCCGAACGGGCATCGGTCCCCTGGCCGTACTGCTCCACCGGGGAAAAGCCCGCGGTGATGCCTTTGGCACCGACGGCCGTCATCTCGCCTTGTTCGAAGAACTTCGCCAGCCCAAAATCCACCAGCATCACCTGGCCCTCCGGTGTGACCTTGAGGTTGCCCGGCTTGATATCCCGGTGGATCACGGGCGGGGTGCGGGAATGCAGATAGTCCAGCGCGTCGCAGACCACCGCGCCGATCTGGGCCGCCTCTGCCGGAGGCAGCGGGCCGTCAAGGTCAGCCAGGCGTTGGTCCAGGTCCTGGCCGGCGACAAAATCCATCACCAGGTATTCGCCCTGGCCTTCAATCACAAAATGATCGATCACCCGCGGCAGGTTGGGATGGCGCAGTTTGGCGAGGATGGTGGCTTCCTGCCGGAACTGGCGGGAATGCCCTTCGGTGGTGTATTGGTTCTCCTTGAGGGCGACGTCCACGTTCAGGACTTCGTCATGCGCCTTATAGACCGTCCCCATGCCGCTCTGCGCGAGGGGTTCGATGATGCGATAGCGATCTCGTAATAGGGAGCCGGTCTCCAGAGTCATGCAAACCTCCTGCCTGTCTTGTTATGGGACAAACCAATATCCGGTCGCCGCTGCAGCGGTCCGTCAGTCTTCTCAGTGTGCCGGTCGCCAGGCGGGGTCATAGTCCATGGCGGGGTCTTCGGTCAGTTGGATCAGGTTGGACCCCGGAAAGGCCATGATGTAGATATCAGAGAGGAAATTATAGTACCAGTAGTCAAACGCCAGCCAGTAGCCATCCGGGGAAGCGTCCACATTATCCATCAGCGGGATGTATTCCAGGCGTATATTGGGGATGATGGGGTATTCTTCCGCCTCGCCGAGATCCTCAATGCGCATGCCCAAAAGCTGCTTGGAGGGGCTGCCCAGGCCCAAAACCTGGCTGAACAGGATCAGGTCTTCACGGGGATACCATTCCGGGTTGCTGTTGTCGATCGCGCCGGAAAGCGTGAACTGCACGGCGTCGCTGCCATCGGCATCCATCAGCCAGACTTGTCCGACGCTGCGGATGCGCACGAAGGCCAGCTGTTCACCATCCGGCGACCAGGCCGGGTCGAAGTCATCATAACTGCCGTCTGAAAGCCGTACGACAGTGGTCAGGTCCTCGGTGCTGATCTTCATCAACTGCATCTGGCCGTTGATCAGCGAAGTATAGGCGATCCACTCGCCATCCGGCGACCAGGCCGGATCGAAGTCACCCTCTAGCGAAGACGGCAGGGGCGTCAGCTCCCCGGTAGGCACGTCGAGGATATACAGGCTGGAGCCGGGGTAACGAGCCCGATTCCTGGCGCAGGGCGATGTGAAAACGATCCGCTTACCATCGGGCGACCATGCAGGCTGGCAAGCGCCATCCACAACGTTGGTCAGTTGGGTCTGAACACGCCTGGCGATGTCCATCATCCAGATTTGCGGTTGGCCGCTGCGCTCGGAAACGAACGCCAGCATCGCATCGCCGCCGCCCAGCGGGGTAGGCGATGGGACCGGCGCATTGTCGGTGGGACCTCCCGAAGGGTCGGAAGCATCCACCGTTTGCGTCGCCGCGGCTGAGGGGGTTGGGTCGGGTGTGAGAGTCGACTCGCCAACGATGTTCGCTTCAGTAGGCGCGGGCGTTCCCAAAGAGCGGGACACCCAATCCTGCAGGATTGCCGGCCGCATCAGCGGTGTCAGCAGCACGACTGCCAACAGCAATAGCAAAACGCCAAATATAATCCATGCAGGATCCATCTTGCCGTTACGGCGGATGGTGTTATCCAGGAGGTTATTCCACCAGGCCGGCCCCTTGCGGCGACGCAGGCCGGGCGTGTCATTTTCCGGCTCGGTATGGGTGAACGCCGCCAGGCGCTGGCTGCTGCGCGCATCAGCCGGGAGGGCTTCCCGCGCCGCCACCAGCGCAGCCCGGAAGTCCCCCGCCGATTGCCAGCGGTCTTCAAACCGCAGCTGCAAGGCCTTCTCGATGGCCGCAGCCGTCTTATCCGAGACCGCGGGGTTGTAGGTTTGGAGGGGGGTGAGCGTCGTTTTCCCCGTGGCGCGGGCCAGGCTGTCCTCCGGCAGGTAACCGGCCAGCGAGGCATAGAGCGTGGCGCCCAGTGAAAAGATATCCGACCGGTGGTCGGTGGGGTCCGGGCCGTACTGCTCCGGCGGCGAGTAGCCGGGGGTCATCGCCCGGGCGGCGGATGTTGTGACCTCCTTGTCATCCATCACCTTGACCAGGCCAAAATCCACCAGAACCACTTCGCCGGACGGGGTGATCTTGACGTTGCCCGGCTTGATGTCCCGGTGAGCAATCGCCGGCACCCGCGAGTGCAGGTAGATCAGGGCATTGCAGATCGAGATCCCGATTTGCAGCGCCTCGTTCTCGCTGATAGTCCCCTCACGGTTCATCCACTGGCGCAGGTCGTCCCCGGCGACGAAGTCCATCACCAGATATTGGCCCTGCTGGTCGATCACAAAATAGTCAAAAACCCGCGGCAGGTTGGGATGGCGCAGCGAGGCCAAAATCCGGGCTTCGCGCTGGAACTGGCGAGCGTATTCTTCTGAGAAGAAAGAGTTTTCCTTCACCGCCACGGTGACATCGAGGTTCTCGTCCACGGCGCGATAAACCGCCCCCATCCCCCCCTGGCCGAGGATGTCGAGGATCCGATAGCGGTTATTGAGCAGGAACCCGTTCTCTAATGGCATAGCACACAATAATTCATCATCTGCAATGATTTTAACTTAACTCTGGCAGATAGGGTGACAGATGTAAGGTGAAAATACGCTATAATTCGGTTTGATCGAAGGTTGAGCATGTTATGGTTCAAATTGATGTCCATTCAACGGTTCTGACGGCCACGATCCTGATCGCCGTGGCAGCGGTCCTGACCCTGATCTTGGGGATCGCCAACATCGCCCAGAGCCGAAGCATTCCTTTTTATAAGAAACGGCATGACCGCGTGGCCCGTGGTTGGCGTCTGATTCTGCTGGCGGTGGTCCTGGTACCGGTGGCCTGGCTGCTGTTAACGCGTTCCGAACCCGTGATCTACCAGTTCATCTCACCCTCACCCACCCCCTCCCAAACGCCGACCATCACCCTCACGCCGACCATCACCCTCACACCCACCATCACCCTGACCCCCACTATCACCGACACGCCGTCGATCACCAGCACGCCCGGCATGCCGGATGAAGTGCAAAATGAATTTGAAGGCGAAGTCACGCCCAACCCGGACGCGCTCTTCAGCCCGCTGCAGTTTGCCCGGGAGATCGACGATGATTGGCAGCCCGTTGACCCGGCGACGGAGTTCGAAAACCCGGTCGGCCATCTTTACGGCACGTTCAGTTACAACAATATGACGGATGGCGTCCAATGGAGCGCCCTTTGGTATTGGGAAGGTGAACTGGTCTATTACGAATCCAGTCCCTGGGAAGGCGGCAGCGGCGGCTATGGCTATACCGATTGGGAGCCTGACAGCGACCAGTGGCTGCCCGGCAGTTACGAGGTGCAGATCTTCGCCGGTACCGAATGGAAGGTCTCGGGCTATTTCACCGTGATTGGCGACCCGGCCACCCCCACGATCACCAGCACGCCGACCCAGACTGCCACGCGCACCCCTACCGCAACCCGGACGAGCCTTCCTACGGCCACGCAGACCCTTTGGCCCACGTCAACGATGGCCCCCACCCGCACGCAGCGGCCGACGGACACCCGCCAGCCGACGACTTCCCCCTAAACCTAGAACACGCCAGGCTTATCCCGCGCGCTCATCGCCACCGCCACGCGTGCGGCGACTTTAGCGTTATTTCGCAGCAGCGCCAGGTTGGCCTGCAGGCTCTCCCCATCGGTCAGCTCGCTGACCCTGCTCAGCAGGAACGGTGTGGCGGCCGCCCCGTGGATGCCGCGGCGTTCCGCTTCGGCCAGCGCGGCCTCGATGGCGCGCTCCACCTCATCTTCGGGCAGGGCGCTTTCCGCCGGCGGCGGCACCACCAGGAGCACGGCCGACCGCAGCCCGGCCTCCCAGGTCCTCAAGGCGATCTCAGCCGCCTGTTCGGGCGTATCTACGCTGTAGTCCACCGGCAGACCGCTGGAGCGGGTGTAGAAGGCGGGCAGGGTGTCGGTCCGGTAGCCGATCACGGGGACGCCCTGGGTCTCCAGCACTTCCAGCGTGGCCGGCAGGTCGAGGATGGCCTTGGCCCCCGCACAGACCACCAGGACGGGTGAGCGTCCCAGTTGGGGCAGGTCAGCGGACACATCGAAGGGTGCGCCGCGGTGCACGCCGCCGATCCCACCGGTGGCGAAGACCCGGATGCCGGCCTGCTCGGCGACGAACAGGGTCGCGGCCACCGTCGTGCCGCCGCTGAGGCCCCCGGCCATCGCGATGCCGAAATCACGGATGCTGATCTTGCGGGTGCCGTCCCTGTTAGCCAGAGTTTGCAGCTGCGCCGCATCCAGCCCCACCCGGACCTTGCCATCCAGCAGGGCGACCGTGGCCGGCGTGGCCCCCTCAGCGCGTATGTCCGCTTCCATATCGCTGGCGAGGTTGAAGTTGTCGGGCCGGGGCAGTCCGTGGGTGATCACGGCCGATTCCAGGGCCACCACAGGCGCACCGAGTTTTTGCGCGGTGACCAGGTCTTTGGACAGGCTGTAGGCATGGGTTAAAGGGGTCATCTTCGTCCTCTTGGGTGTGGTGATTGGATTTGCGTTGCCTTTATTCTAGGTTCAATTCCCCATAAGAGCAAGATTGAGGGGGGCGCTGACCCACCCAATAATCCTCACCTGTTTTGAGCGCTCATTCTTCCATATCCGGGTGAAAAAAGGGTGCGTTTTTGTCTTCCGGGCTTCAACCCACCCCGCAACGACTGACAGGGGACCCTGGGTGGCGCGATCCCCCATGCCGCGACCCCACCAGCAACGATAGCAGGAAGAAAACAGTGCGCTTAAAAGAGGAGGGTAACCTAGAAAAATGATGAGATCCCGGATTGCTTCGTCGGCCTTGCGGCCTTACTCGTAATGCCAAGATGTAGGATGGGTCGCCGACCCACCACCGATGATGAGACCTTTCCAGCAACCTGTGAGGATTTCTAAGACATCAAAGGCAAATCACCGGTACCCGCCCCTGACAGGGTCATCGTAATCGCAATGACAAAAAACTTTTTCCATGCGGAGATTACCTGCGCTCTTCGCCTTGATGCCGCCGAGCCGCAATGACCACCCGCCGCCGTTTCCGGTCGCAGCCCCAGCTGAAGAGGTATGAAACGCCCAGCACCGTGATCAAATACAGCGCCAGGGTCCAGTCTGAAAAATGGAGCTTGGCCAGAACACTGCCGTTCACAAAAATAAAAGGAAGATGCCAGAGCCACCAGATGACCAGCAGGACCCCTTTCCCCGACTGGTTGGGCAAACGCCGCTTCAATGACCCCACCGTCTGTTCCTTCAGGCCCGTCAGGTCAGCCACCGGGCCGACCAGCAGAACCGCCATCAGGTTGAAGATCAGCAGCGCCGGATGGGTCAGGATCCTCGTCAGGCCGGGTGAAAGCGGCTGGAACAGCCCCCACGCCAGCAGCACCACAACCGCCAATGGATAAAGGGCGACCAGGCCGGCCATGGCCCACCCGGTCCGCCGCGCCGGTTGTTCGGCGCGGGCCTTTGGCTTGCCTCGCGCGGCTCGTGCCACGAGAAGCGCCATCAAGGCCGGAATGAAACCGCCCAGCGTCACCAGCAGGCTCAGCGGGAGGGACTCCTGCCCGGGGTTCCCGGCCAGCAGGGCCAGCGCCCACCAAAGAAACGATAATACCAACCCCACCCCCAGGAGTAAAAACGGCGACAGAGAACGATGGCGTTTCGGAGTCTGAGCGGTCATGGCTTCCTTTCATGTGATCCCGCGAATTCCGACTTTTCTTCCATTGTAGTAACTCAGTGTTAATGTTTTGGGGTTGGCGGCTTAAGATTCATTAAATGGAATGCAAACAAACCTGAGCTGAACGACGAACACCACTCGGGTTCCCCGCGTTCGTTGACGCCATCCCGGGGCAACGGTAGAATCGAGGTCATCATGGCAGATCTTCTTAACGAACTTAACCCACAACAACAGCAGGCCGTGGCCGCGCCGCCGGGGCCGATCCTCGTCCTGGCCGGGCCGGGATCCGGCAAGACCCGCGTCCTCACCTTCCGTATCGCTTACCTGATCGCCGCGCTGGGCGTACCGGCTTACCAGATCCTGGCCGTGACGTTCACCAACAAAGCTGCGCGGGAGATGGAAAGCCGGGTTGCCAGCCTGCTCGGCGGCAAGGCCGATGGCCTCTGGCTCGGCACGTTCCACGCCATCTGCGGCCGCATCCTGCGCCGTGAGGCGGCCTATCTCCCCATTGACCACAATTACGTGATCTTTGACGCCGACGACCAGGCAGCGCTGGTCAAGCGCGTGATCCGGGAGAAAGGGCTCAACGAAAAGGACTACCGCCCTCGCGTGGTGCTGTCCAAGATCAGCATGGCCAAAAACGACCTGATCGGGCCGGATGAATATCCCATCCTCACCTTTCGGGATGACACGATCAAGTCCATCTACCAGGGCTATCAGGACTACCTGATCGCCAGCAACGCGATGGATTTTGATGACATGCTGCTTTATACCGCCAACCTGCTCGAAGCGCACCCCGAAGTACGCCAGAAGTACAGCCAGCGCTTCCGCCACATCCTGGTGGACGAGTTCCAGGACACCAACCAGGCGCAATATGCCCTGCTGCACCAGCTGGCATCCTATCATAAAAACATCTTCGTGGTTGGCGATGAAGACCAGTCCATCTATCGCTGGCGAGGTGCCGACTCCCGCAACGTCGAGCGTTTCACCCGCGATTTCCCCGAAGCGAAGAAGATCCTGCTGGAGCAGAATTACCGCTCCACGCAGACCATCCTCGATGCTGCCGTGGCCGTGATTGACGAAAACCCCAACCGCACCAGGAAGGCGCTCTTTTCCGAGCGGGGCCTGGGGAAGAAGATCGTGATTTATGAAGGCACCGACGACCATGATGAGGCCGCCTACGTCGTGGATACCATCACCCGGCAGGTGATGCAGGGACAGGCAAAGGAATCGGATTTCGCCATCATGTACCGCACCAACGCCCAATCCCGACTGCTGGAAGAGGCCTTCCGCCGGGCGAACATGAGCTATCGCCTGGTCGGCGCGCAGCGCTTTTACGGCCGCCGGGAAGTCAAGGATGCGATCGCTTTCCTGCGCCTGGTCTACAACCCGCGGGACGAAGTCAGCCTGGCTCGAGTGATCAACCTGCCCTCGCGCGGGATCGGCGCGGTCACCGTGGAGAAGCTCCAGGCCCACGCCCGCCGGTACGGGATGAGCAGCGGTGAAGTCTTGCTGACCCTGGGGGAGGATGCAGGCTCCGGCGGGGATGATGCGCTGGGGCGTTCCGCCGACCGCCTGCTGCCCTTCGCCCGCATGCTGCAGGACTGGCGCGCGCACCTGGATAAGGTGGCGCTCACCGCCCTGTTTGACCAGATCATGCTGGATACGGGATACGAGGCCTACATCAAAGATGAAGACGACGAGGAACAGGACCGCTGGGCCAACATCCTGGAACTGCGTCAGGTATTATTGGAATATGAGGACCGCGGCCTGGCGGAATTCCTGGAAGCGATGGCGCTGGTGGCCGACCAGGATACCCTGCCAGAGACGCTGGACGCGCCGACCCTGATGACCCTGCACGCCGCCAAAGGATTGGAATTCCCGCAGGTGTTCATCATCGGCCTGGACGAACACTACCTGCCCCACAGCCGCTCACGGGACGACCCCGAAGCGATGGCCGAGGAACGCCGGTTGTTCTATGTCGGGCTGACCCGGGCCAAGAACCAGCTCTATCTGCTCCGCGCCCGGCGCCGCCGCAGCCCCTACGGCAGCTACGAGAGCATGGAGCCATCGCGCTTCCTGGAAGACGTCCCGGAGGAACTGGCCAGCGGGCACATCACCCGTTCCTACGACCGGCGGGACACCTATGATGCCAGCGCCTACCAATGGAACCAGCCTTACGGCGCGCCCCGCGACCGGGGTCGCCGTGAGGCGCCCAAAGCCGTCCGCCAGCGCTTCTACCCCGAGATGCGCGTGGTGCATCCTGTTTACGGCGAGGGCGTGGTCCGCAACAGCCGCCTGGAATTTGGCGACGAAACCGTGGAGGTCTATTTTGATGGGCTGGGATTGAAGGCGCTGGTCGCCTCCATGTCCAGTTTGGAGGTCCTTGAGAATTGAGGGTGGAAGACGGGTGAAGCGATTTAAGCTGGCTCTTGCAGGATTGATTTGCGTCCTGACGCTCGCGGGCCTGGCCTGTCGGCTGACATCGGCCGCGCCGGCCTCCTGGTCCGGCACGCCGTCTGCTGAGGCGCGCAACGCCACCCATACCGCTTTCGTGGGCACCCTCGAAGCAGGAATCACAGATGACCCCGGCCTGACGCCTGCTGTGACGCCTACGCCCGTTACAATGACAGCGACCCCGCAGCCAACCGCCGTGCAGGACGGTCCCTGGCTGGTCTTCCCCGCCCAGGAACCGGGCTCGATCCTGGCCTACGACGTGGAGGCGGGTACGCTGTCTGAGATCAGCCTGCCCGAGCCGATCATCGTCCCAGACCTGGCCAGGGGCCTCTCACCCGATGGCCGGATCCTGGTCGTCCGTGCCGGATCGCCCCTCAACACCGACGAACTGGGCTTATACCGGATCGAACTGATGAGCGGGGAAACGAGCCAGCTGACCCCGCTGTTGAACCTGGACGTCCAGCGCAAGATCGTCAATGAGACCGGGACGCGCGCTTTCGATACGCTTAGAGCCGTCACCCGGGAGGACGGCCTGGCCTGGTCGCCGGATGGCCGCTACCTGGCCTTCACGGCCGCCCTTAACACCACTTCCAGCGACCTCTATGTCTGGGACTCGGAGAAAGACCGGGTTGACCGTCTGAACGGGCTCTATTCCCACAGCGCGTCGCCATTCTGGTCGCCGGGCAGCAACTGGCTGGTCTCCCAGGACCTGGGGGACTATAGTGAGGAAACCGGCTGGCGGGTGGAAGCCGTCTCCGGCCTGCAGATCCCCGGTTTCAATAACCAGTCCACGCTCTATCTCCCGGCGGCGGGCAGCCAGGACGAGGTTTTCGTCGGCTGGTTGAATGCCCAGAGCTTCATGAGCCATTCGCTGACGATCGACGGCCCCACGGAGCTCCGCCAGGTGAACGTCGAGACGCACAAGGTCAATGTGAGCCTTGCCGAAACCTTCGATCAGGCTGCTGTGGACCCGAATACCGGCGCCTTTGCCTACTCGCTGGATGCCGAATCAGCGGCAGGAGCGAACCTGATCGGCGGCGTCTACCTGTTGACCCCCGGCAGTGCATCGCCCAACCTGATCCGAGCCGGCCAGTGGCCCACGCTCACCTGGGACCCGGGCGGCATGTTCATCGCCGCCGGCCAGCAAGGTCTGCTGGCGTTCAATGCCGAAGGGCAGAGCATTCACCTGCCGGATGAGCGCATGGCGCGGCTCTCTCCCAGCGGGAATTGGATCGTCGCCTGGGGCGCAGGTGAGGACGGCACTGCAGGTGCGCGGCTCTACCAGAGCCCGAGCGGCACCCGCCTGCAGACGCTGACCGACCTCCCGGTGACGGACCTGCTCTGGCAGCCGGATTCCAAGGGCTTTTTTATCCTGGCCGATGGCAGCCTGTATCGGCTCGTCTTTCCCGCCTTGAATCCGCTGGAGATCGCTTCGGGATTCAGCGCGGACCAGGTCGTGGTCATGGCCTGGGCGGCCGCAGCTCATTAACCCAACGTCAGCCTAAAGATCCCCTGGAGCATCAAACCGCCTGACCTGCGAAAATGCCGGGCGGCCCGGCCCGGCTTCACATCAAGGATCACACTCATCAAAGCCAACTCTCTCCTATGGATGGGTTCGGTGTAAACTGTTCATGACGAGGCTATAGACTCCCGGAAGTCTTAGCCCAATACAATATCCATGCGCCATCCCGCTTGCCGTTTGGAAGCTCTTCTAAAAGAGGCTATAATTAGGACGATATGTCCCAAACGCACACGCCACCCAAAAAAATCGCCGTTTTGGCGAACCCCAGGATCGACGACGCGTTGAATGTCGCCCATAACGTCGCTGAATTCCTGCGGGCGGAAGGCGCTCAGGCCGTCCCCGGATCGCTCTATGATGAGGATCTGCGGCAAGCCGTCAGCGCCAGAGAATTCGACGCGCTGATCGCCCTGGGCGGGGATGGTACCATGCTGCGGGCAGGGCATCTCTGCGCTCCCGCAGATATCCCGCTCCTGGGGATCAATGTCGGCCATTTCGGGTTCCTGGTGGAGGTCAAACGCGAAAACTGGCGCGAAAGCCTCCCGCAGCTGCTTTCGGGCGAATTCCGCTATGAAGAGCGGATGATGATCTTCGCCCGCTGTGTGCGCAAGGACCGGGACGATGCCACTTTCGACGTGATCAACGACGTGGTCGTCGCCCGCGGGCAATACGTCCGGCCGATTGAAGTGGAAGCCGACCTGGCCGGCGCACGCATCGCCAGCTACGTCGCTGACGGCCTGATCGCGGCCACCGCCACCGGCTCCACGGCCTATGCGCTGGCCGCCGGCGGGCCAATCCTGCCCCCGGAACTGCGCAACATCCTGTTGATGCCCGTTGCACCGCATCTTTCAGTGGACCGCGCGGTCGTGCTCTCCGAAGGCGCATCGATCTGCATCACCGTCCGCACCGAGCATGAAGCCGTGGTCAGCGTGGACGGGCACAAACCCCTGCCGATCGCCAGCGACGATTGCGTCCAGGTGACGGCACATAACAAATCCCTGCACATGATCCGGTTTCAGGATCCAGGCTATTTCTATCGAAACCTGACCGCTTATATGGAGCACAACCCCTTACTCAGTATTAAATCCAATGGACAATCCTAACCCCACACTCAACCCATCCGACGACCAGGAGATCACGCTCCGCTGCAATAAATGCGGCAAGCCGATCACCCCTGCCGAAGCCATCCTGACGCCCACCGGCTATCGCTGCCAGGATTGCGTCCGCAAACAGCAAAAGGTCTTTGACACCAGCCATCCTCTGGACTACGTCTGGGGATTCCTGATCGCCGTGGTCATCTCGGGGGTTGGCAGCTACCTCACCTCGCTGATCGGCTTCTTCACCTTCCTGCTCGCGCCGGCTGCCGGGGTCGCGGTGGCCGAGGTCGTCCGTCTGGTCACCCAAAAGCGGCGCAGCAAGCGTCTGTTCCGGCTGGTGAACGCCGGGATGATCGTGGGCGGGATCCCGATGATCCTGTTTTCTCTGCTGAACCTGCTGATCCCATTGAGCGCGGGTGCTTTTAATTTTTACGCGCTGCTGCCCCTGGGCTACCAGGTGCTGTATCTCGTCCTTGCCGTCCCCTCCGGCTACTACCGCCTTTCCGGCCTGCGCCGGCGTTGAGGAGTGCAATAAAACGCCTATGCTGACCGAATTGCGCATTGAGAACTTCGCCATCATCCAGCAGCTCCGCTTGTCCTTCGACAAGGGGCTGGTGATCTTCACGGGCGAGACCGGCGCGGGCAAGTCAATCATCCTCGATGCGCTGGAAGCCGTCCTGGGCGGGCGCGCCGAAACCACGACCATCCGCACCGGCATGGAACGGGCCCAGGTGGAGGCCACCTTCCGGCTCGACCCGGCCATCCGCGCGGAGGTGCAGGCGATCCTGGAAGCGGAAGACCTGCTGGACGATCCCGAATACATCACCCTGGCCCGCGAGATCCGCCATGAAGGCCGCAACACCGCCCGGATCAACGGGCGCACCGTCACCGCCTCCCTCCAGCGGGAGGTGGGCGCTTTCCTGGTTGACATCCATGGGCAATCGGAGCACCTTTCGCTGCTGCAGGTCCGCAGCCACCGCCGCCTGCTGGATGGCTTCGCCGATTCGGCCCCCCTGCTGGAAGAGTATCAGGCCAGCTACGAACAGCTGCGCCAGGTGCGGCAGCAGTTGAACGAGCTGCGCCAGAGTGAGCAGGACGCTGCCCGCCGGACGGATATGCTCACCTTCCAGGTCCAGGAAATTGATGCGGCCAAGCTGAAGGCGGATGAGGAAGAGGAACTGCGCCAGGAGCGCACCCGGCTGGCCAACGCCGAAAGCCTGGCCTCTCACGCCCAGACGGCGCTCAGCCTGATCGAAGACGGCAGCCCCGAAGTCCCCGGGGTCAGCGAACTCCTGGGAGAAGCGGTCGAAGCGCTGCAGGGCCTGGCCCGGATCGACTCGACGGCCGAAAGCTACCTTGAGCGCGCCGAATCCAGCCTGACCACGCTGCAGGACCTGGCGCTGGAACTCCAAAACTACGCCGAAAGCATTGAATTCAACCCCCGTCTGCTCGACCGGATCGAGGAGCGGATCGACCTGATCAACCGGTTGAAGCGTAAATATGGCAGCAGCCTGGCAGACGTGATCGCCTTTGGTGAACGCGCCCGGAGGGAACTCGACTCGATCACCCACGCCGAAGAACGCCTGGCGCAGCTCAGTGCGGAAGAAGATGCGCTCCTGCAGGTGCTGGCCGAGAAAGCCGGCCGGCTGAGCGCGGCCCGGCATGAGGCGGCTCGGCAGCTGAGCAGCCTGGTCGAGAATGAGTTGAACGACTTGCGCATGGCGGCGGCCCGCCTCCAAGTGGAACTGACCACCCGCCTTGATGCTGAACAAGGGCTGCCCCTGCCGGATGGCTCCCGAGTGGCGTTTGACGCCAGCGGCTATGACCGGGTGGAATTCCTGGTGGAGACCAACCCCGGCGAGGGTTTCAAATCGCTGGTGAAGGTCGCCTCCGGCGGTGAGACCTCCCGCCTGATGCTGGCCCTGAAGAACGTGCTCGCCAAAGCCGACCAGGTGCCGACGCTGATCTTCGATGAGATCGACCAGGGCATCGGCGGCCGGGTAGGGATGGTGGTCGGCGAGAAGCTCTGGTTCCTCTCCCGCCAGCACCAGGTCATGTGCATCACGCACCTCCCCCAGCTGGCAGCTTACGGCGACCAGCACTTCAAGGTCACCAAAGCGCTCGTGGATGGACGCACCATCACCGAGGTGCTGCCCCTGGCTGACGGCGGCCGGCGTGAGGAACTGGCCCAGATGCTCGGCCCGGTCACCGAGGGCACGCTGCACTCGGCGGATGAGATCCTTGAACGGGTCCGGGAAAGGACCCACTCGATTGACTAAATCGCCTTTATGGCGATTTTTTATTTCAAGCCATTGTAAATATCGGATAGAATAGGAATTAGATGAAAAGGTCACACCACCACTTCCCCAAAAAGGAGTACGCATGCCAAGCCTGAACGATATCCTGGCCGTCATCTTGGGAGGAGGGCAGGGCAAACGCTTATATCCCCTCACGATGATGCGTTCCAAACCGGCTGTCCCGATCGCCGGGAAATATCGCCTGATCGACATTCCCATCAGCAACTGCATCAACTCGGACATCTACCGGATCGCGGTGCTCACCCAGTTCAACTCCGTCTCACTGCACCGCCACATCACCGGCACCTATAACTTCGATTCCTTCCATACCGGCTGGGTCCAGATCTGGGCTGCTGACCAAACCATGGAGCGAATGGAGTGGTACCAGGGCACAGCCGACGCTGTCCGCAAGCAGTTATTTGAAATCCAATCCTCCCGCTCAAAATATGTCCTGATCCTGGCGGGCGATCACCTTTACCGGATGGATTACTCCAAGATGGCGCAGTATCATTGGGAGAGCAAAGCCGATGTCACCGTGGCCGTCCAACCGGTCGGCCGGGAAAATGCGCCCCGCTTCGGCATCCTTAAACAGGATGGGCACGGCGAAATTGTGGACTTCGCCGAGAAGCCCAAAGACGCCGAGACCTTGGATGCCTTTGTCTCCCGCGATGACCCCGAAAAGCCCTATCTGGCCTCTATGGGCATCTACATGTTCAACCTCGATACCCTGGTGGATATTCTTTCCCTGCGCCAGGGCGGGCAGGATTTCGACGACTTCGGCTACGACATCATCCCGCATTGTGTCCAGAACGAGCCCAAGGTCTTCGGCTATGAGTTCAACGGCTATTGGCGCGATATCGGGACGATCCGCTCGTTCTATGAGACCAACCTGGCGCTCACCCTGCCAAACCCGCCTTTCGATATCTATAACCCCGACCAGCGGATCTATACCCACGCCCGCTTTCTGCCGGGGTCCCGCCTGGCCGATTGCAGGCTCCATAACGTATTGATCGCAGAAGGCTGCGAGATCAGTAACGCCACGGTCGAGCACTCCGTCATCGGCCTGCGCAGCCAGATCAAGAAGGGCACCTGCATCAAGGACACGGTGTTGATGGGCGCGGACTACTATGACGATTCCGGCGATATCCCCATGGGCATCGGGGAGAACTGCCACATCGAAGGCGCGATCATCGACAAGAACGTCTATATGGGCCAGGACGTGGTCATCAAGCCCTTCCCCGCCGGGACGGAAATCGATACGGACACCTACACCGTGCGGGATGGGATCGTGGTGATCCCCAAGCGGACAGTCTTGCCCTCCGGCACCCGTATCGAACCATAGGAAATCCCACCCGCTGAATATCCTCATTGGGAAAAGCAAGCAGACCCCCGGAATTTTAAAAATTCCGGGGGTCCATGTTCCAGCTGTAGGCTTCCCACTTTGAAAAGGGCTTCTCAAAAAAACCCTCCAATAAAAGCAAATAGACCTTATGAATTTTGAAGGAACTGCCCCAAAAATGAGTCATGAACTAAATCCCGGGATATGGGACGCAGATTAACTTCAATCTCCGTAAAGTAAAATAACGGGCCGCCACAGTGGGCGGCCCCCACCGCGACACCTCTTTCTTACACTTGAGTTGCACCTTGGAGCAGTGTACAAATGAAAGAGTTGAATGCCTGGTATTGATTACGCTTGGAACCCTCCTTCTCCCCTGCTATAATACTCCTCATGCAAACCTACCTTGATTGTTACCCCTGCGTCCTTCGTCAGGCGCTGGAAGGCGCCCGGCTGGCCGGCGCCACCGACACCCAGCAGCGGACCATTGTTCTGGAAACGCTGAAGATGTTACAAGCGGTGCCCGACCGAGCGACGCCGCCGGAAATCAGTTCAGGCGTCCACCGGATAGTGCGCGAGCTGACGGGGCACGATGACCCCTACCGCAACGTAAAAAAAGAAGCCACCGAAAAAGCGCTGGCGCTGCTGCCAAAGCTGCGCGCCCTGGTCAGGGATGCTGCGGATCCACTGGAGACCGCCATCCGGGTCAGCATCGCCGGCAACATCATTGACCTCGGGCCGAACCCCGCCTACGATCTCTGGGAAACAGTGGAAAGGGTCCTGCATCAGCCCCTGGCGATTGACCACCTGGCTGCCCTGCGGCGGCGGCTGGCATCCGCTGAGTCCGTCCTCTATCTCGGGGACAATACCGGCGAGACCGTTTTTGACCGGGTGCTGATCGAGACCCTGGATACGCCCGTGACCTATGTCGTAAAGGGCGGGCCGGTGCTCAACGATGCCGCTCGAGCCGACGCGCTGGCCGCAGGCCTGGATCGGGTGGCGGAGGTGATCGATAACGGCGCGCGAATCACCGGGTCGGTGCTGGAATCCTGCAGCGAGGCATTTCAAAAACGGTTCAGGTCGGCAGACCTGATCCTGTCGAAAGGGATGGGCAACTACGAAACCCTCTCCACCGCGCCGGCGCCGATCTTCTTTCTGCTGCAGGTAAAATGCCCCGTGATCGGCCTGGATATCGGCGTGCCGAATGGCGCCATTGTGGTCAAAGCCGGCCCTGGTATCCGCGAGGTGGCGGGGTAATGGCGGCCCCTGGGGGGCGATGATATATTTTTCAAGTCACCTCACCCTGCCCCTTTGAAGCGGGATCGGTTTTTATGCTTTCCCGCAAAGGTCGCAATAATGATTTCCTCATGGGGTGGGTCGGCGACCCAGCCTATTAAAGAATTAAACGAAAATTTACCCCTCAGCGGCCAGCCACACGTACTGAAACGGTGCTAACTCTAAATCCTCGTCCAGCGGCACGCGCGCGCCGCTCACCCGGTCCACCAGCCGCTCGCCGACGCCGGCCAGCTGCAGGATGGGCGCACCGATCCGCTGGGTCTCTTCGCTGAAGTTATTCAAAAAGAACATCGCCTCGCCCTCCCGACGGCGCAAATAGCCGAAGACGTGCGGGTTGCCGGTTTGGATGAATTCGGGGTGGTCGCCGCTTAGCAGGGGGGTGGCCTTACGCAAGGCGATCAGCCGGCGCAATCCCTGATAGATCCGCCCCGGCACGGATTGTGGGTCATCGCGCCGGGCATACAGCTCCATATCTGCCTTGGGCCGGTGCACCCAGCGGCTGTCGTCGGCCTTGGCCGGGTCGTCCCGGAAGCTGTCATCATTGAGCGTGCCCACCTCATCGCCCAGGTAGATCAGGGGGATGCCGCCGGTGGTGAGGATCACGTTATGCAGCAGCAGGATCCGGCGGATCGCCAGGGTCACTTCGGCCCCGGTTTCCTCCGTGAGCGCCTTCTCCAGCCCGGCCAGAGAGGCACAGGTGCCGGAGATGCGGGCGTCGCCGGTTTTGGGGTTCTCCTGGAAGGGCAGGCCGCGGGCAAAGCTGCCCTCGAAGCGCCCGGTATAGAAGGCGTTGAGGAATTGGCGGTGGTCGTAGGGGTTGATCCACAGCGCCCCGGCATCTTCATCGGAGAAGGTCCAGCCGATGTCATCGTGGCAGCGGACGTAGTTGACCCAGGCGCAGCCCTCCCGGATGCTGTAGCGGGCGGCCATTGAGTACTGCAGCAGGTTAACCTCACGGGTGGCGAGGGTGTTCCAGAGCAGGGCCATCAGCAGGGGGTTATAGGAAAGCTGGCATTCCCCGGGGTGGATGTAGCGGGCGACCTCGTCGGGGTGTACGATGGCTTCCGATTTGAACAGCAGCGCCGGCGCGGCGATCCGGGCGATGGAGTTATAGGCCTGGATGATCCAGTGGGCCTGCGGCAGGTTCTCGCAGGCCGTGCCCATTTGTTTCCAGATGAAGGCGACCGCATCCAGCCGCAGCACTTCCACGCCCTGGTTGGCCAGGAAGAGCATCTCTCCGGCCATACGGTTGAACACTTCGGGGTTGGCGTAGTTCAGGTCCCACTGGTTGCTGTGGAACGTGGTCCAGACCCAGCGGTCGATATCCTCAAAATAGGTGAATGCACCGGGGTGTTCCTCGGGGAAGATCTCTCGCAGGGTGGCCTCGAAGGCATCCGGCAGGACCCGGTCGGGGAACATGCGGTAATAGTCCTGATAGACAGGGTCACCGGCCCGGGCCCGCAGCGCCCAGTCGTGCTCGTTTGAGGTGTGGTTGAAAACGAAATCCAACACCAGGCTGATGCCTTCCCGGCGCAGGTCATCCGCCAGGCCGCGCAGTTCGGCCATGGTGCCCAGTTTCGGGTCCACTTCGCGGTAGCTGCTGATGGCATAGCCGCCGTCGTTTTCCCCGGCGGGGCTGCGGAAGAGCGGCATCAGGTGCAGGTAGGTCAGCCCGAGTTCCTTGAAGTAGGGGAGCTTGCCCCGGATGCCGGCCAGATCGCCGGCGAAGAGGTCCACGTAACAAACGCCGCCGACCATGCGGTGGCTTTGGAACCAGTCGGGCTCCGCTTCCCGGGCTGCATCCAGTTCTCGCAGGCTGGCGGCTCGGTCAGCCCAGGCCAGGGCCATCACTTCTGCCAGCGCCTGGAGCTGGTCGTCAAAATCGGGCCGGTCGCCATAGAGCCGGATGAGGAGGGTGAACAGGCGCGGGAAGTGAGCGTCGAAGCGGCGCAGAAAAGCGTCCCACTGCGGGGGAGGTGAGGGAAAAAGTTCGTCTAAGTAAGCTTTAAGACGGTCCAGGTTGGGCTGAACCTGGGGGCTGTATTCGGAAGAGTTGAACGCCTCGGTCACATTGATCCTTTATTCGGGATTAATTGATTTTCAAACGATCATGATGCCTCAAACTATGCCAGGAACTGCTGCACCTGCCCCAGAGTGGGCAGGGCCGGGATGGCGCCGCGCCGGGTGGTGGTGAGCGCGCCGACGGCGTTGGCCAGCCGGCAAATCTCGCGGAGCTGTGTTTCTTCCTGCCAGTCGTCCGGGTGGTTCAGGAGGCCGAAAAGCAGCCCGGCGACGAAACCGTCGCCCGCACCGGTGGTATCCACGGCCTCAACCGTGAACCCGGGCACCGTGCCCCGGTAATTTTTGGTGTAATAACGGCAGCCGCCCTTGCCCAGGGTGACCACCAATAGCTGCAGCCGGTCGTGCCAGAGCTGTTCCACCGCTTCGTCCATTCCGGCCAGGCCGGTGAGGAAAACCAGTTCCTCTTCGCTGACCTTGATGAGGTCGGCCAGCCGCCAGACGCTCAGCATCCCTGCCCTGGCAGCGCCGGCATCCGGCCAAAGCGCCAGCCGCAGGTTGGGGTCATAGGAGACCAGCAGCCCATTGGCATGAGCGGCATTGATGGCCGCCAGCGTGGCCGAGCGGGAGGGTTCCGTGATCAGACTGATCGAGCCGAAGTGGAAGATTTTGGCCGATGCGATCAGATCGGTGGCGACTTCCTCAGGCGTGTAGAGCATATCCGCGCTGGGATGGCGGTAAAACATGAACTCGCGTTCTCCATCGGCGCGCAGCGAGACGAAGGCCAGTGCCGTACGGGCTTCTTGCGAAAAGACCAGGCCGCTGGTGTCCACGCCGACCTCATCCAGCGTGCCTTTGAGGAACCGGCCGAAGGCATCGTCGCCCACCTTGCCCAGGAAAGCGCTGGAAACGCCCAGTTTCGCCAACCCCGCGGCCACATTCGCGGGCGCGCCGCCCGGGGCTTTCTTGAAGGCCGGCGCTTCCACCAGGGTGACGCCTGATACTGTCGGGACGAAGTCGATCAGCAGTTCGCCAAGGGTGATCACATCACAAGTCATCTCATCCATCCTTTTTGCGGAAAGGTGCCTTTGTTATTGTATCAAATTAATTTTCCGGGCCTCATTCCGCCAGCCGCTGCATAGTCCGCGGGAATTTGCCGGCCTGGGAGAGGGCCTTTTTGGGGTTGAATGGCGTCTCGCGTATAATTAATGTAACAAAAGGGGACTGACTGCATCTAAAACTATAAAAACAGGAGGAAGTATGGAGTATCGACATTTAGGCAAGGCAGGCGTGCGGGTCTCGGAACTTTCATTGGGCGCCTGGGTGACTTATGGCAACCAGTTTGGCCTGGAAGAAGCCAAAAAGATCATGACCGCGGCCTATGAGGCCGGCGTCAACTTCTTTGACAACGCAGAAGCCTACGCCGCCGGGAAAGCGGAGACGATCATGGGCCAGGCCCTCAAGGACCTGGGCTGGCCGCGCAAGGACTATCTGGTCTCCACCAAGATCTTCTGGGGTGGTGAGGGTCCGAACGATCAGGGCCTGTCTTATAAGCATATCATTGAGGGCGTCAACAACTCGCTAAAGCGCCTGCAGCTGGATTACGTGGACCTGTTGTTCGCCCACCGTCCCGACCCGGACACGCCGATTGAAGAGACCGTGTTCGCCTTCAACCAGGTGATCCGCGAGGGCAAGGCCTTCTATTGGGGCACCTCGGAGTGGTCTGCGGCGGAGATCATGCGCGCGACGGATTTTGCCCGGCGCAATAACCTACGCCCGCCGACAATGGAACAGCCGCAGTATAACCTGTTCCACCGCCAACGGTTCGAGGTGGAATATGCCCCGCTTTATAAGGAATTGGGCTATGGCACCACGACCTGGAGCCCGCTTTACGGCGGCTTCCTGGCCGGGAAATACAACGACGGCGAGATCCCGAAGGGCAGCCGCGCGGATCTGGATGATTTTGGCTGGATGAAGGAACGCGCCCAGGACAAGGCCAAGATCGAGGTCTCCCGCAAGCTGGCGGAGGTCGCTGCAGACCTGGGCATCAGCGAAGCGCAGTTATCGCTGGCCTGGCCCCTGAAAAACCCTAACGTCAGCACCGTGATCACCGGCGCCAGCAAGGTCAGCCAGGTGAAAGAGAACATGAAAGCGATCGACGCCAAAGAGAAATTAACGGATGACGTGATGGCACGGATCGCCGAGATCGTCGAGGGCATTGACGACTAGCCCAATAAGGCAAAAACAATATCTCCAAGGTTGTTACCTTGGGCGTGTGGCGAATAAAAACTCCGGGTTTTTTCGAAAAACCCGGAGTTTATTGTGCCCTTAATGGTCATTCAACGGGGGAAGCCGAATCAGTCGCTTTCTGCTTGGAATGCCTCCCGATGCAGGGGGATGACGCTCACTGGCGGGGTTGGCATTGACAAAATATCTTGTCATTGCAAGGCAGCACCCGGAGGGTGCGACGAAGCAATCCCAGAATTCCGCCAACAAGTGTGCAGATTCTACCTGGACCAGCTTCGTGAGTCATCCCATTCTGAGATTGCCTCCCACTCCGCTCCTCTTCAGGGGCTCCATGAGACTTAGGTAGAAAAGGTATGCCAGGACGAGTGTTGTCGAATTAATCTGCGAATTCCGTCCAGGTTCGATATTGTTATTCTGATGCGTTCCCGCTTTGAATTCAACCCGT
>WOYI011196714.1_pt1 | contig 31318 bp, 36 predicted proteins | sample 6423411 | NCBI WGS metagenome assembly WOYI01 (sample SAMN13441803, study PRJNA592873) | oil field metagenome | biome: oil field; feature: oil-well bore; material: oil-contaminated soil; isolation source: oil-contaminated soil from oil-well borehole | place: Germany: Wietze | collected 2016-10-18 ...
GTCCGCGTAGAGCTGTTTTCAGATAATACAGAATAGGATTTATAGAGGAAATATAATGATATTAATTTTTTATTTACCTTTGCAGCCTTGATCAATCGGGGTGTAGCGCAGTTGGCTAGCGCGCCACGTTCGGGACGTGGAGGCCGAAGGTTCGAGTCCTTTCACCCCGACTCTCTTATTTCTGACTTGTCTTGCAGAAAGTTTTCAAAATATTTATCTTTACATCATTATAGCTGTCAGTTTACAGTAAATGAAAACATTCAGAAGAATCTTGGGGGTACTTGTCATCCTTTTTGTAATAGCGATAGTCTATTCTTTGTTGTTTCCGGGAGAGATCAGAGTAGTGGATAATATGAGGATGTTTGTCCAGAAACCGCTCATTAAATGGGCGGGACAGATCAAAATGTCACAATTAACCTTTTCGGATAGTGATGAGGATGACGGGAATTCCGATATTTCACTGGAAGAATTGAAAACCATAGTTAAAGACCTGCCTGTTGGCAGCATTTTCTTTACACAGACACGTAACTATGCCATAAGCGAATTTATTCCGGGAGAGTGGAAGCATACGGGTATTTTTTTAGGCACCAAAGATCGGGTGGCCACCCAGATCGACACTTCCGGTACTCTTTTTAAGGCATTGGATTCGCTCATGAACCAAACAGCTGTATATGTGTTGGACAGTTACTCGGAAGGGGTAAGGGTTCATCCTGTCCAGGAACTTTCCAATATGAAATACAAATCCTATCTCACCCATTTTGCGGCTTTTTCTTTCAACGGCGAAACCCTTCAAATAGAAAAATTTATTGAAAACGCATTGATTTATACAGGACGGGATTACGATTACGACTGGATCACGGAAGATCCCCAAACCATTTATTGTTCGGAATTTCTGTATCACACCCTAAAAGACATTGGGATCCACATAAGTGACAGAACAAAAACGGTCAGCCGGGATATTTTTACGCCTGATGACCTGTTCCGTTATTTAACCCTCCATTCCGGGAAAAGAAAATCCTTTACTTTTTACGGCCTTTTTCACAAACAATAACCGACATGTATGACATCCTGATATCTACCCTTAGGGAATCGGTATTGATCACGGTCTTTGTTTTGCTAATGATGGTGGTCATTGAATACATCAATGTACAGACAAAGAATTACTGGGCGGACAAACTAAAAGATTCCCCGTTTTTGCAAATTTTAGTTGCCGCACTGCTTGGGATAACTCCGGGTTGTCTGGGTGCTTTTACCGTGGTTTCATTATACACGCACAGAATGATAGGGCTGGCCGGACTTGTGGCGGTTATGATTGCCACCTCGGGGGATGGGGCCTTTGTAATGTTTGCGCTTTTTCCCGGGAAAGCCTTTCTTCTAAACGGAATATTGTTCATTCTTGCCATAGGAGTTGGGTGGGTGGTGCATCTGATCACCAGAAAGAAGAATGAACTTTCTCCCCACGGTTTTATCATACACGAAAAAGACTATTGCCGTTGTTTTAATACGAAGATCATTCTTCCCCAGCTGAAAAACATGACGTTTGAACGAGCCGTGCTTCTGCTTTCAACGGTATTGCTGATAGTGTTGTTTGCCATGGGAGTCATAGGTCCTGAAGAATGGAACTGGATGAGGATCACCCTACTGGCAGGACTGTCTTTTTTGTTGTTTGTCTTTCTGACAGTGCCAGAGCATTTCTTGAAAGAACACCTGTACGGGCACGTGCTGAAAAAGCATTTGTTGCGCATATTCCTGTGGACCTGGGGGGCTTTCATCCTGCTCTATTTTATACAATCCAGTCTGACCCTGACCAATCTGATGCAAAACAACATATACCTCATTCTGCTTTTTGCCGTTTTGATAGGACTGATACCGGATTCGGGTCCTCAAATGATCTTTGTCACCCTGTTTTCCCAAAGTCTTTTACCTTTCAGCATATTGCTGGCCAACAGCATTGTGCAGGACGGTCACGGCATGCTGCCGCTTTTTGCCGAGTCAAAGAAAGATTTTGTCAGGGTAAAACTGATCAATATGGGGGTGGGTTTGCTCGCGGGTCTGCTTTTATTGCAGTTTAACGGACTGTAACGGCATTTAGCAATTCCTGCTTGATCTTCAGTAATGACCCGGAACCGGGGTCGCGTTCTCCCGCCGGTTGATCAATATTAATATGCGTCAGGATCCGGGTAGGAGGCTGGCTCAGCACGATCACCCGGTCACTCAGCAGGAGCGCTTCATCCACGTCGTGTGTCACGAAAATCACGGTGCGGCGGTCGGTTTCCCAGAGTTTCAGGAACCAATTGATCAGAATCTTTTTCAACCCGGTATCCAGTCCCTTTAAAGGTTCATCCATCAGGATGATATCAGAAGGACAGGCAAAGGCGCGGGCAATGGAAACACGTTGACGCATACCCCCGCTTAACTGAGAGGGATAAAAACCGGCAAATCCATCCAGTTCAACCTGCCTGATAAGTTGTTCAGTATGCTTTTCTCGTTCATTGGAAGGCATTTCCCTGCTTAAGACAAATTCAATATTTCCCCTGACCGTTTTCCATGGCAACAGGCGTGGATCCTGGAAGATATAGGACAACACCTTGTTTTCAAAACCGGTCAATTCTCCCGAATCCGGTTTGATCAGATTCCCGATAATGTTTAAAAGAGTGGTTTTTCCGCAGCCCGACGGGCCCAGCAGGCAGGTTATGGTATCTTCGGGAAAAGTAACGTCAAAATCCCTCAGCACAACAGTGTCTTTAAAAGATTTGTTAAGATTCCGTATTTGCAGACTCATAATCCGACCCTCCATTTTTCAATGCTACGTTCTCCCCGGCGTATCAATTTTTCAAAAATAAAGCTGATAAGTATAGCAATCAGGGTCCAGGCAATAACGGCATCTACGTTCAAGAACGTTTGTGCCGTCTGCATTTTTGTCCCAATACCGTATACAGGCTGGCTGAGGACTTCCCCGATTATGATGGCCCTCCAGCCAATTCCCATGGCACTGGAGGCCCCGCTTATAATAAAAGGAACGATGGCCGGCAGGTATACACCGGTGATGATTCTGCGTTTGTTCACTTTATAAAAAACGGCCATTTCGACCAATCCCGGGTCTACACTCCTGATCCCGTCGGAAACGTTGGTGCAAATAAAGGGAAACATTGTGAGCAACGCTATAAAAACGGGGACCGTTCCTGGATCAAACCAGATCAGGGCCAAAAGTATGAGCGAAATTACAGGAACGGAACGAACCGTTACAAGCATAGGAGTAATAAATGCATTGAACCCCGGGCTGATCCCTGCAAGAATCCCTGTTGCAAGTCCCAGAAAGAAAGATATCACAAACCCAATGATACCCCTCATAACCGTGCTTCCGGCTACTGTAAGAAAATCTTTGTCCGTGAATAACTGTAGTACGGTCAGAAATGTATCTTCCGGCTGAGGGATAATAAAGGCAGAATGGAAATAAAGCGCCAGGATCTTCCATGCTGCCAGCAAGAAGAGCACGGATGCTATGTTGAGGATCCTTTTTTTAGTAATAAAACGTTTCATCGGGCATTTTTTCTCCGATTATCAGAGGATTCATATTATAGAACACATTCAGGTAATCTGCTATCTGCGAACGAATATCCCTGGCCCTGACAAAATTAAGGCCAGATCCGGAAATGGCACTGAGCGCTACTTCCGCGTTTGGAAGGATGCCGTATAAGGCAATTAAAACAGCGGCACTGTCCGGGTTTTGATTGACCCAAAGAGAGGATCTTTCGTAGTTGTTAAGGACTTCTTCCACCAATTGGGGATTGGTTTCAATAATATCGGCCCTGACCAACAAGGCTGTCTGGGCGATGGGTGATCCCTGGATCTTTTCCCATTCCCTGTTCAGGTCAAAAATTGCACTGACCTGTTTGTTCTTCTGAATCACCAGGCTGACCAAAGGTTCGGAGATTACGCCGAGTTCCGCCCTGCCTGCGGCAACGGCATTGGCCAGGTCAATATGCGTGGGAAAACTGTAATCCAGTATGATATCCTTTTGAGGATCGATGCCGTTTTTTTGCAGCAGATACTGAAAAAGAACGTCCGGAGTCATTCCCCGCGCCATAACGTAGACTTTTTTATACCTGAGATCTTCCCAGCGGGTAATGGTGCTGTCATTGCCGAACAAAAAGAGAGTCCCCCAGACAGGGATCGCAATAAGCCTGTAATCCATTCCTTTGTTATACGTGATAGCAGCCATTGTTGTAGGAAGAACCGCAAAGTCAGCTTTTTTGTCAAGCATCATTTTCCGGACCTGGATGGGTTCATTGACGATCTCAACTCTTATTTCCGCCTCTTCAACATGGTCAAGGCTGTCAATAAACTTGATCATGCCCATTGACGAAGGACCTTTAAGAGTCGCTATTGTGAATGCGGGTTGATGAACCTTTTTTTCTGACCGATTACCGCAACTCTCAAAAAGGAAAACGGACAGTATACACAAAACAGGTATAATTCGCATAGCCTGAAAATTTTAACAAAAATAGAACATTTTATGGCAGCTTTGAAAAATGTTCTATCTTTGCCAACAAATAATCATTATGTGTCCATACTGAGACAAGGGATTTTTCCCGGTCAAGGAAGACACGTATCAAAAGATCTAATCCGGAGGTATTCTGATGGAAAAGAGAGTAGGAACCGTAATCATTCAGATCAACAGCCACGAGAATGTCGCCTTATTGAACGACATACTCTCTCAGCATGCTGACATTATTCTGGGAAGACAGGGTCTTCCGCGAAGTAACGGCAAAAGTCTTATTTCCCTTATTCTTGAAGGTACAACAGATCAGATCGGATCCCTGACAGGCCGTTTAGGCCTTTTGAACGGGATACAGGTTAAGTCGGTACTTTTGAAGAATATATAAAATGAAAAAATTTTCAATTACTCTTGCCACTATCTTTTTGTCTATGGCGTCTTTGTCATCTGGTTACAGCCAGGATCAAAACGATTCCATTCCGGTTAACCTTGGAGAAATTGTAGTAACCAGTCTGCGGATAGACAGGCGCATTAAAGACCTGCCTGTATCCGTGGCCATGGTGGATTCCGCCCAGTATCTGAAGCGTTCAGCTCTTACATTGTCCAATGTGCTGGAAGATGAACCCGGCGTATCCAGGGGAGGCGACGGCGTCTGGGCTACAAATATCAATATCCGGGGATTCGGAGAAGACAGGCTGGTTATTCTTGTTGACGGGAACCGGGTGGAAACGGCTACGGACCTGACCGCTTCATTCAGCATGATAGATGTGAACGATGTCGATCACGTTGAGATCATCAAAGGGGCACAATCTTCCCTTTACGGCACCGGAGCCATGGGCGGCATCGTTAATATAATTACCAAACAGGGTCATTTTGCTTCAAAACCTTATGTTAAGGGAGACTTTGTCTCGGGTTTTGCCTCGGTAAACAGGTTGTTTTCCAACCATGCCTCTGTCAATGCAGGTTCCAAAAAATGGTATTTGAGCCTCGGCGGGACATATGCCAAAGCAGGCGATTTGCGCACTCCGGACGGCATACTGCCCAACAGTCATTATACCACGGACAACATCTCGGTAAAGTTTGGGGTAAAACCTTTTGCCAATCATTTATTCATGATCCAGTACCAGCGAAACTGGTCAAAAGACGTCGGGATCCCCGGAGGGAGCGCTTTTCCCGGTCCTGCGAAGGCCACTTATACCGACATAGGACGCCATCTGCTATCGGCCAGTTATTCCATAACCGGGATAACAGAGAAACTGTCTGCCCTTGAATTGAAATATTTTACCCAATATATAGTCAGAGATGTGTCTCTTGAGCCCAATACGGTGACCAATACTACCCTCCCTAACGGAAATGTTCAGCGTACGACCCCGGAAGTGTTTTACCCGTTCGGAAAACACCTGACAAACGGAGTTCAGCTGCAAAGTACCTGGGATCTGACAGCCAACAATGTCCTTATAGCGGGCGTGGATGTGTGGGGGCGTAAACTTACTACCGGAAGGGAAAAACACATCAGGGTAGATGTCCTGAATCCGGCCGGTGATATCCTGAAGACCAACAACCTGGTTCGGGGTGAAACGCCTATCCCCGAATCGAGTTTCAGCAGTACCGGTTTGTTTTTCCAGAATGAAACACGTTTCCTGGAAGACAGGCTGACTATGATCCTGGGCGGCCGATTTGACGGGATCCTGATCAAAAACGAACAGGGTGTAGACGTAGATTATATCAGTATCAACGGGGAAAGGAACGATAATCCTCCCACGCAACGAATAACTTTCCCGGCAGGAAAAGAAAAAAGTATGTCCTGGAGCGCCAATGCCGGCGTACTTTACCGGCTTGTTAAAGATGTTGATCTTTCACTTAATCTGGCCAGGGCTTTCAGGGCGCCGTCGCTTGAAGAACGTTTCAAATACATTGACCTGGGTAATTTTGTTCGCCTTGGAGATCCGTCACTGGAACCCGAAAAATCTTATTCCGCTGACCTGGGATTACGAATATGGAAATCTAGATTCAACCTGCAGGCAGATGTTTTTGTGAACCGGATCACCAATATGATCGTGGAAAGACCCGGAGAATTTATCTACAGGCTCACTTCCGACTCCAAAGAGGAAACGATCCCGGCCCTGATCAATGACAATGTGAGAAAAGCGTTGTTGTACGGATTTGACGTGAAATTTGCCTACAATTTCAGTACTGATTTTGTCTTGTTCGGTTCCGGAGCCTATGTACGCGGGATGGCTTTGGAAACAGAAGGGAACCTTCCGCTCATTCCGCCTTTAAACGGGCGTATGGGATTACGATATACCAATTCACGCCTGGGGTCATTGGAGTTTTCCGTGTTTGGCGCTGCAAAGCAGGATAAAATTGCCGAAGGAGAACAGGAAACACCGGGATACTATCGGCTGGATGCGGCCCTTAATACAAAAACAATGTATATGGGGCCTTTAGGATTACAGCTTTTTGCAGGAATTGACAATATTACCAATAACCGGTACACCAACCATCTTTCCACCAACCGCGGGAGCATAAGTGTAGAACCGGGCAGGAATATTTATATAAGGCTACGATTGGCTTTTTGAGCTTCCGTTTCAGTAGTTTCGCATCTGGCCTCTCTCACCACGCGGATTCCGGCCATACCCCTGAACAGGTGAGAGCATGGATTGGAACAAAACCGAGAGTTTTTCCTGTTGTTCCGGCCTGAGAACACTTTGCATATTGCAATAATAATCGAAGGTCAGGATCTTCAACGTTTTGTGCATTTCACCGAGTTCTCCGGCAAGTTTGTCCAGATGATCCCTGTTGGGATCCACGGATCGCAATTCCCAGGCCATCCTGTTTCTGACGCCGTTCATGGCCATCAGGGTCCTTTTGGCAGAACGGTTGTAAATACGACGAAAATCCCTGAATTGTTCCTGTTGGGAAGCATCGAGATCCAATTCCTGTGCAATGAAATTGCCAAATTGACGGGGAGGGATATCCTTTACTTGTTCCACTGCCTTCTGATCTTTATTAAGATGTGCCCTGTATGTAACGATTACAGCAATATTGGTCCCCAGCAGAAATACTACCAGGATGATTAATGCTGTTTTTGAATATTTCCCCATAAACTGTATTGATTAAAAACCGTCTTCAAGGAGCAGTGTTTCTATACTTTCAATCTGATCGTCCTGGAACAGAACGGCTATTTCTGTTTCTGTGCCGGAATAGTCAGGTGTTTTAGTGAGTTGTCCCAGCAAAAGACCTGTAAACAAACCGATGATCAAAGCTGTTCCAATAGCCAGTGGTTTCAGGACTCTAAATTTCCCGGGAACTTGTGCAGGTTGCATACGACCTTTTATGCGGGTAAACAAGAAAGGTTTAACTTGCAAGGCCTTTTCAGCATTGAGCCAGGCAAGCGTTTTTTTAAGGAACTCCATTTTTGCTTTGCAATCCGAACATTGTTCCAGATGATCGGCTACAAGAACGGCGTCCTCCTTAGGCAGGGAGTTTTCTATAAAGAATATCAGTTTCTTTTCCGTTGATTTGCAGTCCATTTTATATATTTTGTATGTTTGACACAAACTAACGGAAAAACTTGCGTTCTTTTTCAAAAAAAATCACAAAAAGCACAAGTATTTTCCCATTACTGTGTCAAATATATTGTTTTTAAAGAACATTGGACACAAATATTACAGACAGATTACTTAAGGGCGACGAAAATGCGTTCAGGGAACTGGTTGAAACTTACCAGCAGATAGTGTTTCGTACCTGTATGGGGGTGTTGCATGATACCCGGGATGCCGATGATGTTACCCAGGAGGTGTTTATTGAAGTATTTCAATCTGTAGGGAAGTTCCGTGCCGATTCAAAAATTTCCACATGGTTGTACAGAATAGCTCTGAACAAATCTTTAAACCATATAAGAGATAACAGAAAACATAAACCTTCACGCTTTTCCTCTTTCGAACGAAATCCAGAAGTGTCCGGAAGTGTTGCTATAGAAGGACCTGACCAAATATTACAAAATAAAGAAAAAAAGAAAATTCTTGACCAGGCTATTGATTCGCTACCCGAAAAGCAAAAAAAAGCATTTATCCTGAATAAATATGAGAATCTTTCTTATAAAGAAATTGCACAGGTAATGAAGTTGTCCGTTTCTTCTGTGGAGTCGTTATTATTCAGGGCAAAACAAAATCTGCAGAAGAAACTTCTGGATTGTTACAGGAAGTCCTGTTGAAAAAAAGAGTATACCCTACGCAAGTTTTTTGATGTTGTTGGTGTCTTACAGGCAAACAAACCATTAAAAAATTAGAATCATGAAAACAACAACCATTCTTATCACATCACTGATGTTGCTTACATCATTGACTATGTATGCACAGAGAGGCAGGGGTAACAGAAATGTTGCCTACAACAACAACTACCAAACTTGTGTGGATGCTCTTCCGGACCTGACTCAAGACCAGATCCAGAAAATTACCGCACTCGAAAATGCCCATAAAGCTGAGATCGATCAGTTACGCAACAGCCGCCGTTCCACCAGGGATGGAAGTATGAAAACGGATATTCGTCAGCAAATGCTCAATGCCCGGGATGCCCACCGCGACCAGGTGAAAGCCCTTCTTACCCCAGAACAGCAAAAAGTTTACGAAGCACTTCCCGGCAATAACGGAAGGAACCGTCAATCTCCCGCCGGTCGTCCCAACGGTAACCGTTCCTCCAGAAGCGGCAGAAATTCGCATTTCTGATAAAAATTTTGCCAAACACGTAAAAACACATATCTTTGCGGACCTTTTCTCGAGAAGATAAGGAAGTTAACAAAATTCATTAACTTAAAAACAGATTTATGGCAGTAAAAATTCGTCTTGCACGCCATGGCAAGAAAAATCACGCTTATTTTCACATTGTTGTTGCAGATTCCCGCGCTCCCCGTGACGGTCGGTTAATAGAAACCCTGGGAACGTATGATCCCAATACCGATCCGGCTACCATTAACCTGGATCAGGAAAGAGCTCTTTACTGGATCAGTACCGGGGCACAGCCTACACTAACCGCACGCAGGCTCCTTTCATACAGGGGAGTACTCCTGAAAAAACATTTACAGGAAGGTGTGGCAAAAGGAGCATTAACGCAGGAACAGGCAGACGCAAAGTGGGAAGCATGGATGCAGGAAAAAGATGCCAAAGTAGCCGCAAAGAAAGGCAAACTGGAACAGGAGACACGCGAAGAAACAAAAAAACGACTGGAAGAGGAAGCCAAGGTTAATAAAGAGCGTGCCGCCGCCTTATTGGCAAAACGTGAGGAAGTAGCAGCCAGACTGGCTGCAGCCGCCGCCCAGGCAGCTGCAAAAGCAGAAGAAACCATCGCTGAAATTGAAGGAACTGCCGTTCCCGAAACTGAAGAAGAGGAAAAAGCTGCAACTGAATAATGATATGGGAAAGGAAAGGTTTCTGAAACTGGCGACAGTGAGGAAAACCTTCGGAAAGGGAGGGGAGCTTATCCTTAAGATCCATCCCGATGTTCCCCAAAACATTATTGACCAATTAAACGAAAAAGAACCGGTATTCATCCTGGTGGATGGCATACCGGTTCCTTTTTATTTAACCTTCCTGCAGTTCAAGGGGAATGACAAGGCGATCGTTTGTTTTGAAAATTACCTTTCCGAAAAACTGGCTGAAGAATGGGTCGGACAAACCATTCTCTTCAAAACAGGAGATGAACAACCCCTTAATGACGGATCAGTTTTAACGGGGTATTCGTTCACTGCAAAAACCCCGGCGAACAAAAATTACCAAGGAACTGTTTCCGGATTCTTTGATTATCCCGGGAACCCCTGTCTGGAACTGGAATTCGAAGACGGCACGCGTACCTTGTTGCCTTTTCATGAGGATTTCATCCGTAAAATCAATCACAGGAATACGTCCGTTGAGTTTGTTTTGCCGGAGGGATTGTAATGCTTTATTTTAAATTAAAGAACCTTACGTCTGTCTGTCCTGATACTCCGGATTCAAATAACTGGACATATCGCCAGTAGTCACCTATCCTGTTGGGGCTCATATAAGATATAATATCCTTACCATCCTCCTTTTTGTATCCTTTTCCCTTGATAGTGTTAATATATTTATCGGCATCACTGGTCCTGGCCCTGATCTTTACTGCTTCATAAAACATGTTGTCAGTAGTGTAATCCAGGAACGTAAATGAGCCTGAAAATGCAGGATATGCATTCAAAACGGGATACTGCGCAACCAATGCGTTCCAGTCGCTAAAGTCATCTTCGGTTTCTTCTTCAGAATCTTCTGCAGGAGGTGTTGTGGTCAGGGTTACCACAAGGACATCCCCTGCAGGGACATCCACCTGGCGGGTGGATTTGTTCCCGTCCGGATCTACGGCCGTGATCAGCTATTTACCTTTGTTCAATATGGTATATATGAATTGCCTGCCCTCATCTATGATATTGCCAATACTCACATAGATCGAGGCCATGGAAGTGGAAGTGCTTTCGGGATTCCGGGCGATCACAATATCGGCTTTTTTCTCTGGGTCGTCGTCTTCCACAAAGACAAAGGACCGGTTCGTTACCGAAACGTTTTCCGTATCTGTTTTGGCCACATCCACGACTTCCTTGATGATGGCGGCCATTTTTGTGGCGTATCCCTCACCCATTTCCTTTACTGTAGGATCCGCGGGATCCATGGAGTTGACCGCTGCTGTGATCTCCTGTGCTATCTGTGAAGGATCGGCCTCTGAGCTGGAATTGTAAATATCCAAGGTTAATTCCCCGACATCCCCGGCATCCAGACCTCCAGAGGTAGTGGCTTGCATGGCATCTACCATAAACTCGGCTCCGGTTTCCACCCCTTTGGCTCCTTCGGCAACGAATATATTCTGGATGGAGAGGCCGCGTTCCACCGAAGTGGTCCCGAATTCTTCGTTGTCCTGCTGGAAATCGTTGAACATCTGTGAAGCCTGGTGGTCGAAATCGCCCTTTTCCATTTTTTTCCAAAAATCACTTTCATTAGAGGTTTTTGCTTTCCATTCGGGCCGGAGTTTGTTGTATAGTTCCGTTCGGTCGGAGGACGAGATGTTCGAAACTACTTTCAGGACACGTTCACGACTCCTTTCTCCGCTACCGGTTATCCAGGAAAAAAATTTTGTACTTGAGGAGATAAAGCCTTTGGTGTTGACCGAGGTCAGGATACCTGATTTTTCCAGGTTACTGATTGCCTTTTCGTATTCCTTGATATAAGGTGCCATTTCGGCAACCATCCCAAAGAATTCGTTGTATTCCGCCGCGTTGACACTACCCTTCAGAATATCCCGGGTAAATCCGTCGGAAGTGGCCTTCAGATAGTATAGAGTGAGGGTTTGTTTGCGTACGGCAAAATCGGCAAAAACAGCTACGTCTTCCCGGAACTGCTCCGAACCTTCGTAGTTTTTCCAACCGAAAAGCCCCGTACACCCGCTGACGATCATTCCCGGAATGACCAGCAGGAGAATAACGTGAAATCTTTTCATATACAGGCTGTTATATTAACTGTTAAAGATAACGAAAAAAACCATGAAAAAGATTTTTCAACCCATACTTTCACGAATAAGACTTACTGCCGCCCGGGCACAACCTTCGACGCCCAGAAGACCTGCGTCCAGGGTACAATGGTAGGAATCGGCTTTTCCCCATTCTTTATTGGTGAAATAATTGTAATAGGAAGCACGTTTTTTTTCTTCACGGGCAATGAAAGCCTCGGCTTCTTCCCGGGAAATTCCTCTTCTTTCCGCAACATTGGCAATGCGCAGGGACAGGGGAGCATGGATGAAAAAGCTTCGCATACGGGGATCGTCCCTTAAAATGTAATCCGAACACCGACCAATAAAAAGACAGGACTGTTCTCCGGATATCTTACGGATCACTTCTGACTGAATACCGAAGATCCTGTCCCGCGAAAGTGTCGCATTCATGGGATCGAAAAAAGCTCCTCCCAGAAAATCATGCGCGTTCAGGACCCTTGAGAGCCCCTGAGAAACTTTTTCATCGGCCTTTTCAAATATTTCTTCGCACATTCCGCTTTCCTTGGCTGCATAATACAAGAGTTCCTTGTCATAGAAAAAAAGACCCAGGGCCGAGGCTATCATCTTTCCCACAAAATAGCCGCCACTACCCAGTTGGCGGCCCAGGGATACAACAATTCTATCCTTTGAGTTCATAATGTTTCCTGAATTCTTTCAATTGTTTTGTAATAAGTATTGCAGCTACTATGAACGATGCTGCATCGGATACGGGCATACTTGCCCATACACCGGTCACACCAAAAAAGCGGGGAAGAATCAGCAGGGCAGGGATCAGGAATATTACCTGGCGGGTAAGTGATAAAAAGATGGCTTTCCCCGGTTTTCTTATAGCCTGGAAGAAATTGGAAGTAACCAAAGAAAGCGCTACAAGCGGGAATACCGCAAGATCTATATGCAATCCTTCAATAGTTAAGCGGGCCAGGGTCGGGTCGTTGGTAAAAAGACTGACCGCAGCTGCGGGAAAAAATTGTGCAATAATAAATGCCAGGATACTAACACATAAAGCACATAAAAATGTCAGTTTGAAAATGTCGGTAACCCTTTTATATTGTTGAGCACCGTAATTGAACCCTACCAGGGGCTGCATTCCCTGGTTGAATCCGAACATGATCATAATAAAAAGAAAAACAATCCGGTTGGCGATCCCGTAGGCCCCTACGGCAAAATCTCCTCCAAAATCAAAAAATGAACGGTTGATAATAATGATCACCAGGCTGTTAACCACATTCATAAGGAAAGGCGCCAGTCCCACAGATATAATATTTCTGGGCATTCCTTTACGTATGGCAAATATCCCTTTTTTAAAATGCAAAAGGGAATCGTGCCTGGAATAATGACGCAGCAAGATACTCAGGGCTACTGTCTGGGCCAGTACCGTAGCCAGTGCAGCCCCGCGGATGCCCCAGCCGAATCCGAAAATGAACAACGGATCCAGTGCAAGATTCACGGCTACAGACATAAGGGTGGCAAACATGGCCTTTTTGGGATAACCGCTGGCCCGCAGGTTGTCATTTAGACCATGATATACGTGTGTGATCACGTTGCCCAGGAGAATGATCTGCATATATTCCCGTGCGTAAGGTAACGTAAGTTCGCTGGCTCCGAAGAATCTGAGGGTAGGATCCAGGAAGATCAGGGCAATAATGGAATAAAGAATACCAATGACAGCATTTAGGGTTACGGCATTGCCAAGTGCCACTTCTGCCGTGGACATATCCTTTTGACCCAGCTTAACAGCGATCAGCGTTGAGGCACCCACCCCTATCATGGACCCGAATGCTGCCGAGATATTCATAAGGGGTAAAGTCAGTGAAAGGCCTGCGATGGCAAGGGCATTCACACCCCGTCCAATGAACATGACATCGGCAATGTTGTATATGCTGGCAGCCGTCATGGAGATGATGGCCGGCATGGCATAACGGAACAGAAGTTTTGGGATATGTTCCTTATCCAGTGCTAATGTTCTTCCCTGATCAGGCACGCCAATAGATCTTTTTGCGGGAGACCAGGGAAACCAGCCACATGGTAAACAATACCAGCAGAAAAGCGCTCAATGCACCTATCCAGGGATAGCCTTCCGGATTTGCCCGGTTATACAATAAATTTAAAAAAGTGATCCCCATAAGGGGAGAAATAAACATGGAATAGGCAACGTAACTCATCAGCGGATTGGCTCCGGCTCCGGCAAATATTTTAGATAGGAAGCCCTGTGGTAAAAAATCAGTAAGGTATTGAAGCCAGAGCAACAACAGAATAGCAACCCCTCCGCTTACAAAACAATACGAAAAAGAGCATGGAACTTTCGTAAGTCCCGGTTCAAAACCCTCTATCCACAGACCTGTCAATAAGAGTAATCCTCCCAGGTATAACAGAGGGACGTATTGAGGGGCCTTTTTTCTCATAAGGGACACCATCCCGTATAGGGCAATAACGGTAAATATCTTACCTCCCAGTAACCACCGGTTGTAGCTGCTTACACAGATCCATACAACCAAAAGAATCATTCCCCAGAATAAAAGATGGGTAAGAAAGCCGCCCCGCGGGATCTTCGATTCGTGTTCTTCCTGCATGGTTAGCAGCCGGTCCCCGACCCAGGTAGCCGGGATCAGGATAATCAGGAAGTTGATCTCTTCCATGTTCAAAAGCCAGGAGAAATTTTTATTGGCGTAAAGCATGTTGTCAAATCCCAGAGACCTTGAAACAAGACTTATAGCAATCACCCACAGAAAAGCAACAAGCCTCCATTTTACGTTATCCCGTGTGAAATACCAGATCAGGGCTCCGAAAAGGTATAAAAATGCCAGCAGCAGGATAATGATGTTCCTGCTGAAGAGTGTCATCTGCACGTCATATACAAAGGCATAGAGCGCCAGCAGGGCAAGAGCCGTAACCCACCCGGCGATCCTTGTTCTTAAGGACGCTCCCTTCACATAAATGAGCCATAATGCTCCGAAACCGGCCAGGATCAGGAATTTGGACCAGTATCCGGGTAAAGAAGGTTGCAACAGGTTGCATAAAAATGAAAAGGCCAGTAACCTGAGAAATCGTTCTCCTATGTCTTTCATATCGCGACGCGTGTCCTTTCCGGATCTTTTCCATTTGGCCATGAAGGCAAAGGGGATGGCCGCTCCCATGCAAAATATGAAAATCGGGAACACGAGGTCCACCCAGCCCAGTCCGTAACTGGTCATGTCCAAGGTGTGCTCCGGGGGAGGATTCTGGATATGATACATCCAGGCCGGAAGCACGCCATAAGGAATGATGGCCGAGAAAACCATTCCGAAAATGGACAGTCCGCGTAATATGTCAAGGCTGATAAACCTTTTCATGATTCCTGTATAAAGGGAGCCAGAACAGTTCTCATATCATTCAGTTTTTCGTCAAGCATGGCTGCGTCTGAAGCTTCAGCAATAAATCGCAGGTAGGGTTCTGTGTTGGAAGGCCTTACGTTGAACCACCACTCGGGAAATTCAATACGGTATCCGTCAAAATCAAAGAAGGCAGACGGTTTTTCCTGCGAGGTAAAGTATGCTTTCAGGGCATCCATTGCTTCCTGTTTTTTGGCGATCCGGAAATTGATCTCACCGGAATTCTCGTATTTACGGATATCCGCAATGATACGGGACAGGGGCTTGTTTAATTTCACCAGAACTTCTAGCACCAGCAGTGCGGCCAGCAACCCGCTGTCCGAATAAAAGAAATCCCTGAAATAATAATGACCGGCCAGCTCCCCACCGTACAAGCCGTCGATTTCCCTGAGCCGCGGTGCTGCGAAAGCACGACCTACGCGCCATGTGTGCATTTGTGCCCCCATAGGTGCCAGGTATTCTCCCACCGCCTTGGACGAACGAATGTCCTGTAGGACCCGTGCCGGAGAACCGTCCAGAAAATGATGCCCTAAAAGAGCAATGATCAGATCGGGCGAGATGAAAATTCCCTGTTCATCGGTAAACATTACCCGGTCAGCATCCCCGTCAAAGATAATCCCAATATCACATTTTTTTTCTTTTACCAGATGTTGCAATTGTCTGATGTTTTCCGGGATAAGCGGGTTAGGCGGATGGTTAGGGAAACGGCCGTCCGGTATTTCGTTTATGTAAAATATATTATCTGTTCCCAGTAGTCTTTTAACAAACAATCCTGCCATTCCGTTGGATACGTCAATCCCGACCCTGAGATTTTCCAAATGCGGAACATATGCAAACAGATAGTCAAAATATTCCCGTTTCAGGTCCAGTGGGATCATTTTACCTCTTTGTTCAGCAGCTAGGGGCTCTTTATGCAAAACGCAATCCTCCAGGAAATTGAGTCCGTTTTCATACCCTATGGGCATGGCTTCGCGTCCTGACACTTTCAGCCCGTTGTATTCAGCCCCGTTGTGAGAGGCCGTGATTTGTACAGAACCGTCAAAATGATGTTTAGCCGTCACATAATACACCATGGGCGTAGTTGTCAGACCCAGGTCAAAGACATCGGCTCCGGCATCGCAAATTCCCCTTACAAGGTTCTCAAAAACTTTGGGAGAAGATTCCCGGCAATCCCGGCCGACGGCGATCCGTTTTGTTTTGAGCAATTGGGGCAGAAAAAACCCCATTTTATACACATCTCCGGGAAGCAAGTCTTTATTGTAGATGCCCCGAATGTCATAAGCGTGAAAAGCTCCCATATTTATTGGACGAGTTTTGTTTTGTAAAAAGTTTTGACTTCTCCCAGAGTCATGGCACGTAATTTACCATGGATCATCTTTTTGCGAATGGCCGGAAGGCGATCTACGAACAATTCTCCTTTCAGATGTGAAAATTCATGTTGAACCATACGGGCAGCCATACCGTGGAACCATTCCTCCACATGTTCAAAATTCTCATTCACATATGCCAGTTTTACGCTTATGGGACGTTCAATATCGGCATATAATTTGGGAACGCTCAGACAACCTTCCTGGTAAACCACCGTTTCTTCACTTTCTTCAAGAAGAATGGGGTTGATAACCAGTCTTTTAAAATCTTTTAATTCCGGACGGTCTTCCGAAAGGTCTTTTCCGTCAACCACAAACATACGGATGGAAAGACCAATTTGAGGGGCTGCCAGTCCAACCCCGTCCGCATAATACATGGTTTCCCACATATCACTGATCAATTTGTCCAGGTTGGGATAATCCGGGGTGATTTCCTTTGCTTTTTGTTTAAGTACAGAAGATCCGTAAATATATATCGGCAATATCATAATGTGTTATTTTGAAGGTACTCCTGCAATATGAGTACGGCACTGATCTTATCAACAGTTGCTTTATCCCTGCGGGCTTTCTTTTTTAAACCTCCGTCTATCATAGCCTGAAAAGCCATTTTTGAAGTATAACGCTCATCGGCCAGTATTACCGGAACGGCAGGGAAAGTCCTTTTCAAATGGGTTACAAATGCTGTTACGCGCGGAGCGTTCTGGGACGGGGTGTTGTTTAAGTGTCTTGGATAACCCACTACGAACAAATCTACCGGTTCGGCTGCAATATATTGTTTCAGGAAGTCGGTTACTTGTTCTACCGTTACAGTTTCCAGGGGGGTGGCAAACATGTTCAAAGGGTCACTAACTGCCAGTCCCACGCGTTTCTGGCCATAGTCAATACCCAAAATCCGTCCCATGCTGCAAAGGTAATACAATTTGGAAAATGATTCGTACATTTGTCATACCAAAGCAACCCTATGGCATCGAACAAATCCAGGAAGAAAGCACTCAGAGAAAGGTATATCTTCGGAGTCTTTGATATAGAATCCCACAAACAGGTGATCAATGTCAAATTTTCTCTGATTAATCTTCTTATAGGCGTTTTGGGACTCCTGCTGGTCCTGGTGACCTGCGTTGTCTTGATATTTATATACACTCCTTTACGGGAACTGATCCCCGGATATCCCAATGCACAAACCCGGGAAGTAATGATGAACAACGCCCTCAGGGCCGATTCCCTGGAAAAGGTCATCCATCTTTGGGAAATCCACTTGGTAAACCTGCAAAGAGTACTTGCCGATGAGGATCCCCTGACTCCTGAAGAAATTCTGCCCAAGGGACATTTTTCCGGGATACCCGAATTAACGGTGGGGGGAAGGTCCAGGGAAGATTCCTTGTTAAGGGCGCAGACCGAGCAACGGGAGCAGGAATACCAGGAGAACATACAGGGACGCAACATTCAGATAGAAGGACTTCACTTCTTTCCTCCGGTTAAAGGGCTAGTTACCTCTAAATTCAGTGCTGCAGAGAATCATTTTGCCGTAGATATTGTAGCTCCGGAGAGTTCTGTGATCTATGCGGTTTTGGATGGTACCGTAAGTTTTGCATCATGGACCGAAGAATTTGGATACGTGCTGCAAATACAGCATGAAAACAATTTATTGTCCATATACAAGCATTGCTCGCAATTATTCAAAAAAACAGGAGACCCTGTTACGGCGGGATCTGCTGTAGCGGTTATTGGAAAGGAGGGAACTTATTCTACCGGCTATCACTTGCATTTTGAACTCTGGCACAAAGGAGTACCTCTGGATCCCGTAGATTACATCAATTTTTAAAATGGATTTTTTGAAACGCATCGCACTTCTTGGTTCAACGGGTTCTATTGGAAGACAGGCCCTGGATGTAATTCGCAGGTATCCGCGGTTGTTTAAAGCAGAAATCCTGACAGCCAGGACATCCTCTGGTCTCCTTATCCGTCAGGCACTGGAATTCAAACCGGCCGCTGTTGTGATTACCTGTGAAAAAGCTTACGGAGAAGTTTCAGATGCTTTAAAAGGGACTTCCATCAAAGTATTGTCGGGAAGGGATGCCATTGCCGAAGTCCTGCAATTGAAATCTGTGGATATGGTATTAAACGCCCTGGTGGGTTTTGCCGGCCTGGCACCTACACTGGCCGCTTTGCAAAATGGGAAGATACTGGCCCTGGCCAATAAGGAAAGCCTGGTTGCAGGAGGTCATTTGGTAATGCGTTTGGCAGGATCTGCAAAAAATAAAATATTACCCGTTGACAGTGAACACTCTGCGATATTTCAGTGTCTGAGAGGAGAACAGGCCACTGTTGAAAAAATAATACTCACCGCTTCGGGAGGGCCTTTTTTTGGCTACAGCATCCGGGATTTGGAAAAAATTACCCGGGATCAGGCCCTGGATCATCCTACCTGGAACATGGGTGTAAAAGTTACCGTGGATTCGGCCACATTAATGAACAAAGGTTTTGAAGTGATTGAGGCTTACTGGCTGTTTGGTCAGCCCCTCTCCCGCATTAAGGTGATGATCCATCCCCAGTCGCTGATCCACTCCATGGTTCAGTTTTCCGACGGAACCATTAAGGCGCAAATGAGCAATCCGGATATGCGTCTGCCCATACTTTATGCCTTAGCGTATCCCCAAAGGCTGGGATTTCCCGATGTAAAACGAATGGATCTGTCCCATTTCTGTTCCATGGAGTTTCATGAACCGCCTTTCGAAAGATTCCCGTGCCTTGGAATAGCTTATCAAGCCATGCAAAAAGGTGGGAATATACCCTGTGCCCTGAATGCTGCAAACGAAGTGGCAGTGGATGCTTTTTTGAATAACAAACTGGTCTTCACTGCTATTCCCAAAATAATATGCAAAACCCTGGAAACCGTTTCCCGTATCTCTGATCCTGATTATTCTCAATTGGAGGATACGCACCGGGAAGCTCAGCTGGTGGCACAAAATTTGTTGACAAGTTATTGATTTTATGGAGGTATTGATCAAAATTGCCCAGGTGATCCTGGCGTTGTCTTTTTTAATCCTGATTCACGAATCAGGACATTTTCTTTTTGCCCGCTTATTTAAGATCAGGGTTGATAAGTTTTACCTGTTCTTTGATCCCTGGTTCAGTCTTGTGAAATTCAAACCAAAAAATTCTCATACCGAATACGGGATTGGATGGTTGCCTTTTGGAGGATATTGTAAGATTTCAGGAATGGTTGATGAATCCATGGACAAAAACCAGCTTAACGAAAAACCAAAACCCTGGGAATTCAGGAGCAAACCCGCATGGCAACGTTTTTTTGTCATGTTTGGAGGTGTTCTTTTCAACATGATATTGGCTATCGTACTTTACGGGATGATCCTTTTTAACTGGGGAGAAGAATACATTCGCACGGAAGATGCCGCATACGGGATCCAATGTAGTATCCTGGCCCGGGAGATAGGTTTTCAAAACGGAGATATCATTTTGGCATTTGATGACCGTTCTGTTGTCAACGATCCGGTCCACACCCTGCAGGTTGATCTGATACGTACCAGACCCTCCGTGATAACGGTTCTCAGGGGTGCGGATACCGTTCGCTTCGGTTTTGATCAGGGATATATTCGGGAAATGCTGAACGCTCCGAATATGTTCACGTTACGTTATCCTTTTGTAGTGTCCTCCGTTCCCGACACATCGCTCAACGTGCTTGCCGGCCTGGTTCCGGGAGACAAGATCGTCAGGGTAAACGACATTTCCACTCCGGCCCTTCAGGATGTTCAGGAAATACTGGCACAGAATAAGGGTGGAACTGTTTACGGCGGTGTGCAAAGAGGAGACAGCCTGGCCAGCGTTCCCCTGCAAGTTAACGCAGACGGGCTGATCATGGTTGGAGTAGTCAGTCCGGTGGAATTTATTAAGGTTACCGTGAAACAGTATTCTTTCCTGGAGGCTTTCCCGGCAGGCATAAGAAAAGCATACCAGACCGGGGCCAATTACATTCAGGAACTGGGGCTGATCTTTACTCCCCAAACAGAGGCCTATAAATCTGTTGGGAGTTTTATTGCCATAGGCAACATTTTTCCCGGGACCTGGAACTGGGAAATATTCTGGAACATTACAGCTTGGCTCTCCATTATGCTGGCCATTCTGAACCTTCTGCCTATCCCGGCTTTGGATGGCGGTCATATAGTTTTGGTCATTTACGAGATGATCACAAGACGTAAACCTTCCCAGAAATTCCTGGAATATTCGCAGATTGCGGGCATGATCCTGCTGATGGGTCTTATGTTCCTGGCTTTCGGAAATGATTTATACAGATTATTTACATAAAAAGCAACTGATAAGATATGAAGTCAAGAATTGTATTATTAACCGGATTGTTGGGCCTGATGGCATGGTCATGTTCCGACGGACCACAGTTAAAACAGAATGTCAGCGGTAAAGCCGGAGAAGTAATTGTTGTCATGGACAAGAATATATGGGAGTCTGGACCGGGTCAGTCACTCAGGTCAATTCTGGCTGTTGATTTTCCTCATTTACCGCAACGTGAACCGCTCTTTTCATTGTTCAACATAAACACCAACGCTTTTTCTTCCATTTTTCAGACACACCGTAATATCATTATTTGCAATGTCAATCCGGAGATGGAAGAAGCTCAAGTGGTCATTCAGGAAGATATATGGGCTGCACCTCAGATAGTGGTCACTGTCTCCGGTCCCGACCAGGAAAGTATTAAGGAATCTCTAGACAACAACAGTGACCGGTTGAGAAACGCCATGGAACAGGCAGAACGAAACAGGGTCATCAGGAATTCAAAAAAATTTGAAGAAAAATCCATTCGTCAGACTATTACAAATTTCCTGGGAGGATCCCCGTATTTTCCTACAGGGTATCGCATCAAAAAACAAACGGATAGTTTTATTTGGGTAGCTTACGAAACCACCTACACAACCCAGGGGGTCTTCATTTATACGTATCCCTACAGAAATCCTGACGATCTGACCTTATCCCGCATTATTGCAGAGAGAAATCTGAAATTGGGGAAAGAAGTCCCCGGCCCCCTGGATAATACATACATGACTACCAATTCCCTGATAGAGCCGTCTTTCCGTTGGGTGAATTTCAATAAACGTGAATTCGTCGAGATTCGTGGATTGTGGGATGTGAAAAACGATTTCATGGGCGGCCCGTTTGTTTGTCATTGTTTCTATGACCGCGACAAACAGAAAGTAGTGGTTCTGGAGGCTTTTGTATACGCACCCAGGTATCCCAAAAGAAATTATTTACGCCAGGTGGAATCAATAATCTATTCCTTTGAGTGGCAAAAAGAGGAAAAAAATTTGTAGGAAAGAAAATTCGTTATACCTTTGCGCTCCCAAAACGGCCAGTTCGTCTAACGGTTAGGACTCAAGATTTTCATTCTTGCAATAAGGGTTCGATTCCCCTACTGGCTACAAAATAAAACAGACAATAATGGCTCATCACGCATCAGCAAAAAAACGCAACCGTCAAGATCTTAAAAGACGTCTTCATAACAGGTATTATGCACGGACTACACGTAACGCCATCAAGGCAATACGTAACACGACCGATAAAGCAGCTGCCACAGCTATGCTGCCCAAGGTTTATGCTATGATAGATAAATTGGCAAAGATCAATGTTATACATGACAATAAAGCCGGAAACCTTAAAAGCGGTCTGACCGCTTTTGTAAATAAGCTTGCATAGGTTTTTACGAATTGTCCCCTTTTTAACAGAATGCTTTCCAAATTTTGGGAAGCATTTTTGTTTATCAATATGGAAGGGAATTTGAAGATCAGGGATTGGGCCAGTGAGGAAAGACCCCGTGAAAGATTGTTAGAAAAAGGGACCGATGCTCTTACAAATGCCGAGTTGTTGGCAATACTTCTAAGGACGGGTACCGAGAAGAAGAACGTTCTGGAACTGGCAAGGGAATTGCTGGCCGCGCACCAAAACTGTCTGAATGAGCTTGTGCGTGCGCCGGTGGATAAAATGATCAGAGTTCCCGGGATTGGAAGAGCCAAAGCCGTAAGCCTGTGCGCTGCTTTTGAACTGGGCAGAAGGGCTCAGGTGCCCGTTGTCAGGCCTGCATCCATAACTTCTGCACGGGAAGTGGCAGATATTATGATCCCGTTACTGAAAGACCTTACCCACGAAACCTGCTGGGTGCTGTTCTTTGACGGAGGAAGGAAGTTCCTGGGAAAAGAACTTATAAGCAGCGGGGGGTTGAACGCTACTATAGTGGATATCAGGATGATCCTGAAAAAGGCGTTGGATAAACTTTCCTGTGAACTTATCCTGGTGCACAACCATCCTTCAGGAAACAGAAAGCCGGGACGTCAGGATCGTTTGCTGACACGCACTCTGAAGGAGGCAGCGAGAATGGTGGATCTGCAACTGATAGACCATATTGTGATAGGGGGAGACGGGTACTTCAGTTTTGCCGAGGAAGGCCTCTTGTAAATCCACGGACTTTTGTACCTTTGACAAAAATATCCCGGTATGATATCTTATGTTTTTGCTGAAAAGGATTCGCTTTTCAATCCTATTCTTGCGGAAATGCGCGATGTGAACGTTCAAAAGGATTCCATGCGCTTTCGCTTCAACCTGGAACGCCTGGGTTATTTGTTTGCTTACGAGATCAGCAAAACGCTTGTATACAGGGAGCAGGAAGTTCAAACACCCCTGGGTATCTCAAATTGTAAGGTTTTGGAAGATCAAATTGTACTGGCCACGGTATTACGTGCCGGATTACCTCTTCATGAAGGGATGCTCAAGATCTTTGACAAAGCCCAGAATGCCTTTATCGCCGCATACAGGAAATATGGCAGGAATTACAAATTTACCATTGAATTGGAATATATGGCCAGTCCGGACCTGGAGAATAAAGTACTTATACTGACCGATCCCATGCTTGCCACCGGGTCAACGATCTTTCTGGCATACCAGGAAATGATCCAGCAAAAAGGATTGCCCAAACATTGTCATATAGTATCTCCCATTGCCTCCCGGGAAGGATACGAATACCTTTGCCGAAAACTGCCTCAAAAAGGTGTTTCAATATGGCTGGGAGCCATAGATGAAGAGTTGACCACAAAATCCTATATAGTTCCGGGACTTGGGGATGCCGGAGATCTGGCATACGGAGAAAAATAAAATCAGGGATAGACGTTTTCCCCTGCTATAAAGGTCATTTTGCAATGTGTTGCCGGGATCTCTTCTACTGGCAAAGTCATTAAGTCATCGCTCCAGACCACAAAATCGGCCCATTTCCCCGGTTCAACGGATCCTTTATCTTTTTCACGGAAAGAACCTTTGGCAGCCCATACGGTCATACCGCGAAGGGTGTTTTCCCGCGAAATGGCGTTTTCGGGTTGCCAGCCTCCGATCGGTTGAAAGTTCCGGTTCATTCTTGAAACAGCTGCAAAAAAAGTATAAAGAGGATCAATGCTTTCAACAGGTGCATCGGTGCCGAAAGGAGCCCATCCGGCAGCATTTATGAGGTCCTGAAAAGCATAAGCGCCTTTTACCCTTTCCGGTCCCAGACGTTCACCTGCCCATCCCATGTCGGAAGCAGCGTGTGTAGGCTGTATGGAAGGAACTACGTTTAATGTGCCAAACCGTTTAAAATCACCGGGAGCTACCACCTGGGCATGTTCAACGCGCCAGCGAAGGTCGTTGCCGGGTGACAGAAACGGTTCATACAGATCCAATACTTTTCCCACGCCTTTATCTCCTATTGCATGCGTGGCTACCTGGAATCCTCCCTGAATAGCTTTTTGACAGACTTGAGTGAAGAATTCATCTGAAGTTACCTGCATTCCCGAATTGTCGGGATCATCCGAATAAGGTTCATATAAAAGGGCTCCGCTGGATCCCAACGCGCCGTCTATGTATAGCTTAACAGCGCTTATATCCAGTCTTTCGGACCAGTAAGTATTCGGGAAGCGGGTAAAGTTGTCTTCCGAAGGATTCATCCACACATCCGTTCTGAGTTTTAAACTGCCTGCTTTTTGCAGGGAATCCAGCAGCAGTATTTGGTGCAGAGGCAATCCGGCATCGGATACGGATCCCAATCCATAGGAAAAGCACAATTCCTGGGCTTCCAGGATGCATTCTGTCAGTGCGTGGTCTGTCATGGGAGGGATGGTGGCATTGATGCGCTCGTAGGTGTTTTCCAGGAAAACGCCGGCGAAATGTCCGTCGGCGGTCAGGATGGCTTCCCCGGGGGCTATGGCACTGTCGCCGGGGCGGAGTCCTGCCCGTTGAATGGCACTTTCATTTACCCAGAGGGCATGAAAATCAACTCGGCGTAAATAAACGGGGATATCGGGGAATGATCGGTTCAGAAGGTCGTTGGAAGGGAGGTCTTTGTTTTCCCACAAGGTCTGATCCCAGCCGTCACCCACCAAAAATGCAGGTTTGTACAGATCGTAATGTTTTTGCAGGCGTTCAATAACTTCATCGACAGAAGCAGAGCCTCTCAGATCAACGTGTCGCAGGCCCTGGGCAACCTGAATGAAATGAGCGTGTGCATCGTTAAAGGCCGGGTAAACAGGAGTCCCCTGCAGATCCAGTTCCCGGCGGCCTTTGTAATTTGCCCGGATCTGATCAGTTGTGCCTGTAGAAACGAACAATCCGTTATTTACAGCAAAGGCTTCGCAACGGGAAAAAGACGGGTCAACGGTGTATACGGTTGCGTTGTAAACTACAAGATCAACGGTTTTTTGGGTACTGCAGGAGGAGGGAATAAAAAAGGTTATTCCCAAGGCGAGTAAAAAGTAAATATGAGTTTTCATGTCAGATTTGTTTCCGGAGCCGTGCTATGGGTATATTCAACTGTTCGCGGTATTTGGCAACGGTTCTTCTGGCTACTTTGTAGCCTATTTCATTCAGAGACGATACCAGCTCTTCATCGGTAAGGGGTTTTCGCTTATCTTCCGTACGGATGCTTTCAGCCAGAATATTCTTGATCTCCCGGGTGGAAACTTCTTCTCCGTTTTCTGTCATCAAACCCTCTGAAAAGAAATATTTCAGGGAGTATATACCAAAATGAGTCTGGATATATTTGGAATTAACTACCCGGGATATAGTGGATATGTCAAGCCCTGTCTTTTCTGCTATGTTTTTTAAGACCATTGGTCTGAGCTTGGTCTCATCTCCCTCAATAAAATACTCTTCCTGGAATTCCAGGATGGCTTTCATGGTGTTGAGCAGAGTATTCTGACGCTGCTTCAATGCTTCTATGAACCATTTTGCCGAATCGAGTTTTTGTTTTACGAAGGTAGCTGCTTCTTTGCTTTCCCGCGAGCTTTTGTCTGCCGCCTTCAGGAGCATGTCCGCATAGCGTTTGTTGATGCGCAGTTCGGGGACGGAAAACCGGGGCAGGGTCAATACGGGTTCGCCGTCTTTTATTTCCAGTAAAAAATCGGGAACTACCTGTTGTGCCCTGTCCGTATAGGAATCGTCAACATTGCCTCCGGGTTTGGGATTCAGTTTCAGGATTTCGTCTATAGCCTCTTTCAATTCCTCTTCCGTTATGTTCATTCGGGAAAGGATCTTATCGTAATGCTTCTTGGTAAATTCGTTGAAATATTTGTCCAGGATTGTGGCAGCCAGTTCCACAAGGGGCTTCTGTTCTTTGTTCCGGATCTGTATGAGCAGGCATTCCCTCAGGTCCCGTGCACCCACACCGGGAGGATCAAACTCCTGGATAACCGACAAGGCCTGAGTGAGTTCTTCTTTCCCGGCTTCCAGTCCCTGGCGAAAGGCCATATCGTCGCTTAACGTATCCAGGTCCCTTCTCAGGTATCCGTCATCATCCAGGCTGCCGATCAGGAACAGAGCTATGTTGTGTTCTTTTTCGGACAGTGTCCTGAATCCCAGCTGGGCTTCCAGGTGCTGGTGAAAACTTTCCTTGACGGAAAATGTGGGGAAATCTTTTTTAATGTCCCGGGACTGGTTGTTGACGTATAATTTATATGAAGGTATGGAATCGTCGTTCCCGGAGTAGTCATTCAGGGATACTTCACTGGAATTGTCAGTTTCTTCTTCGGTTTCCTTTGTTTCCAATACAGGATTCTCTTCCAGCTCTTTTCTAACCCTCTGGTCAAGTTCAAGCGCCGGAAGTTCCAGCAATTTGATGGTTTGTATCTGCAGGGGTGATAACTTCTGTTTCAGCTGCAGTTTTTGTTGTAGTGACTGAGATAACATTAAAAATTCAGTTGCTCGGTACAAAGATACATAATTGCATTCTTTTAGGTAACTTTGCTAAAATAAAACTTGTATCCTGGCATATGGAACCCATTATCCCTCCCGTTTCACGACATTTGCTGGAAGAAGAACTTACAAAAGACCAGCTGGTAAGGTATTCTTCCAGGGGTGAAAACAAATTGTATGATTTTAACGCTCATGAAGCCCCCAACACCATGCGGGAAGTGGGTCGTTTGCGTGAGATCGCTTTCAGGGCAGCCGGTGGAGGAACGGGAAAAGCTACCGATATTGATCATTATGATGTGAATCCCGAGGCTCCTTACCGGCAGCTGATAGTCTGGGACCCAAAAAGGAAGGAGATACTGGGAGGATACAGGTATATCATTGGAGCCGGTATACGGCCTAAGCACCTGGCTACTTATCCCATTTTTAGGTTCTCGGATACATTTCTACAGGATTACCTGCCTTTTACCATAGAGCTGGGAAGGTCATTTGTCCAGCCAAATTACCAGACATCAAACGAAAACAGGTCGGGACTTTATGCCCTGGATAATTTATGGGACGGGTTGGGGGCCCTGATAGTGCGTCATCACTGTATGAAGTATTTTTTCGGGAAAGTGACCATGTACCGTTCCTACAATCAACAGGCACGGAATTGCCTCCTGTTTTTTCTGAACAAGTACTTTCCGGATCCCGACAACCTGGTCACTGCCATTGATCCTCTGCATTTCAATGCGGAAAATCCTTATTACAAAAACCTTTTTCGGGCGAATCAATACGACGAGGATTACAAGTCTTTGATCCAGGAGATACGATCCTACGGGGAACGGATTCCTCCGCTAATCAATTCCTATATGCGTATTTCACCCAATATGCGCGTTTTTGGTACCACGTTGAATAAACATTTCGGGGATGTGGAAGAAACGGGGATCCTGATAACTATTAATGATATGTATCCGGATCGGGTGGAACGTCACATGAATTCTTTGCGGAATTTTGCCGGGAAAGTCATGTTAAAATGGTGGCACCGCGAAAATTTTGCGGCAGCTCCCTGTGATCAGAGTGACGGATAGTGAATGATCTCCCGGGTAATAAAAGCCTGGGGATATGTGTTCCGGATCCGGTTCATAAACCTTATGGCTTCGCTTTTTGTCCTGAAATCTCCCACAGTAACTTTAAAATAGGGGGTTTCGTAGATCCTGTATATCCCTGTCCCGGGATGTGCTGCGGAAAAATCTTCCACAATCTGTTCGGATTCGGCCCTTGCTGTCTGCTTGTTATCAAAAAAGATCCGAACGCGAAAACCCTCCATCTTCCCAGGAGAAAGTCGGTTTTCTGCTATATCCCTGTTGACCAGGTATTCCACGGTCTCTGACTGGATAATGATCATCCGGTTTCCGTACGGACCGGGTTCCCGGAATTGGTCAAATACATTGTAACTGATCATCAGAGAGTCAATGTCCTGGGACAGGCCCTTTGTAGCAAACATGCCGGTTAAAATAAATGATAAAAACAAGGGAAAGGCAATCGTTCTCATAACTCCAGCAATTTTTTAGCCGAGATGTTGTTAAAACGCAGTTTTCGTTTTATTCCTCCGGCTTTAAAAGTGGCGTCAAAATTAAGCTTTATCTCATCCAGCAACGATTCGTCCAAATCGGCCAATCCAGAAAAAAGAATGGACATATCGCTGATCTTCAGCGACATGATACCTTCGTTGGTCGTTACGCTGCGCGGCGCAAAAACAAGGGTTGAGTCCATGAAAAACTCGGCAAGCTTCTTGTTTTTCATGTTCAGGGTGCCATTCATTCCGGTGAGATGCAGACGTCCCCCGGTGGGATTGTTCAGCGTGGCTTTGATCTTCATCCGTGCCGTTGACAGGCTTGTCATGTTGAATTGGCTGATGGAGATGTTTTCCAGCGAAACTTCCCGGTAACGGGAGCATCCCGAAAGAACGAAAACGACCAGTATACAGAGGATAACGCTTTTTCTGTTCATGTTGCAAAGGTATACATTTAGGGTGAATATGCTATATTTGTGCCATGATTCCATTTTTTATTGAAACTTACGGCTGTCAGATGAATGTGAGTGATTCAGAAGTGGTGGCAAGACTCCTGTCAGATAACGGTTACCGGAAATGCGAGCATCTTGAGGACGCCCGCATCATATTTGTAAACACATGTTCTATAAGGGAAAATGCCGAAAAACGGGTTATGGGAAGGCTGGACCTTTTTGCCAGGATGAAAAAAAAAGATCCGGGGCTGAAAGTGGGTGTTCTGGGTTGTATGGCTACCCGGTTGCGGGAACAACTGCTTGCCCATCCGGCAGTGGACTGGGTGGTAGGACCTGACAGTTACAGGCATTTACCCGGGATGCTGGGTTCTTCGGTGGCTGCTCCTATGGAAGTCAAGCTTTCACTGACAGAAACGTATGCAGATATTAAACCGTTCCGGGGCGTAAATCACGGGATTTCGGCCTTTGTGACCATAATGAGGGGGTGCAATAATATGTGTGCTTATTGCATCGTGCCTTATGTACGCGGCAGGGAAAGGAGCCGGGATCCGTTTTCTATTATAGAAGAGATCAGGGACCTGCTCTCGGGGGGCTTCCGGGAAGTTACGTTACTGGGGCAGAATGTCAATTCTTATTGTTGGACACCGGACAGTGATAGGGATAGTTGTGGTTTTGAGCCGGATCAGGATGATAAGACTGACCATCGTACACCGGAAAACGGACAGGTCCCGGTAACTTTTGCGCAGTTGCTGGAAAGGGTAGCCGGGATATCGCCAATGTTACGAGTACGATATACCACTTCACATCCCAAGGATATGCAGGACGACGTACTGCATGCCATGGCCGGGCACCCCAATATCTGCAAACATATTCATCTTCCGGTACAGAGCGGCAGCAACAATATGTTGAAAAAAATGAACCGGAGATATACCCGGGAAGAATACCTGGAAAGAATTGCGGCCATTCGCCGCATTTTACCGGGATGTACCATTTCTTCGGACATGATCAGCGGATTTTGCTCGGAAACGGAGGAAGACCATGCCCAAACCCTTTCTTTGATGGAAGAAGTTCGTTTTGATCAGGCCTATATGTTTCATTATTCACAGCGTCCAAATACGCTGGCTGCCCGTCATTACAAGGACGATGTTCCTGAAGATGTAAAGATCAGGCGCCTTAACGAGATCATTGCCTTACAGAACCGTTTATCCCTGGCAAGCAACTGGGCCGATGTAGGGAAAGTGTTTGAAGTGTTGGTGGAGGGGGCATCCAAAAGGTCGAATGACTGGTTCTTTGGTCGTACCGGAACCAACAAAGTATGTGTTTTTCCCAAAGCGGACAGTAAGGTAGGCGAATCTGTACATGTTCGTGTTACTTCATGTACCGCCGCTACCCTCAAAGGAGAAATCGTTAATGAAAACCAATAAATTGTTGGCATGAAATCATGCACCTGCAGCTACACTAGAAAGCATAATCGATAAAGAAAACCAATAAATTATGACAAAAATCAAAACCACCTACCTGGGAGATCTTCATGTTGAGGCCGTTCATCTTGATTCCGGATCGCGAATTGAAACAGATGCACCCGTTGACAACCAGGGAAAAGGAGCACTTTTTTCGCCCACCGATCTTTTTGCCACTTCCCTGGCATCCTGTATGATCACCATCATGGGGATATCGGCCCGGGATCATGGATTTGCCCTGGCAGGAGCCTGGGCAGAAGTAGAAAAGATCATGACGGCTTCACCCCGCCGGGTAGCTGAAATTATCATAGACATGTACTTCCCAGACGGAAGCACCTACGGAGACCGTGAAAAAAGGATCATTGAAGCCGCTGCTAAGGCCTGTCCTGTCTCCAATTCGCTTCATCCGGAAGTCAAAAAAAACCTCCGGTTTCATTACTAAAAAAAAATAACTACATTTGTTGCCCCGTTTACCAGAAGTTGCCCGGATGGCGGAATCGGTAGACGCGCTGGTCTCAAACACCAGTGGCCTCAAGGCTGTGCCGGTTCGACCCCGGCTCCGGGTACAAAAAACGCAGGTAGAAATGCCTGCGTTTTTTTGTACAGAAGTAGGATTGAATGCCTGTTTTTTGGGTACAGAATCGGGTGTAGGGGCCTGCTTTTTTGCACCTCTTCGCTTCCTGCGCAAGCTACTTTTTTTCTAAGCGCAATACGGTTTCTGAAACTCCATCAACTCACCAGACCGCAATCCATCCTCATATAAAGCTGTTTTTGAGGACAAACCTTGGATTTTCAGCCTTCCATCCTCATATAAGGCTGTTTTTGAGGACAAACCTTGGATTT
>WOYI010862217.1_pt1 | contig 31292 bp, 29 predicted proteins | sample 6423411 | NCBI WGS metagenome assembly WOYI01 (sample SAMN13441803, study PRJNA592873) | oil field metagenome | biome: oil field; feature: oil-well bore; material: oil-contaminated soil; isolation source: oil-contaminated soil from oil-well borehole | place: Germany: Wietze | collected 2016-10-18 ...
AGATGCGAAGGGCGGGAAAGGAAATTCATAGAGTTAAATGACAACGAGTACTAGGAAAAAATAAGCAGGCCCTCCCGCTCACGAAGAGCTTTCCTGGCCCGTCCCGAACAGTCCCCGGAAGAACTCCATGATCTGGTCGAACAGCGATGGCGACGATGCAGCCACCTCGCCCGCCCCGACCATCTCTTCTGTGGCGTAGAGGGCCCCTACCTCCCCCTTCCCAAGATTCTCTAAGACCTCAAGGTGCCCGACCGCCCCGGCGACGATTGTGTCGTGGCCGATGCCCCGGGCCCACGCCCCGGCCATCGTCTCCGACGGGCGGAGCGTCGAGTCGGGGATACCTGCAAACGTGTAGAGTTCGGGAAGGGAAGACGCCTCTGCTATGTCCACGCTCCCATCGGGCCGGATGGCGAGTATCGGGTCGGAGACACCAATCGAGGGGATCTCCTGGGTGCCGGCAAGAGCGTATGCCCGGAAGGCAAAGAGATCCGGGTTCGACGTCAGGTTGGTGACCAGCCGCTCCTCGGGGAGGGTGAGGTTCGCAAGTGTCAGCCTCCCGGTGCGGGTGGTGACCAGAAACTCCCAGACGCCGCGTTCTCCGTCCCGGAGGCTCCGGGGCTCGCGGGTCCGCGTGATCTCGTAGACCCCGGTCTCGCCTGGTGGCGGCACCAGGACGACATAGGCCGGATCCTCCCCCGTGACCGTCAGATTCCTCGCCTCGACCGTCACGGTGACGGTGAACGTCTCCCCCTCAAACACTGCCCGCGGGTGCCGGCCGCCCAGAAGCATGGCCGGGTCGAGCAGCCAGTCGAGGTTCGCGATCTCCACCCCGCTCCGGGTGAGGGCGACGTCTTCGGGAGTCCGGGCAAGGAGCACCCCGACACCCCTGACGAACAGGCCGTCGTGTGGCTCGACGATACCGACCGTTGCCGCAGTCTCATTCACCCCGGATGTGGACGGCGATGCGGGACTGACGATCTGGTGACCGCTCTGGACCAGCGGCCGGTCGTGAGACTGGTGTGCTTTGGCCATCGTCGCGCTCGGTCGCGGCGGGGCATACCTCTCCAGGGTCGGTATCACCCCCGGGGTCTCCTCCGGCTCCTCGTCGTCGGAGTTGTCAACGGATACAGTCGCCGTCGGGTCCGGTTCTTCATCACCGGAGTCGTTGGCGTATACGGTCGCCGCCAGAGTAGGCTCCGGGGAGGTCGTCGAAATCGGTTCCGTTGTCGCCGACACCTCTTTGGGTGGAGATGTGGTCTCCCCGGCAATCAGGGAGACGGGCTCCCTCTCCGTTACGGCCTTTTCGTCCGTTTCTTCAGGTGCCGGGGTCTCTGCAGGCGTGACCGTCACCGGGTCCGAGAGTACGACAGGGGTAATCGGCAGCTTCTCAATGGCTGGTTTCTCATCGCCTGCCTCCCCACCCACAGAATCCCCGGTGCCGTTCTCACCCGGGTCCGGGAGCGCGGACGCGAGGGGGGCGACCATGCCGATACAGAGCACCAGAACCACGGATGCGAGGAGCAGACGCCCAAACTGCATCACCCTCAGGCGTCCGGGAGCTCCATGCCCCCTGCTCGCCGGTTCTACTGCAGGTAGGGCAGGCTTCACTATCCAGGCGGATCCCCTGTTCATGAGAGTCTCATGAAGCGCACACCAATATAAATAATTTCTGGATAGGAGCCCGCTCGAAACCTCCCTCACGGATCAGGCCCGATAAAACTTTTCCGGAGCTCGGGGTATAGCACGCGACCTCTCAACCAGGAGGGTTCCAGGAAAACTACGACAAAAAAGAAGGGGGAACGTTCAGGCAAGCTCGTTCTGCATCAGCTGGACATCGGCGATGTCATGCTGCCGCTGTGCAAGAACCTTTGCCTTGAAGATGTTCTTCCCCGCTTTGCCGATGGCAAGACCCCGGTCCTCGTCCCGGACCTCAATGAGAGCGACCTGCTGATCCTCCTCATTGGTGTCGAAATCGATATCGGTGACCTGGGCGGGAAGGAAGCAATTCCGGAGGAACTGAACCGGGTCTGTAGAGTACTCCACGACCTCGATCCTTTTGCCCATCACGTCTGAAGCCTTCTTGATACTCGACCCGCTCTTGCCGATGGCAAGTCCCATGTCGCCGGGATTGATCACGAAGATGATCCGCTCGTTGCGGTTATCAACGATGCAATCGCGGCTGCCTGCGCCGGTAAGACTCTCAAACTGGGAGATGAGGCGCATGCACTCCTCAGTCAGCGTGACCTGTGGCATTGTCTACACTCTCGCAGCACTCAAGATCTCGGATTCACCTGGCTCGACCACGGCGAGCGCGCTGACAACGTACGGCATACCGCAGGCTTTCCCGAGCTGGACACTCGAGCCTTCGAAGACGTAGACAGGGGTATCGATCTCTTTCACGAGATTTTTGACAGATTCAGGGCTGTTCTTGGCCACTACGACAAGTTTTGCCTTGCCTTCCTCGATGCATTCCCGGGTCTTGTTCTGACCCAGGAACACTGTACCAGTCTTCACGGCTTTACGTAGTGAAGCATTAAAGTCCATAGATGATTCTCCTAGATTTTCAGGTTTACGGGTTTTGCGATGAGTTTCACATCACCGGTGCCGAGCTGGATAGGCTGGCCCACGATCACGTTCTCGGTGACGCCGTTCAATTCGTCCACTTCGTTCGCGATTGCCGCATCCAGCAGGTGGTTGACCGTTACTTCGAATGCAGCCCGGGAAAGGACGCTCTCCTTCTCACCGGCAATACCGTGCCGGCCGATCTGCTTGACCTCGCCGTCCATGCACATCATATCAGCGACGAGCATGATATGACGGACATCGACGCCGATACCCTGTTCGTTCAGGGTACTTAAGGCCTCATGGATGATCGCGTTCCGGCCTGCCTCGATACCGAGCACATCGGCGATCTCGCTGATGTTGTTGCTCCGGGTGCGGGAGGTATCGACTCCTTCGACTTCGAAGACATCTTTTAGGTTGGAGCCCTCAGTATAAAGGATATACTCTCCGCCTTCCTTTCTGACGACAACCCGCTCGATGTCGTCGAGGCCCTGAACGATGACGTGCCTGACGTGCTCTGCGAGCTGGAAGAGGTTCTGATAACTCTCCTGGTTCTTCGGCGTGAATGTGATCGAAACCTTTTTCGTGTCCCCTTCAACGTCAAAGTCACGGAAGTGCCGTTTTTCCCGGATCTTCCTCGGGGCTGCCTCAAGGATCTCATCCACACCGATCTTCCGCCGGTCGCAGACAGCCTTGTTTAACATGACGAGAACCTGCATGTTCTCCATGTCGATGGTGATATCCCCGAACTCGTGGAGCGGCGCGGCTTCGATCTGCCAGCTCACCTCACGGGCGCGGTCACGGTTGAACGCCCAGTCGTTGAGCAGGAAGACCGCCATCGTAGGGGTGCTCGGCTCACGTCGGGCGTCCATGATCTCGATGAGACGGGGGAGACCGAGGGTAACGTTGATCTCGGCCACACCCGCGTAGTGAAAAGTCCGCATCGTCATCTGGGTGCCGGGCTCGCCGATCGACTGCGCCGCCACGACACCGACCGCCTCGCAGGGCTCGATCCGGCTCTTCCTGTACTCGGAGAAGACCATCTCAAGGATCCGGCCGAACTCTTCGTCGGTGACGTCCCGCTCCGCGAGACTCGCTTTGAGGTCTTCCCGGGTCCGGTATGGCAGATCGAGGGCTTCGATCTGCTGCTCTATATCGCTGTTCATTTGACCTCCTGCTTTAAGACGCTCTCAATGATGCCCTTCACGTCCACCGGGGAGCCGTAACTGCTCTTGCCGGGGTCGGTTCCATCCTCGCCGTAGCAGAACTGGATGATCCGGCCGCCTGTCGTTCGGACAGTGCCGTCGTACGCAACCTTGAGGTCCTGCAACGCGTTGATCATCCGCCGCTGGAGGTAACCGCTCTGCGACGTCCGGACCGCAGTGTCCACAAGACCTTCACGCCCACCGATAGCATGGAAGAAGAACTCGGTCGGGGAGAGGCCGCTCTTGTAACTGTTGGTGATGAACCCGTGTGCTTCTGCACCGCGCTCGTTCCGCCGGAAGTGCGGCAGGGTCCGATCTTCGTAGCCACGCATGATCCGCTCACCACGAACAGACTGCTGCCCGAGACATCCGGCCATCTGAGTCAGGTTCAGCATCGACCCACGGGCGCCGGAGACCGCCATCACCACGGCGCTGTTGTCCATCCCGAGATGCCGCCCGGCTATCTCACCGGTGCGGTCACGGGCCTTGCCGAGCACCTGCATGATCTGCATCTCGAGCGTCTCCTCAAGCGTCCGCCCGGGCATCGGCTCGAGTTGCCCCTCGTTATAGATCTTGATCCGGCGCTCGACGTCACTGAGGGCACCGTTGAGCACCTCGTCAATCTGGCCATACTCGGTCTTGGTCAGGTCTTCGTCGTCAATACCGAACGAGAACCCTTCGAGCATGATACCCCGGATCGAGAGTTTGGTCACGTCATCGATGAACCGGGCTGCCCGCTTCATACCGTGCTGCCTGATGATCCGGTGCAGGATCTGGCCGTCGAACGCGCCAATCCCCTTCTTGTCGATGGTGCCGGTGATCAGGTTCCCGTTGACGACCCGGACGAACGCATCGTTCTCGCACATCTCCCGCTTGCAGGTCTCACAGTTCTGGCACGACGAGGCCTGGAAGAGCATGTTCAGATCGTCGGGGAGGACGAGCGAGAAGACCTGCTTGTTGGTCCAGAGGGGCTTCCCGTCATCATCCAGTTTGTCAGGCTTGGGCAGGTGCTCGATGGGCAGGTGCTGGGTGAGGTAGAGCGTCTCCTCCTTGCTGAAGTGACGGACTGTGTGCGTTAAGAGGAAGATACCCGAGATGTGGTCGTGGATACCTCCAATGATCGGACCACCGGTCCTCGGCGAGAGGATGTTTGCCTGCACCGAGACCAGGATCTCGGCCTCTGCCCGCGCCTCCTCGGTCTGCGGGATATGCAGGTTCATCTCGTCGCCGTCGAAGTCGGCGTTGTAGGGCGGGCAGACGGCCGGGTTCAGCCGGAAGGTCTTCCCATCCATCACGACGACCCGGTGGGCCATGATGCTCATCCGGTGCAGCGAGGGCTGCCGGTTGAAGAGGACAATATCCCCGCCTTTTAACTGCCGCTCCACGGTCCAGCCCGGCTCGAGCATCTCCGCGACCGTCTCCAGGTTTGCGTCGGATAGGCGCATCCTCCTGTTGTCCGGCCGAATAGCGTAGTTCGCACCACAGGGTGACTTGATGGTGGGGCGCTCGGGGCCGTTTAAGACGTACTGCCTCAGTTCATCGATGTTGAACGGGGTCACCCGGATGGGAAGCGTCATCTCGTTTGCGATGGCAAGCGGGATCCCGACCTCGCCGATGGAGAGGTTCGGGTCGGGAGAGATCACCGTACGGGCCGAGAAGTTCACACGCTTACCGGAGAGCGATCCGCGGAAACGTCCTTCCTTCCCTTTGAGACGCTGCGAGAGGGTCTTTAGGGGCCGACCGCTCCGGTGCCGGGCGGGCGGACACCCTGCCACCTCGTTGTCGAGGTAGGTGGTGACATGGTACTGCAGGAGTTCCCAGAGGTCCTCGATGATCAACTGGGGTGCACCGGCGTCCTGGTTCTCCTTGAACCGCTGGTTGATCCTGATGATGTCCACGAGCTTGTGGGTCAGGTCGTCCTCGGACCGCTGCCCGTTCTCGAGGATGATCGAGGGGCGCATCGTGACCGGCGGGACCGGGAGGACGGTGAGGATTGTCCACTCCGGCCGCGCGACGTCGGGGTTGACCCCGAGAGCCCGCAGGTCGTCGTCCGGGATCTTCTCGAGGCGCGCCCGGATGTCGGCGGGGGTCAGCTTGTGCTCCACCTTTCTCCCGTCTTCCACAAAGACTTCGGAGAACGTGGTGGGTTTCTCGAAGTTGATCTTGAGCTGCTGCTCTCCACAGTGGGGGCAGACCCGCTCTTTCTTGATATCCTTCTCGGAGACAACTTCCGCCGAGAGTTCGCTGTCTTCGGGGCCGACGATCTTCTCGACCTCTTCCGCCGTCATCAGCAGCCGGGAACACGACCGGCAGGAGACCCGCAGGAGTTTCCGGATCAGCCGGGTGTACCCGACGTGGATGACGGGCTTCGCGAGTTCGATGTGCCCGAAGTGACCGGGACAATCGGCTGCCTTCTGGTCGCAGGTCTTGCACCGGAGGCCCGGATCGATGACACCCAGGTTCAGGTCCATCAGACCCTGCGGGTAGGGAAACCCATCGTCGTCATAGGTGTCCGCCCAGATGATCTTCCGGACGCTCATTTTGCGGATCTCCTTCGGGGAGAAGAGCCCGAACTCGATCCTTCCAACACGTTTTGGACTGGTCATAGTTTGAAACTGCCCCCTCTCTTATACCATATCATCGAGTCTCAGGCGGGGAGCAATGCCCATACTCTTCATCTCGTCGAGGAGGAGCTTGAAGGCATAGCTCATCTCAACGGGGTAGATGTCGGTCTCGCCGCCGCAGGCAAGGCACCGCGTGACTTTCCTCTTCCGGTCAAGCATCGCCACCATGCCGCACTTCGCACAGACCCACTGGGTCACTTTATCCGACTCGTCAAGCAGCCGCTCTTTCAAGGCCATGGCCGCACCATGACCGATCATCACATCCCGCTCCATCTCACCGAACCGGAGACCACCCTCACGGGCACGTCCTTCGGTCGGCTGGCGGGTGAGCACCTGCACAGGACCGCGTGACCGCGCATGCATCTTGCTCGATACCATGTGGTAGAGTTTCTGGTAGTAGATGACGCCGATGTAGATGTCGGCTGCAAACTGCCGGCCGGTGATACCGTCGTACATCACTTCGCGGCCATTGTGCGCGAACCCGAGTTCCTTGAGCGAACCCCGGAGATCCGTCTCGCGCTCGCCGCGGAAGGCTGTCGCATTGACCCGGTGACCCTCGAGGGAGCCGACCTTGCCGCCCAGCATCTCGAGCATGTGCCCGATTGTCATACGGCTCGGGATTGCATGGGGGTTGATGATCAGGTCGGGCGTCATGCCCGACTCGGTGAACGGCATGTCCGCCGAAGACTGGATGAGCCCGATGACACCCTTCTGCCCGTGGCGGGAAGCGAACTTGTCGCCCACCTCTGGAACCCGGAGGTCCCGGGTCCGGACTTTGACGAGGCGCGAGGAGTTCTCGCCCTCGGTGATGATGACGGTGTCCACGATGCCGTGCTCGTTGCTCCGCATCGTGACCGAGGTGTCGCGCCTTTTTTCGACGGCGATGAGCTCGCTCGTAGGCTCCTCGAGGAACCTCGGCGGGGAGGTCTTCCCTATCAGCACATCCTTCTCGCGGACAACCGTCTCGGGGTTGATGACGCCGTCGATGTCAAGGTTCGCATAGTACTCGGAGCCGTGCGCGCCGGAGACCTCTTCGTCCGGAACCTGGATCCGGTCGACCTGACCACCGGGGTAACGCCGCTCCTCGCCGTCGTAGGTGCGGAAGAAGTGCGAGCGTCCGAGGCCCCGGTCGATGGAGGCCTTGTTGATGATCAGCGCATCTTCAATGTTAAATCCCTCATAGGAGATGATCGCGACGACGAAATTCTGGCCTGCAGGCCGGTCGTCGGAACCGATCGCATCGGAGGTCTGGGTGAAGGTGAGCGGCTTCTGGACGTAGTGGAGCATGTGTCCCCGCGTGTCGGGGCGGAGTTTCATGTTTGCAGAACCGAACCCGAGCGCCTGCTTGACCATCCCGGCACCCATGGTGACACGAGGACTGGCGTTGTGCTCGGGGAACGGAACGTGCGCCGCACCGATACCCAGGATGAGCGAGGGGTCGATCTCGAGATGCGTGTGCTCGGGGGTGAGATCCGCTTCGTCGATAGCGATGAAGAGATCTTCCTCCTCTTCGGCATCGACAAACTCGATCGCACCTTTCCGCGCTACGTCCGCGAAGGTCATCTCGCCGTTTCGGAGGTGTTCGATATCGTCAGTGGTCACCTGCGGTTTGCCTTCGCGGACCACGATCAGTGGCCGGCGCGCTCTGCCGCGATCGGTGTGGACGATGACATCGTTGTTGAATTCCTTGTAGGAGACGTTGACCTCGGCGGGGATCTCGCCGCGCCGGCGCATATCGCGCATCCGCCCCACCAGGTCTCGGGGGTCATCCACGAGCCCGATAAGAGCTCCGTCAACGAAGACACGTGACTGCCTCATGCCGTCTCTCTCCGGAGGGCGATGACGCCCATATCGTACAGAATATTCTTCACTTCCTCTTCGTTGATAACGCCCTTGCTGATCTCAACCATCTGGGCGAAGTTCTTCACCAGTCCACAGTTCGGACCCTCAGGGGTCTCGCTCGGACAGATCCGACCCCATTGGGTGGGGTGCAGGTCACGGGCCTCGAAGTGAGGCTGCGAGCGGGAGAGCGGGGAGATGACACGCCGGAGATGCGAGAGCACCGCCATGTGGTCCACCCGGTCCAGGAGCTGCGAGACACCGGTGCGCCCGCCCACCCAGTTGCCGGTGGCAAGTGGATGCAGCAGCCGTTCGGTCAGGACGTCCGCGCGCACGGCGGTGCCTATTGAGAGGTCGCGGTGGCGCATGCTGGCCCGCTCGAGCTGATACTTCACGTCCCGCGTTAAGCGGTTGAGCGAGATCCGGAAGAGGTCTTCCATCAGGTCGCCAGCGAGTTTCAGCCGCTTGTTCGCGTAGTGGTCCTTATCGTCGATCCGGCGCCGGTCCAGCACCAGGTCGAAACATGCCTCGGCCATGCGGCCGAGGAAGTGCGCCTTTGCGAGGCGGACGCCCTCGACTGTCGCACGGTATGTGGGGTCTTCCTCTTTCAAGCCCACCGGCATCAGGTAGTTCAAGTGCGGAAGGAGGTAGTTGTCGAGGACAAACTCCGCCCTCTTGCGCTGGTAGTCCCGGGTCTGGTTGGGAGCGAGTTTTTTCCCGACATACATGACGCCGTCGTCGACGGTGTCGCACTCGCTCTCTTCCAGGTTCTGCATCATGAACGTGAGGATCTCCTCGTCGGTCGAGACCGCTTCCACGATGTCGTGGTCGCCCTGGAGCCCCAGCGCCCGCATCAGGTCAACGAAACGGAGGTGCCCGGCGACCGAGGGGAACGAGACCTCGAGCAGGTTCTTGCGGTTCCGCTCGACGATCACGAGCGCCCGGTAGCCCCGGTACTGCGAGAAGACTTTGGCAACGTAAATCCGCTCGTTGTAGCGCTCGGTGAACTCGGTCATGATCTTGTTGGAGGCAAGGTCTTCGAGGGTCATCAGCACCCGCTCTGTGCCGTTGACGATGAAGTAAGCGCCGGGGTCGAGGGGATCTTCGCCATGCTCGGTCCGCTCGGTGTCGTTCATGTTGTAGAGGTTGCAGGCGGCCGAACCCACCATCACCGGCAGCTGCCCGATGATGGTGACGATCGGATCCCGCGGCTCTTCGCCCTGGATGAGTGTCATATCGAGTTGAATGGGTGCCGCATACGTGAGGTTCCGGAGGCGCGCCTCGCTCGGGAAGAGCTCGGACTGCGACCCGTCCGCCTCACGGACACGGGGTTTTTTCACCTCGATCTTGCCCAGTTCAACCCACACGGCCTCTTTTCCCTTCCCACGGGTCTCAATATCGGTCTCGATAACACGTTGCTCGTCGACGACTTTCTGAAGGTTGTACAGGAGGAAGTTATTATAAGAGTCTAACTGGTGGCGCGCTACATGCTCCCGTGAAAAATATGCTCTCGACAAAACACTTCTGTCTAACAGATGGATCAGCTCCCGGCCTCTGAATTATTTCTTTGGTCTCTTCACAACGAGCCTGTAGGCTTCGGCTCTACCTGCCGTGCGACTGTCTCGAGTGATCCGGATGACGTTCCCGACATCGCCCCCGATAGCCTTTACTGCAGGATCGTCATGATACATTTTTGGCAGTTGCTCTAAAGAGATATGGTACGTCGCAAGAAGGTTCTTGACCTCTTCTCCGTCCATAATCTGATGGTCCGGAACCATCTCATGGCTAAGTACGTCAAGTGAAGTGCCCATCGCCCTACACCTCACCGACGAAAAAGTTGCGTATCAGATGCATCACCTTGTTAAAATCCATAGACATCGCCCATGGCAACGGGCCCAAGGGGATTTGAACCCCCGACCACCTGGTTAAAAGCCAGGCGCTCTACCTAACTGAGCTATAGACCCCGCTCGTACTGCCATCCAGCATTATTACAACGCGAGAATAGTATAAATAATTTACTTGCAGGCGTATCATATCATTCGCAGTCTAACGATATAAACTTTTCAATACGCCACCCTTTGCAGGCCTACCGGAATGTTTAATGCCCTCAGAATATCCTGTTCATATGTATATTCTCCCGGACAGGGTGCCCGCATGAGTCCCTTGAAAAACCGTGCCGATGCGGTCATATCCGCCATATCATGGGTGACGCTGGGCGTATACCTGCTCATCGCCGCCTCCCTCTCCCTGCTCGCGATCTTCTCCTTCTACGATGTTATCCTGCAGGTAGCAGCGCTCATCCATACCGAGGATATGACACAGGGCGTGCTCCAGGTGCTGCACGCGCTCCTCCTGACCCTCATCATCGTAGAGATCCTGGAGACCGTGACGGCATACTTCAGGACCAACAGGGTGCTGGTGACACCGATCCTGATCGCGGGCATCACCGCGATGGTGCGGCGGGTGCTGACCTTCGGGGTCGAGCCCGTCGAGCCCGTCGACATCGGCATGACGCTTGTCGCCATCCTCGTGCTGACGATCGCGATCGTCTTTATCGGGAGACAGGAACACGCGGATAATTATTAGGGGATCCGGGAGAAGAGAGGAACCCTGGAAGGCTGTCCGGATCCGTCTGGCCCGCCTGCCGCCTCACGATTCTTCGCAACCGCGAGCGCGCCGGTCCAGGAAGGGGCCCCTTCAAAGTAGGGAAATGAAGCTGATCAATGGACCTCGAAGAGATCTGCAAACTGGGTCCGGACCTGGTTCAGACGCTCTTCCTGGAGCCTGATGCTCGCCGCCATGCTCTTAATGGCCCTCGTGATGTCCTCGCCCATTCCCGTCCGGGCGTCCTTGATGCTGTAGGTGGTCTCCAGGATCTTCAGGAGGCGCCTGTTGATATCGACACTTTTGGAAAGGCGTTCGTATTCATCGACAATCCGGGCGTCCACGCCGGCCTCGCGCGCCCGCTTGATGTCAGCGGCGATGGAGTGTCGACGTGCCAGCACGTGCTCGATGGCATCGTAGAGCTGATGGTGAGTGGTGGGTTTGAGGATGTAGTCCTCGATGTAAGCGCCGTATTCGTTGGCCTCCTCGGGCGTGAGGGGCTTGGCGGTCAACATGAGGACGGGGATATCCCGTGTCGCAGGGTTGGTCTTGATCCTCCCGAGCGTCTCCCAGCCATCCATCGGCTCCATCATGATATCCAGAAGGACCAGATCCGGGGGGGTCGCATTCAGGACCTCCAGACACTCCTCGCCGCTAAAGGCGGTGATCGGCCTGTATCCACCACGCTCCAGCATGGTAACAAAAACGTCGACGATCATGGGGCTATCATCGACAGCCAGTATTGTGTACATCACGCCTCCTCTCCGATTCTGACTGCTATATCTAATAACTGTCTCTGTACTCCTGGGAGATCTACAGACTTATCTATTACCGCTGTGATCAGGGCGGCCTCCCCAGCACTCAAAATGAGGATTGTAGCGTCGGCCGCGGTGATCGTGACCATAGACGGCCGCTCTATGTTGGCACTGCCACAAGCTGCCTCCGCCGATGCAATGACCGTTGCACACATCGCTGCGAAAAGAGACGACGAAAGGCCCCCTTCCGGGAAGTACTTGCCCATAATTATGCCCTCACAGGATACGAGGGCGCATGCAGCGACACCGACGACGGATCGGATCTCATCAATGCGTCTCCGGGCACTCTCTTCCACGAAGGGATGAAAACTCATCTGATTAACCCCGGCATATCTCATTGAGATATCTGCGTCGCATCATATATCAATATCGAATCAGTATTGCTCCAGACCTGCCTTTAGGTCACTTTTTGCCACGATTAGCGGACGATTGCCGTCCCTGAGGCAGAGGACACTGCCGTGGCAGGCCAAAACGTCTTTGCGGCATCTTCACGGAACCGAATTGCGCAGACACCTCCAGACGTTTATGCTCCTGGTTTACCCAGGAAAGAGTATATCCTGGTTCAAAAAACGCATTCAAGTCTTGCTAGCAAGAGAGACAAACAAATAAATTTAAATCTGACAACTACGATCTATCCTTGAGACGGTTTTGATGATCAGGGCCTACACCATCGCCTCCGGGAAAGGCGGAACAGGGAAGACGACCGTCACTGCAAATCTGGGAACAGCGCTGGCTCAATATGGCAGGGAGACCTGCATCGTTGATATGGACATAGGTATGGCCAACCTCGGGCTGGTGCTGGGGCTCGCAGAGACGCCGGTCACGCTCCACGAGGTCCTGGCAGGAGAGGCGCGGATCCAGGATGCGATGTACGAGGGTCCGTACGGCCTCAAGGTCGTGCCGAGTGGCCTGTCGCTCCGGGGGTTTCAGAGCGCAGACCCCGAGCGGCTCAAAGATGTAATGTGCGATCTCACCGATCGCTGTGAGTTCCTGCTCTTTGATGCGCCTGCCGGCATCGGGACTGATTCAGTTGTATCGCTCACTGTGGCAGACGAGGTTCTGCTGGTTGTGAACCTTGAGATCTCCTCGCTCGTGGATGCCTTAAAGATCAAGATCCTGACGGAGATGATCGGCGGCACCGTCGGCGGGGCTATCCTCAACCGGGCAACCCTGGAGGAGACGGATCAGGATCGGAGGAAGATCGAGAAGAATCTCGGTGTGTCCATCATCGATACGATTCCCGAAGACGCAAACGTACGGAGGGCAGCAGCGGCGAGGACTCCGGTTGTCGTCAAATCGCCAGGATCCGAATCGTCAAAAGCGTTCCGAAGAATTGCAGCCTCGCTGGCGGGCTTCCCGGTCCAGGAAGAGCCCCAGGAAGTACAGGAAGGGTTTGTCGAGCGGTTTGCCCGCGCACTATTCAGGAGAGAAACACGATGACTGATATTAATGCAATCATGATAGTCTTGCTCTCGGTAACCATCATCTGCCTGCTGTTTATTATGTACGTGATGTACGTGCGCATCCAGCAGCTCCTCACGGAGGTCAATGCATTGACGGGCAGAATGGAGATCACCGGCAGCGAACTGGAACAGCTGACACGAAGCGTCGAGGAGTACAAAAACATGCGAGTATAGAAGGGCCGATCCCTGCCCTCCCAAGCGAAGATATATGTGCAATCCGAGCACATATTATGAGAGAGGGGCCATAGGGTAGCCTGGCCATCCTAGGAGACTGGGGGTCTTCTGACCTGCGTTCAAATCGCAGTGGCCCCATCAGACCATTTTTTCTCTTTCCCGGACCCAGTTATCTGCAGTATGAGATTCTATCCGGGTTGCACGGATTGCCTGATCAGCCGTGTCGAGTACGAAAGCAGACTCTGTACCGATGATTCGGCGCGCATAGGGGAGACCGTCAGGGCGTGCCGGGATCTTCTCCAGCGCATCTCCGCCGACCCGGTGCCCGCACCCGTCATCGCGAGCCGGGTACATCGGCTCGCCTACCGGATGATCGGCGACACCGATCCTTACCGGTCGTTGAAAAAGGCCAACAACGAAGATGCGGCGGCGGTCTGCCGGAGGGTGCGCGGCGACCTCTCGACGTTCCATGACCTCGTGCTTGCGTCGGTCATCGGCAACACACTGGATTACGGTTCCGAGGCCCATACTGTCACCGACAACTTCGTTGACTTCTTTCGCCGGGAGTTTGCGGCGGGACTGACCGTTGACGATACCGGCGCGATAGAAGCCCTCACCTCCCGGGTGGTCTACCTTGCCGACAACTGCGGGGAGATTGTCTTTGACGCCCTCCTCGCCGACCACCTCAGGAAGAACGGATCGCACGTCACCTTTGCCGTCCGGGGCGCGCCGATCTTAAACGACGCGACGATGGAGGATGCCGTGGCGCTCGGGCTCGACCACAGGGTCGACCTGCTCACCACCACGGACGGCATCGCCGAACTCGGCCTGAACCGGGAACTCATCCCGCCCCCCCTTGCCGATGCTCTCGACCGTGCAACGCTCGTCATCGCCAAGGGCATGGCCAACTACGAGTCGCTCTCCGATGAGCGCGACCTCCCGCCCGTGGCGTACCTGATGTCGGTCAAGTGCGGCCCGATCGGCGCGGACATCGGGATCCCGGTCGGCTCCCGGGTCGCTCTCCTCCGCGAGTGATCCCGCGGCAGCGCGGGGGCCGGGGGGTTCTCCCGGTTATCGCCAGGCAACCCGGGACGTATATAAAGATGTGGGGCGTGTTTTCCCGGGAGAATATCCCTCCTTTTGATTAAAAGAGAGAAATAAAAACCCTATTTAGTATTCAGACAAATTTATTGACCGAGATATTTATAGGAAAATATTATATAACCGGCACAATATATACTGGATCGGGGAAAGACCACACCCAGCGATCATCAGTCATTCAATTCCATCAGCAACCACCACACCCAATCAAACCATACCTACCTAGCGATACGAGGGTTCGGTCAGGGGCATACAGTGCCCCTGCACCAGCGTTCAGCGACCACAAGGCAAGATTACACACACCGGACCATGGAGTCTTCGGGTGTGGCCCCCCACCTCATTCCGTGAGGCCAAACCCCACCTCATTTTTTTCCGGACCTGCCCTCAAGGAATCCTGCCAGACATTGCGATTGAGCCCCGGCGATACCCGGCGTAACCTGCCATCGGCACTTGCTCTGTAAGAGGAGGGTAAACAGCCGGTCACCAGACGGCCTCGCGGCAGACTATAGCCACGCCGGGCGATGCCGGAGAAAAGAACTCTGAAGAGATGAGGAGCCTCGCGCCCCTCACCCGAAGATCTTTTTGGACATCTCCAGTGCCTCGATGGCGGGCATCTTCTTCCCGGTCAGGAACTCGATAGCCGCCCCCCCACCGGTGGAGATGTGCGTGAACTCGCCCTCCAGGCCGAGCCGCTCGATGGCCGCGCCGGAGTGCCCGCCGCCTACAACCGAGAACTCCACGGCAGAGGCCGCCCTTAAGAGCTCGAAGGTGCCGACGGCGAACGCTTCTTCCTCAAAGAGGCCTGCCGGCCCGTTCACCACGACCGTCCCGGACCTCGAGATCTCCTGCGAGAGGAGGTTGATCGACTCGCTCCCGATGTCAAGCACCTGGGCATCCCCGGGGACGGCATCTACCGGGTACTCGACCCGGTTGCCATCCTCACGGACGGCGACCGAGTGCGGCAGAGAGAGCCGGTCGCGGTAGGACTCCAGGAGGGCTTTCGCCGTATCGACCTCGCCCCGGTAGCCGAGCTCGTCGATCAGCCGGGCCGAAGGCCGGCCGATATCGTAGCCCGCCGCGAGCAGGAAGACGTTTCCAACCACACCTACCACGATGACGCGGTCGGCCGTCCCCCGCTCGAGGACGTTCTCTGCGACCGCGATCGAGTCATCCACCTTCGTCCCGCCTAGCACGAAGGTGACGGGGCGTGGAGCTCCGGTAAATACCCGGGAGAGGTTCGCGACCTCCTTCTCCATCAGGAGACCGCCGACCGACGGGAGCGCGAGCGGCAGCCCCACGATCGACGGCTGTGACCGGTGCGCCGTGCCGAAGGCGTCGTTGACGTAGAAATCGGCCATCGACGCCAGCCTCCGGACAAGGAAGGTCTTCTTCGCCTCCTCCGGCTTTAACGTCAGGTTCTCCTCGGCGGCAAACCGGAGGTTCTCGAGCATCAGGACGTCTCCGCGCTTTGCGTTCCGGATCGCCTCCCGGGCGCACCGCCCGAAGATATCCTCGACGTATGTCACCGTGCGGCCGAGCAGCCGCTCCAGTTTCGCCGCGTGCGCCTCAAGCGTCGTAAAGTCCTTCTTGCCGGGCCTGCTCTGGTGCGTGAGGATGACAAGCCGCGCATCCTCGAGTGCCTGCACCGTCGGCAGGTGCTCCCGGAACCGTTTGTCATCCAGAATCTGGTTTGACGAGGGGTTGATGGGAGAGTTGAAATCAACCCGCAGCATCACCGTTCCCGTCAACTTCCCAGCATCAGCGAGCGTACCGATCTCCACCGGGTATCACCTGTTCCCTTGATCAGGCGCTCCGCGCCTTAACCCTTTTCAGGCGGAAGAGCTCCTCACGTTCCATCTCATCGAGCCGCATCTTGATAAAATCTCTGGCCTCGGTCAGTTCGGGAATCACCTTGAATTCGAGCGCGTTCACACGCCGCTTGGTGCCCTCGATCTCATCGAGCAGCCGCTTCATAGTCGTCTCGATCTCGGCAGCCTCGATGATGGCCTCGAGCAGGTTCTCAAACGACTCCGCGGTCTCGTCGATGACGGCAGAGGTGCCGAGCATCCCGTAGCCACGGTCGAGGACGCCCTTCCGGACCGAAGACGACTGGATCTGCGGGACGACGACGCCCATGATATTCTTGCTCGTTAAGGAGATTGCGGGGACGTCCGCCGTCGAAAAGGCGGCGGCCTTCACCCCGACCGCACCCTCGACCGTCTCGGCGAGAGCGATCATCTCCATCGCACGCGCATACCGCTCCAGCAGTGCACCACGGCTGTCTTTGGCCTGCTGCAACACCTTGAAGAACTCCAGGATCAGCCCATCGCGCTTCATCTTGAGGATGTTATAGCCGCGCTCCGAGAGCTTGATCCTTCGCTTGATGTTGATCAGCTCCGAACGGGTCGGCTTGATATCTCGCAGCGCCATGGACACTTACCCCTGGGCCTTCTTCCGGTACTTCGGGTGATACTTCTGGATCAGTTCGCGGTCGATACGCACGAGCTGCTCTTCCGGCAGCGTCGCGAGGAGGTCCCAGCCGAGGTCGAGCGTCTCCTCGATCGACCGGTCCTCGTACAGGCCCTGCCTGACGAACCGGTCCTCGAAGAGATCGGCGAACTCCAGGAACATCCGGTCGCGCTCCGAGAGCGCGTCCTTGCCGACGATGGCCACAAGGCCACGGAGATCGTTACCCTCCGCGTATGCCGCGTAGAGCTGGTCCGAGACCTTCTTGTGGTCCTCGCGGGTGTGCCCCTTCCCGATACCGAGGTTCATCAGACGGGAGAGCGAGGGCAGCACGTTGATCGGCGGGTAGATGCCCTTCCGGTGCAGCTCACGGTTGACCACGATCTGTCCTTCGGTGATGTAACCGGTCAGGTCCGGGATCGGGTGGGTGATATCGTCACCCGGCATCGTCAGGATCGGGATCTGGGTCACCGAGCCCTTGACACCCTTGATGATACCGGCACGCTCGTAGATACTTGCAAGATCCGTGTACATGTATCCCGGGTAGCCGCGCCGTCCGGGCACTTCTTCACGGGCCGCGCCGATCTGACGGAGCGCCTCACAGTAGTTGGTCATATCCGTCAGGATGACCAGCACATGGTAGCCGAGGTCGAACGCCAGGTACTCCGCCGTGGTGAGCGCGAGACGCGGCGTGATGATCCGCTCGACAGCCGGGTCGTCTGCAAGATTCAAGAAGACGACCGCCCGCTCGAGGGCGCCGGTCTTCTCGAAGTCGGCCATGAAGTAGTTGGCCTCTTCCCGGGTGATACCCATGGCCGCAAAGACCACGGCGAACTCTTCCGTCGATCCCGGCACCTTCGCCTGCCGCGCGATCTGGAGCGCCACATCGTTGTGGGGCAGACCGGAAGCCGAGAAGATCGGAAGTTTCTGACCCCGGACAAGGGTGTTCGTCCCGTCGATCGTCGAGATGCCCGTCTGGATAAAGTCTGCAGGGGGCGCCCGGGCGTAGGGGTTGATGGCCGCACCGGTCGTCTCGAGCCGCTTTTCGGGCACGATCTCCGGGCCGCCGTCGATCGGCTTGCCGCCGCCGGAGAGGATACGACCGAGCATATCCCTCCCCACCGGCATCTTGATCGTCTCGCCGGTGAAGCGGATGCCCGAGTCCCTGCCGATGCCTGCGGTGGTCTCGAAGACCTGGACGACGACGATTTCATCGCTCGTATCCAGGACCTGGCCGCGCTTGACCGTGCCGTCGGCGGTCACGATGTTGACCAGCTCGCTGTAGCCCACCGGCTCTGTCTTCTCGACAAAGACCAGAGGCCCTGCAATCTGTGCAATCGTTCTGTACTCCTTCATGGTCACGCCGCCCTCATCGCATCAAATTCAGCTTCCATATCCTTCAGGATCTTGGCGAGCATGGGCTCGTAGTCCCTGGTGAACTTGATCTGCGGAAGCTCGTTCTTGCTCTTTATGGTGACGACCTGCTGCGGGGTCGCTCCCCCGATCTGGGCAGTACGGGCGAGATCGGCGTAGTGCTTGATCGCCTTCATCATGTCGTACTGCTTGGACATCGAGCAGTAGGTGTCCACCGCGTCGTAGGCGTTCTGCTGCAGGAAGATCTCACGGATCATCCTGGCCACCTCGATGGTGATCTGCTCCTCGTCGGGCAGGGCATCGGAACCGACCAGCTGGACGATCTCCTGGAGTTCGGCTTCCTTCTGGAGGACGCCCATCGCCCAGGACCGGAGAGGGTTCCACTCAGGCGAGACCTCGCGGTCGTACCACTCGTTGAGCGAGTCGAGGTAGAGCGAGTAGGAGTTCAGCCAGTTGATGGCCGGGAAGTGCCGGCGCTGGGAGAGCTTCGCGTCCAGTGCCCAGAAGACCTTGACGATACGCAGGGTGTTCTGGGTGACCGGCTCGGAGAAGTCACCGCCAGGCGGGGATACCGCGCCGATGACCGAGACCGAACCGCTCGCGTCGTTTAAGGTGATGACGCGACCTGCCCGCTCGTAGAACTCCGAGAGGCGTGCCGCAAGGTATGCGGGATACCCCTCTTCGCCGGGCATCTCCTCAAGACGGCTCGATATCTCACGCATCGCCTCAGCCCACCGGGAGGTGGAGTCGGCCATCAGGGAGACATCGTAGCCCATGTCACGGAAGTACTCGGCGATCGTGATGCCCGTGTACACGGACGCTTCACGGGCTGCGACAGGCATGTTCGAGGTATTCGCGATCAGCACCGTCCGCTCCATCAGCGGGCGACCGGTCTTGGGGTCCTCGAGTTCCGGAAACTCAGTCAGAACCTCGGTCATCTCGTTGCCGCGCTCGCCGCAGCCGATGTAGACGACGATCTCGGCATCGGACCACTTCGCAAGCTGCTGCTGGGTGACCGTCTTGCCGCTCCCGAACGGTCCGGGGATGGCCGCCGTTCCGCCCTTGGCGATGGGAAAGAGGCCGTCCAGAATCCGCTGACCGGTGATCAGCGGGATGTCCGGGTTCAGTTTCTGTTTCACGGGACGGGGCACACGGACCGGCCAGCGCTGGAGCATCGCGATCTCGGTGCCGTCCTCAAGGAGGCAGATGGTCTCGTCCACCGTGAAACTGCCGCCCGAGATCTTCTTGATCTTGCCGCCCTTTGACCGGGGCGGGACCATGACCTTATGGACGATGTTCGTCTCCTGGACCGTGCCGAGGATATCGCCGGCCTTGACGACGTCGCCCGCCTTCATGACGGGTACAAATTCCCACTTCTTCTCGTGGGAGAGGCCGGGGGCCGAGACGCCGCGCTCGATGAAGTTGCCCATCTTGTTCACGAGCACCTCAAGCGGCCGCTGGATCCCGTCGTAGATACTGGTCAGCAGGCCGGGCCCGAGCTCCACTGCGAGCGACAGGCCGGTATTGCTGACCGGCTCACCGGGCCTGATGCCGGCGGTATCTTCATAGACCTGGATGATGGTGTTATCACCCTGGATCTTGATGACCTCCCCCATCAGTTCCTCATTGCCGACCTTCACCACGTCGTACATGTGTGCGCTGAGACCAACAGCAGTGACGACCGGCCCTGAAATCCTTTTCAGGGCTCCCTGAGCCCCGTTCTCTTTTTCTTTCTTCATTGCTTCCACAGATCAACACCCACCGATCTCTTGATTCTCTCTCTCATCGACAGGCCGCCCTCTTCTCCACCGATAGCGATCACCGTCGGCTTAACGGAGTTCTCGAGGGTGGTGCGAAGCCGGAGGGGGATCCGCTCCATGTCGCTGCCCTTCAGCACGAGAATGCCGACGTCCCTGTCCTGGAGCACCTGGTTGATGTGCTCGACCAGCCGCTCGTCGGTCTCGGCCGCGTAGGTCTTCCTGACGCCCGCGAGCCTGAAACCGAGGATGAATTCACCGGTACCGACAATTGCGATCTCCATTCTACATCACCAGGTAGCCCTGTAATCGCTCACCGGGGAGGCCGGCTTCCTTGCCCCGGGCGAGGGCGCGAAGGTTCGCGACCTCGTACTTCTTCTCCTCCAGGTAGACCACGACGGGAAGGATCGAGAACGGATACCGCTTCGACATCCGCTCCATCTGGTCCAGCTGGACCCGGGTCAGCGCAACCTCGATCTCATGGAGGGCACTCTTGCCCCGGATTGCCTCGAGTGCGTTTAAGAGCGGGGTCGTCCTCACCTGCCTCTTTAAGGCGTCGATGAACTCGTCCCGGTCCTCAAGCCCTGAGAGCCGCTGCAGTTCCTCCACCGAGAACGAGCCGCCGGGGATCATCAGTTCCCGCACGTCCTCGCGGACGTGCCCGGCCCGGAGGCGGAAGAGGTTCTGGATGTTCCGGGTATCGATCTCGAGCTCGATGTACTTCAGGAATATACTCCCGCCCTTGATGCCTTCCGTGGCGTCGGCGATGAGTCGTGCGTAGTAGCCCTTGTAAAGTTCGTTCTCCAGGTGGGCAAACGACCCGGTCTCCATCGCGCGGGGGAGTTCCTTCTCGAGGACGGGGTAGAACCGCTCGCCCCTGAGCGCCTCGACGACCCGTTCCGGTGATTCTTCAGTGAGAAGACGGTCGAGAACGACTTTGTCCAGCCTGCCGGCCGGGATCAGGACTTCCTTGAGCTTGCCGGCCTGCACCCCCTGCATCTTACCGCGCAGGATAGTGACGACGTTCTGGATATCCCACCGGCGCAGGTAACTGGCGGTGAAATACTTCAGTTCCCCGGGTACAAGCTCCAGGATGCTCTGATACTCCTTGGCGAGGTTCCAGTTCAAAGCCTCCTCGACGAGGTTGATCCCGGAGAAGGAGGTGCCGAGTTCATCGATCTCGGACCGGTAATTGGTCTCGCCGATGAACCGGGTGATCTCAGGCAGGCTCATATTCAGCATCCGGAGATAATCTTCTCGCGGTATCAGCAGTGAACGCCGTACCCGCATGCGGGTGCAGGCGTAGATGTAGGTTGCCGGTCCGCTACTTATCCCTGCCATGTATGAACCTCCTCATGCAAACAAGATGTCTGAAGCATCCTTCAGGCCGGACTCCCAGACTTCACCCAGGAATGTGCCGTAGCTGTAGTCAATCTGCAGCTCGCCGTCGTTGCTCTCGACGATGACGCCGCCGGGAATGTCAACCGGGTCGCCCACGGTGTAGCCCGAGAGAGTCTTTAACCGGGAGAGGATCTCTTCGACAACCGGGATATCCCGCTTGTTTGTGTGCACGACACCCTTCTTGATCTCCTTTGCCGCTCTCTTCAACAGGTCTGTGAGCGCCTTCTCCTGGAACTCAGCAGGCAGATCACCGACAGCGGCGAGCGAGGCCGAATAGACCTGATCGAGGAGCATCTTCTGGGCATTCAGGACCTGTCGTTTGACGACGAGGTTCGCTGCCGAGACTTCCTGGTTGATGATGTGGGTGGCCGCCCGGCCCGCCTCTTCATCAGCCGAGGCCTTGAGCTCGGCGGCGCGGGCCTGTGCGTCCTTCAGGATCTCTTCGACTTCGGCCCGGGTCTCTGCCCGAACTGCCTCGACCTCCTTTCGCCCTTTCTCCCGGATCTCGTTGACAACTGCTTCGAGTCCCATGGTTCACTCCATCAGAACAGAAGCAGCAGTGCAACCACAAGACCGAAGATGACGATGGTTTCGGGAATAACCGTGAGCAGCAGAGCCAGACCGAACATATCACGGTTCTCTGCCGTCGCCCCGACCGCAGCGGAACCGATCCCCATCTCCGCGACACCTGCGCCGATGCCGGTCAGACCGACCGCAAGACCTGCGCCGAGTGCTCTCATTCCCAACTGCGATGCCTGTACCATTTCAAGAGTCAGTTCTGCTGTGCCAAAATCTACCATTTTCTTATTCCTCCGTGAACCTTGATTTCATACCGAATGGATTGTACTTCTTTCCTCCACCTTTGTAGAACTTGGTGAAGAACTCAACATAGTGAAGACGAATTGAGTGCAAACCGCCGCCGAGGAGGCCGAGTGCCGTGTTCAGCGCATGCCCCACCAGGAGGACGAGAATGCCGACGATGATGATGATCACGCCGACCGGGGTGATCGCTTCAAGCTGGGGCTCTATCATCATGCCGATCGCGATGAAGTTGATCACCATCGCGATGGCGACCGAGGATAAGCCCACCGCCACAAGACGGGCGTAGGACAATACGTGGCTGATGATCGTCGGAAGTTCGACGATCTCGAGCGGGTTCTCCTGCGCGATCCCGATTACGCCTGCTACCGCGAGGACGACGCCCACCGCGATGGCAACAGGGAAACCTGTCAGGTCGGGCATCATCGGGATGGCGTAGAACGACCAGATCAGGATGAGGATACCCCACATCGTTCCGAGCCAGCCGGCGTTGGCGATTACCGCCTTCGTCGCGTGTCTCCCGTGGTAGAGTCTCCGTGCGTTGACCATACCGAGGATGCGCCCGAGCGTTATGTGCAGGATACCGATCCAGATCGCGATGATCATGAGTTCGGCTACCTGGGGACCGTGACCGCCCGCTTCTCCTCCGATGTTGAGATGCCGGGAGAAGACCAGCGCCGGCCACGGGAGCGGGAACCCGAAGAACTCGCTGTAGATAATCCCGAAGATGATGCTTGAGATGCTTGCGTAACTGAGCACCTTGAGGAGCATCCTTCCTTCGTCGCCTTTCAGGAACTTCCGCAGCCCGAGGCTCAGGGCAAGCAGGACCGCTCCGTAGCCCACGTCACCGAGGATCATACCGAAGAAGATGGGAAACACGATGGCTACCATCAGCGTCGGGTCGAGCTCGGAGTACCGGGGCCGTGCGTAGATATCCATGAGCACCTGGGTCGGTGAGGCGAACGACGGGTTCTCGTACTCCACCGGGACTTTAGTATCGTCGTCGATCTCCAGTTCCTCGATGTAGATCCTGCCGTTGGTCACTTTCTCCAGTGCTTCCCGGATCCTGTCCGCGCGATCGCCAGGCACCCACCCTTCGGTGATGAAGGTCTCCTCCGTGGTAGCAAACCGCAATGGGGCTTCCGCCCGCTCTACGTCAGCCGTGAGTAGTTCATCACATGCTACCAGGAAGTCGGTGTGCCTCTCCCGGATCCCCGCGATCTTCTGATTGACCGCGGCGATCTCGCCGTTGATCCGCTGGGCTTCTTCGTTATGAGCCCTCAGGCGGTCCGCCGGAGCCCCGGTCTCTTCCGGGACGGGGATCGCCTGGAACCCGGCGTCGAGAAGAGTCCGCTCGACCTGTTCGCGGTGCTCGTTCTGCACCACGACGACGATCATGTTGCCGGGCACCCTGTCGGAAAAGTATTTCTCGTGGGGGACGTCGATCTCGACGTCGTGCGCGATGTGTCCGGCAAAGACGGCAAACCGGGTGTACCCGCGGTAGAGTTCCAGATCTAGAGGGATCGCAGCAAACGGTTCAAGTTCTCTCGCGCGCTGCTCGTGCTCTTTCTGCCGCGCCTCCAGTCTCGAGCGCGAACCGATGAGATCTTCCGCCTCCTTCTGGATGGCCGGAAGATCCGTCCGGATCATCTCCCTGACCTTCGATGCCGGGAGTTTTCCTCTGACTTCTACGTTGTCCGGGTCTATCCCGCACGCATTTTCGATTGCCCTAACCTTGATGAGCGCCGAGGCTGCATCGCTCGCCCCGGAAAGCGGGTGACCGATCGACAGCGCTTCAGGAGCTTCGCTCTCTGCCACGAAATCTTCGATGTGGTAGATGTTGTGGCGATAGAGTTCACTGATGATGGTGTCGATCTCACCCTTCGGGGCCGCGATGAGCAGCCGGCGCATCCGTTCAGGCCTTAACATGCAGCTGCTCCTTAAATCGTGTAACAATAAAGTCTACAGCTTCTGCAAGGTTCTTGTTCCCCGTTGCTTTCAACGCCTCTGCGCGCGCTTCACCCTCCCTGACAATCTCTGCATATCTGTTCTGCGCCTGGGCTCGTGCGTCTGCAAGGCGCTGATTCCTGTAATCCCCGGCATCCTTCTGTGCCTTAAGGACCAGGCTCTCAGCCTCCAGCTCGGCATCCGAGAGGCTCTTCTTCCTCTCAGCCTGCGCATCACGGATCATCGCCTGATACTCTTCTTCAGTTACCCTGATGCTTTTCAGGACATCGGTCTTCATCAAACCCTCCTTCTCACGGCGTATGAATATTTGATGAAATTGAGCATATATTTATTGTTGTTTGTCCGCTGAGGAATTTTCCGTTTCCAGATGCTCCATTACCACCCCGAAAGGCAGCTGTCTGATGGCAACACCTCCGGGGATCCCGGCAAGCGAGAGCCCCGATAACTCCGCCGATGAGCAAAGCAGGTGCTGCTCGGGATGGGTTCCCCGCCGGATATCACAGGCGAGGAGGATCTCCGGGGCGACCGAGACGACCATCGATAGCCGCTTCGTCCCCGGATGGTCTTTTCCGAGGACGACGAGCGGGATGTGGTACCGTCGGACCAGCTCGAGCATCATGCGTGCCTGCTCAACCGGGCCGCCTTCCGGCATGGAGACGACGACCAGATCGTCGGGGTCGACTGCGAGGCAGTACTCTTCGTCCGGGGTCTCGATGCAGAGGGGAAACCGGGAACCGGCCTTCCCCACGAGCAGAAAAGAGCGTTCTCCCCGGATGAGGAGGAACTCGCTGCCGAGGGGTACGGTCGTCACACCCAGCCCGGCAGAGGAACCCCCGGAGGAGCTGCTTTCAGACTTCTTCGACATCTTCCGACTGGCAGCTTGGACACATGGGCCGCTTTCCAACGCCCTTGAACCGCTCGCCACACTCCTTGCAGCGGTAATTCGTGCCCTTCACCCGCTCGTCATCGAACTCGATATCCACAGGTCCACCGACTGTACACATCTGGCATCACCAGGAGAGAGGTGGGAGGCAGATAATATAAAACCCTATCGCGGCAGCCCCGAGGGGCAGGCCTATAGAAAGACCGTGAAGATCACGAACGCGATGAAGACCATTATTGCCGCGTGTTTGACCCCGGCCCGGATCGATCCCTCCCCCATCTCCCCGGCGATCAGGCCCGAGAAGAGCGCCTGGATGAGACACGCATGGAAGAGGAGACGCTCGAACGTCGCGATAGAGGTGCTCCCGAACGAGATCCCGCCGGGCATGCTGCCGGGAGCGAGCGTATCGACCCCGGCCAGCGCGGAAAGGAACTGGGCGTCGATGACGGCCACGACGAAGATGAAGACGATAAAGACCAGGTAGACGATGGCGGTGTAGATGAACATCTCGGCCTGCCTCTCCCGTTTGAGGGTCTCCGAGATCGCTGCATCCCGGGCCGCGATGTTCAGGACTACGCCGATATCCCCGGTCATCCGGCTCGCCGTCGTGATCAGGGTGACCGCCCGGGCGATGGTGGGGGTGCGTATCCGTTCCTCGAACCTGACGAGAGCATCCTGGACGCTCGCGCCCCATTCGATGTCGCGCTTGATCTTCCGGATCTCGTAGGTCAGCACCCCGAGGTCCGCCTTCACGATGATCGTGATCGCCTGCGCGAGCGTCAGGCCCACCTGGTTTATCCCGGAGAGGCGGTTGAGGAACTCGGGGATGCCCGCCTCGAGCCCCATCACCTTTGTCCGCCAGATCTGGTAACAGATACCGAAGGGGAGAAGGACGATCAGCAGCGCCACGATCAGGTGGTCGTCGAGGACGTCGATCAGCACCTCAACATCGGGGTAGGCCGGGGTCGCGAGGACAGCGAGGAGGACATAGGCAAGCGCGACCGGCACCGCCACATAGAACGTCCGGTTCGGCTCGATGAGGAACGCCTGGAAGGGGTGGTGCAGGAATGACCGAAGTTTCCGGATCCGATCGTAGTGCGCGAGCTGCCGGACGAGTGGTTCGTCACCGGTCCGCTCTTCGACCCGGGCGTCGCCGAACTCGTGGAGCCATCGTATCCCGGTGTACCGCTCGATCCCCTCGGTTTTGATCGAGACCGCGTCGACGAAGAGGATGAAGAAGAGCGAGCCGACCGGGATAAGGAGGTAGATAATGACCGAGAGCTGCACGACGGACGTGCTGCTCACAAAACCCATGACGACCATGACGATGATGATGAAGAGCGGGCCGGCGACGAAGAGCGTCACGTAGGCCTCGGCTACCAGCTGAAGCGTGGAGAGGAAGGTCTTCTGCTCGAACCGGGCCTCCTCCTGATAGGTGCGCACCCGGGTTTCGAGAAAGGCGAGCATGTCCCCCCCGCTCTCGACCACGGAGACAAGGTCCTGCACGAACTCCTGCAGTTTCTCCGACGGGGTCGTCTCCTGCAGGTGCCGGAGCGCCGTGATCACGTCATAGCCGAAGTAGTCGGCGTCCCGGACGACTCGCCGGAACTCGTGGGCAACTTCGCCGTAGACCGACGAACTTCCGCTGATCGCCCGGAATACCGCCATCATCTCCGCCCCGCCCTGGCGCATGGCATACATGTAGGCGACGGCGTGGTGGAGCAGGAGGTTGATCCGGGTCGTCCGGTTCTTCTTCACCAGGGACGGGTAGCGCAGGAAGAAGATGTAAGCCGCGTAGGCGGTGAGGACGAAGATGAGCACGCTCACGGCGATCTGCAGGGCGTCTGTCGGCACGAACGCCGGCGGGCGAATGGAGAAGATGTTGTAGATCCCGACGCTCACCTGCGGGAGAACGGCAAGGTGCATCGCGAGGAACGCTGCAATAGCCCAGAAGGTGCCGAAGAGCCCGGAGACGAGGAACGTCCGCAGGAGGTAGCGGTCGAGGGTCACTCCCATATTCGCCGCAACAAGGTCTTCGCGGAGACTCCGGTAGCGTACAGGATCGCGCTTCACCCACCGGCGGACAAGGTGGCGAATCTGCGTGCAGCCGGGCAGCATCACCGGATCAACCCGCCGAGATCGTCGAGGGAGGCGAGCACCCGGTCCCGGTCGATAGTGAACGCCTGGATGATCCGGGCGACCGCCCTGTAGTCCCTGATACCCTGTTCGGCCATCGCAAGGAGGACCGCCCGTCGGATCCGCAGCTCCTCGTCGAGCCGGGTCCGGCTCCAGCCGCGGTACTCCATGATCTCACCGAGGATCCGGGACCGCCCCGAGTAGGAGAAGGTGTCGGGCACGGGATTGTACTCATAGACCGTGTTCACCAGGAGGTTGCCGGTGAGCGGGTCGATCCCGGCGAGCTCGACGATCTCCCGGCACCTTCTCACGCGGTCGCGCCCCCGGTGCGTGAGCGCCTGGACGGATATGACGTCGAGCGCCTGGAGCATGTTTCTCGGCACATTGAGCGGTTCGTTCTCCAGGCGGTGGATCGCCGCGTCGACGACGCCGGCGTGCATGGTGGAGAACGTCGTATGTCCGGTGCTCATCGCCTGAAAGAGGGTCTGGGCCTCGCTTCCCCGGACCTCCCCGACCAGAATGTACTCGGGACGCTGCCGCATCGCGGCCTTGAGGAGGTCGAACATCCCGATGGTGGCGCCGAGCCCCTCGGATACCGTCTCGCGCGTGACGTTCGCAACCCAGTTCTCGTGGTAGAGCGTGATCTCCCGGGTGTCCTCGATCGAGATGACCTTTGCGAGCGGCGGGATGAAGAGGGCGACCGCGTTGAGCGACGTGGTCTTTCCCGACGCCGTGCCGCCGATGAAGAGCAGGCTTTTGTTGTTCTCGATCGCCATCCAGAAGTAGACGAGCTGGTCGACGTCGAAGGTGTTCGTCTCCATCAGTTCTACGGGCGTAAACGGGGCTTCGCGGAACTTCCGGATCGTGAACGCCGTGCCCCGGGTGGTGACCTCGCTGCCGAAGGTGAGCTGCAGCCGTGAGCCGTCGGGGAGCGTCGCGTCCACGAGCGGGCTGCCGATGGAGACGTGCTTGCCTGAGCGCTGGGCGAGCGCGATCGCGAGCGAGTTTAAGGCCGGCTCGTCGAACAGGATGTTCGTCTTGATGTTCTGGTACTTTCGGTGGTACAGGAAGAGCGGGATTTTTGTACCGTCGCAGGAGATATCCTCGATCCGGGGATCCTTCATCAACGCGTCAATGCGCGACCAGCCGAGGAAGTTGCGCTCGAGGTAGTAGCGGAGTTTGAAGGTCGAGGCATCGTCGAGGATGAGACCGTACTCCGTGAGCAACTCCTGTGCCTTGCCGGAGAGGACCCCCCGGCGGTCGGAGGCCATGTCGTGGTCGTCGAGGATCAGGACGTCGCGGAGGTCATCGAAGAGCCGTTCCAGGAGTTCGTACTCGAACTCCGAGAGCACCGGCTCGAAGAGGAGATATTCTGTCTGGTTCGTCTGCGTGTTCCGGGCAATTACCGCGACCGCGAGGCCCTCGATGATCCAGTAGCGGTCGAGTTCCTCGTAGGCCGGAGGGACCGCCGCCTCCACGAGGGGGCCATGCACCGCAGGGTCATACCCGCCCGCGATCCTGATGCCCTTCCGGCAGGAGCGGATCCGATCCAGGAGGCGGGGGAGAGCGGAGCGCTCCGGGGCAGGGGGCTCATGGGCTGCCGGGTGCGGAACGTCCGGCGTCATCGCGGCACCCACGCCGGAGGGGCGTCCCTGCACGTCTTCTTCATCACCGGATCGCCGACCGTTTTGCGCATGTTCCCACGACCTACGTCGTTTTGCATCCCCGCTCCCTGCCGCCCAACCTCCGGGTTCGGGGACGGGCCGGCAGTGAGACAGGAGGCTGCGTAAGGTTATACGTGGTGTGGAGCGGCATCCATATAAATCTGCTTTTTTTTAGCGGGAGATGCCTTCAGTGGCCGCAACTTCCTTCGATATCACACAGGACCAGAATGTTTTAACCGTCATCCACATATAGTAGATATCTATGCACGACCGCCTCCGATTGCGGATGCCGACGGGGATCGCCTCGCTCGACCCGGTACTGGACGGCGGCGTCCCGCCAGGTTCGGCGGTGTTGCTCCTCGGCGAGCACGGTGCCGGCAACGTCGAGTTCGTGCAGACTTCGCTCATGCAGCTCTCCCTCCGGAAACAGGCCGGGACGACCGGCGGGAACTTCATGCTCCCGGACGGGATCTCGTATGTGACGTTCACCCGGATGCGGGAGGATATCCTGAAGGAGATGGCCCTCTCGTTCAACCCGGGCCTCTACGAGCGGCTCGAGGAGAATATCGTCTTCCATGATCTCTCGGAGCTCTACTTCGATGCCAGCATCGTCCCCACGGACTGGTACGGGGAGGGAAGCGTCATCGAGCGCTTGCAGAAGAGGCAGCGCAAGGAGAACGGGAACATCCTTGCCGAGATCGTCCGGGTGCTTGACGGGAGCCCGAAGAACAGCCTGATCGTCCTCGACTCGCTGACCGACATCGCTCCGCCGCTTGCGGAGGGACCCCGGTGGCATGCGTTCATTGCCTTCCTGCGCGGGTTGCAGCGGGCGTCCAAACGCTGGAATACCACGATCTACCTCCTGCTCACCTCCGGTATCCTGGACCGGTCACGGGAACTTGAGATCGCCGACTGCGTCGACGCCACGCTCCTCTTCCGCTGGGAGGAGTCCAGCGCGCAGCGCCGGCAGCGGGTCATGCACTTTGAGAAGTTCCGGGGGGTGATGCCCCGCCTCGAGGATAAGGATCTGGTGAAGTTCGCGGTGAAGGTCTCGGCGGCGGGTGGATTCGAGGTGCGGAACATCCGGGTGGTGGTCTGACGGCGAGCCGGGTGAAGTTCGGGGTCGAAGGGCTGGACGCGATGCTCTCGGGAGGGCTTCTTGAGAGGAGCATCTGCGCGGTCGTCGGCACCTACGGCACCGGAAAGACGACGTTCGCTCTCCAGTTCGCGTACGAGGGACTTCGCCGGGGCGAGAAGGTGATCTATATCAGCCTCGAAGAGCGGGAGGAACTCCTCCGCGCCACCATAGCGCAGAAGGGGTGGAACATGGAGGTCTTCGGCGAAGGGTTCTATCTCCTCAAGCTGGACCCGACCGACTTCAACCTCGCGATCAGCAGCATCAAGAGCGAGCTTCCCGCCCTCATCGAGAACACCGGGGCCTCAAGGGTGATCATCGACCCGATATCGCTCTTCGAGGGACTCTTTGAGGACGAGTCCACCCGGCGGCAGGAGATGTTCAGGCTCATCGAGGTGATGCGGGACGAGGCCTGCACCCTCGTGCTGACGAGCGAGACCGACGCAACAAACCCGGAGGGGAGCAGGTACGGCCTTGTGGAGTACCTGGCGGATACGGTGGTCCTCCTCCGCTATATCCGATCTGCAGGGCTCACCGAGGTGCATCTGGCCCTCGAGGTCGTCAAGATGCGCCGTTCCGCCCATTCCCGGGAGATTAAGCCGTTTGAGATCCTCCAGGACCAGATCATGGTTTATTCGGAAGCGAGCCTATTCTAAGAGTGACGGGCCGAAGGGCCGGAGCTCGAACACCGTCAGGTGCGAAGAACGCGAGAGGGACCAGCATCCACACCGCCTTCGCGCCTTCACGGCTCGCACCTGCGACTGTCCGCACGTCCAGATCCAGTATTTCGCTAATCAGGAGCACCATCGCCGGCTTCAACAGCTCCGGGTGCTTCAGGACGAACTTCCCGACGACGGCCGCGACCTTCGCCGCATCCCCGTACCCCGGGGATCAGCGCGGCGAGGTTGAGCCCCGTCCCGACCAGGTCGCCCCGCGAGATCGTCGCGGCGATGTCCCGGAGGTCGCCGATGACGATGACCCCGCTCGCGACCCAGCCGCCCAGGTAGTAGATGTTGTCGTGGTCGTCGGCGCCCCACTCCCCGAGGACGGCGCCGAGCAGGATCTCGCGCGCGATCTTGGCGAGGTTGATCGTCCCGCTCGCGGCAGGTCAGCGGGTCGGGATCAGCGCTATCACGGAGGCCGTCCCCGTCGGTAATAGCAGGACATCAAGGCATGACGTAAAGAACGTGAATATCAGTAGACCATACCAGATAAAAGAGAAACATATTTCGCCATTAGACTAATATTTTGAAAAGAATCGTCGTCCGAAAAAAGGGTTCAACTCTTATATGACAGATTTAT
>WOYI011126482.1_pt1 | contig 31291 bp, 33 predicted proteins | sample 6423411 | NCBI WGS metagenome assembly WOYI01 (sample SAMN13441803, study PRJNA592873) | oil field metagenome | biome: oil field; feature: oil-well bore; material: oil-contaminated soil; isolation source: oil-contaminated soil from oil-well borehole | place: Germany: Wietze | collected 2016-10-18 ...
CGGCGATTGGCCCTTGAAGTCGCCCTTGTCCAGTGCGGCCATGTCGATCAGCTCGTTCCAGATCAGACCTTCCTGCATGGAGATGGCGATGATGGAGTAGCCGTCCTTCTCGATCACCAGCGGCTTGGCGATGTTCACCACGAACAGGATAATCTTCACATCGGCGGCGAAGTCGGCCTTGTAATAGTCGAACACGTTCGGCAGCAGCGCGAGGTCGTCGAGACTGCCTACGTACATCTTGATCTTGTCGTCTTCGGCCAGCACCACGGTGTTCTTGATGGTGGACACTGGCGGCTTGCGGTGGCCGAGTGCATCACCCACTTCGCCCAGTTCCAGCACGAGGTCGCCTCGGTAACCGGCATACTTGCCGTCTGTCTCCTTGAAGTTCATGTTGAACAGCAGGCCTTTGGTTTCGTAGCTATCGAATAGCATGGTGGGTACTTCCTGTTGGTTGGTTAAAGAAAAAAGTTGTCACTCGTCGTCGTCTTCACTGGCGAACACACGCCTCGGCACCGTTGCCGGAGCGGCCGTGATGGCGCGATAGATCTCGACGCGGTCGCCCGGCTTGAGCTTGTCATCCAGTTCGGCCATCTTGCCGAAGATGCCGACCTTGTATGCCGACAGGTCGATGCACGGGAATTTGTTGAGGATGCCGGACTGCTCGATGGCGAGTTGCACGGTGGCCTCCTCCGGCACTTCGATGCGCAGCCAGAGTTGATTGACGGGTTCGGAGTAGGCGATACCGACTTGCATCTCAGGCCTCCTGACCCGCAACTGCGGCCACGGCTTCGGCACGCTCGGCGCGGCGGCGGTCGAACACGCGCTTCGCAGCCAGCAGGAAACCCAAGGCCATGAAACCGCCCGGCGGCAGGATCATCAGCAGGAAGCCCTTGTAGTCGGGCACGATGGTCGTCTCAAGGAAGGCGAACGCAGGGCCCAGCAGCAAGTGCGCGTTGGCGAACAGCGTGCCGCTGCCCAATATCTCGCGCACACCTCCCAGCACCATCAGCACCAGCGTAAAACCCATGCCCATCATCAGACCGTCCAGCGCCGCATCCGGCACCGTATTCTTGGAAGCGAACGATTCGGCACGCCCCAGGATGGCGCAGTTCACCACGATCAGCGCAATGAACAGGCCGAGCACCTTGTACAACTCGTGCGCCCAGGCATTCAGGCTCATGTCCACCAGCGTCACCAGCGTGGCGATCAGCACGATGTAGACCGGGATGCGCACTTCGGGGCTGATCAGGTGGCGCACGCTGGACACGATGATGTTGGACAGCAGCAGCACGGCGGTACTCGCCAAGCCCATGCCCAGTCCGTTGGTGGCCGTGCTGGTCACCGCCAGCGTCGGGCACAGCGCCAGCATCTGCGCGAATACCACATTGTTGTCCCAGATCCCTTCACGCGTGATACGACCGTATTTTTCGTTCATCTTGAAACCCCATTTCTGTCCACTAAAGACACGAAAAGACACGAACAATGCACACCCGAGACGCGCCCTACTGCAGGCAGGCTTGCACGGCGCACCTCTGGCCATGAGGTTTTCATTTCGTGCCTTTGCGAGCTTTCGCCTTGCGGCGAAGTGCCTGCCGAAACCACTTCGTGTCTTTCGTGGACATCCGGTTTTTCACTCACTTGCTTCTCCTGCCTCGTCGAGCAAAGCCGCCTTGTTCGCCTTGAAGAACTGCAAACCTTCCTTCACTGCCTTTACCACCGCACGCGGCGTGATGGTGGCACCGGCGAACTGGTCGAACACACCACCGTCCTTTTTCACCGCCCACTTGTCGATGGGCGGCTCGCCCAGCCACTTGCCTGCGAAGCTGTGTATCCAGTCGGCTTTGGCCGGTTCGATCTTGTCGCCCAGGCCCGGCGTCTCCGCATGTTTGATGACGCGCACACCCAGTATCTTTCCCTCGCGCGACACGCCCATCACACATACGATGGCGCCGGAGTAGCCGTAGCCGGTGACGCGATACACCACCGCCTCGACCTTGCCTTTGTTGCGCGCGCGCCAGGCCAGCACCTCGCCTTCCGCGCCGTTCAGCGTGACGGTGTCTTTCAACAGTTCGTTGTCATAGCTGCCCGGCAACACCTGCGTCAGCGATTGCATGAGGTCGGCCTCTTCCGCCGCCTTGATGTCCGGCCCGGTGGCCAGCGAAGCGAAGGCCAGTGCAGCACTGGTGAGCAGCGCCACGCTGCCCAGCAGCGATGCCTGATAACCCAGCTTGGCGCGCAGTTCTTCGAGTTTCATCACGCCCCCTTCTTCGCCGGTAATGCTGCGCCCTTGCGGTCGCGGCCGTAGATGCGCGGCTTCACGTACTGATCGATCAGCGGCGTGGCGGCATTCATCAGCAGCACGGCGAAGGCCACGCCTTCCGGATAACCGCCCCAGGTGCGGATGACCCAGGTGAGCAGGCCGCAGCCGAGGCCGAAGAAGAATTGCCCTTTGGCCGTATTCGGTGAAGTGACCGGATCGGTGATGATGAAGAACGCGCCCAGCATCACCCCGCCGGACAGCAGATGCACCAGCGGCCCGGCATAGTGGTTGCCGTCGATGAGGCTGAAGATCAGCGCGGGCACGGCCACGCCCAGCAACATGGCGAGCGGTGCATGCCAGGTGATGATGCGACGTGCGATGAGCACCAGTCCGCCCAGCAGCAGCAACAGCGCTGCTGTCTCACCCAGGCTGCCGGCACGCATCCCCCACAGCGCGTCCATCGGTGTGAAGAAACCGGTGAGCGCCTGATCGAGCCCGATGCCGCGTGTGGATTCGGTCTTCACGTGGCCGAGCAGCGAAGCGCTGGCCATACCGTCTATCGGCTGGCTGAGGAAGGTGACGCGCAGTCCCTCGAGCAGATTCAATCCGTTCGGTGAAGTCAGCGGCAGAGGCGCGCCCCAGGTCGTCATCTCCAGCGGGAACGAGATGAGCAGCATCACGCGTGCCGCCATCGCCGGGTTGAACACGTTCTGTCCCAGTCCGCCGAATATCTGTTTGCCGACCACCACCGCGAACATACTGCCGACCACTGCGATCCACCACGGCGCATACGGCGGCAACGACAAGGCCAGCAACCAGGCGGTGAGGATGCCGGAGCCGTCCATGATGACCGGACGCACCGCGCGCTGCCGGACGCGGATGACAAAAGCTTCGCCGAGGATGGCGGCGATGATCGCCACCGCCCACAGATGGATGGCCGGCCAGCCGTACAGCCAGAAACCGAACAGCGTGGTCGGCGCGAGCGCCAGCATCACGGTGAGCATCACCTTGCCGATGGAACTCGGCGCGTGCGCGTGCGGGGAATGGGCGATGGGGTTCATATCAAAAACCTTTGTTGTCCACTAAAGACACGAAAGAGCACGAACAAGACAAATCGATGGGCCTCTTTCCGGATGGCACATAACCATGTCTCAGCGCCGACTGAAGGGTTTTCATTTCGTGCTTTTCGTGTCTTTCGTGGACAATTGTTTTTCCGTACTTCATACCGCCTCCTCGGCCGCTTTTGCCGCCGCTTCTTTCGCGGCGCGTTCCTTCGCCGCGCGCGCCGCTTTGCGTTTCGCCATCATCTCGGCGCGTTCGCGTTCTACGCGCGCGATGCGTTCGCTGCGCGCCTCGGCCAGTTTCTTGGTGGCTTCCTGCTTCAGCTTGCTGCGCTCCTGCGCGGCGAGGTCGCCCTTGGCGTAGTTGAAGAAATGCACCAGCGGGATGTGCGCCGGACAGACATAAGAACAGGAGCCGCAGGCGATGCAATCCTTGAGTCCGAGATCGACCGCGCCGCTCAAGTCGGAACCGCGGATGTGCGCCGCCATATCCAGCGGCAACAGGCCGACCGGACAGGCACGCACGCAGGCAGCGCAACGGATGCACGGCGATGCTTCGTCCTGACCGATCTCGTCAGGAGTCAGCGCGAGGATGCCGCTGCTGCCTTTCACCACCGGCACATTGGTGTTGGTGATGTGCTGGCCCATCATCGGGCCACCCAACACCATGCGCGCGGCGGGTTGCGAATAGCCGCCCGCGAAATCGATCAGTTCCCGCACCGGCGTGCCGACCAGCGCTTCCACGTTGCCCGGTGATTTGATCGCGCCGCCGCTGACGGTGACGATGCGCGAGATGAGCGGCCTGCCGTAGCGGATGGCCTGCTGCACGGCGAACGCGGTAGCGACGTTGTGTACCAGCACGCCGATATCGGCGGGACGTCCACCGGCGGGGATCTCCTGCCCGGTGAGCACCTGGATGATCTGTTTCTCGGAACCCATGGGATACATGCTGGGCATGGCGACAACTTTCATCGAAGAAGCGCGTGCCGCCCCGCGCATCGCTTCGATGGCTTCCGGCTTGTTGTCCTCGATGCCGACGACGACCTCTTTGGCCGCGACGGCCTGCGCGATCAGGCTGATGCCATCGACGATGGCGGTGGCGCGCTCGCGCATGATGCGGTCGTCGCAGGTGAGGTAGGGTTCGCACTCGCCGCCGTTGATGATCAGTGTCTGCATACCGCGACTGAGCTTGAGTTTCAGCGCGGAGGGGAAGGTCGCGCCGCCGAGACCGACGATGCCCGCCGCGGCAACGCGTGCGGAAATGTCTTCCGCTTCCAGTGCGAACGGATCGTCGCATGTTTGCAATTCAGCCCACTCCTCCAGCCCGTCACAAGCCAGCGTAAAAGTCGGCACCGGCAGACCGGATGGATGCGGTGCGACGTGGTCGCCCAGCGCGACGATGATGCCCGAGGTCGGCGCGTGCACCGGTGCGGAGACGTTGCCCTGTGCCACGGCGATGAGTTGTCCTTTCAATACGCGCTCGCCCACGTTGACCACCGGTATGGCCGGTGCGCCGATGTGTTGCTGCAAGGGCACGAATAACTTTTGCGGCAACGGCAGCGCACGGATGCCGCGCGCCGCCGACAGGTCTTTGCGGCCTTCGGGGTGCACGCCGCCGCGCATGCCGGAGAAGAATCTGTCGAACAGCGTCATGCTGCCACTTCCAGCTTCGGCTTGTGCCAGTACCAAGACTGCAAGGTGACCGGCACCGCTTGCAGTGACAGCGCTTCGGTCGGACACACGTCCACGCATTTGCCGCACGCGGTGCAAGCTTCGCGGAACACCACATGGATCTGTTGTGCCGCGCCCATGATGGCGTCGGTCGGACACACCTTGTAGCAGCGCGTGCAGCCGATGCAGATCTCTTCCTTCACTTCTGCCACCTGCGGGCCTTGGTCTTCCACGCCGGACAGATCGGCATCGACACCCAGCTTGTCGGCCAGCGCCTGCACCAGCGCCACGCCGCCCGGCGGACACAGGTTGACCGGCGCACTGCCATCGGCCAGCGCCTGCGCCGCACCGGTGCAACCGGGATAGCCGCACTGGCCGCATTGCGAGCCGGGCAACATCTGCTCGATCTCGGCGATGATGGGATTGCCTTCCACGCGCAGATAGCGCGCGGCCAGACCGAGCAGCAGACCGAGCACGGTGCCCAGAACTGTGAGACTGACGATGGCGGCGACTAACATCTCAAATACCTTTCAAAACCATTTTGTCCACGAAAAACACGAAACCCACGAAACACACGAACGAAGGGCCACCCCGGTGTTCTCGGATTCATTCATTTCGTGTTTTTCGTGCATTTCGTGGACCGTTGTATTTTTTGTTACGCCAAGCCAGCGAAGCCCATGAACGCCAGCGACAGCAATCCGGCGACCACAAAACCGATGGGGGCACCCGCGAACGCGGCGGGTACTTGCGCCAGTGACAGGCGCACACGCAAGCCGGTGAACAGCAGCATCACCAGCGTGAAGCCGAGCGCGGAACCGAAGCCATATAAAAGACTGTGCAGAAAACCGTTCTTCTCCTGCACGTTGAGCAGCGCCACGCCGAGCACCGCACAGTTGGTGGTGATCAGCGGCAGGTAGATGCCCAGCACCTGATACAGGCCCGGACTGAATTTGCGTATCGCCATCTCGGTGAACTGCACGGTCGCCGCGATGGTGAGGATGAAGCCGAGGATGCGCAGATACTGGATGCCCAGCGGCTGCAGCAGCCAGTGCTCCAGCATCCAGCTGGCAGCGGTGGCGAAGGTGAGCACGAAGGTGGTGGCCATGCCCATGCCGAGCGCGCCGTCCATCTTGCGGGACACGCCCATGAACGGGCACAGCCCCAGGAACTTCACCAGCACCACGTTGTTCACCAGCGCCGTGCCCAATAACAGTAGAAATATCTCAGACATCGCGTTCGTTCTCCTGAGCCCTACCCTGCAAGCGGCGTGCCAAGCGGCGCGCACCGAAAGGGGGTGCACGGAATCAGGCATTTTGGCGATATGTGCACCAGCGCGGTGCAAAAAACCTTTGTCGTTGTCGGGTTCGACCATGCGCCGATGTAGCAAACACAACAATCCGCCCAATGACTGCGGCCTTGAGTGCAAAACAAAAACTTACGGGCATGCTTATTGCTGAATGTGTGCTATCATCCCAATTGGAGTACCCATGTCCGACCCGACACAACCCTCGGAGAATCTGCCGCCCCACCTGTTCCGGCAGGCCGTCGCGCAGGCCGCGCTGGCAATCTCGATCACCGACGCGCGCGCCAACATCCTGTACGCCAACAATGCGTTCTCGCGCATCACCGGCTACGCGCAGGACGAGATCGTCGGCCACAACGAATCCATCCTGTCCTACCGCGTCACGCCCAAACTGGTGTACGAGACGCTGTGGGCGCAGATCCAGCGCCAGCGTCCTTGGAACGGATTGCTGGTGAACAAAAGGAAAGACGGCAGCCGCTATCTGGCCGACGTGACCATCACGCCGGTGGTGAACGAACAGGGCGAAACCACGCACTTCCTCGGCATGCAGCGCGATGTGACCGAGGTGCACCGTCTGGAACGCCAGGTGCAGAACCAGAAGATATTGATCGAGTCGGTGGTGGACGCGGCACAGGTCGCCATTGTGCTGCTCGACGAATCCGAGCATGTGCTGCTCGACAATCAGGAATACAAGAAACTGATCGGCGATCTGGGCAAGGAACCGGCGGCGCGCCTGCTGGCCGCGCTGCGCGCGCAGATGGGCGATGCTTTCACCGGCGCCTACGAGAAACACAGCAACATCGCCGCACGCGAAGTGCAGATCGAGACGCCGAAGAAAACGGCGCGCTGGTTCTCCTGCGCGGCGTCCTGGTTCGAGGAACAGGATGTCGGTGCCGATGCTTTCTACGAACCCGCGCGCCGCCACTATCTGCTGCTCACCATCCAGGACATCAGCGAACTGAAGCGCCAGCAGGAAGATCTGCGCATCAACAGCCTGCGCGCGCTGCTGGCGGAACAGGAACGCATCCAGGGATTGCGCGAGACGCTGGCCGGCGCGGTGTTCCAACTGGAAGGCCCGCTCAATATGCTGAGTGCCGCCACCGCCATGCTGGAGCGCAGATTGTCCAGCCATGGCGCGCCCGCCGGTTCGGGAGAAATCTCTTCCAGCACACTGGAAGAGGCGATCAACAAGAGCCGCGAGGCGCTGGAGACCTTGCGCGCCTGCATCCCCGACAACGATGACGAGACCCTGCAGCTGATCGACATCAACGACGTGCTGGTGGATGTGCTGAAGCTGGCCACCGCCAAGCTGCTCAGCGCGGGCATCGTGGTGGAATGGTCGCCGACCGCGCATGCCACCACGCTGGCCGCCCATCCGGCACAGCTGACCAATCTGTTCAAACATCTGGTGGCCAACGCCATCGAGGCAATGAACGGGCGGCGCGGCGGCGCGCGTGAATTGCGCATCGCATGCAAAGTACTGAACGACCATCTGGAAGTGACGGTGGAAGACAGCGGCCCCGGCGTTCCGGACGAACTGCGCTACACCGTGTTCCAGCCTTTCTTCACCACCAAGGGGGTCGGCAAACAGCACCTCGGACTCGGACTGGCCATGTCACAGGAAGTCGTGAGCCGTCACGGCGGCACGCTGGACATCGATCCTTCCTATCACAGCGGCTGCCGCATGCGCGTGCAACTGCCGTTAACGAACGGGCAAGCCCGTTTCCCTCTCCTCAATCCTCTCCCGCAAGCGGGCGAGGAGGAGAACGAATCGCTGCGCGAGTCTTTCAATAACGGAGCATCGCATGTCTGATCCCCGCGAAGAACTCGATCTGCTGCGCGTCGAGCTGGAGACGCTGTATCAGGTGAGCCGCGTGCTGTCGCATTCGCTCAACTTCAAGCAGACGCTGGACGGCGTGCTGAACGCGCTGCATGAAGGCGTGGCGCTGGACCGCGGCATGGTCAGCCTGATCGACGCCGCCACCGGCGAACTGCAGGTGTCGCTGGTGTACGGCGTGTCCGACACCGTGACCGAGGAAGTGAGCTACCTGCCCGGCGAAGGCGTGGTCGGCACCATCCTCAAGACCGGCAACAGCATCATGGTCGACTGCATCATGGACGAACCGCGCTTCCTGTCGCGCATGGGCATCTACAACCCGCAGGGCGCATTCGTCGGCGTGCCGATCCGCATCGGCAAGAAAGTGGTCGGTGTGCTGGCCGCACAGCCCGCGATGGGTATGACCTACCAACTGGACGAGTATCGCCATTTTCTGGAGATGGTGGCCAACCTGATCGGGCAGAGCGTGCGTCTGTCGCAGGAAGTGGCGCAGGAGAAACAGGAGATCGCCGAGGAACGCGACGGCCTGCGCCGCACCGTGCGTGCGCAATACGGTTTCGACAACATCATCGGCCACACGCAGGCGATGCGCCGCATCTTCGAACAGGTGCGGCTGGTGGCGAAGTGGAACACCACCGTGCTGATCCGCGGCGAGACCGGTACCGGCAAGGAGCTGATCGCCAACGCCATCCATTACAACTCGCCGCGCGCGCGCGGCAGCTTCGTGAAGCTGAACTGTGCGGCCCTGCCCGAGACCTTGCTGGAGAGCGAACTGTTCGGCCATGAGAAAGGCGCGTTCACCGGCGCGGTCGCGCAACGCAAAGGGCGCTTCGAACAGGCCGAGGGCGGCACCGTGTTCCTCGACGAGATTGGCGATATCTCCGCATCGTTCCAGGCCAAGCTGCTGCGCGTGCTGCAGGAAGGCGAGCTGGAACGCGTGGGCGGCAGCAAGACAGTCAAGGTCGACGTGCGCGTGGTGGCGGCGACACACCGCGACCTCGAAGCAGAAGTCGAGAAAGGCCGTTTCCGCGAAGACTTGTATTACCGCCTGAACGTGATGCCGCTGACCCTGCCGCCGCTGCGCGAACGCATGGAGGACATTCCCGACATCGCGCGCTTCCTGGTGGACAAGGTCAGCCAGCAGCAGGGCCGCACGCTGGGCCTGACCGAAGCCGCACTGCGCGTGCTGATGCACCATGACTGGCCGGGCAACGTGCGCGAACTGGAGAACTGTCTGGAGCGTGCTTCGGTGATGACCGAGGGCGACACCATAGACCGCGACGCCATCCTGCTCACCGGCATCGACGAGAAGATCAGTGCCTCGCGCGGCCCGGTGCAGAACGTCGATCTGGACGACCCGCACCTGGACGAGCGCGAGCGCGTCATCGCCGCACTGGAACAGGCCGGCTGGGTACAGGCCAAGGCCGCGCGTTTGCTCGACATGACGCCGCGCCAGATCGCCTATCGCATCCAGACGCTGAACATCAAGGTCAAACAAATCTGACTGTCCACGAAAAACACGAAATGAAAATGGCGCGATCACCCGCGCGGCACTCGACTGAAGCAGCATGCCGCCACACTGTCCGGACCATGTTGTGGTTCGTGACTTTCGTGCATTTGCGAGCTTTCGCCTTGCGGCGAAATGCCTGCTTACCCCACTTCGTTGACAAAAGGTTCTAGCACTCATGCACAGCCCTTCATCCCTGCTAACCGAGATCGGCATCGACGATGCCGATCTCATGCAGCGCAAATCCTTCCTCTCGTTCGGCGAGGAAGATTTCGCCCTGCTGCGCGAATTGCATAGCGTGCTGGCGGACAAAAGCGGCGAACTGATCGAGGTGTTCTACCAGCATCTGTTGCAGTTCCCCGAGATACGCCCGCTGCTGGGCGACGAAGCGCGACTGAAACGCTTGAAGCAGGCGCAGATGAGCTACTTCGACCAGCTGACGCAGGGCGAATACGATCAATCCTATGTCGGCAACCGGCTGCATGTGGGCGTGGCGCACCAGCGCGTGGGGCTGACGCCGAAGTGGTACATGAGCGCGTACTGCAAATACATGGGCGAGGCGATGCCGCATGTGATGGATCATTATCGCGACGACGAGGCGCGCGGACATCGCGCCTGCCGCGCGTTGCTGAAAGTGGTGTTCTTCGACATGGGGTTGGCGCTGGACACCTACTTCCACGCCGAACATAAAGCGCTGGCGCTGGCGCGCAGCTATACCGAGCAGATCGTGAGCAACATGCCGATCGGCTTCATCGTGCTGGATAGCACGGGCCGCATCCGCCTGCTGAACAACGCGGTGCTGAAGATGTTCGCCTTGCCAGGCGACGACGCATGGCGTGACCGCACGCCAGGCGGCTTCCTCGGCGTGCCCGAGCTGGACGTGGCCGCCGCGCAGGTGATCGAGTCCGGCCAACACCAGCACGATCTCAGCTTCGGACTGTCCCTCTCCGGACAAGCGCGCGCCTTCACCGCCGACATCTCGCTGGCGCAGATGGGCGAAGAGCGGGTGGTGCTGTGCATGGTGCAGGACATCACGCTGCGCAAGCAATCTGAAGAAGAGATCCACCGCCTCGCTTTCTACGACACGCTGACCTCGCTGCCGAACCGCCGCCTGTTGCAAGAGCGTCTGCTGCAGAGCATGTCGATCAGCGCGCGCAGCGGAAAACACGGCGCGGTGATGTTCATCGACCTGGACAATTTCAAGACGCTGAACGACACGCAGGGCCACGACGTAGGCGACGAGCTGCTGCAACAGGTCGCCGCGCGCCTGCAGCGCAACGTGCGCGAAGGCGACACTGTGGCGCGCTTGGGCGGCGACGAATTCGTGGTGGCGCTGGAATCGTTGAGCGAGATCGAAAAGGAAGCCGCCAACCAGGCGGAGACCATCGCCGAGAAGATACGCGCCGAGCTGGGCCAGTCTTACCAGCTCAAAACCGTCGAACACAGCAGCTCGCCCAGCATGGGTGTGAGCCTGTTCCGCGGCCACCAGAACAGCATCGACGAGGTGCTGAAGCAGGCCGACCTCGCGATGTATCAGGCCAAGTCGACCGGCCGCAACCGCGTGTGCTTCTTCGACCCCGCGATGCAGGCAGAGATGGAACATCGCACCATGCTGGAAAAAGATCTGCGCGCGTCGATACGGCTTGATCAACTGGAACTGTATTTCCAGATGCAGGTGGACGACAGCGCGCGCATCATCGGTGCCGAGGCGCTGATCCGCTGGAATCATCCGCGCCGCGGCATGGTGTCGCCTGCCGAATTCATCCCGCTGGCGGAAGAGACGGGCATGATCCTGCCCATCGGCGACTGGGTGATCGAGCAGGCTTGCATCATGCTCAGACGCTGGGAGATGGATAGCGAGATGCGCCGCCTCGTGCTGTCGATCAACGTCAGCCCGCGCCAGCTGGGCCAGACCTGGTTCGTGGAAAAAGTGAAAGACACGCTGGACTCGTACGGCATCCGCCCTTCCCGCCTGAAGCTGGAACTGACCGAGAGTTTTATCCTCGACGACGTGGAAGATGCCATCACCAAGATGCAGGAACTGCGCGCCATCGGCATCCGCTTCGCCATGGACGATTTCGGCACCGGCTATTCCTCGCTGGCCTATCTGAGCCGCCTGCCGCTGGAACAGTTGAAGATCGACCAGTCCTTCGTGCGCGACATCGCGACCAACAAGCACAACAGCATCATGGTGCGCACCATCATCAACATCGCCACCAACTTCGGGCTGGACATCATCGCCGAAGGTGTGGAGACCGACGACCAGCTCGCCTTCCTGCGCCAGTACGGTTGCAACCGTTATCAGGGTTATCTGTTCGGCAAACCGGTGCCGCTGGCCGAATTCGAACGTCTTTGCCAGCGCACGGAGTAAAGGCACGTTTATTGCTGCAATGTGCATAAGGCCGGGATCGACAGGTTTTGGCCGACAAATACGGGATGCGATGCAGCCCGTTGTTTCGTTTACTCCAAAAAAAGAGACCAACATGGCAATCAAGAACATCAAGGATTTCTCCGACAAGGCACGCAGCGACGCCGCCCTCAAAGAACAACTGGCAGCCTGCATGAAAGTGCGCGAACTGATCGCACTGGCCCAGGCCAACGGCTTCGACTTCATCGAAGACGAACTGTATCCGCCCAATGAACCGCAGTTCACCGCCGACCAATTGTCCGAGCGCATGGCCAAGGCGCTGCTGCGGGCCTGAGCATGTGCAACAAAGACAAGCCGGGCACGCCCCGTTACTTCGTCACCTACACCGGCATCAAGATGCCGTTCAAGCTGGTCAACGAGTTGCAGCCGCACGAGGTAAAGAACCGCAACACCTGGTTCTGCGGCTTCTTCGACGGCGACCGCCTGCTCGGCTTCGACAAGTACGCCTACGGTGAGATCGAGATGTCGCACCGCTACAGCTATCACGACAACGGCAAACTGAGCGGCACCGAGATCACCGACATCGACGGCGAGACCACCTTGCTGGTGTTCGACGCGGCAGGCAACGCGGCGTGAGCCGGTTCAACCCCTGCAAAGGCAAGACCGCCTGCCGCGACGACGGCGCACGCTGCCTCACCTGTGAGCGCAGTTTCGCCGAGATCGAACAGACGCGCGCGCTGATCGACGCGCTGGCGGACTTCGCCAGGCAGCAAGGCTACGACAACGTGGATGAATTCGCCGCCTATGTGACGGACAAGCTGGTGAAGAAGGTGCACCACCGGCGCAACGCATAAAAAAGCGTTTTCTGCTATCGCCTGCTGATTCCCATAGCAGTCATTCAGTCATGACGTCGCACAGAACTGGTTTTCAGCCAAGCAACCGCGCAGTGAAGTTAATGCCAAAGACCGGTTTACAAAAGCATTCCGGACTCTCTCTTCTTTCGCTAAGCCAAATTACTTTGTCTGATAAACTTCGCGTATGCGCACCGTTGCCATTCTTCTGTTCTCACTCATACTCTCGCTGAATTCCGCTCACGCGATTGCAGTGGGTATTGGCGATACGCTGCAACATGCATCGGATTTCACCGCGCATTTCGGCCATCACGAACATGAGCACGACCACGACCATGATCATGATCATGGACACGGCGACGAGCAGGCAGTTATGGATGTGTCGTTTGACTCGACTGAGGCCAGCGATCACCACCATATTCATGTATATCCCAGCTTCATCTATCTTCTCTCGGACGTAGCCGACGTTGTGCCACTGGCGACCGGGAGTGATTTGGTCGCAACCCCACTCGCCGTGTTCATTTCTGCCCCCCTCTCCCGACTCGAACGCCCCCCCAGGATCGGTCTCGCCTAAGCCGGCGGGACGCCCCTTAGTTGCTCCGCAATTAACGACTTCACACGTCTCGCCGAATTCTTTCCTTGTTACTCAGGAGAATACGATGCGCAGACGCATATTGCCGCTGGGGTTGGCGGCACTGTTTATCAGCCCGGGATTTGCACAACCCATCCCTGTTGCACCTGCGGGTGCGGCTAGTCAGGGTAGTACATCAGCATCGACCATCTGGTCGCTTGCAAACAGCGTCAATCGCGTGCATGAGCTTGCGCCCGAGTTGCGCGCCGCCGAGGCGGAAATTGCGGCGCGTGAAGCCGAGCTTGAGCAGTCGGATGCCTGGCCGAATCCGACTGTAGGTTTGCGTGCGGATAATCGGCTCGGTATAGAAGATGGTAGCGGTGGCAGCGGGTTTACGCAGTTCGCATTCAGCCAGCCGCTACCACTCCGTCGGCTGGCCCGCCAGCGAGCCGTTGCCGAAGCGAACCTCGACAGTGCGTACGAAAATCGCCGCAACCGGCAGTTATTGCTGGAACGCGAGACCGCGCGCGTTTTTCATGCCCTGCAACTGGCCGAAGCCAAGTGCCAGCTCGCCCGGGAGCGGCAGCAACTCGTGGCGGAATCGCCCGGCGCTGCGCGCAAGGCAGGGGCAGACCGGCTGGTTCGCTACCTCACCCCGCTCGAACGCCAGCGTCTGGCCATCCTGAACGAGGAAGCAAGCCAAGCCGTGATCGTGGCCGAGCAGGAACTGCAAAATGCGCGCATAGATTTCCGCGCTTTGCTCGCCCTGCAGGGCGACGCACCCATTGAGTTGGCTGCAATCATGCTTCCGCAAACACCAGCCGATCTCGAAGTATATGTACGCAAGCTGGATGCCCATCCGGCGCTGGCAGTGTCGCGCAAGGAATTCGAGGCGGCACAGGCCGGAATTGCCGCCGCCGAATCGCAGCGTTATGCCGATCCTTCATTGAATCTGTACCGTGAGCGAGAATTTTTGGCGGGGCAGCGGCGCAACGTGACCGGCATAGGCGTGAGCGTGCAGATTCCGTTATGGGATAGCGGCAACAGCCCGGTCGCCAAGGCAGGCGCGGAAGCCGGGCGCGCGCAGGCGCAACTTGCGACGGCGCAGCGCGATGCCCGCAGCAGTCTTGCACAGGCACATCTTCGATTATCGCGTTTGCTCGAACAGACCGGGCAGTTGCGTACGAACCTGCTTGAACCTGCACGCGAGGTATATGCGCTCACGCGTCGCGGTTTTGGCGCGGGCGAGTTGAATGTCCTTGCGCTGGTGGATGCCAGCAACACCTACTTCGATGCCCGTACCCGCCACTTGGAACTGCAGAACGAATGCGTACTTGCCGCAGCCGACCTGCGCCTTGCAGCCGGCATTCCCATCATCGATCCCACGCAGGAGGTAGCGCCATGATCGCCGCTCTGATTCGTTTTGCACTGACCCAGCGCCTGATGATGCTGCTGGTCGCAGCAGCCGTTGTTGCCGGTGGCCTGTGGGCATTTCGCACGCTCCCCATCGACGCTTTCCCCGATATCTATACGCCGCAGGTGCAGGTGATCGTGAACGCGCCGGGCATGACGCCTGCCGAAGTCGAAAGCCGCATCACCTTCCCGATCGAGATCGAGATGCAGGGCCTGCCGCAGCAGACGGCATTGCGCTCGCTCAACAAATACGCGCTCGGTCTGGTGACTGTTTGGTTCGAGGACGGTACAGATATCTATCTGGCGCGCCAGCAAGTGGCCGAGCGTTTGAGCCAGGTGCGATCAAGCCTGCCGCCCGGTGTCGAGCCGGTGCTGGCACCGATCACGACCCCGCTCGGCGAGATCTACATGTATCGCATCGAGGGCGGCGGGTTGAGTAACGCCGAATTGCGCACGCTCCAGGATTGGACGGTCCGTCCGCGCTTGCGCACCGTGGCCGGTGTCGCCGACGTGAACTCGCTCGGCGGCGAGGCGCGCGCTTTTGAGGTTGTCGTGCAACCCGGCAAGCTCGCGCGTCACGGCCTTGTCCTTGACGATGTCGAGCTGGCGCTTGCGGCGAGCAACCGTAACGCCGGCGGTGACCGCATCAACCGACAGGAGCAGACGCTGCTGGTGCGCACGGTGGGCGTGTTGCGGGGGGCGGACGACATCGGCAGGGTGGTCATCGCCACGCGCAGCGGTGTGCCGGTGCTCGTCAAGGATGTGGCGGAAGTGCGCACGGGATCGCTCACCCGCTACGGGGGCGTGACTGCCGACGGCAAGGGTGAAGTGGTCACGGGGCAGGTTCTGCTGCGCAAGGGTGCAAACGGGCGCTCCACGGTCGATGGGGTGAAGCGCGAGCTTGCAGCACTCGCCACCGCATTGCCCGATGGCGTCAGGATCGTGCCCTTCTACGACCGTACCGAATTGATAGACGAAGCCGTATGGACGGTGGAGAAGGTGCTGGGCGAAGCGGTGTTGCTGGTGCTGATCGTGCTCGTCGTACTGCTCGGCAACCTGCGTGCGGCCCTTACGGTGGCATTCATCCTGCCGCTGTCGGTGCTGTTCACTTTCCTGATGATGCGTTTGTTCGATGTTTCCGCCAACCTTATGTCGCTGGGCGGTCTGGCGGTCGCAATCGGCATACTGGTGGATGCCGCCGTGGTGATCGTGGAGAACATCCACGCCCAGCTTGCGCAGTCGCCGAAAGGGGTGAGCCGCTTGCATCTGGTTTATCGCGCCACTACCGAGGTCGGCATGCCGGTACTGTCCGGCGTGCTCATCATCGTCATCGTGTTCCTGCCGCTGTTCACGCTGTCCGGCCTGGAAGGCAAGATGTTCGCACCGCTCGCACTGACTATTTGTTTCGCGCTTGCGGGTTCGCTCCTGCTTTCGCTCACCGTCATCCCGGTGCTCGCCAGCCTGCTCATGCGCGGCGGCGCGCACGGCGACGAACGTGTGCTTGCGGCGATCAAGCGTGTGTACCTGCCGGTGATGCGTTGGGCCATCACCCACCGCAAGACCGCTGCGGGCGGCGCGCTCGCGGCATTGTTCGCCACGGCTATGCTGCTCCCTTTCATCGGCAGCGAATTCATGCCGTCAATGGATGAAGGATCGACCGTGGTGATTATCGAGAAGAAGCCGGACATCACGCTTGAAGCCTCGCTGGCGGCGGATGCGCAATATCATCGTGCGATGATGGAATTGCCGGAGGTCAGCGGTGTCGTGTCGCGCACCGGGGCGGACGAACTGCGCCTCGATCCGATGGGGCTGTATCAGACCGACAACTTCGTGCTGACCCGGCCGCGCAGCGAGTGGACGCGCAGCCTGGGAGATTTCCAGGAGGCGCTGCGCCAGAAACTCGAACAGTTCGACGGTATCGAAATCGCTTTCACCCAGCCTATCGACATGCGCGTATCGGAGATGCTTTCCGGCGTGCGCGCCGCGTTGGCGATCAAGATCTACGGCGACGACCTCTCCGTGCTGGAGGAAAAGTCGCAGCAGATCGAGGAACTGGCCAGCAGGGTTCCCGGTGCGGTGGACATCGTCCGGCCGCCCATTCTGGGTCAGCGCTATCTGCAGATCGAGATTCTCGCCGAGCGCATCGCCCGCTACGGGATCAGGGTGGAAGACATCAACCGATTGGTCGAGACCGCTATCGGCGGCAAGGTGGCCACCGAAGTGATCGATGCCAATCGGCGTATCGGGGTGCTGATGCGCTTCCCGGAAGCCGCGCGCAACTCGCCGCAGGCGCTTTCGCACCTGCTGATCGGGACGCCGGGCGGTGCCAAGGTGCCGCTTTCCTTGCTGGCCGACATCCGCGAGGTGGAGGGGCCAGTGCAGATCACCCGCGAGGCAGGCAAGCGTCTTGCCATCGTTCAGGTGAACGTCGAAGGCCGTGATGTGGTGAGCCTGGTAGAGGAAGTGCGCAGCGCGATCGAACGGGAAGTCAAGTTGCCGCAGGGTTATTACATCGACTACGGCGGGCAGTTCGAGAACCAGCAGCGCGCGGCCCAGCGGCTGGGCGTGGTGGTGCCGGTATCGATTGCGCTGATCTTCTTCATGCTGTTCTCGACCTTCCGTTCGGTGCGCCAGGCGGGCCTGATCATCCTGAATATCCCGTTCGCCATGATAGGCGGCGTGGTGAGTCTCTACATTTCCGGACTTTATCTATCGGTACCGGCATCGGTGGGGTTCATCACGCTGTTCGGGGTGGCCGTGCTGAACGGCATCGTGCTGGTGACCTATATCAACCAGTTGCGCGCAGCCGGTCGCACCGTGCTGCAAGCGGTTCAGGAAGGGGCGGAGCGGCGGTTGCGGCCGGTGTTGATGACGGCGCTCATCGCCAGTCTCGGCCTCGTGCCAATGCTGCTCGCCACCGGCCCCGGTTCCGAGTTGCAGCGACCGCTTGCGGTGGTGGTGATCGGCGGGCTGTTCACCTCGACACTGCTCACGCTGGTGTTGCTACCCACGCTCTATGCCTGGCTTGAGACACGCGCCGGGGCAAGCGGCAACCATTCCAAAGGAGGTGCATTGTGAAAAATCTCATGTTGATTGTGCCAGCCGATGTCGAACAGGCGCTGGCCGATACATTGCGCAGTATCGGGCAGGTGGCGGGATTCACGTTCACCCGTGTCGAGGGACACGGCGCCCAGGACGAATATGACCGCACACTTTCCGCACTCGACCTTGTGGTCGGTTACACGCCGCACGTGCGCGTGGACCTCCTGCTTGAGGCCGAAGATGTGGATCATGTGTTGCGCGCCTTGCGCACCGCCGACGGCGGTCTGGTCGGGCGCGGCATCTACCGGGTGACCGAGGTGGAACAATATGGGCAGCTATGAGGCAATGCGTGCAGGTGTTCACGGCGCTTGCAGCCGCGCTGTGCCTGCTTTCCTGAACACCACACGGACTATCAATTCCGCCGGACTGGCGGAACAATCATTTATGGGGAGGTACTTATGTTATCTATGATGAGATCATCGCGGTGGCTGATCGCGCTTGTCGCCGCACTTTTCGTCAGTCAGGCATTCGCTCACGGCATGTCGGAAGCGGAGAAGCTGTCCATCATCGACGGCGGGAATCTGCGTTACATGTGGCTAGGTGCCACGCACATGCTTTCGGGCTACGATCATCTGCTGTTCGTATTCGGCATCGTTTTCTTCCTGACCAGCTTCAAGGAGATTGTCAAATACATCACGGCATTCACCATCGGGCATAGCGTGACCCTGATCTATGCGACGTTCAACGGCATTCAGATCAACTACTTTCTGATCGATGCCTTAATTGGCCTGAGCGTTTGCTATATCGCGTTTGCCAACCTCGATGGCTTCAAACGCCTGCTGGGCATCAAGGCACCCAGTCTGCTGTTCATGATCACGACGCTTGGTCTGATTCACGGTCTTGGCTTGTCGACACGCCTCCAGCAACTGCCACTCAACCAGGACGAACTACTGTTGAACATCATTTCGTTCAACATCGGCATCGAAGCCGGGCAGGTGTTGGCACTGGCGGCCATGCTGTTGTTTCTGTCGAACTGGCGCAAGATGCCGTCGTTCAAACCCTTCAGCCTGGCTTCAAACTACCTGCTGATCGCCGCCGGCGGTTTTCTGTTCCTGATGCAGATGCACGGCTATTCGCACGTCAGCAATCCGGACGAGTTCGGGTTCAGTGCCGACAACCACATTCATGAGCACATCAGGATGAATGAAGAGCGGGCAGCGGAGCTCGTCAAGCAAAACAGCCACCATTCCATCGACTGAGCAAAGGATAACCATGCGAAACTTTTTAGTAATCTCGGCCTTCCTGACCATCATGGCAACTGTTTCCGGTTGCGATGCCGGGCACGGGCATTCCCATGAAGACCCATCACCTTCACACCACCACAAATCCATCGACTAATCTTAAAGGGAGTTAACCATGCATAAATTTTCGACAGCTTTGCTCGTATCTTCCCTGCTCTTCGCTACACCGGCGATGGCGGGGGCCGACCATGACCATGGCAGCGGCGGACATTCACACGCCCACGGCCCGGTTTCCGGCGATGTTGCAGCAATGAAGGCAAGCAACAAGGTCAAATCCATGGTCGCAAGCGGCAAGCTCGACAAGAGTTGGGCCGGAGTGAAAGCCACAGGGGTTTCGCAAAAGACTTTCGGGCATGACCCCGAGTGGGTGGTGACGTTCAAAAACCCAAAGATCAGTGATGCGTCAAAGCAGACACTGTATGTGTTCTTTACCCTGGATGGCATGTATATCGCCGCCAATTACACCGGTAATTGAAACTGGATGGTGGGCGCTGCGTAGCGCTCACCGTTCGCTATTGAATCAACATACCGCCATACCATGAAGCACATTTTTCGCTCGGGCATCATCTCCGCGCTCTCTGCCGCCTTGTTGTTCGGCATCGCGACCCCGCTTGCCAAATTCCTGCTGGAAACCACAAACCCGTGGATGTTGGCCGGTTTGCTCTATCTGGGTTCCGGAATGGGGCTGTTCATTTATCGGCAAGTGATCAAAGCCCCGTCTGTGTTGCTGCCTCCCGAAGAGCGGTTCTGGTTTGCCGGGGCTGTCCTGTCCGGGGGAGTCGTCGCTCCGGTGCTGCTGATGGCTGGACTGAGCGGCATGTCGGCAGCCGGTGTCTCGCTGATGCTGAATGCGGAGGGGGTGTTTACCACCTTGCTCGCCTGGTTCGTCTTCAAGGAAAACTTTGATCGGCGAATCGCCCTGGGCATGGCGGCCATTGTCGCCGGTGCCCTCGTATTGTCGTGGTCGGCGGAAGTGCGGATGGCTGCTGCATGGCCATCCTTGGCGGTTCTGGGCGCATGTCTGGCATGGGGTATCGACAACAACCTGACCCGCAAGGTATCGCTGACAGATGCCAGTTGGATCGCTTCGGTCAAAGGCTTGGTGTCGGGCACCGTTAATGTCTGTCTCGCTTTTGTGCTGGGAAGTGGAATGCCTGCGCTGGCGAGTGTTGGCGGTGCTTTGCTGCTGGGGTTCTTTTCCTATGGCATCAGTCTGGTTTTGTTTGTCGTTGGCTTGCGCCATCTCGGTACTGCACGCACGGGCGCGTATTTTTCCGTCGCACCCTTCTTTGGCGCATTGCTGGCGGTGCTGCTGGGCGACGCGGTCACACTACCGCTGCTGCTGGCCGGGGTACTGATGGCGCTGGGCGTCTGGCTGCACCTGAGCGAACGGCACGCGCATTTGCACACCCATGAAGCGCTGGTGCACGGCCACGCGCATGTCCATGACGAGCACCACCAGCATGCGCACGAATTCCCGGTTGCCACCGGTACGTCACACAGCCATCCGCATCGGCATGAACCCCTGACGCACAGCCACCCGCACTACCCGGATGCTCATCACCGGCATAAGCACCAAGAATGAAGGTCCGGTAATGGAAGAAATCATCGGGCGACCAAACAAGAATATTGCGTGGCCGCCGGTTCTGCTCAGATTTCGGTTTGCTCAGAAATTTCCAATGCGTCATCCATCTCTATACCGGGGTAACGAACTGTACTCTCCGGCTTGGTATGGCCTAGCGGCAGTTGAACCGCCCTCGGGGTTTTCGTTCGCATGTATATCCGTGCCGCTTTGGTTCGACGCATCGAGTGCGTGCCAAATATGGATGTATCAAGCCCGGCAACATCGACCCAGTTTCGATCCAGGCAGCCACAGCCACTCGCGTCGGCTCCGTGAGTTCAAACTCAACAGGACGTTGTGATTTGCGCTGAATGACCATAGCCCTTGGAAGAATCTGGCTTCCGTGTGTCACATCACGCACATGCAGATTGGCTAGGTCGCAGCCTCTTAGCGCTGTCTATGGCCAGATATCCTTGGGCTTGAGCGGTGGCGGACTTCGCCCTGAAGCAGGCGTACGACAACATGGATGAATTCGCCGCCTATGTGGCGGATAAAGTGGTGAAGAAGGTCAAACACCGGCAATCTGCGGCGTGAGCGGGAATCAGTCACTTGCCCAACAGATCGTCCAAGGTACCCTGACTCCCTTTCCGTCCGCGGGAGGGCTGGGGAGGGGGAACACTCCTCATCCATCGCACCGCCCCCGGTCGAGACCTGATTCCTCAGCGACCTCGCCTCCGCTGCATCCTGTCTTCCGACTTGCGCAACAAGTCTTCCATCATCTTCGGCAGCATGCCGCGTGCCGCGATGGATTCCGCACCTGTCTCGCCCAGGAACAACGCTTCCAGATAAGAGACACGCAGGGCGTCGTGCAAGGTCTGATCGGCACGGCCCAGCAGATCGCTCACCAGTATCAGATGTCGCAACAGTTCCGATATGTCTCGACTCCGGATGGCGGTTTGGCTGGCAACTTTTAGCACGCCGACTTCGAGATGGATGTAACCGAAATCGCTTTCGTCCACCTGCCCGGCCACCTCGGGCAGGTGCAGCGCCAGCTGCTGCATGAAGTCCAAGCTGCCGACCACCCGCAGCTTGCGCTGATGCGAGACCATGCGACGCAGGGAAGAAAAGGTCTTGAAATCCAGTGCGGGCTTGTGCGCCGCCGACGGCGGATGTGCGGCTAGTGGTTCGAAGGCGGCAGCGGCGGCAACAGTGAGCGTATCGTTCATCTCCAACTCCTCAAATGAAGTACAGTGCTGCAACATAACCACATTATGTGACATGGTTATGACCGCACCATGCGGACAACATTGCGTCAACTAGAGAGGTATCAAATGAAAAAAACTTATGAAGGTGTTACCGGCTTCGTTCGTATGATCGTCACCGGCGTGGTCTCGTTCATCGCGGCACTGCCGACATTCACATCCCTCGGCGCATCCCTCTGACGCCACGAACGGCAACGCCCCGGCGCGCAAGTGCCGGGGCGTTTTTACGTGCAGCTGAAACGGATACGAACTGCCAGATTCACTCGGCTGTTTTGGTTACCTGAAAGCTGACGGTGGCGACCGGCCGGCCTCGCCGCAAAGCGGCCATTCAACACTAAAGTCCGGCGTCCTTCCTGAAGCATTCGAATCACTCAAGGGAAGGTGTAACCATAGCCGCGCATCACCGCGCGCGCCTTGTCGCTCTTCATGAACGCCAGAAAATCCCTGGCCGCTTGCACGTCCTGCGCGCCGCTCAGCAGCACTGCGCTCTGGCGGATCGGGTTGTGCATGGTCTCCGGGACCAGCCACCATGAGCCGGTGTTCACTTTGCCGTCGCGCATCACTTTCGACAGTGCGATGAACGACAGCTCGGCGCGTTCGGTGGCGGCGAGCTGGTAGGCCTCCGACACATCGTCGCGCTTGTCGAGTTTGCGCTGCATGGCGTTCCACATGGTCAATTTTGTCAGAGTCTCTTTGGCGGCGGTGCCGTACGGCGAATAACGGGGATTGGCCATGGCGAGTTTGTCGAACGTGCCCTTGTTGAGCACCGCGCCTTTGTCGTCCACCAGATCGGGCTGCACACTCCACAGCACCAGCCGCCCGATGGCATAGACGAAACGCGTGCCGCCGACCGCCAGCTCGTCCTGCATCAGTTGTCTGGGCATCTCCTCGTCGGCCGACAGCAGCACGTCGAACGACGCGCCCTTTTTGATCTGCGCGTACAGCTTGCCGCCGGCACCCGGTGTCTGTTGCACCGTGTGGCCGCTCTGCTTGGTGAACAAGGCCGCGATGCGCTGCATCGGTTCGGCCAGGTCAGCCGTCACCGCCACATGCACTTCTCCGGCGCGGGCAGGCATGGCAATAAGCATGGACAGTGCAAGATAAGCAGCCCAGCGGCTGCAATGTTCGTGGATATTCATCGTTCGCTCCGGCACAAGGTGAGACACATGATAACAAGCCGGACGGATGACATCCGTTTTTGCCATGCATTTCAAGTGCCGCAGCAAGACCGCACCTTCAAGCGTATTGACCGCATGCGGATGCGCGCGTAGCGTTCGTTCACATCAACGCCACCGGACATGCCATGACTGCGAGCACGCGCGCCGCCTTGCTGCTGTGTTTCATTCTGCTGCCGACCGGCTGCCGCAGCGACAACGTGTGGCGGCATACCGGGATCGCGCCCATCCCGCCGGGCGCGACCATCCATCTGCGCGTGGCGCACGCGGTGAATGACCGTTTGCCGCGCATGACGCCCTCGCAGCTGGATAGCTTGCTGGCGGCGACACGCAAGACCGCGCTCGAACATTTCGGCGTTTATCTTGAGTTCAGCGAGGTCACCGAGACCTCGGTCGATGCGCTGCTGGCGCTGATCCCACCGCAAGTGCGGCAGGCGCACATGAACGAGATCTATGATTTCAAATCCGGCACGGGCGACCGCAAGCGTCTGGCCCCCGGCATCCTGAACACCCTGCAGGAGCGCGGGACGAAGCTGGCGGATGCGCTGGCCTATGCGCGCCCCTACCTGCCCGACACCGCGCAACCGCGCTCCCTGCCGGAATTGTCGACGGCGCTGGCGGAGGTGATGCTGGCGCGGCTGGACGACTGGCGCGCGCTCAAGGCGGCCGATGGCAAACCGGTGCTGGACGACACGCCGCGCAACGAGTGGATACTCTGGGACACGCTGGGTTACGGCGCGCTGCCTTACGACGTGGTGATCAGCAACCAGCTGGTGGCGAGCGCGGAATTCACGGCGGTGGAAGTGCATACCGCGATACGCGGCGGCTTGACCACCGGCACCACCACCTTCAGCCGCACCGGCCCTTACGGTTCGTTCGTGTTCTGGAGTACCTTCCCGTTCACCGACACCTCGGCGCAAAGCCATGCACTGCGCGGCAACGAGGACTACAGCGCGACACAGGCGGCCGAACTTTCCGGTGCCTATCTGGCGCACGAGATCGGCCACCTGCTGTTCAAGTTCGGCCATCCGTTCGGTCATCAGGCATGCGTGATGAATCCGGCGAGCATGCTGCATTACCGCGCATGGTACGAAGGTCTCGATGCGCGGCGCTGCCGCATCGGCAGCCTGCCCGAGATGCGGGCGGGCGCGATACCGGAGGCGTACAACGCGGCATGGCTGCGCATGGCGCGGGAGCGTTGAACGGGGATAACCCGCGTCTGGCGCATGGGTACTGCCGGTCATCCCATACCGCCCGCACGGGAATGGTGGTAAAACGTCCCGCAACAACCATATCGAGCACGCCAGTGCTGCCCCGCAATGCACGGGGCAAGCCAAAACAATGCGGCGTGCAGCAGCGAGGAGAGTAGAGATGAAAGCCCCTTTGCCCGATAACGAGCAGGCGCGTCTGGACACATTGCGCAGCTACGACATTCTGGACACGCCCCCCGAAGCCGAATTCGACGGCATGGTGCAACTGGCCTCCTCCATCTGCGCCGCCCCCATCGCCGTGATCAGTCTGGTCGACCGCGACCGCCAGTGGTTCAAGGCTATCGTCGGCCTGGAGGCGAAAGAAACCTCGCGCGATCTGGCCTTCTGCGCGCACACCATTTTGCAGGACGACGTGATGGTGGTGGCCGACGCGCTGCTGGATCCGCGCTTCTTCGACAACGGTCTGGTCACCGCCGAACCGAAGATCCGCTTCTATGCCGGCGCGCCGCTGATCACCAGCGGCGGCCATGCGCTGGGCACCATCTGCGTCATCGACCGCGTGCCGCGCGAATTGAAGTCGGACCAGTTGCTGGCGCTCAAGGCGCTGGCCAGCCATGTCGTGACCCAGTTCGAACTGCGCCAGTCGCACCGCAAGATCAACCATTACCTGCGCGAGCTGCAGCAGACGCAGCAGGTGCTGAGCACGCTGATCAACGCCAGCCCGGATTTCATCTGTTTCAAGGACGGCGAAGGCCGCTGGCAGACCGCCAACAAGAGCGGGCTGCAACTGTACCAACTGGACGGCGCGGACTATCGCGGCAAGACCGATCTGGAACTGGCCGAGCACACGCACCCGATCTACGAGGATGCCTTCCGCGAATCCGTGGTGTCCGACAAGCAGGCCTGGCGGGCGCACGCGCTGTCGCGCCTGGAAGAGGTCATCCCGCTGCCCGAGGGCGGCACGCGCATCTTCGATACCTACAAGATCCCGCTGTTCAACGACGACGGCAGCCGCCACGGCTTGGTGGTGCTGGGACGCGACATCACCGCGCGCAAGGAGATGGAAGACCGGCTGCGGCTGGCCGGCTCCATCTTCGAGCACAGCAGCGAGGCGATGCTGATCACCGACGCCGACAACAACATCATCAACGTCAACCCGGCCTTCACCCAGATCACCGGCTACAGCGTGGACGAAGTGGTCGGACAGAACCCGCGCATACTCAGTTCGAACCGTCAGGACAAAGTCTTTTACCGCGACATGTGGCGCGCGCTGAACAAGATCGGCTACTGGCAGGGCGAGGTGTGGAACCGGCGCAAGAACGGCGAAGTGTTCATCGAGTGGCTGACCATCAATCTGGTGTTCGACGAGGCCGGCAAGGTGTCGCGCCATGTCGCGTTCTTCTCCGACATCACCGAGAAGAAAAAGGCCGACGAGCTGATCTGGAACCACGCCAACTTCGACCACCTGACACAGTTGCCCAACCGCCGCCTGTTCCGCGACCGGCTGGATCAGGAGATGAAAAAATCCGACCGCGCCAAACTGGGCATGGCATTGCTGTTCATCGACCTCGACCGCTTCAAGCAAGTGAACGACACGCTGGGCCACGATGCCGGCGACGCGCTGCTGGTGGAGGCCGCGCACCGCATCAGCGACTGCGTGCGCGAATCGGACACCGTGGCGCGGCTGGGCGGCGACGAGTTCACCGTGATCCTGTCGCGCATCACCGACGCCAGCCATGTCGACCGCGTGGCAAGCGACATCATCCGCATGCTGTCCACCCCGTTCATCCTGCAAGGTCTGTCGGTTTCTTCCTCCGCCAGCGTCGGCATCACGCTCTATCCGGACGACAGCAAGGATGCGGAAACGCTGATCAGGAACGCTGACCAGGCCATGTACGCCGCCAAGAACAAGGGCCGCAACTGCCACTGCTATTACACTGCCATTACGCCGGTCGCTGCCACACATGCCTGAATGCATCCCGTTCGGCGCGCCTGCCGTGGTCAGGCGTGAGATGATGCGCTGCGGACAGAACCACATTGTCCGCGTCATTGAATGTTACTTGCCACGGGCAGACCATCGCCCGCGCTTGCCCGCGATATGGAGTCACGTATGGAATTGAACGATCCCGCCATGAAGGTGCTGTATGCCTACACCAGGGCACTGTCCGTGGCGCTGGACTATCGCGACCAGCCGACCCGGCTGCATTCCGAGCGGGTGCGCGACCTGTCGGCTTCCATCGCCGTCCGTCACGGGCTGTCGGGGGCGGATCTGGAAGCGGTGTTGATCGCCGCCTCGTTCCACGACATCGGCAAGATCGGTGTGCCCGATCACATCCTCATGAAAACGGCCCCGTTCAGCGCCGACGAATGGGAAAAGATGAAGCGGCATGCCGAGATCGGGTCCGACATCATCGCGGCCACCGGCATAACCGAAGCCGAGAGAGCCTCCAAAGTCATCCGTCACCACCACGAACATTTCGACGGCTCCGGCTATCCGGACGGGCTGGCGGGGATGTCCATCCCGATCTGCTCGCGCATCATCTCCATCGCGGACAGCTACGATGCGATGGCGGTGACCCGCAGCTACCACCCGCCCCGCAAGCACGAAGAGATCATGGCGATCCTGCACGACGAGACCGGCGTCAAACACGACCCGCAAGTGATGGCGACTTTTTACAAAGTCATCGAATCGGACAGTTTCCGGGAAATGCGACGCTGATCAGCGCAGCGAACCGGCCTAGCGTCCTGCTCCCTGTTGCGGTTCGGGTTTGGCTTCCTGAATCGGCACGCCGATCAGACCCAACTGGTTCATCAGCCGGATCACGATCAATACCAGTTCTGGGTCGTCGGCGTTACTGAATTCATTGAGGGTGGCTTCGGCGTAGGATTTCTCGTTGCTCATCCTGACCAGATCGACGTTGCTGCCTATCTTCTTCGCCAACATCTTCACCTTGGGCAGCAAGGCCATCGTCGCTGCGACCAGCATGGTCGCTTCTCCCTTGATCGCTTGTCTTGTTGTTTATTGTGCAAGCGTTGGTATTTTTAATCCGCCCCTATCTATTCATCATCCACCTGCGCCAGCACCACACCGATGGCGCATTCCGGATCGTCGGTGAGGCTGAGGCAATGCTCGCTGCCGCCGATCAGATACAGGTTGAATCTTTCTTCGCTCAACGCCGGTTTCATGCGCGCCGGCATGTCGTCGTCACTGCACAGGGTGAAACGCAGATCGGGCCACGCCTGTTTCAGCGTGGCCAGCGTGACCTCGCCCGGCGCACCCTGCGCTGCGCGCTGCGCGATCTGTCCGAGTGTGTCGGCGGCAATCATTACTCTTCTTCCACGGTGCTGAAGCGGCTCAGCGATTTGGCTTTCACGCCGAGTATCTTCGCCAGCCAGGGCGGCGGTGCGTCGAGCACGGCTTGCAGGCGTTGCAACGCGACCTGTGCCGCGCCGCCTTCCGGCGCTTTCACCGGATGCACATTGGCGCGCACGGCTTTGGCTGCGGCGGGACCGCCGATGGATTGCACGTACACGATCTGGCAATCGTTGATGAGCGCGGCACGCGCCGCGTTTTTGTCTTCTTCCGCATCCGCGCTTGCTGTCGAGCGGATGGCGATCAGGCGGATCTCTTCGCGGCCGACCTGATAGACCAGGAAGCGCGGGCAGGAACCGAAGTGACCGTCCAGATTCTCTTCGCTGTTGGAGGCCACGGCCACGCGCAGACTGCCGTGGATGTCGCCTGCCTGATACGGAAGCGGCTTGGGCAGATTCTCGGCTTCGGCACCGTCACCCCACAATTGGCGCACGGCGAGCTTGATGCTGGCCGGATCGACATCCGGCTCTACCGTCTCTTCTCCGGACAGCATGAGTTTGAGATCGGCCACGGTGACTTTTGCCAGTTTCTCTTCGGTGATCGGCAGGCCGAGCTGGCTGCCCATCCTGGATGCCAGCGCGGCGACATCCACATCGTCCAGCGTGCGCGCTGCCAGCGCGATGCGCAGGGCCGCTTCTTTGGTGATGATGCCGTTGCCAGTCATGATTACCTCTTCTGAAATTTGGGTGTTGCCTGGGCATGCCATCCCCGCTTGCGCGGGAATGACAGCGTCTCATTACGCCGCGATCTGCGTGATGCAACCCTTGATCGGGCACAGTTTCACGCACTGCGGTTTGTCGAAGTCGCCTTCGCACTCGGTACATTCGCTCGCGTTGATGACGTACAGGCCCTTCTTCACGCTGATGGAAGCCGTGGGGCATTCTGGTAAGCAATCATCGCAACTGGTGCACAGGTCTGTATCGATCTTGTATGCCATGATATTTCTCCTTGTCGTTTATTCCGCCGCATCGATACGCTTGGCGCGTAACGAGAATGGCAGACGCGCTGGCGCAGGCTGGGGCTCGATGTAATAAGTCCCGCCGTTGTTCAGCTTGATCTCCCCGCCCCACTTCTCGGCGGTGTCGAACTCCATCGAAACGATGGTGTCCTCGAGATCGCGCTTGGGCAGGTAGAACTGATAACTGCCGTTCGCATCGCGTCGGATCATGATGTTTGCCATTGCTGCTCCTTGAGTTGCAGGATTCAGGATTCGGGAGCCAGGATTCAGGAAAGCATTGCTCCGCTTTCACTGAATCCCGAATCCTGAATCCCGGTTCCTGCCTTACCGCACTAAGTCGTGGTTGTAGTCGGTGGTACCCATACCGCGAGTCTCCTCGTCCAGGCGCTCCATCACCGCATTGACCAGGGTCGTCAGGATCTGCATGGCGCCCTCGTAACCCAGCGTGGTGGAACGATGCAGGTGGTGACGGTCGAAGATCGGGAAGCCGATACGGATCAGCGGAACTTCGAACTCTTTACCCTTGTGCAGCGTGTCGCGCTGGATGAACTTGGCGTAGGAGTTGCCGATCATGAAATCAGGCTTCTCGGTCAGCACCAGTGAACGGAAGTGCCACAGGTCGGCACCTGCGAACAACTGGGTGTTCTTGCCGTAGGGAGACTCGTCCAGCATCTTCTGCATGGCCTTCGTCCACTTCTTGCTGCCGTTGTTGCACAGCACGTGCAGCGGCTCGACGCCCAGCTCCAGCAGGAACTTGGTCATACCGAAGGTGAAGTCAGGATCACCGTACAGGCTGATCTTCTTGGCATGCAACCAGGTGTGGCTGTCCATCATCATGTCGACCAGACGGCCGCGCTCTTTTGCCAGAGACTCAGGGATCGCCTTGCCGGTGGCTTCCGCGACCTTCATCAGGAAGTCGTCAGTGGATTCCAGACCCATCGGGATGGTCATCTTCGGCACTTCGTGCTTCCATGTCGCCTCGACATACTTCTTGGTCTTTTCCAGTTGCATCGGTTGCAGCAGGAAAGTGGTTTTGGCGTTCGGTGCATCCTTCACTTCGTCCAGCGACGTGCCGCCCGCATACATGCGGAACTCGCCGTCAGCCGGGGTATCCAGCACTTCGGTCGGATCGCTCAGCAGGGTGTGCTCGACGCCCATCTCGTTCAGCATGCGATGGATCACGCGGTAGTTGCCGAGGTAGGTCTCGAAGCCGGGCACGAGGTTGATCTTGCCGTTCTTGCCGACTTCCTTGTCGTCCATGGTGTTCAGCGTGAAGTAACGCATGACGCCTTCGAACATGTTGTCCCAACCGGTCACGTGCGAACCCACGAAGGACGGGGTGTGCGCGTAAGGTGTCGGGAATTCCTGCGGTACGCCGCCGGCCTTTTTGGTGTTGGTGATGAAGGCGTTCAAGTCGTCGCCGATCACCTCAGCCATACAGGTGGTGGAGACAGCGATCATCTCCGGCTTGTACATGGTCATCGCGTTCTCGAGACCGTCGATCATGTTCTTCTGACCGCCGAACACGGCTGCGTCTTCAGTCATGGAGTCGGACACGCAGGACACGGGCTCGCGGAAGTGACGGTTGAAGTAGGTACGGAAGTACGCCACGCAACCTTGCGAACCGTGCACATACGGCAGGGTCTTTTCGAAGCCCAATGCACACAGCACAGCGCCGAGTGGCTGGCAGGCCTTGGCCGGGTTGACGGTCAGGGCTTCGCGCTGGAAGTTCAGTTCACGATATTCCATCGTGGTAGTCCAGTTGAAGACCTCCTGAACTTTTGCGTCAGCATGACCTTCTTCGAACTTCGCTTTTTTATTTCCCAATGATTCCTTGTACTCGTCCTGACGGAACAGAGGATAGCAAGGCTTGATGTTATCGACTTTTTGCATGTTTATCTCCTTGGCCCGGCCGCCAATCTGCGGACGCGGGCATCGTTAAGGGTTCGCCGGACCGGAGCCCGGCTTCAGTACATTACGCGGCCTTTTTCCAGGGCGGAGTCAGTTGGCTCCAGCACGGATTGTTCAAGGTCATGTCCATATCGCGGGCGAAGATGGCGAAGCCGTCATAGCTGTGATACGGGCCGGAGTAGTCCCACGAGTGCATCTGGCGGAAGGGGATGCCCATCTTCTGGAAGATGAACTTTTCCTTGATGCCGGAGCCGACCAGGTCGGGCTTGACGCGCTTCACGAACTCTTCGAACTCGAGGCCGCTCACGTCGTCGTACAGCAGCGTGGCGTTACCCATCTCCTTGATGGTGCGGTCGTAGTCGTCGTTGTGACCGAACTCATAACCTGTACCGACCACTTCCATGCCCAGGTCTTCATAGGCACCGATCACGTGACGCGGACGCAGACCACCCACGTACAACATGACGCGCTTGCCTTGCAGACGCGGCTTGTACTTGTCGATCACGGCTTGCATCATCGGCTTGTACTTGGCGATGACCTTCTCGGTGTTGGCCTTGATGGTGTCGTCGAAGAAAGCGGCGATCTCGCGCAGCGAGTTCTCGATCTTGGTCGGGCCGAAGAAGTTGTATTCCACCCATGGAATGCCGTACTTCTC
>WOYI010159424.1_pt1 | contig 31284 bp, 26 predicted proteins | sample 6423411 | NCBI WGS metagenome assembly WOYI01 (sample SAMN13441803, study PRJNA592873) | oil field metagenome | biome: oil field; feature: oil-well bore; material: oil-contaminated soil; isolation source: oil-contaminated soil from oil-well borehole | place: Germany: Wietze | collected 2016-10-18 ...
ATCGACAAGATAATCTTCTGCTAAGTCAGTTATATTCATGGCTCTGTGTTCCTCCTGAGTTTTGTGACTTGGGGATGCAGGGCCAATTATAATATCCTGTAGAATAACTTGTCGCCATCTCGCAGACAACAAGTCGGTTTCTGCTACGGAATATTCCTGTAAATTTTACAGCAAAATCGTCTCGCTACCGAACCTTCTTCTCCCTGACCTACCTTCCGCCAGACTTGAAGTATGTCATCTACCTGCTGCCTCTCACACATGCAAGCATTTGCCTGCGAGCCTCGCTCTTGGGACAGACCGTTCCTGATGCCTCTATTTTTGCCCTGGTGGCCTTCTTGGCCCTCTTTTCCGGAGCATCTCTTCTGGTCTTGAGAAGAAAGGACGCCTGAGATGGAGAATAAGTCGATCGCGATATCTCTCTTATCTCATGCTGTTACAGGATATCCCAGCACCGCTCCCTCGGGATATTCCACTTCCAGGAATTGCTCCAGATACTCCCGATAGATCTTCTCAGGATCTATATCCATCTCGGGGTGCAGCCACGCCGTGCAATAGGCGAGGCCCACGATGCCGTCAGGTCCCCAGGCGATCTCAGTGCTCAGCAGATGGACCCTGTTGTTCTTCGACGCATCCAGATTGCTCCATCCCGGACGTTCCTCCAGATAGCCATTCAGGACCTGATCAGCTTCTTTTGTGCTGTTCCAGCCCGCCTTTCCGCCTCCCGGTGCCAGAAGCTTGATTATGACATCCGGGTTCTCCTTGAGGATCCATTCGCTGTCCAGCTTGGGGTACTCATTGAGGCCGGCCACATAATCATGGATCGCCTGATCATAGCTGCCACGCCACTGCAGGTATTCGTCCGCCTCCTCATTCTTATCCAGGATGAATCCCAGAGTCCTCATCTCCGAGCGCATGATGTCCTCCCGGTAGAGATCAAGGCCGAGAACAGCAATGCCAGCAGGCCTGAGACTCTCCTCCAGCAAGGTGGCCCGATCCAGGTTGGCAGAGGTGATCACTATATCCGGTTTCAATTTGACAATGGCCTCGCTATCGGGGGCAGACCATGTTCCTACTGCCGGCTTATCTGCCAGATCCTGATAGTAGTACCCTTCTTTAATGTCTGAGGATACCCCTACCATCATATCCTGTGCCTTGAGGATCTTGGCGGCCTCATTCCTGTAGGTGCCCAGAGCGATTATGGATTTCACCGGCAGGGATACGGTGACATTCCTGCCGATGGAGTCGGAGACTGTAAGCTCCGTTTCCTCTCCTCTGATGATCTCATTTATCCGCTCGATGTCCTGGGAATCGATTCTGCCGTCGATGTTGGCATCGGAAAGCTTCGTGGCCTTGCTCATCCCGTCGATTACCGCCTGGACATAGGTGGCATCTGCCTCGTCGATCCTGTCGTTCATATCGGCATTGCCGAATATGCTCAAGAGATCCTGGCCGTCTTCATCGGCAGACGCTGCTGGGCAGAGAAGAGAAATGGCGATCAGGGTGACGCAGCTACACCATAATATCGGCAGTTTAAACGATCTATTCATGTTACTGCATTTAAAAATATTCATAACTCATCACAATAATTTGCCTGAACTATTGTAGATATAAATCTTTCCATAGCTCTGCTAAACGCTCATCCTCCTGAGGGCCATCATCCCTCCGCCCAAAAATAACAGGAAGAAGAGGAAAAGAACCATGAACGATGACCAGGGAAGAGGCTGGTCCAACGCAGCCGCTCTCAGAAATAGGCTGGAGTGGGTGAGTGGAAGGGCGTACAGCGCCATCTTAAGCCCGAAGGGAACCTGGGAGACGGAGAAGAAGGTTCCGCCCAGGAAGGTCATCGGCATGAGAATCAGGCTGCCAAATGTGGCCATATCCTCATGAGATCGGGCCAGCAGTGCAGCCAGAACACCCAGAAAGGCAAAGGTCAAGCAGCTAAGCAGCAATCCCAATACAAAGGGCAGAGTGATATGAATATGCCTGGCGATGAGAAAGGCCACGAGCAAGAACGCTACCGAGCTCAGTATACCCCTCACCACCCCAATCAGCGCTTTTCCCAAGAGAATGGAGGGCAGTCCCACCGGGGCCATGAGACATTCGTCAAAGCTCTTGAAATAGAGTCGATCGACATTGAGCCTGGTGCCGGCTCCATTGAAGCTGGTGGTCATGGCGGTCAGAGCGATGATTCCCGGTATCACGAAATCAAGATAGCTGGTTCCGTTCATATCTATCCCGCGACCCAGGCCCCAGCCAAAGGCCACCAGATAGAGAAGCGGGCTCATCAGGGTGGTGAGAAGATAGCGAGGCCAGCGCCGCTTGAGCGCTGCCAGGTCCGACCAGAGTATGCTGAAGGCATCGATCATGCTAGTCTCCCATCACCTTTTCACCGGTCAGCTCGATGAATACGTCCTCCAGGTTGGACTCTCGCATGACCACCCTCTCCGAGCCTGGAAGATCCTGAATAAACCGGGAGGCACTTGATCGATCCGAAAAGTAGCGGTAAGTTGTGCCGCACGCCGCCCCCTGCATCTCTACCGCTATCATTCCCAGCCTTTGCCGCAGATCCAGAGGGCTTCCCAGAGCTATGAGCCTGCCGTGATGAAGGACCCCAACCCGCTGACACAAGGCCTCGGCCTCTTCGATATAGTGGGTGGTCAAGAAGACCGTCGAGCCTTCTAGGTTCATCCTGCGGATGAGATCCCAGACCCGGCGTCTGGTTTGAGCGTCCAATCCCACCGTCGGCTCATCCAGGAAGAGGAGCTTGGGGCTGTGGATGAGCGCCCGGGCTATCATGGCCCTCCTCTTCATTCCCCCAGAGACGCTATCGATGAGCTGATCAGAGTGATCGGACAGCCCCACATAATCGAGCAGTTCCGCGATCCTCTCCTTTCGTTCCCTGGATTGGAGGTGGTGCAGCCGGGCATGAAGCTCCAGGTTCTCGCCGATGGTCAGATCCCGGTTCAGGCTCAAGTGCTGCTGAACCACGCCAAACTCCGACTTCACTCTGGACGGGTCCTTTGCCACATCGATGCCGTTGATAAAAACCCGTCCGGACGAGGGCTTGGTGAGGGTGGTAAGGATGCGAATGGTGGTGGTCTTGCCAGCTCCATTTGGCCCCAAGAAGCCGAAGAGTTCTCCCTGTCCTACCTCAAGATTCAAGTTATCTACTACCTTCTTCCTCGAGTACTCCTTGCTCAGGCCCGATATCTCGATCATACTGCTCATTAATCGTATTTATTAATTCTATATTTCTGTTATAATCTCTATAATCGCATTATGTTGCAGCATACTCATTTATGGCAGCATCATCGAACAGAAGCTTCTGCTCTTCATCTACAATCCTGAGCAGGGACTCCGGGGTTAAGCTGGATAGGGGATAGTACTTTCCCTGACACTGATCCGCGATCTGATGGCAATAGCCTAAACGCATATCCAGGAAGGAGCTGTCTACGACCTCACTGTCGATGACGATGGTATGGATCCCCAGGTGCTTTATTCTTTCTGAGATCGCCATCAGCTCGTCTTTGATCTTTCCACCCATTCCCTCATTAGCCCTGCCATCGGATATGAGAACCATCATCAGTTTGCTCTCCTCATCCTTTCTCAGTTCTCCCTGCAAGAGCTGCAATCCGCGGGAGAGGCCGGCGGATAGAGGTGTCTTGCCCCCGGTGGGAAGCTCCCGCAAGCGGCCAAGGGCCAGATCCACGCTGGTGCAGGGGGGAAGTATGATCTCGGCTTCCTTTCCTTTGAAGGCTATCATGCCGATCTTGTCTCTCTTCTGGTAGGAGTCCATTAGCAGGGAGAGAACTGCACCCTTGGTGCTCTCCATCCTCTGATTGGCCCCCATGGATCCACTGGCATCTACCACGAAGAGGACTACTGCGGAGGTCTTGCCTACTCTCTCCTTCTCCCGTATATCCTCGCCCTTCACGATGATGGCGTTGGGGCCGGATCTGATCCTTTGATAGGGGGCAGCGGCACGAATGGTGGCATCAATGGCAATATCTTTTCCTTCCTGGGGCATTTTCTGGCGCAGATACCGGCCGCGGTTGCGCAGAGCCAGTGTATTCATCCTCCTGCCGCTGGTCTTGCGGCGGGCGATCCGGTCCCTCTTGCGGGGCATCGTTATGGCACGCACATCGATAGGCGTGCCGATCTCGAATATCCTCTCTTGGGGCTTAGCAGCCTGTTTTTGATCCGTGTCCTTTTGTTCCGACGGCTCCTGTGGTTGTTGCTCATTCTTCTTCTGCTGCTCGGGCTTTTGATCTTGATGCTGGTGTTCATGCTGCTTCTGAGACATGGACTTCTCCAGCCGTTCCTTGTTCAGCGTGGGCGGCTCAAATGGCCTGCTCCTCATCCTATGGGCCAGGGCCAGCTCCATGGCTTTCTTGACATCCTCCTGGTTGACTTCGGTCCTACCATCGAAGGCGGCGATGGTCTTGGCGGTTCTGGTGATGACTATCTCCGCTCGGTGCGTCTTGACTCCAAGATCGATGCAGGTGGAAGCGATTAAACGGAGGAGGTCATCGCTCATGTTCACTTTCCTGAGGATCTTGCGGGCCTGGGATATCTTCTCCTTTAATTCCGCCCGGCTTCCTTGGCTCTTTTCCGTAAATCCATCGGGATCGGCATCAAATGCTTCCGCCATCTTGGCGATCTGCATCCTCTGATCTACATCATCGATGCCGATAACGCTCACTTGCAGTCCAAATCGGTCCAGAAGCTGGGGTCTGATCTCTCCTTCCTCCGGGTTCATGGTTCCAACCAGGATGAACTTGGAGGGATGAGCTACGGATACTCCCTCGCGCTCCACGATGTTGACACCCATGGCAGCCGAATCCAATAGCACATCGGCCACATGATCGTCTAAAAGATTAACCTCGTCAATGTAGAGGATGCCCCGATTGCAGGCCGCCAGGATGCCCGGTTCCAGGGCTTTGATGCCTTCTTTGATGGCACGCTCAACATTCAAAGAGCCAACTACTCTGTCCTCTGTTGCGCCCAATGGTAGATCGATAACAGGTGTCTTTTTATCGATTCCTTTTATCCGGTTTGCCTGGTTCTTCTCAAAACACAGGTCGCACATATCTTCAGGATTTCCCGGATCGCAATTGAAGGGGCAGTCTTCCACCACTTGAATATTTTCCAGCAGGTCGGCTAAAGCCCGCACTGCAGTCGATTTAGCAGTGCCCTTATCGCCTCTGATCAGGACCCCGCCTATGCGGGGATTGATGGCATTTAGAATCAGAGAGAACTTCATGTCATCCTGCCCTACAATGGAGGTAAATGGTATTGTCTTTCTCTTCAGATGGTGCATTGTCATCTCCTTTTTTTCAGCGTGTCGTTTTCGTATTTAAGGTTTTATGTTGTATTAAAAAGTACTATTTCTTAAATTACTATTATGTTTTTGTAGAATTTATTATGATTGAGTAATACTATTACCAAAAGACTTATTAATACGTGTATAAGATAATCTCGCAGATTTCGAGGATGGAATTTAGGGAATAGACATGAGGATGATGTACGGTTTGGTTTTGTTTTTCTGCGTTTTCAATCTTTTAGGGCTTGCAGCCGCCTACCAGGCGGTAACAGTTTCTGGGGACACGAATGGTGACAAAGTGATCTCGTCAGAAGAATTGAAGGTTGCAGAAACGGATTTCAAGGATGGAAGGATCAGCTCGGAAGAGCTTGAGAAGATCAGGCTCATCCATGAGAGCTATCCTCGGAATATCGATGACTCGACGGGCAACGAGATAACGATCTATAAGCCTATCGAAAGGATCGCTGTATTGACTACGGAGGATTATGAGATACTGCGCACCCTCAATAGCACAGACAAAATTGTCGCTGCCAGCAAGTACGTTGTGCAGAGCACAGAGCAGGGCTGCGGAGAACTTTATGCCGATGGCGCAGGCTTTGTCAACATTGGCTCTCCCGTATCTTCGGTTGACTGGGAGGCCTTGATTAAGTCCAGCCCTGATCTTGTCATAACATATATGAGCAGCCCCAAGCAGGAAGATCTGGATCAGAATCTCAAGGATACCAATATCACCGTGATGCGTTTGGATTCAGGAAACATATCTCAGTATGCCGATATCATCGACAAAATGGGCTATCTTCTCGATAGAAATGATGAGGCAAAAAAATACAATCGGTTCTTTGAAGAGAAGCTCGGCAAATACCTGAATGCTGTGTCTGGGCTCTCCACCAGTGAGAGGCCTATGGTCTATCTGGAAGCGGACTTCGGAGGCGGCCAGACCTATTACACCTGCGGCTCGGGTCATGCCCATAATGCCCTCCTCGTGGCGGCCGGCGGGAACAATATATTCTCAGAATTGCAGGGATTCAAGCAGGTTGATCCAGAATCAGTCGCCGTGAAGAATCCGGAAATCATTCTTCGCTATAAATATCTCAAGGACAGTCCGGGAATAGACAAAGATTTGAGCGACACCGCTGCTCTTGAGGCTTTAACAGATGATATGCTCGGCCGGACTGAATTGAACAGAACTCCTGCCGTGAAAAACAAAAAGGTTTATTTGTTCACCTGGGACTGCACCAAGGGCGGTGGAAGGTTCTATTTGGGCATGGGCTACTTGGGAAAATGGCTGCAGCCCGAGATATTCCAGGACTATAGTCCCCGCGAGGCATATCAGGAATACCTCAAGGAGTTCCAGAATGCAGATGTCGATGTAGTAAATAAGGGTGTCTTTGTCTATCCAGAGGCATAAGCAATGTCATCTGTGTATTCCAAGAAAAAACCAGGCACAGATTTGAGGGCAGAGTATCAGAAGTTCATTGGCAAAAAGATGCTCTTTCTCATTTCACTCATTTTTGGTATAATTCTATTAGCAGGCTATGCAGCCACAAGAGGTTCGGCAGACATCAGCGTCGTTGATGTTTACACAACCATTATAGCCAAGTTTTTGCCTGGCCACTTTGAGACCACCTGGTTCTCGGATACAATTGTCTGGGGTCTGCGTCTGCATCGCATTCTTCTGGCTATTGTGGGTGGCATAGGTCTTGCCATTGCGGGAGCTGTAATGCAGGGCATTCTCAAGAATCCACTGGCCAGTCCATTCACATTAGGCATTGCTTCTGCAGCAGGATTTGGTGCCGCTTTGGCCATAGTCCTGGGAGCAGGATTCGTAGGAGGTGAGTATCTCATCATTTTCAATGCCTTCATCTTCACACTTCTTGCCTCCTTGAGCGTTTATGGCCTGGCAAAGTACAAGGGCATCACGCCCGAGACGATGATCCTGGCGGGCATAGCCGTCATGTACCTCTTCTCGGCCATGACCTCCTTCCTGCAATACGTAGGGCAGGCAGAGCAAGTGCAAGAGGTGGTCTTCTGGATGATGGGCTCCCTCGGAAGGTCTTCCTGGGATAAGGTCTGGGTGGTAACCGCAGTCATTGCCGCATGTTTTCCCTATCTGCTACTCAAATCGTGGGATATCAATGCTTTGGGGGCAGGCGACGAGACTGCCAAGAGCCTGGGGGTGGATGTGGAGAAGACCCGGGTTATATGCATGGTGCTGGTCTCGCTCATCACAGCGAGCGTTATCTGCTTCACGGGAACCATCGGCTTCATCGGCCTTGTTGCCCCCCATATCACGCGCATGGTGATAGGAGGAGACCACAGGTTCCTGCTCCCGGCGTCAGCACTGGTCGGAGGACTCTTGTTGCTGGCTGCAGATACCGTGGCGAGAACCATAATGGCGCCAGTGATTCTGCCGGTGGGAATAATGACCTCATTCCTGGGAGTGCCATTCTTCGTCTATCTGTTCATGCGCCGAAAGAAGCAGTTCTGGTAAAGCCGCCTTATGTGCGGCTCACCAGGAATCCGTATCAAGCGCTGAGGCCCTGATCAACCTCAGCTTTTTTTTTATTAAGATCTAATTTCATTTAACATCAGAATCGAAATAGTTAATACTAAGAACAGATAAATCAAATAATTTGGTGATAAAATATGACCCGATCGAAAATACATAAGACCATTTTTAGGCAGCAGCCCACGGGCCTGAAATACTCAATTGAGACGGAGAAATCATGATCCTCACCTGTCTTGTTGGAAATTCATATCTGCAGATCATCTCCAGGGCCTGCAAGCGCCTCGGATTCGACCTGCGGCTTTTTTCCACCCAGCGTCTGGATGATCAGCCCGGCTTGATAGATGAAGCAATAAAGTCTATGGAACAGTCAGACCTGATTTTCACTCATCGCGGCAGCGAGGCCCTTTGGGACGAGATCGAGTCCAGGATGAGTGAGATCGGAAAGCGTACACCCACAGTATGCCTCGGCTATGATCAATCATATTGGCTCAACTCCACAGCTCCGGCTAAGGTTGTGGTCACTGCCAATGCCTACCTAACCTACGGAGGAGAAGATAACATCAGCAACATGCTCCTCTATCTTTGCCGAGAGCTGCTTTCTATGGATGTGGTGGCCAAGCCACCTATGCCTATGCCCTGGGAAGGGGCATACCATCCGGATGCGCCGAGTCACTTTGACAATGTCGAGGATTATCTAAAGTGGTACGAGCCGGATGACTGCCCAACTGTGGGATTGCTATTCTCCCGGTTCTACTGGGTGAACCGAAATCTGGCAGTGGAAGATGAGCTGATCAGGGCCCTGGAGAGAGAGGGGTGCAATGTCATCCCAGTATTCTCATATTCCGTAAAGGACACAGATCTGGGCGCCAGGAGCATGGCCGAAGTGGTTTCTGACTACTTCTTCACAGAAGGCAAGCCTCGAATCGATGCCATGGTAAAGACGTCTCCCTTCTTCCTGGGACAGGACAGAAACAACATGGGCGAGGCAAAAGGAAATAAGACCGGCATCGCTCTTCTTAAAACGCTAAACGCACCTGTATTTGAGCCGGTCCTCTCCAATCACATGACTCTGGAGGAGTGGGAAGACGGAATTGGCCTATCCAATGATATCGGCTGGGGTGTGGCCATGCCGGAGTTCGAGGGAATGATCGAGCCCATTATCGTAAGCGCTGGCTCCCGGCGGGGTGATTATGAGGAGCGCACGCCTATTTTAGAGCGGTGCGCGAAACTTGCCAAAAGAGTTAAGAAATGGATTGATCTGGCAAGAAAGCCCGCAACCGATAGACGGGTGGCCTTTATTTTCCATAACAATCCTTGCGCCTCAGTAGAAGCAGCAGTGGGAGGCGGCGCGCACCTGGACACGATAGAGAGCGTAGCACTGATTATGAATAGGATGGCCGCCGCGGGCTACTCTTTGGAAAATGTCCCTGCTACCGGAAAAGAGCTTATTGAGACCATCATGGACCGAAAAGCCATCTCCGAGTTCCGCTGGACGCCTATCGAGGAGATTGTGGCCAAAGGAGGAGTTCTGGCCTATCTGACCAAAGAGGAGTATGAGCGGTGGTTTAACACTCTCACCCCCAAGGTAAAGGACCGCGTCTGCGAAGCCTGGGGAAATCCCCCAGGAGAACTCAAGAACGACATTCCTGCCGCCATGCTCTACCAGGGCAAGATCGTGATCACCGGCGTTCAGTACAGCAACACAGTAGTCTGCGTGCAGCCCAAACGCGGCTGCGCCGGTGCGCGCTGCGACGGCCAGGTCTGCAAGATCCTGCACGACCCGGATGTGCCGCCCACCCACCAGTACATGGCCACCTACCGCTATCTTGAGGAGATTTTCGGCGCAGACGTGCTCATCCACGTGGGCACGCATGGAAATGTGGAGTTTTTGCCGGGCAAAGGCGTGGGCCTTTCTAAGAACTGCTATCCGGATATTTGCGTCGGCACCATTCCTCATCTTTACATCTACAATGCCGACAATCCTCCGGAGGGAACCATCGCCAAGCGGCGCAGCTATGCCACGCTGGTGGATCACATGCAAACCGTAATGACCCAGTCCGGGCTTTACGATGAGCTGCTGGAGGTGGACCGGCTGCTGGGCGAGTATGAAACCGCCAAATTCGACCACGCCAGATCCCATGAGCTGAGGCATCTGCTCATTGAAGCCATCAAAGCGGCAAACCTCGACAAAGGCATGACGCTGACTGATGATATGCCTGTAGAAGAGATTGTGACAAAAGCCCACAATCAACTCAGCCGGGTCAGAAATACGCAGATAGATTCCGGCATGCATATCTTTGGTCAGCTTCCAAAAGGAGAAAAACGGGTTGAGTTCATCAACTCCGTGATGCGCTTTGAAGGTAGCGGTGTGCTGCTTCGCAGTACGGTCGCGGCCATGATGGGCCTCTCCATGGAAGAGCTGCTGGCCGACCAGGGAGCGGTAAACGAACGCTACGCAAAATCACACGGGCAACTGCTGGAGGATATCGATGGACTATGCAAGAAATTAATCGAGATGACCCTGCAGGGCGACGGAGCGAAGCCGGACGATGTCTTGGGCTTTTCTACGGCGGGTTATGAGAGCCGGCTCGAGGCTATTCGGGAGAAGGTCTTTGACCTTCAGACCAGGATGGAAGCCTCTTTGGAGATCGAGTCGTTGTTCAACGGTATGGACGGAGGCTACATCGAGGCCGGACCCAGCGGTCTCATCACCCGCGGCCGGGATGATGTCCTGCCCACGGGCAGGAACTTCTACTCTCTGGACCCCTACCGCGTTCCCACGAAGACCGCCTGGAAGGTGGGCTGCAAGCTCGGCGAAGCGGTGATCGCCAAACACCAGAAGGAAGAGGGCCGCTATCCGGAGAACATCGCGTTCTTCTGGATGTGCAACGACATCATGTGGGCCGACGGCGAGGACATGTCGCAGATGCTCTTCCTGCTGGGCACGGAGCCGGTATGGCTTTCCAACGGACGGCTGAAGGGCTTCAAAGTCATACCGCTGGAAGAGCTGGGTCGCCCCAGGATCGATCTGACCGTTCGCGTCTCCGGCATCACCAGGGACAACTTCCCCAACTGCATCGACACCATTGACGAAGCGGTGCAGGCGGTGGCGGCGCTCGATGAGCCTCTGGAGATGAATTTTGTGCGCAAGCACACGCTTGCCAATTTGGAGAGCGGCACGGCCAAGGACTGGCGCGAAGCAACGCTGCGCATCTTCGCCAGCAAACCTGGCACCTATCAGTCGGGCACAAATCTGGCCGTCTACGCCAGTGCCTGGAAGGATGAGAAGGACCTCTCTGACATCTTCGTCTACTGGAACGGCTATGCTTACGGCAAGGGCGTGACCGGCAAGGAGTCGCATCAGAATTTTATGAATTCGCTCAAGTCGGTGGATGTCACCTACAACAAGGTGGTCAGCGATGAGTACGACCTTTTCGGATGCTGCTGCTACTTCGGCACGCACGGAGGCATGACCGCAGCTGCCAGGCATCTCTCCGGCAAGGATGTGAAAGCCTACTATGGCGACACCCGCGAGCCGGAGCACGTCGAGGTGCGTGATCTGGCAGACGAGGTCCGGCGGGTCGTTCGCACCAAGCTGCTCAACCCCAAGTGGATCGAGGGCATGAAGCAGCACGGCTACAAGGGCGCAGGCGACATCTCCAAGCGTGTGGGCCGGGTCTACGGTTGGGAGGCGACCACGCAAGAGGTGGACGACTGGATCTTCGACGACATCGCCAAGACCTTTATCATGGACGAGGAGAACCGCAAGTTCTTCGAGGAGAACAACCCCTGGGCGATGGAGGAGATGGGACGCAGGCTGCTGGAGGCCGAGCAGCGGGGACTGTGGAAGGCCGATCCCGAGGTGCTTGATGCTCTCAAGAACCTTTACCTGGAGATCGAGGGCTGGATGGAAGAGAGGATGGGCGATGTGCAGGGCGAGTTTCAGGGAGGAGCGATCGATGTCATCACTGCGGATGAGGTGGCTGCCTGGAAGGAGAAGATGAGCAAGGTGATCGGGGCATAAGCCCGAGGATCCTCGCAGGATTAAAGATAGGCTCTAGGAATCCTCTTTGTGATATAGTAATACAATTACCAAATGACTTATTAATATTGTTATAAACCAACAGGATGATATCGATGATCGAATCAGGAGAGAGTACGGCTGCCCCCGAGGGCGCAAACCACGACGAGTTCAGCCCTGTTGAGGGGCTGCCCAGCAGAAAGAATGAGCCCGATAGAGATTTTCAGCCGGCAACGATCATCAAGAGCAATGATTTTGGCCAATTTCATCTGAACGGATGTCCGAATCACAAATGAAAGAGAGGCTGCGCGCGGGCCAGAAGACTCGGCCCAGGACGACGGCTGCTCAGGAGCTGAGGGCGGAATACCAGAAGTTTATCGGAAGGAAGATGCTCTTTCTAGCTGCTCTTGCCTTAGGCATTGTATTGCTCGCGGGCTATGCTACCACCCGGGGATCGGCGGATATAAGCGTGATGGATGTCTACTCCACCATCCTGGCAAAGTTCTTTCCCCAGTATTTCCAGACCACCTGGTTCTCAGACACCATCGTCTGGGGACTGAGGCTGCACAGAATCCTTATGGGGATCGTGGGAGGAATCGGCCTGGCCATTGCCGGAGCGGTCATGCAGGGCATCCTTAAAAATCCCCTGGCCAGCCCCTTCACCCTGGGCATCTCCTCAGCCGCTTCCTTTGGAGCGGCCATGGCCATAATCATGGGGGCGGGATTCATGAGCGGGGAATGGCTGATCATCGGCAATGCCTTCGTTTTCACTCTTCTCGCTGCGGGGGCGGTCTATGGACTGGCAAAATATAAAGGGGTCACCCCCGAAACCATGATCCTGGCGGGAATCGCCATCTCATACCTTTTCAGTGCCAGGACCTCATTTCTGCAGTATATTGGCCATGCAGAGCAGGTTCAGGAGGTGGTCTTCTGGTCGATGGGCTCGCTGGGCCGCTCCTCTTGGGATAAGGTCTGGATAGTCAGCGCGGTCATAGCCATCTGCCTTCCCTATCTTATCATCAAATCATGGGACATAAATGCCATGGGGACAGGTGACGAGACCGCCAAGAGCCTGGGGGTGAATGTGGAGAGGACCCGGGTGATCAGCATGATGCTGGTCTCGCTCATAACCGCCTCGGTGATATGCTTCACCGGCACCATAGGCTTCATCGGTCTGGTCGCTCCTCATATAACCCGGATGGCGATTGGGGGGGATCACCGGTTCCTGCTTCCCGCCTCTGCTCTGGTGGGGGCGCTGCTCCTCTTAGGAGCTGATACCCTGGCCAGGACCATTCTCGCTCCAGTGATTCTGCCCGTGGGAATAATGACCGCCTTTTTGGGGGTGCCATTCTTCGTCTACCTCTTCATGCGCAGGAAGAGGGAGTTCTGGTAGGCATGCCTGTTCGAAGGATCCAATTGATTATGGGTGCCTCATCTTCCTTTTTTTCGCCATCGCCTCCTGATCCAGACCGTCAACCGCACCGCTCAGGTTAGCATCAGCCATTGGAATTTCTTATCATACAATTTGGCGATCATGCTAATTCTATATCTAAGCTTCATATATCATGAATTACTAACAATATATGGCTTAAAGGGTGGTCAGGATGAAGAAAGAGGAATTCCTAAAACAGATTGAAGGATATGCATTCCCTGAAATGTTCAATCAGGACCTTCTAGATCGTGCGGCAGAGATGTTCGGAAAGTGGGGGAAGACCGCTCATCTGGATGAAAAGGAGCATCTATTCGAGAGCTTTGGCCTGAACCCCCAGCCGGAGGACAGCGATGAGATCAAGGAGCAGAAGGCTGCTATCAGACATATCTGTTCCAGGATGATGGATGCAAGCATCAACCGCAGAGATGCTGCCGATCTCATCCGAAACTTCAACCGAATAAAAGATCCCGGCTTCAAGTGGCTGGATTGAATCCATTTTTTTAATGGATCCCATCTCACCACTTACCACTAATGATGCCAATCCGGCGGCATGAGGCCGACAAGCTATAAATAGACCTCATCTTACAGGCCGATAGCTCATTGCTGGTGAGATCAAAGGGATGTCCAGATCAAATAGCGCTTCTGAGTTTATGAAAGATAGGTTATGCCTGGAGAGAGAGGAGCTGGCCTTCTGGGAGCGACAAAGGAGATGCGGCGGCGACTGCGACCTCAAGATGGCCCGCGATCTGCCCGATGATACTCCCCAGTTCATATTACACCTGCAAAGGGAGTTTGAGGATAGGGCGGCAGCCTTTTCTTTTGCCGGATCAAGGGGCATGGTCCTGGATGCAGGGTGCGGCAATGGGGAGCTGCTCATTGCAGCCCATAAGATGGGCATAGCAAAGGAAAATGGGGCCAGGTTCATCGGCATGGACTTCTCGGCCAATATGCTTGGCCGGGCCAAATTCCGCACATCCGGTGATCCGAGGGTGGCATTTCTTCAGGGAAGCATAACCTCGCTTCCCTTTGTTGATCGGTCATTCGACTGGGTAGTGAGCAGCGGCGTTCTCACCTGTCTTGCCACACCACAGTCGATGGCAGAAGCCCTGCAGGAGTTCAACCGGGTCCTTTGCCCAGGCGGAGGACTGGTGGTGGATTTCTTCAACCGCCTATCCCATTACACCCTGGCGAGGAGATATCTATTCGGAGAACGAATAGCCCCGCCGGAGTATCTCTCCTTTTCAGAATTCCGGAATCAATTGGAGAATGCCGGCTTTCAGATCGAAGAGCATCTCGGTTTCGACTTCAAGCTCTGCCAAGGCTACTTGTTTATGAGCCGCTACAGGCCGGTCGTCGACCCGGCTTATCTGCAGGAGCGCATCTCCCAATTACTGGAGAAACGGATTTTGCCCGTATGGCCCAAGCTCAGTCTTTTCGGATACAGGATATATGTGAGGTGCAAAAAGATATAGATTTTTTAGCGGTCAGTTCTGCCGTTGCCGTCCGCCCTTCGACCAGCTGCCAATTCCATCGGCTTCGCCAATCGCACTGACATCGGATCTCAAGATCGCTCTCAACTCTTCCAGGTTCACCGGCTTGCTGATGTAGCCGTCCATTCCCGACTCGATGCATTTCTCCTTGTCACCCTCCATGGCAAATGCGGTGATGGCGATGATTTTTGGCCATGTCGGCCGGTTTTCTCTGATTTTTCTGGCAGCATCCAGCCCATCCATCTCTGGCATTTGAATGTCCATGAGGATCACATCGTAATCCTGGCGATCCAGGGCGGCGAGGACCTCCAGGCCATTAGCAGCCACATCAGCGCGATAGCCGAGCTTATGGAGCATCTTTTGCATAACCTTCTGATTGATTATGTTATCCTCCGCCACCAGTATACGTAAAGGACGCTGGGGGCCCATAGAGATGCTGCTCTTCGATCCTTTTGCCAGCTTTCCGGGCGGTGGCGATAACGCTTCCATTGCCTTTATAGTGAAATGGAATGTTGAGCCCTTACCCTCCTCTGACTCCGCCCAAATCGAGCCATTCATGAGCTCCACGAGCCTCCTGCTTATTGCCAGGCCCAGGCCTGCGCCACCATACCTGCGAGTGGTACAGGGCTCAACCTGGCAGAAGGACTGGAAGAGGCAGCCCATCTTCTCTGCAGGTATTCCGATGCCCGTATCCATAACGTCGAATTGGATCTCATGCTCTCTACCCCCCAGATCTCTGCCCGTAACCAGGATCCTGACCTCTCCAGAGCTGGTGAACTTCACCGCATTGCCCAATATATTGACCAGTATCTGGCGCAGCCTGGTGGGATCGCTGACAATGGTCTTTGGAATACTCTCCTCTATATCATATCCTAAGGTCAGGCCCTTTTCCTGGGCAACTGGAGCCATCAGATCAACAGCATCCTCGATGCTCTTTTTGATATCAAAAGGCTGAACCTCCAGCTCCATCTTGCCGCTATCGATCTTCGAGAAGTCCAGGATATCGTTGATTATCGATAAAAGGGCATATCCACTGCTTCTGATGATCTCAAGATGGTCGCATTGCTCTCTATTCAGATCCGTGCCCAGGAGAATTCCAGTGAGGCCGATGACGGCATTCAGGGGGGTTCTGATCTCATGGCTCATATTGGCTAAAAACTCGGATTTAGCGTTGGTTGCCGCCTCTGCCGCCTCTTTGGATCTTCTCAGATCCTCTTCGATCTTCTTTCGATCTAAAATCTCCTCCTCTAGCTTTCTGTTTGCCGCCTTCAGCATAGCTGTCCTATCCATAACCCTGCTCTCTAGATGCTGGTTAAGCCTTCGCACCTCCTCCTCTGCTCTTTTGGATGTCTGGAATAATCTCTCATTCTCCTTCAGAGCGACAATCTGGCGAATGACTATCAGACCTATTATCCCTCCAACAGAATAAGATAGATGAGGCGTGCTTATGGCAAGAGGACGGTTAAAGCTCCAGAGAAGGATAATGTATGCGCCAGCAGCGAAGATGTAAGGGATGTAGCGAGCACCAGGAAACTGCACCATGCCGGAATCAAGAGCATAAGGGGATGCAGAGGATGCCACGATGCGGGCATAAGCAGGCTCGTCTGAGGGAACCTTCGGCAATGGTGGTATATCGCCCGGTGATATGCTGGCCTGCAGTATTCCCGCCAGGCCGATCATCGAGTAGGCCATTATCCAGCCCACGTCCCAAATGCCGCCCGAATCATATCTGTTGTTCAATGATTGGTATACCAGGATGAGATCAGTGATGATCATCACTGCCGTTCCCATCACCAGAAGAAGCACTGGACCCATCTGCTGAAATCGGATCCGCCGAAAGAGGAGTTCAACCAGCGCAAAGAGAAGCATCAAATCCATGACTGGATATGCCACAGAAAACGCCTGGGTGCGGATATCTGCTCCTGCGCTGGACTCGATCGTGGGTGCGATCAAAACCACCCAGAATATTATAACTGAGGCGATGATCACGATCCCTTCATCCAGCATGACCTTCAGCCGTTCACTGGAGGTCAGGGATTGGGTGGGCATGAGGAGAATGCCCGCGATGAAGAGGGGGTACTGAATCAAAAACAGCCAGTCTGCCATGGATGGGAAGGGTGGCTGATCCAGCACTATCTCAGTATAAGCCCAGGCGATGTCACCCAAGGTATGGGCCACCAGGGCAAGAGCGAAAATCGTCCATGCCATACGGACCTGTCTCCCATAGGCAGAAGACCTCCTGGCAGCATAAAAAAGGGCTAGTGCGGCCAGAGAATCGACCAGGATCGCCAGCACATCGCTCGCTGCGGTCTGCAGCTCATCTTTTAAGAGGATGCTAAATGAGATTGAGCAGAGGGCAAAGATGAAGGCCAGCATCAAGGCCATGTTAAACGATATGATCGACTTTTTGCATTGATCAGAGGTCATGGGCAAACCTTCATCTTGCTGCTTATCTGTGCATATCTATTATTGGCCTATCATAACTGTCTTCGGAACCCCTGATGAAGATGTATCAATTATTAGCCTTCCTTTTTTGCAGCCTTTTTCGCCATATTATAGTCTCTGAATGCGGATCAGGTTCTCTAATACTGATAGAAAAAGCTTTGCATCATTGCCCCGATCAGTCCCTGAGGACTTATGCGGAAATAATAGAAAAATTTAACTATAATGATATGAATTATGGATTGAGCATAAGGGGGATTAAATGTGGATTATTCGAAGGAGAGAAATCATCGCAGGGCTTTTTTGATATCTGCTCTGCTAATAGCTTTGATTTTCGGTTCGGCTCAGGCCATTACCACTAAGGACCTCATATTTGCCAAGAGCCCACAGACAACACAGTCCATCTCGACAGTGGTGGCGGATGCCATGAACCAGGCCCCTGTGGCCAAAGGCCTGACTCCCGATCAGGAAGGGCCGCTGACAGCCGGTTCACCGGTTGTCTGGACAGGCGATGCCTTTGACTCCGAAAAGGATGAGCTATACTATCAGTTCTGGTTGAACGGGCCGATGACAGGAAACACCTGGATGCCCATGAACACTTGGAGCAAGAACAATACCTGGACCTGGGAGACCAGCGCCATAGACATTGGCAATAATGTCATCGATATGCGTATCAGGGATGGACGCCATGCTCCCCCTTGGGGACATGATGCCCATATCAGCGCAGAATATGTCATCAGCGAGAGTGCTGGCATCGCTGGCAGCTCGAAATCGAACTCCAAGCCGACTCTGACCAGCATAAAATCGGATAAGCAAACCCCGCAGGATAAGGGCGCCACTATTACCTGGACGGCTAAGGCGACAGACCCGGACATGGATACGGTTCTATATCGCTATGTCCTTAAGGGGCCTTCAACAGATGAACAATGGGTGCCCATGACCGACTGGACCACGAACGGTGTCTGGTCCTGGGATACGAGCACTGGAAAGGCCGGCATATACATGATTGAGGTCTGGATTAGAGACGGATACCATGCAGATGTCGATAATTGGGATGACTCCAAGAGAACGCCATTTGTCCTGATGCAAAAGGGAATAATCAAGTAGAGATGAATTTGAGAAATGCTGTCGTCTCCTGGACGGGAGGAAAGGATGGATGCTTATCCTGCTATAAAGCGATGCAAGAGGGATGGCGGGTCAATTATCTTCTCAGCTTCAGGAATATGTCACGGATTGGATCTCATGATATCAATCCAGAGCTGATTCAGGCCCAGTCAGAGGCAGTTGGAATTCCTCTCATCCAGAATGGATTCACCTCATATGAACAGGAGTTCAAGAGGACCATTCTGGATCTTCGCGCCAAAGGGGAGAAGATCGATGGAGCTGTTTTCGGCCATATCCAGACCCACAAAAAACTGGTGGACAGGATCTGTGCAGGTCTAAATCTCGATCTGCTGCTGCCCCTATGGCAACAGGATTCGAGGAAGATCCTGAAGGAGATCACAGGTTCGGGTTTTGAGGTGATAGTGATAAGCGTCAAGGATGGCCTCATGGGCAGAGAATGGCTGGGCAGGAGGGTTGATGAAGAATTTTCACAGGATCTGAAGGATCTGGACCAATCCATTGACCCCTGCGGAGAGAATGGGGAGTTTCACACCATCGTCACAGACGGCCCGATCTTCAAGAAGAGGATTATGATGTCCGGAAGCGAGGCGGTATTGAGGGAAGGCTACTGGTTCCTCAACATAAAGGAGTTTTCAATTCAGAAAAAGTTATGACGAAGGCCTCATTGAAAGCGCCCCTCGCATGGGCCGAGACATGCTTGTTTTATGGGGAACGCCCCTGGCAGCAAATCTCAAGCGATTTTGCCTGCATACTCTGCTGGAGGGAAGAAAAAATCTGCCAAGCAAAATATTTTTAATACTTGCGTGCTACAACACATAATATGCCTGGACTAGTTCATACAAAGAAAAGGCTAAATATGAATAAACATAACTGCCTTCGCAGACATTTGAGAACAAAGGAGGGTTTCGTATAAAGAAAGTATTAGTCAAGATAGGATTAGTATTAATTTTTCTGCTGCTAATCACGGGAATTACCTGGGCAGGAAAATATGATATGAATCCTGGAAGAGAAGCGATCAAGTATAAGCATGAGATGACCGATGATGTAACCGGACAAGGCTTTGCTGTGGAGTATAAGAGTATAAATACAAATAACCTCTCCCTGCTGGAGTACTACCACGGCAGCGGATCTGTGGACATGGCCGATATACTCAACTCCCAGCAGAAGACCACCAGCGGCTCCTACTACTACCTGGATTACGATGGACTGATGAAGGAAGCCTCAAAGGGTGCTAACAGCGTCGTCAGCTACACCAGGCAGTATGATAATGTCCAGTCGCCCACTACATTTGCCTATGGCACCGGCTGGTATGCCGCGAATCCCATTGAGTACAATTCCCTTATCAAGGATAAGACCGAGGCCAGGAGCTATCAAGAGTCTGCGTCAATGCACCGCCAGGTGGAGTATGCTCATGCTCTCAAAGGGGACATTGCTGTGGACATCAACTGTACTGGCCCCACAGACAAGACAGATGGCGTGGGCATTCTCAGCATGAAGATCGAAGACGATGTTTTTCAGGGTACCCTTCACATAGGTGAGCTGCTGTTGAGCCCCAACGAAAAGACTCAGCCAAAGACATTTGATCCCATAATCGAGGTCCAAAATGACTACATCGGCAACTTCCAGGTTCAAAAGACGATGAAGCTGGAGGTAACCAAGGCCAGAAAGACTTCTCAGGTGGACTGGCTCCCCTGCTGCATGGGCGGCTTCTTCGACCTTCCATCCTATAACTTCGATGTACAGTACGCCAGCTGGAAGGGAATATTCGACTGCTCCTGCCGGGAGGAATCAATCTCCACCATGAAACCAGCGTGGGACACGACAAAAGCACAGTTCCCCACCCAGGAGTATCAGCTTAAGCCCTGAAGGGGGCCTAAGCTTTTTTTTATGCTTCCACTGCCATATCGTCTATAGATCCGATCCCAGTAACTCTTGCTCAGGGACAAGCCTTATCATCTCGGTCGTCGATCTGTTATTGTTAAGAATGCCAGCCAAGAGGTGGAAGGCAAAAGCCGGTGTGATGTGGCTTGAAGGCTGGCCAGGCATGCAGCTCCTTTTTATATAAAATGAATTTTACGTGATGATCTCCCGCTCCAATGAACCATGGGACAAGTATAAATGGCTTGCAAGGCGGTGGAATGGCTTAACCTGGCTTGGCAAAGAGTCTGAAGCCTTGCCGCCTCGCCATCTGGAGAAAAAAACCAGCGCTAAATACTGGAATTAAACTAACTTTTTGTCCCTGAGAATTTGACGTCCTTTAGCGGCAATACCTACATAATTTATACCATTCAAAAGGCTCATGCCGGGTGTGTATGTGCCTCTTCCGACTTTTATATATCCATCTTCATCCATTATTTCTAATCTGTCTCCAATCTCCTCATCAGAGAGGCAAAACTTGTCTATGAGGTAGAGAGGAGCTATGAGGGAACTATGCGATTTCTCGTAAATTGCTTTGAGAATTCCAACGTCTATATCATCCATATCTTATGCTCCTTTAATTTTTCTAGATAGAATGAACTCTATGGAATATCAAGCCTTTGCCTCTGCGCAAGATATCCCTGGCTCTGCTCTCCTCTGCTCTCGGATCAATGGCATAGGGTTAGTTTTTCATCTGTGATGATGATATGGCATTAGAGTGAGTACAAAGGTATATCTAGAATTGAAGATATATTATATAACATGGATCAGCGCCGCAAATTCTACATTATCTTTGCCGCGATTATATTCATTTTTATTATCTTCGCGATATATCTTAGCAGAGATTTTATATCAACTATTCTTTTAAGCTTTCTTCTGGCATATATTTTGGATCCTGTCTTCATGTATTTCTCCAGGAACGTCGGTCACCATCGTCGGGCATCTGCTTTTATTTCTATATCAATAATATTCTTTATATTATTATTTATCGTTTTTGCAGCAGCTGACGCGGTAATAACGGAGATGTCGAATCTGCTGGGCTTAGGTGGGGTGGCTTATCTTCAGATACAGGCAGCCAATTTTTCTGCCGCTATCAATAGATTTTCTGAAGCGTACCTGCCCGCTTTTGTTGCAGAATATGTGAAGGGTATTGGCGACATTCCCACTGCCCTCATCTTAATGGTCCAACCAGTTTTCCAGGACAATATCATAAGCTTCGCCTCAAATCTGCCCATATATTTCACTCAGTTTCTGCTGGCAATAATCTTTACCTATTACTTCCTTATGGACGGCAAAGGGATAATAAAAAAATATGTTTGCCTACTTCCTGAAAAAGATATAACCACACATTTCCTTATGGAACTGGATCTTATCTATAAGAGCCTTTTCCGGGTATTTTTTCTCACCTCTCTGATTATCGGGATCATAGGGGCTACAGGGTTTTTTGTGCTTGGAATACCCTATCCTCTCCTTTTGGGCATGATGATAGCAGTTGCCGGCCTGGTTCCATTGGTAGGACCAGAAATGATCTTCGGGCCGATTGCCCTATATTACCTGCTCAATGAAGACTATACAAAAGGCTTTGCTTTGTTGGCCTTCGGAGTTATCTTCCTCACAGTAATCCCCAATAACTTCATTCTCCCTCGCCTGGCATCCGCAAGTGCCTCTATCCATCCCCTCATCACCCTCATAGCATTTACGGCTCCAGTCTTTGTAATCGGGCTAATAGGCGTGATAGTTGGTCCAGTTGTCTACGGGTTCATACTGGCGGCTTTCAGGACAATGGTACACTTTCGAAAAGCGGCCTTTGAAGCAGAATCAGCAGCATCTTCATCTGCACCTGGTTCAATGTTGCCTTAAAAATTAAATATAAAATCATTTGAGCGGGTCTATCTTTCGACCCACTCAAATCCCGGATCTTTGATCTTATTAAAATTCTTGATGATAGTTGCAGCATCGTTCCTGTTCAGCTTAGCATCCATCATCTTCTCGCAGACACAACGGAGCGCCTCTTTTTCCTTTTTTAGGGCTTCGCTATCTCCGCTTTTAGAAGCCAGTCCAGAGCTCTCAAAAAGGTGCTCTTTCTCATCCATGTGTGTGGTCTTGCCCCATTTGCTGAACATCTCAGAAGCATTGTCCAGAAGGCGTTGATCAAATGCCTCTGGAAGCCTGCATTCCTCTATCTGCCGCATAAATTCTTCTTTCTTCAAAATGATCCCCTCAATCTGTTCTGTTAGCTAAGTTAAACAAAGAGACTGGTTGATCAAGCCACTGCCTTATCCCACTCAGCCCCTCTGAGAAATTTCGTGTCTGGCCGTCTCAAATCTTTTGTTTAAGACATTGTATGTTCTACCGTCGTTGATTCCATTGTAGCTTGGGAAAACACATCCACTATGACTATGTTGCTTGGCTGGCTGTTTACAACGAAGTAGAGCATATGTCTTCCAACCTGGTCCGCATTGAAGTTCATGGTGTTATAACCTTGGTTAAACTGATAAGTCTTGTACTCCGAGCTGGTTGTGTCGGTCTGGGTTGTCTCATAGAAACCAGCAGGCCCTGCAACCGGTGCGTAGGCGACTAACTGTAACCAGGTTCCGGCGGGGCTTACAACATATTGCGTCCAATTTGTTGCTCCTTGTATCCAGAGGTCGTTGGTCTTGGATGTTACTGTTGCTGCATACTGAGCATAAGGCAACCCTACGCCTGCACCGTAGTACACAGTGGAAGGTGATTTATTCGTTATATCGAAGGTAATGGGATCGCTTATTATCCCATCCACTACAGGCGTGCCGGAGGTTGAATAATACTGTGTGAAGGACGAGAACGCGGTTTCCGGAACAGCCTGGCTATAAAAGGCTCCCCCATCCGAAGTGTACCACGGGAAGTTAGGGACAGGCGTATCGAGCCAATGCAACATGCCAGCTATCCCTGGGTCAGTCATTGAACGGTCTCTAACGTATCCGCTATCCATGTTGGGGCTAATCCAATCTCCACTAGTTCCCATAACGCTGCCACTATCACTGGAACTTACAACGTTTCCTCCTTCCAGGTAGTCTTGACCAAAGGCGATACCAGTTAGCAGGCACGCCATGAGTGCTGTCATACACAGCAAAATTTTGTTGTATTTCATTTCATCACCTAAATTGATTTCTTTGATCTCTAATATGCAATCCTAAAGTGCAAGTGGCATTACCAGCAGGCTCAATGAGCTTCCGAATATCAGCGTTAACACTGCCAGAATGACAAATATGATTATCAGCCATTTAGCGATGTCCATCGATATGCCTGCACCACGTACTCCCAATACACCAAGTATCAAAGCTATTGCGAAGAAGACTAACGCCAAATAAAGTAAGTCTGCCAAATTATCCCTCCATGTTGATGGGTTATTAATCGATACGAGTCTGACTCTCAATTTCGCTTGTCTCAGAGCTTCAAGCGAATTCAAATCTTAAGGATAGAACATGCAAGTTGCGAACAGGATAGAGAGAGCCTTTAAATCCTGCAGGACATTTTCCTGCTTTATTGCATTTCTTTTTCTATTTCGATTTGTCGGACAGCTTTTTCTCCATATCAGCTTTCGCTTTCTCCGAATCAGCTTTTGTATGTGCCATCTTATTCTCGATATCGGCCGTCGCCTTCGCAGCATCAGCCTTCACATCAGCCTTTGCATAAGCTACTTTCTTCCCGAGATTATCGTGATCTATATTGGCCTTTATCTTCTCCACATCAGCATTTACATCAGCCTTTGCATGTGCCAATTTATTTCCAATATCGGCTACTGCTTTCTTAGCATCAGCTTTTGCCTTCTCTACATCTGTCAATTTCAAATCTCCTATGCAATTCTATATCTACTACGATGTTATTGTATATATAGACTTTGGTATCTAAAATGTTAGGTATGGAAGTTTCATAATGTAAAGACTCTTTATTGAAATTTGGAAAACGTCCCTTGTTCTTTTCTTATTGGATTTTCATGGACACTCGTGTCAGATTTCACTAGGACCCATATTTAAAATTTCGTTTATATGGCATACTGTATCAAATAATTTATGGCATCAATACTATATATAATAAAATGTGGATAATATAGGCGATGGAATTTTTCTCCTATCACTTTTCAACAATCCTTTTAGGGCTGGTTGTATCTATAAATCCTACAGAATGTATTATTTCAGACGACAAAACCAATCTTGAGCCATTAGGGATCAATCCAGGTCCCTGATTCCTCCACCAAAGCGCTCTCCAGTTGCTCGACGTTGGTAATCAACGCGGATAGACCGGTGCACTCTGCGAAGATCGCCGATGCCTCTACCTTTGGGCCCATGGATCCAGGCGGAAACTCTCCCTGAGCTAAAAGCCTTCGGGCTCGAGAGGCTTTCATTCTGCCGATATGCCTCTCGGATTTGCTGCCAAATCCGGTCGAGACATGGGGCGCATCGCTCAGGATGACAAATCTCTCTGCCCTGAGGGCCACGGCCAGCTTGCACGCGGTGAGGTCCTTATCGATCACCGCCTCTATTCCCTGAAGCCCACCGTTTTCATCTCTTATCACCGGTATCCCCCCTCCTCCACCGGCGATAATCAAATGGCCTTGGGCTGCAGCATCCTTAATGGCCTGCAGCTCGATTATCTCCTGGGGCCGGGGAGAAGGAACCACCCTCCGCCATCCCCTGCTTGCTGTCTCCTTCATTCTCCAACCCAGAGACTTGACAAGCTCTTCCGCCCCCTCCTGAGCATAGTAGGGGCCGACAGGCTTGGAGGGAGTGGCAAAGCCGGGATCATCAGGATCCACCAGAACCTGGGTCAGCAATGCTGCTATCCCCCTCTCCGGAATCTCGTTTCTCATAGATCGGCAAAGAAGGTAGCCAATGCTACCCTGGGTCTCGGCAACCATGATATCAAGAGTCTCAGGCGGTATGCAGTCTTTCGTGGCCTCAATCCGCAGCAGTATCATGCCTACCTGAGGGCCGTTGCCATGAACAAGCACCATCCCCTCTCCCTGGTTCATGAGCAGCCTGACCGCTCGGGCAAATGCCACTGCTGTTCTCTCTTGAGTTGAGGGATTTGGATATGGATTTGGATATGAACTCCTCGATCTTCTCCCTCAGATATGGCCGGTCCATATCCACCAGATCGTACAGAACATAGGTGGATGGTTTATTGATCTGGATGAGCCGGCGCAGGTCTATGGGCGAGGCGATGATCACCGAATCGCATTCGGCTTTATTTATGGTCTCTTCCAATTCCCTGATCTGCTGGGGGTAGTAGCCCATGGCCGGAAGGACCCTTCCGATATGTCTGAACTTCGAGAAGATCTCCTTTAAGGATCCGACGACATAAGGCCGGGGATCGATGATCTCTGCTGCGTTGTACCTCCTGGCCGCCACCTGGCCGGCACCATAGGCCATCTCCCCGTGGGTTATGGTCGGACCGTCCTCAACTATCAGCACTCTCTTGCCGGATATTGCTTTATGATCTTCTGCCGTGACTTCTGATCCGGCCACCACCACTCCTGCTTTTGGATTCAGCCTTGATGCATTGGCCTGTATAGTTATAATGTCCTCTTCTGCAGCGGAGTTGGCTTTGTTGATTATCTCCTCAAGGGCATCCTCAGGCCAGATGGGAAGGCCAGCCGGATAGAGCCCACCGCTGAGCTCTGGCGGATAAAGGCGGCAGGCAATATCCGGTATCTGAGTGGCAGTGAATCCCACCACCTCGAACTGGGGCCTGCTGCGAAAGAATACATTGAAGTTATGGAAGTCTCTGCCTGCCGCCCCGAGGATTAAAATTCGCTCCCTCTTCTTATCAGCTGTATACATGATCTAAATTCCCTTTTGATTGCAGCTGTGTTATGTATTTATACCCATTCGCCTTTACTATAATACGGCTTTGTAGCTCTGCATTGATCAGAGGATCGCAAATAAGCAGAGAGTGTAATTTCGATTAGATTAGGAGGTAGGAAAGATGACTGAGGAGAAGCCCAAACCGATCATATTTGCAGAGGCACTGGACGAAGGCGTCAATTCCGCTTTTGCATCCTTGAGAAATGAGATCATGAAAGATGGTGCGCTATCATCCAAAGATAAGGCGATCGTCGGACTGGCATGTGCTGTGGCCATTCGATGCGACACCTGTGTCGAGTTTCATAAAAAAGTGGCCAAAATGGCAGGAGTGACCCGAGAGGAGATGCTGGAGGCAGCGGCCATTGGGGGACTGGTCCGCCTGGGCTCAGGCTTTGCCACTGCATCCATCATCCTGGATGATTAGGAACCTGTTGTCTCTGATCCCGTACAATAGCCTGGACCCCTTCTGCAGGACGGCGATATCATCAAATCATCTCATGGACTCAATTCTGCAGGCGGCCATCTTGTATTCGGGGATCCTGGATACGGGATCAAGGGCGTCGGATGTCAAGAGGTTGGTCCCATGATAATGGAAGGGCATGAAGGCCATCCCCGACATGACCCTATCCGAAATTTTTGCCCGGGCCTCCGCCTCTCCCCTGCGGGTTTTCACTGCTACCATTTCGCCCTCAGCGATCTTGAGATTTGAGGCATCAACGGGATTGACCTCCACATATAACTCCGACTCCCGCTCATGCAGTGACGGGCTGCGCATGGTCATCGAGCCGCCATTATAATGAAGCACTACCCTTCCTGTGCTGAGCAGAATGGGATACTCCGGGCTGGTGACCTCTCCGGGAGGAGTGTTTTGCAGGTCGAAGATCCTCGCCCTGCCGTCCGAGGTGGAGAACCTCTGCAGGTGCAGTATCTCCGTTCCGGGATGCTGCTCATCTGGGCAGGGCCAGAGAACCCCACCGACCCTCGATATCCTTTCCTGGCTCATGCCCTTGTATTGGGGCACCAGGCTGCGGATCTCCTCTAACACCTGGGAGGGATTATCATAAGCCATCTCCTCGCCCAGTCCCAGCCGCCTGGCGATCTCGCAGATGATCCAGACTCCCTCTTTTGCCTCCCCCGGAGGCTCTATGGCCCTGTCGATCCATTGCACTCTTCTCTCCATGGAGGTATAGCTTCCGTTCTTCTCCGCCCAGGCGGCAGCAGGCAGGATGACGTCCGCCATCTTCGCTGTGGGGGTCATGAATATCTCCTGCACCACCAGGAAATCCAGGCTCTCCAGAGCGTGGCGGGTCTTATTGACATTGGCGTCGCATACTATCGGATCCTCTCCGGTGATGTAAAGGGCCTTGAGGCGTCCGTCTATTGCCGCATCGTTCATGTCGGTCGAGGTCAGGCCCGGGCCGAGGGGCAGGTCAGTGGCATTCCAGGCCGCCCGGAAAAACTCAATCGTCTTGGGATCCTCCGATCTCCTGTAGCCAGGATAGAACTCCGGCATCCCCCCCACATCGCAGTTCCCCTGGACATTGTTCTGGCCGCGCATGGGCCAGACGCCGGCTCCAGGCCTTCCTATCTGGCCGCAGATGAGGGCAATGGTGGCGCAGGTCATAACGTTATCAGTTCCAGAGACGTGCTGGGTGATGCCCATGGAATAGAGTAGAGCTGAGGCGGAAGATTTTGCGTAGACCCTGGCTGCCTTTACGATCTCGGCAATGTCCAGGCCCGTCTTCTCTGCCGCCTCTTCCATTGAGAAAACCGACAGGCTATCTTTGAGCTCTTGGAAGCCGGTGGTGCGGTAGCCAATAAAATCAGCATCCTCCAGACCTTCGTCGACGATGACCTTCATCATCCCCCGGAGAAGATCTATGTCCGATCCAGGATTCAGGCGAAGGTGAATGTCCGCCATCCAGGTGGTGGAGGTGATCCGGGGATCGGCCACAATCACCACTGCCCCATTATCCTTTGCCTTCTCTACCCAGCGGGAGACGATTGGATGGGCCTCAGTGAAGTTGGTGCCGATGGCGAAAATGCATTTGGAGTTCTCCAGGTCGAGAAGGTTGTTGGTCATGGCACCGGCGCCAAAGGAGGCGCCCAGACCCATCACAGTGGGTGAATGGCAGAGCCTGGCGCAGTTGTCCACGTTGGGCGATCCCAGGAGCCGGGCCATCTTCTGCATCAGGTAGTTCTCCTCGTTATTGCAGCGGGAGGAGACGAGAAAGCCCAGGGACTTCGGGCCATACCGGTCCAGGTTCCTTGCCAGACCCTGAGCCACCAGCTCCAGGGCCTCGTCCCAGCTTATAGGGACGAAATCGCTTCCAGACCTTTTCAGGGGATACACGAGACGTTCCTGGTTATTCAAAAGCTCCAGAACGGAGTTTCCCTTGGGGCAGAGAGCGCCAACGCAGGTTGGGTGGTCGGTCATGTATTTGATGCCTGTGGCTTTGCCCTTCTCGACCTGGATGAATAGGCCGCAACCCACAGCACAATAGGGGCACAGGGATGCGATCAGCTTGGTCGACATAATAGTGGCACCTCATCCAGAACGGTATTCTTGCGAGCGTCATTCACAATGGTCAGCATATTCACCATCAGTAGCACCTGCCAGCATATACATTCCTGGTATCTAATATATGAAGATATTGCATCAACGCTGACTGCTATATCTCAGCTCGAACTCTGTATGTTGCGGGCATTGCAGAACCTGGAAGGTAGTATGGATGGTTTAGTAGTTCGGGCCACCGGCCTGATCTATTTTAAATATTGGGAGCCTCAATCGAAACTACATTCCCACAGTCACTTTTAAGCATGCAATGGAGAGGATTTGGAGATGGCCTTTGAGATTGAAGGATTGAAGCTATATGCCCAAGAGACCCTTGCCCGACTTAATTAATCAAATCGAGATGATTTGACGATCTTCATCATAGGTTCCGGAGCTGCATAGTAATCGGATAGGAACAATCGCCATCGATGCATATCTGTGGAGACATATCGGAACAGCTTCCATCGATGCATATCGCATTTGCAGGGCAGATATTTCCGCATTCACCACAGTTCAGTGGATCGATGCTGGTGTCAGTGCACTTTTCATTGCAGACATCCAGGCTCGCCATGCAGGTGCAAACACCTTTGATGCAGACCATTCCCAGAGAGCAGACATTTCCGCACGATCCGCATATCGATGCAAGTTCCATTGCAGGGGAACACGCCATCCGGGCAGACTGGACCCGAGGAAGGTGCGGCCAGGCCGTCGGCAGTTGCACAGGCTACAAGAATCAGAATCGATGAGTAACCACTCATTTGCATCAGTTGTATGTATCATTTTCTCTCATCTACCACTGCTGCAACATCTGGGCTCGAAACAGCTCAATTGCTGTCCGATCTCACCCTGGACAGCTTTGACTGCATAGAGATCTCCTTGTCCAGGCGCATGTCTATTCTTATGGAGGTGATTATCCTTTTAACGCCCATCTGAACAAGCTTATCGTTTGCCTTCTCCATCAGATCGAATAGCTCCTGGAGGCTCTTGGCCTCTACTGCAGTGGACATGGGACCTGGAATGAAGTTCACCTCTGCCTCCCCTAAAAGATGGTGGATGGCTTTGATGTAGTCTCCTGCGTTGGTCCCCGATCCCATGGGGACCATGGAGAATTCAGCTACTATCATGATAATACTGTAGTACTGCAAGATATAGAAATGTTTTCTAAGCTCGTCCTGCAAATGATGGGCGAATAGCCAGGACCTTGACCAGGCAGGGAATCGAAGAGCATTACAGATTGATGAACCGAGCAAGAGACCGATAGATTCGCATTATGGCTACGATGCCGTTGATGGCCGGAGAATCAACTCCAGCAGCTCTGCCAGCAATCTCCAGAGGCTGGAGTCTGAAGCCTCCTCAGAGGTTTTTCCCAGAACCACATCCTCGACCTTGATATTCCTCCAGACATATGGATGGCACAATCTAGAAATCCAGTGATATAGTGAAGGCAGGATACATCCACCCGAAAATATTTTAATCTTCAAGCGAAATGTACCCTGTGTGACCCTTCAATGACACAAATACAGCTTACCATGAAAAACTTTCCCTTCGCCGAACAGTTGAAAGCGATTTTCGAGGGATATTCGGACGATTACGAGTACACTTCGAATGGAATCTTCCGCAAAATTAAACCACCATTATGTACTGATTGCGGGACTCCCCTGAACCATAATGGCTTCAATAATCATACCAAGATGCTACTCGGCGATGTTAAGATCGGCAAATATCTGTGTCCCAATTGCAGCAAAAATATTGAGGAAGAACATGGGTTTTGGGAGAACGCGACGAGCGCATTTTTCGGATTATTTGGCGGTCTTTGTCAGCTCCTGAGGGTTAATCATGTCTCCCTAGAGGTAATCGAGAAAGTATCGAACTACATCTATCCGCGCAGCAAGGACACCATTTGCACGATGATCAAATCTGCGACAGATACTATGGTGGTTCCCAAAATCGAAGATGTTCAATTTGTTCACTATGATGAGCAGCATCCCAAGGCAGGTAGAAGTCAGAAATACCGACTAACTCTCCTCGATTATAGGACAAAACAAGTGATTGCAGATGAGTTATTCGACTCAAAAGATGGGGCAACCATCGAGGATTTCCTTCGAAGAAACCTAGACGTACATAAACCTATATTTATAGTAACGGATCTTTATAGAGGCTATGATGAAATATTCAGGAAAATTTTTGGAAATCGAGTGGCCCATCAATTCTGTTTGTTTCATCAGGACAAGCTCATAGTCAATGATTTTCCGAAAAAGACAACAATCGAAGAAGAACTACTCAAATATAGAATATTAAATATATTTTATGATAGGACATCAGAAATGCAATGGCTTTCATGTCTGATTGAAGAAGAGCAAGAGATGAAAAAACGAGGCGAAAAGACATACAAGGAATGGCTAGAAGAAGCACAGAAATGGTTTAGTAAGTTTGTTTATGGTTTGGAGAAGGAACGAAGAAGAAATCATAGGAATATGGAGACAAGAAGTTTATACGATGCTAAGAAAAATTTGGATGAATTAATGAATGAAATTGGTGTATTTAAGATTATAATTCAAAAAAGATTAAAGCAAATCGAGAAGGATTGGCAACATCTTATGATCTTCCAATTATTCGATGGCGCTC
>WOYI010514531.1_pt1 | contig 31230 bp, 49 predicted proteins | sample 6423411 | NCBI WGS metagenome assembly WOYI01 (sample SAMN13441803, study PRJNA592873) | oil field metagenome | biome: oil field; feature: oil-well bore; material: oil-contaminated soil; isolation source: oil-contaminated soil from oil-well borehole | place: Germany: Wietze | collected 2016-10-18 ...
AGATACAGATAATGATAACGAATAGAAAAACACCATCCATTACTCTTTCTTTCATTTTGCCTCCTTCTGCAAACTCCACCTTCATTTTTCAAATTCATCTTCCCACTTCACCAATTCTGATATTTCGTAGAAAATCGGAATACCTCTTTCATGTGCTATGCCGCTTTCTATCTGTGTGCCTGTGCTTTTCTCCGAATCCGGCATGACAAACAAAGCATCTGCACATTCAAGCCACGGTAGATTGTTATCGAAATAATCATAATAGTTATAATCGCCCTGGACAATACCGCTTAGAAAATCAAGACAGGGGATGTAAACAGAGAATCCCAGTTTCCTTATCTCGTCAGCCTTTCTTATCATGTTGTGACAATTTTTGATGTAGTTTACTGCGGCAGCATTCAATTTCCCTGCTATATAAATTCTTTTCATTTTGCCTCCTTTCTACATTTCCCATCATCACGCCTGTTTGCGCAAATTTGGTAATATTGGTTACCCTTCGCGCGCTTAAAATTCAGGCATTCCATTTCCTGCGTGATGGTCTGTGCCATGCAAACTCCCCGGCGGGAGTAATTCACTTTTTGATTTTTCATGTTTCTCTCCTCCCGCTTAAGAATAAACCGGACAGCCGACAAACTTCGGGCATGCCTCGCAATGTTTTCGGAGATAGATTGTTTCCGGGTTGTCAGGACACGGAGCCGGAGCCAGGCCAACAGAGATTAGTTGCGCCGGGTCGGGGCCCGGCACAAAGTCAGTTGTTTCCGGGTTGTCAGGACACGGAGCCGGAGCCAGGGTATATTCAGTTGCTGCCGGGTTGGGAACGGTAGCAGGTTTTTTCTTTTCCTCCATTGACACCAACATTGGCACCAATTCCATTGACACCAATTCCTTAGATCCAGGCTTTTTACCGTTTTTCCAGGATATTCCCACCAATTCTCCTGTTTTTTGATGTACCCTTGCCAAGGTAGCTAACGTCTCGCTAAACGTCCCGTATTCCTCTCCCGTAACTGTTTTAACAAAAAAGGCCTTCCATTTTTTTCCTTTGGTTTCGCCTTCTTTTGACGTGACACTTGAGATCCTCACATATCCTACCTCAATGCCCTCATTCCTTGCGACGTTGCCCTGTGGCGGGACTTCGTCCGGTGGCCGCCCGGTTGCTTCGGGGATGTCATCGGGTTGTCTGGTCGTGGCCTTGGGTTTTGTGTCCACTTTCTTTCCGGCGGCAGCGTTCGGCTGCGTTGCGGCATTCCCATCATCATCCTCTTCTGCACAGACAGAGATAAATGATTGCAACGAATAACGACGTAAATAGGTTAAGCACGACCCGTAAGATTGCGGGTCTGATTTGACTGGTTTCATAACAATTCTACCCTCCAGCCACTCACCGGACGCATGGCACAGGCGTGTGTCCAGGCCGACCATATCGGGGTGTTCCGTAAGAAACACAGGTGATTGAACTATACTCAATCCGTTGTCCGTCAATGGTTTGCGACAGGCTTCCCAGATTGAGGCCAAATCAGCGTATTTCGATTTAAAAAATGGATTGTTTGATTCCTTTTTGGCATTCTCAATGGCAGCTTGTGCCTTTGACAACGCCTCTGCCAGTTTTCCGATTGTTTCCGATTGAATCATTTCGTGCCTCCCAATTTCCTGAATTTATCCGCTATTTCCCCGACTTTAAATGCTAATTCCATAAAATCTTCAAAGTTGTATGGCGACGGATATTCATTCTTCAATTCCGCCTCTCGGTTAGCGACTTTCATGGCGTCGACTTCTATCCCTATCACCTGCGCTTCGCAAATCAGGGCATTAAATTCTGCCGCGCTGTTTGTTTCTTTCATGCTCATCCTCCTTTTTATTATTCCGCCCTTCCCTCCGTTTCCGAATTTGTTTCAGTCGGTGCAAGTTTCCCGATGATCATGTGTCACTTAATTAGTAGGGATGACTTAAAAAAGTGCTTTCCCTCTATATAAGCAACGGCCTGTCAAAGAAACGAGCCAAACGGTTTACTGTGTTACAATCCCTGCGAACTTTGAGCTACGCTCTGGTCGGCAGGGGTACTACTATCTAAAGCGGACTGAACCGCTAAGGATCTGATTCTTTTATGCTCTGCCGCGTGACAGGCAGGGCATAGTTTATGAACCTCAAAGGGTTTTGAATAATCAGGATGATGATTATGTTTTTTTGGATGATCGCAAGGACATTCGTATAGAATGATTACTTTATTAACATTGTAATATGCTAAATGATGCGCCTTCTCTTTTTCTGGATTTCTTTTTTTCCATTCTCTGCTACTTATATTTGCAAGTTTTTGATTAATGCTTTTGACGTAATTTTTTTTAATTTTATTTCTGCACGTCTTGCATTCAGATTGTAAACCATTCTTATATTTCTTATGTCGATAGAAATATTCTGCTGTTTCCGGATAATCATTTTTGCAAATTCTACAAATCATAAATCCTCTTGGGGCTTTTGAAACGTACAGTACCATAGTCTTTTCGGCTTGTCAAGAAATATTTTTCATTTTTGTATATATTTTTTTCTTGCATTATTTTCTTTTTTGTAATATCATATTAAGCATGGAGGTTTAACATGAGACAAAAAATTCTTAAAAAATTAAAGGCCGACACAAAAAGCACATCCATTTACCGCATGGCAAAGATACTTGACATAACTTACATATCATTATGGCGGATCGTTAATGGTAAATCGCCGGGAAATGTAAGAAGCTGGGACAAGATTTTTCACTACTACAGAGTGAAGGAGAAGTAAAATGTCAAATAACTTTGAAAACGGAAAATATTGGCAGGTCGGAGTAGAACTTGTGTCCGGCTGTTCGCCGTGCTCACCCGGGTGTAAAAATTGCTGGAGTGCAGCACTCGCTCATAGATTCTACCGGGAAGGGGAACCGGGACACGAATCGGGTATTTTTACCGATGAGGCCGGACGATTTAACGGCGACATCGTCGTTCATCCGGAACGGCTCTGCATCCCTTTGAAGCGCCGGAAGTTAACGGTGTATAGTATTTGGAATGATTGGGCGCACGAGGCGGTTGATCACGATTTCCGTCGACAAATAATGAGAGTTGCAGAGGATTGCCGACAGCACACCGTCTTGGCACTAACGAAACGCCCAGAAGTCGCATTGGATTTCACACGCTGGATGGGCGACCTCGGTTCCTTTCCTGAGAACTGGTGGAATGGCCTGACCATTTGCACTCAGCAGGAAGCAGACAAGAAACTGCCGATATTTCTACAGATTCCGGGGAATAAATTCCTTAATTTTGAACCACTTTTGGAAAATATTATTCTTCCGTTCAACGATGAATTTCCCGACCTGGACGGATGTTACGAGGACATGAGGCACAACATCAAAGCTGTAATCCTCGGATGTGAAACAGGCCGCAAAGCCAGGCAGATGAATCCTGACTGGGCTATTAATATTGTAAGGCAGTGCAAGGCCGATGATATTCCGATATGGGTAAAACAGGTCACTGTTAACGGTAAAGTTAGCAAAAACATGTCGGATTGGCCGGACGAACTCAGGGTGCGGGAACTTCCGTGGGTTATTAAGTAAAGGTTCGGGATATGCTGAAGAAAATTATTAAGTTGAAGCGAAAATTGTCGTGGTCGTTCTGGATTTGGCGGCAGAAAATCAAGCGAGCCATCTTAACGTGGTTTTTCGGAGGCAAAAGTGAGTAAAAAAGGAGGCTTGCGCCTTAATAGCATGGCGGATTTTGAAGAATTGCGGAATCGCGGGAAGGTGGCTATTAAAAATGATCGCCCGCGCCCGCGACACGTACCTGGTAAAATGAACAAAAGCGAAGAAGCATATGCCCGCCAACTTGAAGCAATGAAGCACCTTAATCAAATAAGACGTTGGGTGTTTGAACCCTTTAAGTTACGCCTGGCCGACCGGACGTTTTACGAGGCAGATTTTATGGTTGTTAAAAACGAGCATATCGAAATTCACGAATTTAAGGGTCATTGGGAAGACGATGCAAGGGTTAAAATTAAAGTCGCTGCTGAATTGTTCCCCGAATTTCTTTTTGTCGGAGTCACGATGAGAAAGGGAAGTTATGAATACGAAATCTTTAATGCTTAACGGCGACGCAGAGCCAACTCAATCCTGTTCACGCTGCGGGTCTAAACTCATTTTCCGGAACACTTGTATCAAGTGCGGGGAAACACTGAATAAAATAACGCCTTACACTGTGAGGTCTTGCGATTATCATCGAGGCGCCTATGCGTCGCAAAAAAAATACAGAATGAAAGCCTGCAGCAATTGCGGGAGGGTCAAGTGGCTGGTCGGCGGGAAGTTGTGCGGTGCTTGCAAAGCCCAGGTATACAATCCTGCCAAAAATATTCGCATAGAACCAGGCACGAAGGAATACAAACAGGCATTACAATTGTATTTTAAAAAACGGTGGGGAGATAAATAGTAAATATGAAACTAGGGGATAGAATTAAAAAATACGAAAAAACATTTACGCATAGTGCCTTAAAAAGAATGCCTCTAATGATCCGGGTAGACGGCAGAGCTTTCCATACTTTTACCAAAAATCTAATTCGCCCCTTTGATAATGGCTTAATTTCCGCAATGGTTAAGGCCGCTACCTATACAGCAAAAGACATGCAGGGTTTCAGGGCTGCATACATTCAAAGTGATGAGGCGACTTTTTTACTCACAGACTATGAATCGTTCGAAACGGAGGGGTGGTTCGACTACGAACTCCCAAAAGTGATTTCTATTTCTGCCGCATTGATGTCTGTCGCATTTAACCATTTTTACCCTACAGACAAATTGCCAGTGTTTGATTCAAGGGCGTTTACTATCCCAAAAGAGGATGTTGTAAATGCTTTTGTATGGCGGGCAAAGGATTGGGAGCGGAACAGCATACAAATGTACACCAGATCGTTTTTTAGCCATGAACAACTACATCAGAAAAATCGGGAAGACATGCACGAAATGTTGCATAGTGTCGGAAAAAACTGGGCAACAGACCTTTCAAGCCAGGAAAGAAACGGCACTTTTCTAATCAAAACTGATGCCGAAATAATCGAAAGAACAGATATACTACCAACATATGTAAGTATTAATGCGGCCATTGGGACGACGGTCTGAAAAGTTTAACGCCAAGCGGCTATGAACCCATCGAGCTTCGGCCTGCTGAGCCAGCGTAGCGAATCAGCGGCCAAAAAAAAGTTTTGACACAGTTTTAAATTTGTGCTATGTTACGGACATGAGGTAAATTCTGTGCAAGGAATTAAATTAATTTTAACAATTAGAGGGTTTATTAAGGTCTGGAATCGGCGACGACCCAGGGCAATCTTGCACTTGCTACCTTCCCTTGATAGATCCTCTTTTTGTTCGGAGGAAACATGGCTGGTGAATTAGTAAAACTTGAGCGGGCGACAATGGCGCTTGCTGAGGCTAAAACGCTTGAAGAAGTGAAGCATATTATTGATATTGCAGAGGCGGCGCGGGTGTATAGCAGGGCCGCAAAGTTGGGGCTTGATGCTTATAATCACGCGGCGGAAGTCAAGGCCAGAGCCGAACGTAAGGCAGGAGAGTTTTTGGCGAAGTTAGAGAGAGGAATACCAGGATTAAAACCTGAATTATTGGACACTGTGTCCAATAATAGGCCAAGCGAATATAAATCTGTTCTTGATGAGATGAATGTCGGCTATAGGGCTGCCGCCCGCTGGCAACAGGTCAATGTAATGCCTGAAGAGGTGTTTGAAGAACACATTGCAGCCATGAAGGGCGAAAAGCCAATCAGCACGGGGACTATTCTAAAGGAACTTAAAAACGAAAAACGGAAACAAAGGATTGAAGAACAAATCAGCGATATTGAAAATGGTAATATTGATTTGCCAAAAGGTAAATATGAGGTAATTGTTGTTGATCCGCCCTGGCCATATTCTTCCACATATGATTCAGAGGGATTTAGAGGGACAACCGATTATCCAGAAATGCAAATAGCTGAATTGCTGGAAATGCGACTACCGGCAAGCGATGATTGCGTTTTGTTTCTTTGGACAACCCATAAATTTATTTGGACGGCCAAAGAGTTGCTGGATAATTGGGAATTTACATATAGAAATGTTTTAACGTGGAACAAACAAAAAATGGGAATAGGTAAATTATTCAGATTGCAATGTGAGTTCTGCCTTGTTGGAATTAAAGGTAAGCCTGTTTTCAATAATAACGGCGCCCATAGAGATATTCTTGAGGAAAGCCGAAGGGAACATAGCCGAAAACCTGACATTTTTTATAGTATGGTTGATCAATTATGTGTTGGGCGCAAATTGGATATATTCGGAAGGGAAAAAAGAAATGATAATTGGGATATTTGGGGCAAAGAGAGATGGGACAATTTAAAGATGACCTGAAAATTGAGGAACGCTTCTACTGTGATTTTTTTAAACCCTGGCTGAACAGTAGGGGAAATGATTCAATATTCATCCGATTCAACTCGGATAATGTGGTGTACGAAGCACTGCAAAAGAAGAACGATATTGATGTTGTGCTGGATAACGGGAAAGAAAATATAAGTTTATCATTAAAAACCCAGCGAAAAATATGGCCATCAATATTTTTTGAGACAATTTCAAACTGCAACACAAAAACTCCGGGGTGGGGAATATATTCTAAGGCAGACTTTATCGTTTATAGCATGATGAAGCCAGATGGTGGCTTTGTGTGCCGGTGCTTTAAACTTGATGTTATACCGGACTGGGGAAAATATCCGCAGGGATATGGTGAAACAAGAGATCGTTTTGGCAAAACTTTATATAAAACAGAGGGCCATTTAATCCCGTGGAAAGATTTCACACACTACTGCCTTTTCTAACTCCCGCTTGACATCCGGGCGAAGGTGTGCTAAGGTTACGAACAGAGGTAAGAGACAAGGTATGAATGAAGAAATAGAAAGACTTCACAAAAGACAACTTGCCAGGCTATTATCACATCTTGAAAAGACGGGGCAACTTACTCCTGCTCTGGCACAGGATATGAAGCGAGCATATGGATTTGTGTTTGAAGATATTAAAAATTTATTAACGAGACATAGTAAGGAAAGCCGAAATGACAACTCCACAACTTGAAAATGGTTACACAAGAATTGCGAATGAGCTCATGGATGCCCTAATTGCCTTTGGACTATCGGGCCAGGAAATAAGGGTTGCCCTTTTGGTCATACGAAAGACATATGGATTCAACAAGATAGAAGACATTATTTCGCTTTCACAAATCACAAAAGCAACCGGCATGTCCAAGGTACGAGCATCACAGGTCGTTAATCGCCTACAGTTAATGAAATTATTAACCGTTACGGAAAACATTAACGGTATAAGCAAAAAGTATAAGTTTAACAAGGACTTTTGCGAATGGTGCACCGTTAATGAAAACCTTAACTGTTACATAAAAACGAAAGAGACCGTTAAGGAAAAACGAAAGAGACCGTTAAGGTTTTCTGTAACAACAAAAGACACTATTACAAAAGACACTATTACAAAAGAAAACTTAAACCCGTATTCCCCTGAATTTTTATCTTTTTGGATTGCTTACCCCAAAAAATCTGGCTCAAAGAAAGCGGCGTTTGATAACTGGCAGAAACTGAAAGAGTCAATGCCGCCCGTTGGAACAGTCCTTGAAGCAATCGAAAAACAAATAGAATGGCGGAAAAACGCCAAGGATAAATTCCGACCTGAATGGAAAGACCCGGAACGATGGATTAAAACCAGGATGTGGGAAGCAGAACTTACAGAGGATAAAAAATCAACATGGTAAATGCCCACGAAGCACAACTTATTAAAAATATTCACATCCCTTATGAACTGGATAACATTAGGTATTATGCTCTAGAAATTGGTTCTTGTAAAAAATTACTGGAAGGCAAAATGGCGGAGAGCCATGATGATATAAAGCAATGGTATAATTATTTTTTAACTTACGCAGAGATTGAATTATCAAATGCGAACAATAGATTGATAACTTATAGACAAGAAATTACCGAATACGAGAATATTAAAAATGAAAATATGCACAAAATGTAAAAAATTAAAACCATTAGATGATTTTTATAAATATCATCGGGTGTTGGATGGAAGAACGGCTGCTTGTAAAGAATGTTTAATAAAAAAAGCCGTAAAGTATCATAAGGAAAATATCAAAAAAGCAAGTGCAGCAACGTTAAAATGGCAACACAAAAATATAGAAAAAACTAGATCAACAAGAAAAAAAACTTACAACAAAAGAAGAACCTCTATATCTATTAGATTAAACGATAATATTCGTTCTGATATACGAAGATCACTTAAAGGAAATAAGTGTGGTCGTCACTGGGAATCATTAGTTGGTTATTCTGTTGAACAATTAAAAAAACATCTGGAATCTAAATTTAACGAAGAAATGAGTTGGGCGAACTACGGAGTTTTTTGGGAAATAGATCATAAGATTCCGAAGATAGTTTTTAATTTCACAACATCCGAAGATATAGATTTTAAGAGATGTTGGTCATTAAAAAACTTACAGCCATTAGAATGTTCTAAAAATAGAAGCAAGCAAGCAAAATTAATGAAACCATTTCAACCAGCGTTATTAATTGGAGGCAGCGAATGAACGAATTAAGGAATATCACCAACAACTTGACAATTATGACCAGCGATGAGAATAGTTTTAGCCAATATAGCGGAGAAGATCAGGTTGTTACATCGTATGAGTTACGCGACAAACTATTAAGCGAGAAAAAGACACCGCATGTTTCCATTAAATCCGGGATACCGGGAATCGACTATGCTTGTGAAGGATTCAGGGATGGTGAACTTATCGTTATTTCCGGACCAACAAAAATGGGCAAGACATTGTTGGCTCAATCATTTACATTTAATTTTTCCAAACAAAAAGAATACCCGGGATGGTTCAGTTATGAGGTTCCGGCAAGACAATTTTTAGATCAATTTTCATCTTTACCTCTTTTTTATCTTCCACAAAAAAACAAAGCTCAGGATTTTAACTGGTTGCAGGAAAGATGTCTTGAAGCGTATTTTAAATATAATACCAAGGTTTTTTTTATTGACCACCTCCACTACTTGATCGATATGGCACGTATTAAAAATCCTTCTTTGGATATTGGAACAATTGTCCGCAGGATTAAAAGATTTGCTGTTGATAATGATTTTGTTATTTTCCTTCTGGCTCATATAGGCAAAAATGAAAGTGAGGATTTAAGTTATCGTGATTTAAGAGACTCTTCTTTTATTTCCCAGGAAAGCGATTGTGTTATTATGATAAAAAGAACGCCAAAAGAAGGGCAGAATACGGCACGAGCCAGGGTAGAATTTCACAGGCGAACCGGGGTAATGGAAAGGATTGTAAACCTGGAAAAAAAGAATGGTTATTTATGCGAGGTTATAAAAGATGAGTAAATTCAAGGTTGTTTTTAATTACCAGCGGGAAATTTCAACGATGACAACGGAAGCTGGGACTAATTACAACGCAATTCTAAAATGCTTACCCGTGATGGCCAAAAAGTACGGCGTTAAAAAAGAATCGATGATCAGATACTTCACGTCGGACAAACTAAATTGCGAGGCAATTGAGACAAAATGACAATCAAAGGAGATTAAAAATGGACAAAATCATTAAAACAGGTGAAAAGACAGGTATAAAAGTTGAGGAGTATAAGGGAGTTATATCATTATCAGCTCAGAACGTGGTGGGCGACAAATCATACACGAAATGGGCGAAAGAACAAATCAGACGCGACGAATATGCGGAGAAAGCAACTCCGGTAAAAGTTACGTTAGGTAATAAAGATAATGTTATCAACGTTTTGCGAGAGATTGCCGCTGCTGTTGGAATTGAACCGCAAGATGTTCCGTTTTGAGACTATCGAGGTGAAGGAAGGAGGTGATAATATGAAGTTATGGACTAAAAGGTAAATGTAAGTAAAAGAATTTGTAGGTAATAAAAACAGAGGTGGGTTTTCGCTCACCTCTGTTTTACGCCGTGTTGGATGTGAAACTTAAATCGGAGGGGCCATGCAAGTAATAGTAAGAGAAGGGACGTACAATATGATGCCGGTAATTGTCCTTGAGGGCGTGGGAGATGACGGAATGGGATACTGGCTGAGGATTGGCGTGACTAAAGCCAAGGCGATTGTGGAAAATATTGACAAAATCAAAACGTTTGTTGACAAACACGATTCAGGTGTGGTCACTGAACCGGGTAAAAACGCTGTGTAGCTTCGCAGGGGACTAAAAAAAGGCCGGGCAAGGCAAAGGACCTTAAAATTGATTGTAGGCGATTTTAGGCCTCCAGGGGAAGGCAGGTAGTTGCAATTAACCCGCTAACTCAAAAAACATAAGGTTAATATTCGCCCTGTAACTACATAGGGTCTGGTGTCCCAAGTAGCGGAGAAAGGTACTCACGGGCGATGTCGACGCTCGTCTTTCTGCTTGCGAAACGTATATATCTGTATACTCAGATGAGTTGTCGCTTATATTGTAAAATAGATACCCTGTTCCATTGTTGACTCTAATATTATAATTCATTTTCCCTCCTTCCCGGCAGTTCCTCTTTCATCCGGTCTATCTGCTCCCAGGCCAGCTTTAGCAACTTCTGATTCTCCTGCACATTATAATCAGCAGCCCGGAGACAGCTCTCCAGATAGTCTATGCGCTCCTGTAATTGAGTGATTTTCAAAGTCCATTTGTTTTCTAACATTTTTCCTCTCCTTCTTAGCACATATCAATGATGATTTTTGCGTTGGGTATAAGCGACACGCGCAAACCAAGTACATCCAGCGATGTCCAACAACAGTTATTTCCCGGATCCGACAGATTTTCTACCACAAAAGTTTCCGAGCAAGTTCTCCTCACAATTGTGTTGTGATATGGATCACTTATAATTCTGCCGATACTCCCTTGCGGCATATCACGCATCAGAATCTCTTCTGTGTGTGTGGTAAAAATGATTTTAATCTCGTTCATAATCTTTTTCTCCTTCGCCCGGCCGGAGCCGGGCTTGATTGTTTAGATCTCGTCTTCTCTTACGATATTTTCGTATGAGTCGTATTCTGTTGCCGTGCCGACACGGCCTGCTGCCAATTCTCTTTTTATGTATCTATCGAGAGATTTATTTTCTGCCCGGAACCACTTTTCCTCAACCGATGTACCTGATTCATCGCCCTTCGTTTCTGTAACAACCTTGATTTTCATAATTTCTCCTCTCCTTTTCGCCCGTCAAGCCGATAGCGCAGCATAAAAAAGGGTGCCCGTGCCTGATTGCTCTCAGGTCGGTACACCCTTTGCTGTGCCCCTCTCGGGGCGTTGCCGTGGGCTACTATATGGCAGCCAGCGCCCTCGCGAGGGCGCTGGCATCTTTTCTCATTAGATCTTCAAGGCGGCGTCGAGCCGCCTTTATCGCATCATCGTATTCCCACTTAGCGGTGACTTCATGCCCAATGAAACCTTTTACGCGACGACCATTCAAGGTCGTCCCGTACTGGTCATTACCAACACTTTCCGCCCCTTCACAGGGGGCGAACGTTACAACTCTCCCCGTAGACAGGGATAAACCCCATCTACAGTAATCGGAGGACGTGGTCAGTTCAACCACTTCCTCAGTAGTCACGGATCCGCCGTCGGCTCCGTATAACCCCGTCTGTACACGTATTTTTTTATACATTTTTTTCCCCTTTCCCATGCCTTAGCTGTGGCCTGGGGTGCAGGATTTTAATTTTCCGGCCCTATCGCTCCGGTTGTGCGGCCTGCCCCGCTCGCCCGGCTTTCAGGTGCCGGGTAACCTGTTTTTTTGTACGCCGGTGTTTATCCCCGCCCGGAGGGAATGCTGGGATTACTGGTTGTCAATCCCGTGCCCGCCGGTAAATTTGCCGGCAACAAAACCTGCCGGGAAGGACTTACAGGGCGTCCCCTTCCGGCAGATGTCAAAATCGTTTTCTTCATCTGGAATTACCTCTACCCGGTAAGTCACCCTGGCAGATGCGTACTTGCGCACCTGCTCCAGAGACAATTCTTTGCCCCGGAGTTCCGCCGGTAGCGTCAGCGGAACCTCTGTAAAACTTGCCGTCAGGCATGACAGCGAGTGCGGCAGGACACCGCAAACATGCCGCCCCGCCACTTTTTCTGGTGTGGCGTGGTCTATTACTTCCACGCCCTCCGCCACCAGCCCCAGCTCCCGTAAATATTCTACGAGTCCGGGGTGGCGCGTGACGATCAGGTCTATCCTGTTCATAATTCTTTCTCCTTTGCCCGGCTTTAGGTGCCGGGCTACCTTTGAAGTATTTTGCTTGTTGTCAATCTTCTACTGTGATTCGTACTGGACAGAAACTTCCCTCGTACTCGTCAAAAATCGAGCCGTCCGCGAAAATTTGTATATAAGAGGAGCTGAGCTGGACATCGCCAGATCGGCGACAGAAATCGACAGATTCTGCCAGCTCTACCCTTTCAGCATCTTCATATGTGTCTTTTTCTTCATCACTCAACTCCGCGAAGTCGTATCTTTGCCCGTCTTCAGAGATAAATTCTTCACCGCCTATTAAAAAAATCTTCATTTTGTTTCCTCCTTTTTTTATTTAAATCTGTTTATATATAAAAGCAAAAGTCAAGCCAACTTTGCATAATAACAACAAAATACCATAAGTGTATGTTTTTACAAGCAAATAAAAATATATAAAAGTTTTTGGCAAATCCCCGAACCGTGCCAAAGGGTGAAAATAACCACCTGCGAAACCTGTTGATAAGCGAAATACACTTGTAAATCAACACCTTAGCTAAAAAATACCCGTCTGTGACCGTCTGTGAGGAAACCCAGTGAACCGTTGAAGATACCCAGCAATACCTGTTATCAACAATGTTATCAACAATTAAGGCAGAATTACCTGAAATAACAATAGCTTGCACGCTACACGCTTTTGGCAGGTTGTTGATAAACAAAAAAATGTTTGATAAAGTAAAAAAAAAGAGTATAAGGGTAGTTAATCAGCGAGGAGCCATAATGGAGATATTAATTTCGGAAATAGAAAATTTTTTGTTGGTGTGTGAGAAGTGTTGTCTCCCTGATGGCGTTGCAAAACAGGTTAAACTCTGTAAAAATAAAGGGTCAGACAAGTGGACATGTTATGGAGATAATTTATCAAATTTTCTCCTGGAGCACGGAGGTTGCCCAGCATCAGGGATAACTATTAAGGCATTGTCCACTATATATACATAAGGATAAATCAGGGTGGGTGCTGATATACCCGGCACCCCGATCGCCCGCGCAGGTAGAATAAGTCACGGGGTAACGGAAAAAACGGGAACCTTAAGCCCGGGAAAACATCAGTTGACCCGGGAAGTAACAGGTCGGCGGCAATATGGAGGCCGGATGGCACGCTGGGACAGACAGCGAGGAGCAACATGGTAGTCCCGACGATATGCCCTGAGATAAAACTTAATTATTACATCTACTTAATAACGGACAAGTCGATTGCGGAAAAATGTGTCGATATGGGTTAGATCAGGAGCATTAATGATGCAGCCGAAAAAAAAGAACAAAAAAAAAGTTGACATGGTCGACAAACCATTAACGGCAAAAGAAGAACGGCTATGTCGTGAGTTTATTTGCGATTTTGCTGAAAATCAAGTGCGGTCGTATCTGCACGTCTATGAAAATATGTCCTACGCCTCAGCCGCTGTCGAAGCGTCTAAAACCTTTAAAAAACCTAAGATTAAGCAAAGAATTGCGGAGTTACGTGCAGAACGGAACAAGCGGCTTGAGATATCTGCCGACCGAGTTTTGGCAGAAATAGCCAAATTGTCGTTTTATGATCCGAGAGGGTTTTTTGATCCGGATGGTCGGTTAAAACCAATTGACGAACTGGACCCGGATCATGCCGCCATAATCGGGGGCATTGAAACGATGCATAAAAACATCGGTGATGAAAAAGATGGACAGATCGTTCTTACCAAGATAAAATTGCCGGACAAAGGCGCAAATTTAGAGCGGTTAGGGAAACATCTAAAATTATTTACTGATCAACACGAGATTGTCGGTGGGCCAGTTGAAATTAAAATTATTTACGAGAGCGAAGGGAAGACGCAAAGCGAATAATGCAGCTATGCAGACATTGCAGCCATATTTTACTAACTTTGGTTTTTGACATTTTTTTAAAGCATACGCGAAAGTTTACAAAAAATGCCTGCAATGCCTGCAATGCCTGCAAACATGACATTAAAAGTAATTAAATGAAGAAACAATACATAGTAAAACTTCCGAAGCCGCACGCAAAACAACTGGATTTTATGCAGTCGGCCGCAAAAAGAAAAGTGATTAGGGCGGGGCGCCGCTCGGGAAAAACCGTGGGGATAGCTATTTTTGCCATACAAGAATTTCTAAAAGGCCGCAGAGTCCTGTATGCAGCTCCAACCTCAGAGCAAATTGGCAGATTTTGGACATCGGTTACAAACGCAACCGATGAGCTGACCCGAAACAAGATTTTTTACAAAAATGAGACTGAACATATTATTGAGTTAAAAGGCACAGAGCAAAGATTGAGAGCAAAAACCTGCTGGAATGCTGATACGCTACGTGGTGATTATTGCAGCTTGCTCATTTTTGACGAGTACCAACTCATCAATGAAGATGCTTGGGCGGTTGTCGGTGCGCCAATGCTGCTCGACAACGACGGAGACGCAGTTTTTATTTATACGCCGCCCTCCCTCCACTCCCGTAGTGTCTCAAAAGCCAACGACCCTCAGCACGCCGCAAAACTGTTTAAAAAAGCGGCGCTACTGGAAAAATCAAACCCCGGACGCTGGGCCACATTCCATTTTTCCAGTATGGACAATCCGTACATAAGCCAAGACGCGCTGGCAGAAATTACTTCTGACATGAGCAGCCTGGCTTACCGGATGGAAATTCTTGCTGAGGACATAGATCAAGCACCGGGCGCGTTGTGGACACGGGAGAACATCGAAAAGAACAGGGTTATACAATCACCTGAACTATCAAAGATCGTTGTGGCCATCGACCCGACAACCTCTGCCGATGGTGGCGGGGATGCTGCCGGTATCATCGTGGCCGGCACCCTGGCCGATCAGGGTTTTATTCTGGAAGATTGCACATTGAATGGATCACCTTTGGCATGGGCCCAGGCTGCCGTTGATGCCTATCACCGGCACAAGGCAAATCTGATTGTGGCCGAGAAGAATCAAGGCGGGGAGATGGTGGCCATTACAATTAAACAAGTTGATAAAGATGTTCCCGTTAAACTCGTTCACGCCGCGCGCGGTAAAAATGTGCGCGCCGAGCCGGTAAGCGCAAAGTATGAGAAGAATCTTGTCCATCATGTCGGAAATTTTCCGGCATTGGAAGATGAGCTCTGCTTGTGGCTACCGGGCGACAAATCACCAAACCGTTTAGATGCGCTAGTCTGGGCAATAACCGACCTGATCGGCGAGAGCTTTTTTAGCGATAGTGTATTTGAGGATTGACATTGAGTTCTATCATTAAAAAAATAACTCATCCCTATGCTTACGAGCTCCGGCAAGCGCGTTTAGATGCCGCTATAATCACTAAAAAACCAATGATTGAGCGCCCATTTTATTATGAAAATATTGAAAACAATGAACAATATTACGATATTTATGGCTGTATCGGCTGGCCAACCGCGGTTTCGGAAAAAGACGAAGGAAGGCCGGGATATTTAGCAATTGTTGCAGTCATTAAAGATGCACAACCGATAGAAGAGCCTATATTCCGATTATTAGCCGAAGCTGAGAGTAAGAATATCCCAACCCTGCTAAATCATACAATATCTATGCGAGAGAAGTATGGCTATGGATTACAACCTACGTTGCTGGCTTCGTGGTGGGGAGACCCAGACAGATTTATAACCACCATAGCTAGATTTAACGAGAGATATAAGGGTAAAGAATTGGCAATTAGCCCGACTGTTGATCTGTACGAATCGACATGTTTTGATGATTATGCGCGCTCGATGCAGTCGTTGATATCAAAAGACATTGAAGTAAAGCGTTTTAAATTTTCAGGGTTAGAGATTTTGAAGAGCAGACTAAGAGAGTTCAAAAGAGATGAGCCGGCAGTCATGGCAGTTGGAGGTTTAGTGCATACATTATTGCTAAGCACTGAATGGATGGATCAGCACTCTTCTAATTGCTTTGTGATTGACAATTAACGAACAAAAAACAGGAGGAAAATTTATGGACTTTATTGAAATAGTATTAACGATTGTTGTTGTTATTTTAATAGTTTGTTATTTAAAAATGTGGAAAGATAAAAGCAATAACTTAAATGAGTACAATCCTGATCCGCACGGATATCTAATGTCCAGCTATACACGCCTGTCTGATGGATACAATGAATTATATATAAGCCTTAAGGAATATAAAAAATTGCTAAACGACTATCTGGATATAGAGATGGTTGATGTAGGGGCAAAGCAGATGATTGTCAAAAAAAACAGGAGGAAAAACAATGATTGAACTTTTGCAGGCATTGGCGTTAATAGGACTTGGTGGGGTCTTATGTTTATCAGGTGTCTTTCTCGGTGCCTTTATCGTTCATCGCGCCAAGTCAACTATTCCAGGGACTGGATTTATAACGGGTAGTGTCCCAAAGGGCGAAGTGTTCACCATGAAAGACGAGCTTGATTCTCTTAGCGAAGATGGCGCGGAAGAAGAAGTCCTCGCAAAAAATAGAATTTTTAATCATATATTCGGGGAAAACCTTAAGGAGGAAACATGAAAGTAAAATGTCCCCAATGCGGGAGGATGTCATTTGAAACTAATGAACAGTTTGACCCGAATTTACCGCCCCACGGAGGGATGGTAAAATCACTTTTGCAATATCACATTGATTGGCTATGCGCTTCGACAACTAAAGGAGCAGAAATGTGTTGCCCTGAATGCCTGGCTCCGCTGGTTGTAAATGGCGCCCTGAACGTTGTGATGCCGGCAAAAATAGCAGCCAATGATTTGCAGGTGCCTATCCCCGTCTTCATCTGCGATGTATGCGGCAAGGAATGTAAGAGTGAGTTGGGACTGAATAGCCACAAAAGGTCTCATAAAGGAGAAAGTAATGATTAAAATAGTTTACACGCAAACGGGAGGTATCATCGGAGAGAAGGTTCCATCGGAGATTGGAATATTAGCATTGAAAGATCCCCGAATTATGCAAATGATTAAAACGGAAGAAGGAGAGTTTAAAGTAAATATTGTTCCCATGCTGGGTCAGCCAAAATATTTTGAGATTGATCGGGGAACGATGAATTACGACGTCAACGATGAAAAACTAATTAATGCGTACAAAGAAAACGTGTCAGGCGTTTCTTCACTTAGAAACCCTGCGCTTGTTGATGTGAGCGGCGAGTAATTGCAGTAAGTCAAAAATGAGGAACGTCAAATGCCCTGGACAGCAGAAGAATTTAGAAAAAAGCACAACAATAAATTGTCGGATAAACAAGCAAAAAAAGCCGCTCAGATAGCCAATGCAATATTGAAAGAAACAGGAGACGAAAAAAAAGCGATAAGAATAGCGAACGCAAGAGTGGGTTTGTGAGAGGAGAGAAACATGGTTAAAAATGATTGGAGTCTGTCAAATGTGCCACCAAAAAATGATCCTGATGTAGGAGAATTCGCATTTTCGCTTTTTGAAGCGGCAAAAAACGAGAAAGAACGCTTGGGAAAACATGACGATTTTAATAATAATTTCGCCTTGTATCGAGGGAATCAGGATACGCAGCAATCAGGCCGCAAAGGAGCTCCACGCAAAAAGAAAGTCCTTACTCCGATTAATCTCTATTTTGCCAATGTGGAAAGAACTGTCTCAAACATTACTGCAAGAGAACCCACAGGAGAAGTAGTTGACCTTGATGGACAAAGTGACGGTTCTGAAAATATCCTGTCTATGGTCCTCAAAAAATGGTGGAAGGACACTAATCAACAATCAAAGACACGCACATCCTCTAGACAGATGGAAATATACGGATTTACACCGGAAAAACCCTATTGGGACAAAGGAAGATTTCGCCCCGATATTGCAGTGACAGACCCGTATAGTATTTTCCCGTGTCCCGGAAACTGGGATAATATAGCAGAGGAAGCTCCGTATATCTGTTATGCGTACATTGATTTCGTTTCTAGCATAGAGAGTATTTTTAAAGTAAAGGATATTGCTAAGGATGATGCTTATGATTTAATGGGCACAGTCCGGGAAACATACAAGACACAAGGTTACGGGACAGAGAAGAGTATTGGAAATTATACTGATGCTATGACCGTAACTAGAGAGGTTGCCGGACAAGACACAAAAATCCTTGAACGTTGTCTGGTAATTGAGATTTGGTTAAGAGATGACCGTGAAACAGAAGAAAAAACAGAAGAACCCTTTATAGACGAAAACGGGGCTCCTCAAGTTAGAATAACAACAATAAAGAAAAAAGTGTATCGCGACGGAATACGAAAAATAACGATTTCCAAAAGCAAAGACCCGGCTATTAAGAGCGGAATAATTATCCTTGACGATAATGCAAACCCAAATCTTAATCCAGAGCTGGCAGATGAACTTGCTTCAACAACATACCCTTGGGGGAGATTGCCCTGCTATGTTGCAAATTCCTACAAAGATGGTGTTACAATTTATGGATTTGCAGCGGCTGAACAGGTCGGAGATCTGATAGTTAAAATCAATCTCATTTTCTCTAAACTTATCAATTATGTAATCAACGTTATGGCTCCACCGTTAATTGTGCAGCAACATTGTGGAATAACTAAAGAAATGATAGAAAATTCTATCAGTAAACCCGGCAGGATGGTTTTGATGCCGACCATTCCGAATGCCCGGATTGAGTTTATGCAAATACCCAATTTGCCGGAAACATTTTTTCGCGTCCTAGAATTGCTTATACGAAATTTTGATCGTATTTACGCTATAGAGGACGCCGACAGGGGGCAAGCACCAAATGGAGTTATCGCTTATGCGGCGATTCAGGCGCTTCAAGAACGTAATCAGGTCTTAATGCTGACCAAGACTTCTTCTGTTGATTTTCTAGCAGAAGAGAGATCCAAGTGGGCAATAGGATTGTATCAAAATTTTGGGACACGTCCTGATTCTGTTAATGTGGCGGACGAACAGTTGCCATTTGCAGGTGTAGAGTTCGCCGGGAGAAAGTTTGGTTATGTGGTTGAGTCAGGTTCATCAACGCCAAGAACAAAACTTCAATGGCAAGATTTAGCGCTAAAGTTAAAAGAAATGGGCGTCATTGACCAACAAGCAACACTTGAATCCATCGGATTTCCCGGATGGAAAGAGATTTTAGAAAGAAATGCTGAATCTCAAACAGAACAGGCGCTTCAGGTTTTAGTCAATGCTGGTTTGCCGGAAGAGACGGCTATTCAGCTAAGAGATTTTGTCATGCAATCATCGTTGCAAACGCAGGGAAACGATCAAAAATAAAACAAAAACATAAGGAGGAGGAGAAGCAACATGGAATCTTTAAGAAGACAGTACGGAATTACATTAGAAGAAGAGGACAAGTTGGCTGCGCGAGTAGAAGCAATGTTTAAAGGTTTGTTTGAGTTACGATTTAAAGAAAATACATTTAAACTTGTTGAGGATTTTTTAAATAGAAGAAATTTTATCGAAGGAGACGAGCTTGTCTTTTCGTATGTTCAAAAAATTACGTATACAGCATTGATTGGATTATTGGGAGAAATTCGTAATGGAAAAGAAGCGGAAAAGAAAAAACTAAAAAAGTCTAAAGGAGTGTGTGAATGCCTATCTACGAATATAGTTGTCCGAGATGTAAAAAAATAACCGAAAAGTTCCATCGGATAGACAATATCCCTAAAAAAGTAAGGTGTAAGGGGAAAGGGTGTGGACGCATGGCCAGACGGATAATTCCCCAAAGCGGTGCGATACTGTGTGACTCTATTAATGATGTGAAATGGTTAAAATCATCATTGGATACGCTGCCGAATAATGCACAACATATTGAGTCGCGGACAGAGCATAGAAGGTATCTCAAAGAAAATAACCTCTCGTGTGGGGGATAATATGGGGACGGAACTAATAAATAAAGATTATTATAATCAAATGGGTGATCGGGTGTTGGCGGAGGTATTATCCACCAACAAGGGATATGCTAAAGCTTTTTCCCCTGAAAACACAAAAGTTATAATTGCACCGGAAGAACGAAAAAGGAAAGGTTACGGAGAATTTTGGCCGGTAGATGAACCCGGAACACCAGACCTTCCGCACCCGATGCCGGGTAAACACGTTATAGAAATATATGATCCAACTATAATGAGTAACCAGCAAAGGCTTTCAAGACATATCGAAGGAGAGCTTTATCATGGAATGAAAAACGACCAGACGTTTAATAAAATGAGAGAAGATTTTAAAGCTAATTATGCACCTGAAGAAATAAATAGAATGAAACAAGGCCGGTCGTGGTGGAGTGATGCAAACGGCAAAGGTGCGTCTGATGCCGCTATCCATGACGCTTATATAAGAGGAGTCAATGATCCCTCTTATCTGGAAGGTATTAAGTCGGGTCAATTACAATATTCTCCCAAACAACTGGATATATTAAATAGAATGCAAAACTATATTAAGACGGGGCAGTAAGTGGCATGGACGACAAAGAACAGAAAATTGAAGCCATAATCTCTTTTGGCAGAGAGAAAATAAAAAACTTGATATTGGATAAAGTTTCTGGTAGGGTTGAATTAACATTAATCCTAGACTTCTCACAAGGATTCATAGGATCAGCGTATATGCAAGACAATACAAAGGTGTGTATTTTAAAACAAGGTAAATAGAATGCTCAATCAATCGTTATTATTTTAAGGATATAAGGGGTACTTAAGTCCTTTAAGAAGGTAGCTAAAGCCCAGACTGTACGACAAACACAAATGTGTCCGTACAATCTGGGCTTTTTTTTAATACCAAAATCGGGTAGCTCAGCCATCGGTCCGCAAGGGTAGCCGAAAATCATACTGAGTCCGGGAAATGGAGAGAAAAAAATGGAAGAGAATGTGAATGATCAAAGCGAAGATAAAGGAATTGCTGGGACAGGTTTTAAGACCCCAGAAGAGTTAGCCGCTGCATTTGCCAAAGAACAGGCGCAGAGGACAAATCTGGAAAAGAAACTTGGAGAGCAGGGGAACGAACTGGGGCAAATACGCAATCAAGCGCAGACCTTAGCCGAAACCCTAAAAGAAACCCTTACCAAAGAGAAATCTCAACCGGGATACGGAAAGGAAAAGGCGGAAGGTATTGATTACGATTCGGAAATTGCAAACGTAAATGCTCAGATAGAGAAACTTGATCCTTTGAGTGAAAAATATCAGGGCGAACTTGCTAAGTTGATGTCAAAATCTAATCAACTAACAGCCGAAAAAGTTAAAAATACTGTCCTTGGTGAGGCTGGGAAGCTCTTTCAGAAGGAATTACAGGAACGCGATATAAAAACATCGCAGAGAGAATTCCTCAAGGCAAATCCCACATTCAACACCCCGGAAATGCAACAGCGAATAAATGATTTTATCGCCAACGATTCTACCGGGATGCATGACAAAATGTCGGCGTTCGCTGAAATCAAGACTGCTGATGCGGAAGCAAGAGCAGCCGCACTGGAACAAAAAAACGCAGAAATGATGGAAGCCCTTAAACTGCAAGCAGGGAGGGATAAAACAGGAACGGTGATCATAAAAGGACAAAGTCCCGGACAGACCACTAACAAAACAATACTAACCGGCAAGGAGCGTGACGCTGCTATGGCCGAAGCTTTGGCCAAGTTAAGCGGGTAATCGTCCTTGTATAAGGAGATATAGCTATGACTTTACAAAATCAATTAAATGCAACAACCGAAGTATACTGGAACTCTGTTGTTCCAGAAGATATTTTTAATACTGCATCGGCTCTTTTATGGGCGCTTTGCGGCAAGGCAAAAGCGGAAGATAGTCTTATTGTCCAGCCCGAAGAAACTGTTGACGGCGGAACTATGATTAAAGTTCCGCTGCTTAATGCGAATTCAAATCACGGCACCTACGGAGCAACTACCGTAATTAATCAGTCCAAGAAAGACCTTGTGACTGCGGCCCGATTCGGATGGGGTGGCGCCTACGGTTCCAATACGTTGAATCTTGACGACAAGGTTAAGAACTCCGGCTCGGAAGCGGTAATCCGATTAACCAATCAATACATGGAAAACATCAAAGAGTCTGCCCGTGTTGATCTTGCGGCACAGATTATGAGTGCAAGGGGCACAGGTGACGGCATAAACGGTTTGTTGGACTTATTCAATGTAAGCGCCGCCGGAGTCAAGGGTACGGCAAGTGTTGAATACGGATGTATCGCCCTGTCTGAAGAGCCGAACTGGATAAACAACGTCATCGAGACAGAAGAAACCATGTGTTTCGAGACTATGCAGGGCATTTTCAGAGCACCTGCGGCAGGCGACGTGGATAGCAAACTGCCCAATTTCTGTTGCACAACGGCACTATTGAAAGATGCCTACGAGTTGTCCTTACATCCGCAGCAAAGATACACAAACGATGTCATGGTTCAGGCCGGATGGAGAAACATCATGCACAAAGGCGCTCCTATTGTATCCGATAGTGGCGTCCCAGCCGGCTGGCTGTTTGCACTCAATCTCAACTATTTGGGGTTGAAAGCGCATAAGGATTTCAATTTCACCAAGCCGGTGTGGCTTGACAAGTCAGTTCTCGGACAGCCGGATGTGATATCGGCCAATACGAGATGGCAGGGAAATTTGATTTGCACGAACAGAAAGATGCATTGCGTACATGTTAATCTGTCTAAGGCCGCTTAACTTTTGATCTTCGGGGGTAGGGACTTAAGCCTGAAAGTCGGAAAACCTCACCGATTCCCCCGAAGCAACATGAGGGTTATCAAGAGGACGATATGAAGGAGAAATACCATGAAAGATATTTATGTAAATTTATACAGTGCCGGAGGAGTGGAAGACTATTACATTCCTGTTCCTTGCCGTGGAACTGTCAAGTCAGCAGAGTATATGGCCAACGCAGCGATGGTTGCGAGCGGAACAATTATTTTAGCAAGAGACACCACGGCAGTCAATACGGCTACCGCACCAGCGGGCGATACTGCTGCGGGAATAGTTCTGAAAGGCGTTCCCGACACCACAAACAAAGGATTGGTTTTTGATCCCGATTCGTCAACGGTTGCTAATACCAAGATCAAGGTGTCACTTGATGCCACAATCCTTGGCGGTGCGGCAAATGTGTTGCTGCATATCGTTTACGACGATTCAGCATACGTAAAACAGGAGTCTCTGGAAGCGTAAGAAAAGTTGTTCGGTTAAATAATACAATCCCTCTCCTTTTAGCGAGGGGAGGGATTTTTTTAAAGAGGCTGGGCGTGGAAACTTTATCAACTCTTACCGATGCCATCAATGATATAATTCAAGACGATGCGTATCTGGCGAAATATACAAAAAAAATAAACGAAGCGGTAAATTCCATCGCTGCCGGTATAATAATGCCGAATAGAAGTATTTCTCCGCCTTTGCCCGATTTGGTTGACTACGACACGGTAATAACATCAACTCAGGCTTACGTCTCTTTGCCTTCTGATTATCAACGCAATGTCTTTCTTGTCTGCGATAGTTCCGGGAACAGGATTAGCCCTACATCCGACGGTAATTATTATGCCTATAATCTGTTTCTGAGAGGCTTAAGTGATTTGCGCCTTGAAGAAAAAGGGCAGGTTTATTGTGTCGCCATTAAAGGTACAAGACTATACTATCAGGGCATTCCCGCAACCCCTGAGACTATCGGACTGCATTTTTATCGTAAGCCAACCGACATGGCACTGGACGGAGATTCTCCCGACGGGATTCCTGAACATCTGCAAATGAAATTAATAAAATCGTATGTCTGCAAAGGAATATACGGAGAACATTTGGAAGATGGACAAGATAACATGGGCACCGGATATAAAATACACAATAGTATTTTTAATGAGGCAATGACTGAACTTTGTGCTTTTATAGGCATAGACGAAGGCCCATCTTATTATGGAAGTGATGACGATTACTAATGAGCGAGATTAACACAAAAGGATTTTCAGGCGCAAATAACGTCAACGAACAGTTTCTAACGTCCAAGGGATTGTTGTCTCCGCGTGTTATTTTGAACGCTGATGTGAACCTTGACGGTTCTTTAAAGCGGCGCCAGGGAACAACGCTTTACTTGGGATTACAAAACGCGCACAGTCTTTGGGCTGGCAAAACCTGTATGCTTTGCGTGGCCGATAGTATTTTGTATCGTATATCTCAGGGCACAGCGGTAAATATTGGAACCGTATATGGCTCCAAATCACCACTTTCTTACATTGATGTAGAGAACAAGGTATATTGCAGTAACCCGTACTGGCAGGGAGTGTTTAATCCGTACAATAATTCAATTTCTCAATGGGGTGTAGCCGTTCCTCCCGGCCCAATGCTCACTACAGATAACGGTAACCTCCCTGCCGGGACATATAAAGTATGTATGACCAACGTATCTGATAACCAACTTTCTGGCAATGGCCCGATAACCGAAATTACACTGAGTGCAGAAGGAGGGATCAAGATACTGAATAGACCGTCTGGCGCTTTAGTATGGGTGACCGATTCCAACGAGAGTATTTTTTATAAAGTTGGGGCAACAGATAGAGTAGTTGATATTCCGACCATTGAACCACTTCCATCATTTTTATGTTCCCCTCCGCCGTATATGGAAAATCTCTGTTATGCTTTTGGTCGTATTTGGGGATCTGTTGGACAGAATGTTTATTATTCCGAAGCCTTTAACCTTGGATGGTATAAATTAACATCAAATAAATATTCATTCGAGGATACGGTTACAATGATTGCGAAAGTGACGACTGGCTTGTTCATCGGCATGAAGAAAAAAACGCTGTTTCTGGCTGGAACTATACCGGAACAAATGACTGTTCAAGACGCGGGGCCGGGATCAATCAAAGGAACTTTGGCTTATTGTAATAATCTTCCGGAATTGGGGTGGACTCTGGGAACACCAGAGAAAGACTTTGCAGACGTCCCGGTCTGGTTGACAGAAGAAGGTATTGTAGTCGGTAGTCCATCTGGAAAGTTTTTTAATATCACAAAAAATAAACTTAAAATGGGTATACCTGAACTGGGAGCTTCCTTGTATCGTAATCTTAACGGTGTCATCCAGTTTCTTACCAGTTTTAAAACAGGAACGACCGGCACAGGCAGAGGTTTTCGGGATGAAGAAACTTATAATACGTTCAAAAATAACAGGATAGATATCCACAATAAAGTACTAAAAGGAGAGATCTCCCGTGCCTGCTTTACAGATTCGGTAAGCTGCAAGGTTTATAGGGACGGCGTGGAAATTTAAAAAAATAACAAAGGAGATAAACAATGGAAAGAAAAGTTATTCCCATCGATCTTGGAAACATAAGAGACAGCGTTGAGGCAAGATATGCCGCCAAACACTTTATGGAATCAGGCATTAACTTTCATGGACAGGTGTTTACAAAACATTTCCGTGAAGGGAAATTGATCCATGAGTGCGACCAGGGCGGGAACATATTCACGACACAAGGCATGAATTATATGCTTGAGGTTATGTTTGGTACAACCTCAAAAGCTGGCAGTGCTATTTTTTATGTTGGCATTTTCAAAAACAATGTAACTCCGGCGCTTGCAGACACTGCATCAGTTAAACTTGGGGCAGCAGGTACTTATGGAGAATGTCAGGATGCCGACTACGACTCTCCGTTAACCAATAAACCATCATATACCATCGCGGCAGCGGCTTCGGGTTCGTGCACCAATTCTGCATCGCCGGCTTCTTTTACGATGGCACAGAGTATAACAGTTTATGGGGCGTTTCTGTCAACCGATCCGGCCAAAACTGCAACGACCGGGTATCTGATGTGCGCTAAAAAGTTTACTACAGCTCGTGCGGTTATTGATAATGATGTGCTCAGTATAAATTATACTATTTCTTGCACCTCAACTTAGGAGCATCAACATGCCCACACATGATTTTGTGGATATAGGGGATGTGCTGAAAAATGAGTTTCTTGAAGGGGAAATAGTAACGGTTTCCCCTTCTGATGATACCTGTACGGTGAATATTGCAGGGAGTGTTTATCCTGCTCTCTTGTTTTGGCACAGTTTGCCCACTTCAAACTTACGCGATAATGGAGCGATTTACGGCGCAGCGGAGAATTTTGTTGCCGGTGATTCTGTTATTGTAATGAAGAAGGTCAACGCCTTGTCAATCGGCGATTGCAAAGTCATTTATGGCGGATCGAAGAGTAAAATATTACTTCAAAAACTGGTAGTTTATCAGAATCAAAATATTGCCAGGGCCGATAATTTTCCCAATGATTATTTGCTTTATAACAATATTATTTTTAATTCCGAAAACTGCGACATTTCATGGAGTTACCGACAACAGAAATATATTGTTGTCTGCCCGTCATGGGTGAAACTCGTTGGCATGGATGGCACGGTTAGCAAGACCTATACACTTTCTAATTCAGAAGGATATATTATTGACCATGTCTGGCAGTGGAACCGGGAACTCTGGCTGATAAGGACAAGTCCGACAACGTACATAACCCTTGACCATGAATTTAATCTTATTACCAGCGGAATTTATGATTTTATTGGCATGCGTAAGGGTTGGTGGGACGACCAGGTAGGAGGGGAAGAATCGCCATTTCCGATGTACCTTGTCGAGAGCCGGTGCGACATATCCAATGAACATCTGCTGTACGTTGTGCGGACGGCCAATTGGGAAGATATTATCATCGACCAGTTGTCTGGGCAGTGGGGAAAGTGGGACGAGGTCGAGAGTGAGTGGACATTTGATGATGGTTCGTGGCCGAAAGACAGCGAAGGCAACCTTGTAAGTGAATCGGAAGAACAGGAATATTATTGGTGCCCGGATCATAAACACGATCCCTACACCGGAGCGCAATTAAGATTATACACCATCTCGACAATGGCCTACGTTGTTCTCTATAACTTCCCGATGGTTGATTACAATTTTGTCAATACCATTGAATTTGATACCTGCCTGGGTATTGAAGGAGGAGGAGGGTGGACGCCGCCCATTCAACAGTAATATGACTACTACATATTTAAAGGCAAAACATTACGGCGTGGGAGAATACCAGAAGACAATCAAGTCCTGCGGAAGATTTCAGGTTTGCACTGTTTTTGACCGGGATGGAGGCGTGGTACCCGGAGACTTCCCATCCAATAATGTTAGGTTTATTGTTGCTAATAGCGGGATAAAAGTTGAGGGTGAAACACTGATAGCGCCTAGTATAAAAGTATTTGATATTAATGGTAATTTACTTTCTGATATCTCACCACCGGAATCAAACATCGATGCAAGAATAAGCATTGATTATCAGCAGCCTTATCCTGTGCTTCAGACGGCATTTGTGCCCGTTCCCGGATTCTATAATTTTGCGCAACACTATCCTTCTTTTGCCTTAATAACGAATGAAGAAGACAGTAAAATAACTTATTCCGATACCGTTCTTGCCGACCTTCAGGAGGTAAATTCCTATGTCGACCAGACCTATCCGTTTGTTTCCGATGGCGGGAAACTGGACAATTGGGAATTTGTCAGTGTTCTCGGTTCGGGTGATTGCGAAGACCATGCGTTGGAAAAGTCAAAGAGACTTTTGGATAAAGGTTACCCTGCATCAGCTATTCATATTGAAATTGGTACGTTAAAGGGTTTGGATACATGGGATTCAAACGGCAATTTACTCAGTGGTGGTCATGTCTGGCTTTGTGTCCAGTTGACCAACCGGAATTATTATCTCGATAATCTTTATAGCAATTTGCGTTCAGATAGCCAAATCAGGGCGTCTTATAATAATAGAGCGCGGCAGACAGGAATGTACTGGAATTTTACAAAGTGATTAAAAAAAAGGAGAAATATTATGAAATCAAGATTACCTATTAGAACAGTTTTCACCCCTCAGCTCATTAGCAATCCATCGATTAAATCAATTATCCCTATTGGTTCATGGTGGGAATTTGAGCAGTACCGGAAAGGAAAACTCATTGACCGGTGGGAACAGAAGAATGTCAATACGACAGAAGGATTAAATCATCTGCTTAATGTCGGATTTCACGGAGTAGCGGCAATAGCTACCTGGTACATGGGATTGTTTGAGAATGATTACACGCCTCTTATAGGCGATACCTATGCCGTCCCCGGTTTTACCGAAAGCACGGCTTACAATGAAGCGACAAGACCTGAATATGTCGAAGCAGCGGCTACGGCAAAAGTTATCACAAACAGCGCAAGCAAGGCAACCTTTACAATAAACGCTACCAAAACGATTTATGGCGCTTTTCTTTGCGGAGGTGGCACTGCGCCAACAACTAAAGGGGACGCCGCAGGTGGAGGAACTCTCTTTGCGGCAAGTAAGTTTGCCACAGCGAAAGAAGTCGTATCCGGTGACATTTTAATGGTTGTTTGTTCAATTACATTGGCGGATGCATAAACATGCCTAAAGTTGTTTTATTTACCAGAGGAAACCCTTGGAATCCATCAGGGATAGGTTCAGGCACGACATCAGTATTAAATACTGTGTCGCAGACCTTTTCAGTGCCAGTCACGCCACAGATGAAGTTCTGGCTTGCGGGGAATGGTGTTTCTTCTGTTCTTATAACCAGCGCAAGACTGATTCAGGGAACCAAAAATATTCCGGTAACCGTCAATGGAGCCGCGAGTTTTTATATTCCCGCTACTGGTAAATGGAGCGATTACGCGTCGATATCTGATTTTTCTCTTCCGGGGAATGTTACTTTAACCGTAACATTTTCAGGGACAATGAATATAGCCACCTTTTTAGATAATAGTAATCCCGGCGACCCGGTGGTTGTGTCAGCAACAGAAATACCTTCTCCAGAGACTCCAAGTTTAGCCGGAGAAATCCTTTTCGATGTAGAATTTGAAGGTTCATTTGTTGAGTCTGTTAGTGGGTTTACGCCTTCAACAATACAAAACTGTACAATTGAAACAGGAAATGTTTTATTTGGCTCAAAATCATGTTTTTTCAATGGTTCTAGCTCGAATCTACCGGAATCAGTGGCAATATTAACATACCCAACAAACTCAACATTTATTAATAAGTGCACAGAAGGTGATTTTACCTTTTCGATGTTCAGGAGATTGCTTGAGCCAACTGGGGGATATCCAGCGGGATCTACAATCTATAATGTAATAGTTTGTGTAAAGGTAACTGGTGGCTATAATGGGTATATGTATGATAACGGAGCATTAACACCTGATTCTCCTCAAACGGTTTCTGATATAGAAATTGAAGATGCGTTACTAAATTTTATGATTGGGACTGGTTCGTCAGTTATTATAGACGGGATACAGATAATCAAGGGAGCCCTCTGGACGGGAAACTTTACCCCTCCGTCTCAACCGTTCATTTTCTCTTCCGATTACGGGTTGATTGAACTAACATCCAACAGTTCAATAACTTTAACGACTAATCCTGCCCCAGGCGATACCATCAAACTGAAAGGTGGAACGTTAGGGGATGTAACTTTTACTTTTGTAAATTATTATCCGAGGAATCAATATGAAGTTCAGATAGGAGCGACAGTAAACGAAACCGCCGCAAACCTTGCACTTGCAATTAACAGAATTGAAGGCGCTGAATTTACGGCGGCCGCAACGGATAATGTTGTCGATGTAATTGCTTATTCCCCTACTTTTTCAATGGAAAAAACGGGAGATGGCATAACTTTGAGTGGTGTCTCTAGCACGCTTGACGGGTTAATAACGGAAGACATCAGTGTTGACGATTCTTTCACAGTTACGGACGGAGGGAAGGCAATCCAGCAGAATGTGTCCGTAACTGAGGCAATAGATGGCCTTATTGATGGTCTGTCGGAAAATATAAACATAACGGATTATTTTGATACATCAATGGATGGACTTGACGAGAGTGTCTTGGTATCCACAAGTTTTGTTGGTCTTATAGATGTGATGGGAGCAGTCTAAGCGAACTATTTAGAATGAGAGGAAATAGCAATGTCAAACATTTTTTACATGGATTATGAAAACGGGAATGATGCCGTTCGGGCAACACTGGCAGATGTGGTCTTTAGTTTGTCAGGTGTGGATGATGTCCTGGGAACGAAGGCAGGTCATGGCCTTGTTACGGGGGCATGTATAACTGTTTCCGGCTGCACACAGGCTTATGCTAATTCTGTGTGGAAAATTACGTTGGTAAACGCTGATACCTTTACCCTTGATGGTGCTTCTTGGACGTCTTTCAATGGAGCAGATGTAACTGGAAATGCTGTCCCCTTTGGTGGAATGAACTGGGCAGACGCCTGGAAGACCGTTACAAGTGGTGCAACTGCTGCGAGAATAGCGCCAGGAGACATTATAAGAATAGCTAAAAGTCCTGCTCCTACTTCACTTGGAACAACTGGTGAATGGACGAATTTATCGAAGACAGTGACTCTTGGAGCGGCACAAACGCTTACTATTAATTTGTGTGAGGAGGCTTGGACGGCTTCAGACAATGTTACTGCTACCACAAGCGCTACCAGAAAACAGGGTTCTTATTCTGCTTCGCTTGCCATTGCTGCCGCCTTTACTACAGGAAAGGTTGCTTATAAAGCAATTACTTCTATTAATTTATCAGCCTATCAGAAAATATCCTTTTGGTTTAGAAACAATGTTGCTATTGCTGCTGGAAATATTCTCAAAGTTTGTCTTTGTTCTGATGCGGCTGGTGATACAATAGTAGATACGTTCTGGATTCCGGCTATTCCTTCTACTAATCGTTTTTTACCCCTAACCTTAACAAAAGATGGGGGAGGGAATCTTGGTGCAGCCATACAATCTATAGCTATTTATGCTGACAGTGACCCCGGCACACCAACCATTTTAATAGATGATATTATCGCTTGCACAACGAATGGGCTTAATCTTCAAAGTCTGATTTCTAAAAACTCCGCCGAGCAGGGAGGGACTGAAGGTTGGTATGGAATACAAAGCATAGATGGTGTGACTGTGCTTTTGGATAATGAAACGGAGACATTGGCCAATGCCGGTAGAGGGTATGGTGGTACAACTGAAACTGTTACGACCTATAAACGGGAAACAATTAAAACA
>WOYI011171967.1_pt2 | contig 31160 bp, 20 predicted proteins | sample 6423411 | NCBI WGS metagenome assembly WOYI01 (sample SAMN13441803, study PRJNA592873) | oil field metagenome | biome: oil field; feature: oil-well bore; material: oil-contaminated soil; isolation source: oil-contaminated soil from oil-well borehole | place: Germany: Wietze | collected 2016-10-18 ...
CGCCGCCATCCATGAGCAACTGACGGATCATGCGGCCAAGCTCAACACCGCCGCAGACACCTACCGTCGCGCCGATGAGGGCCTGGGCAGACGGTTGGGTGAGATCGCGGGGGCGATCTGACCACGGCACACCGCGCCGGACGCAGATCGCGATTCCCGGGATGCCTGTCACCGAGATCGAACCCGAGATACTCAGGCCTGCCACCGACGGGCGTCACCGTGGGTAGCGGACCGGCGTTCGGAGGAGCCATGGGAGCCAAGGTGTTCGGCGTGGCTACCGTCGGCGGCACCCACGGAACTTTCAGACGTCGCTGGTTGTGTACCGAGTCTTGACCGGCGGAGCGCTCAGCAGCGCAGGCACCTCGGTCAGTTTGCCTTCGCCGGCCCGAAAGGCACGGTAGGCCTCATCTGCTTCGACGGACTCCCACAGTTCAGAGATCAGCCAGTGGCCTTCATCGTTCTCATCGACGAGGACGTCGGTGCCGAGGTTGCCCGGAAATGCACGGGTGTCGGTGAGGGCGCGGCGGAAGACATCGCGCGCTGTCGAGACGCACTCGGGCTTGATCTTCAGTTCGAGGATGACGTTGACAGGCATGACCGACAACATACCGCCGGTGCGCGGCGGCACTGCTCAGAGCCGCCGAAGCATGATGACGGTGACGTCGTCATCGGTGTCCTCCGGCGTCATGGCAGTCGAGATCTCAGGCGCTGTAGCATCCCCCGCCTGAGCCAGCGTTCGCGCGAGTCGCTCCAGTCCGTCGTCGATCGTGGAACTGCGCCGTTCGACGAGACCGTCGGAGAACATGGTCAGGCTCTGCCCGTTGGCGATGCCGAACTCGCTGTGTGCGTAGGTGGCGCTCCTGACACCGATCGGCGGTGAGAGCCGAATCGGTGCAGCCGTGACCACCCCACCACTGAGAAAAGGGATCAGGTGACCCGCCGATGCGGCCTCGGTATAGCCGGTGTCCAGATCGATCCGCGCGGCGATCACCGTGGCGAAGGTCCGCGGCATCAGGTGCAGGCTGAACGCATTGAGCTGCCCCAACGCCTGCGCGGGTGTCGCACCGGCAAAAAGCTGGGACCGCAACGCATTACGCAGTTGGGCCATGGTGCCTGCCGCGGTCAGGCCGTGTCCGGCGACGTCGCCGAGCAGCACGATCATGCGTCCATCGGGCAGCTCGAAGGCGTCGTACCAGTCGCCACCCACCCGACCACCAGCGGCGGGTCGGTAGTCGGCGGACAACTCCCAGTTCGCGATGGTCGGGATTGACGCGGGCAGCAGACTGCGCTGCAGAATTTCGGCGACATGCAACGCGCTGCGGGTACGGCGGTAGAGCTCTTCGACAAGATGACGCCGCAGCGACTCGGCAGACTCGAGGTGAATCGCCGCCCACGGTTCGCAGCGCTTGTCGACGACTTCGCGCCACCTCTCGAAGGACTTGCGGGGGCTCAGCCGAACGCGGTCCCCTTCCCGCACGGCGATGGCCTTGTTGTGCGGATCGCCGCCCCAATCCACCGAATACACTGCCTCACGCCGGAACCAAATCACGTACTGCTCGTCGGGCAGGTTCAGCGCGAGCGCGCCGGCCGCGTCGTGCAGATTGAGATTCAAATCCGGGAGTTCATCGGAAAGGCGTTCGGCATTGGCGATCTCATCACCGGCATGCTGGGCCCAGGCGGCCACTGCGGTCACGATCTCGGCCGGCGGGACCGAGCCCAGCGCGCGGTACTCCCCGCCGACATTGACCGCCACCCCCGCGGCAGGCAGGAGGTCGAGCAGACCGGGGGAGCGCAGCAGCGCCGAAGCCAGCGGTTCGCTGTCGTTCAGGGTCGCGGCGGACAGCTGGGCCAGCATCGACTGCGCGGCCAGTCGCTTGCGCAACTGATCGTCATCGAACCGGTCGACGAGCCGCAACGACAAGGTCGAGCCGAGGAACTCCGCGGCCGCGCGTGCGCCATAGGGCGGCAGATGCGGCCCGGCGTAGTGATGACATGCGATCAATCCCCACAGCCGGCCGTGGCGCAGCAACGAGATCGACATCGACGCCCGCACACCCATGTTCTGCAGGTATTCGATGTGGATCGGCGAGACACTGCGCAGAGTGGCGTGGGTGAGGTCCAGCGGAGCGCCGCTTGCCGGGTCCATGGTCGGCACCAAAGGTGCCGGGGTGTAGTCGACGTCGGATATCAGCCGCAGCCAGCTCTTTTCGTACATCGCCCTGGCCTGCGCCGGGATGTCGCTGGCAGGGTAGTGCAGACCGTGAAACGAGTTCAGGTCGTCGCGTTTGCGTTCGGCGACGACCTCGCCGTTGTAATCCCGGTCGTAGCGGTACACCATCACCCGGTCGAATCCGGTGAGCTCCCGGACCGCGCGGGCGGTGGTGTCGTAGAGCTCGGTCAGTGTTGTGGCACGGTTGAGTTCCTCGACCGAATTACGCACTGCCTGATAGGTATTCGGGAAGGAGAAGGGTCGTTCGCCGTAGGCGACTTCGAGCTCGACCAGCAGCACACCACCCGGCTCGCGGTGCAGCAGGGCGTCGAATGCCCGGGCCCGGCCGTCCACGTCGATATCGAGTTCGAGCGGGTTGCGCTGCCGCAGATCGCCGAACGCGGATGCCGCCTGCTGGATCTGGTCGGCCTGTGCGGCGCCGATCAGTGCCGACAGATGCCTGCCCAGAACGTCGTTCACGGATACACCGAGCAGTTCGGCGACGTTCGCACTGACCTGACGGACCTCGAAGTCCGGTTCGCGTACCACCGCAAGCACGCCGCGCGGCTGAATGCTGCCCGGAATGTGGATCGGCTCCCGGGCGCAGTTGTCCAGGTCGATCGGCGTGCCGACCGGTAGCAGACCGTCACCACCGTCACCACCGTCACCGTCGGTATTGTGACGCGTTATCGCTGAACCCCCCTGGTTTGTGGCCGACTATCCCCTCGAGAGTGCCAGGCGGGTGCGCATCGGGTCACGTCGGCCTGGCGCGTGCCGTAGGCTCAAGAAGAGTTGGCGTCCTGACTAGCCCGGTTGAGCAACAGCCCGCGAGATGGTGCGCCCCGAATCGACGCTTTCGCGAGGTATTCGATGTCCCACCAGTTTGTATCCAGCCCGTCCACTTTGGTCTGCTCGGAGACGTGGCACGGCACAACCGTGGTGATCGGCTGCTCCGGTGTCGTGGACATGCTCACCGCGCCCGATCTGCGTCAGCTCGTCGCCACGGCGCTGGACAAGCAACCGGCAGCAATGGTCATCGACCTGACCGAGACCAGTATGTTCGCCTCCTGCGGAATGTCGCTGCTAGTTGAGACGCAGGAACAGCTGTCCCCGGACGCCCCCTTCATCGTCGTTGCCGACGGACCCGTGACACGACGTCCCCTGGAGTTGGTGGGGCTGGCGACCATCCTCACGATCAGCCCGACGCTGGAGGCCGCATTCGACGAATTGCGGCTCGTAGACGGGTGAGCTGCACCCAAACGCCTGCGCCACGATCGGCGGGCCGTGCATCATGACGGTGTGACCGTCGTATTCGTGCATGGATGATCGAGGATCCGCGCGCGGCGCGGGAGGTGCTGGACACGGTTCTGGGCGTCGCTCTGAGTCGCTGGAATAGGTGCTGGAACAGCAGTCGCCGTACCATTGCGCGGTGAACGCGATCGATCCGGACAAGCTCAGCACATGTCTGCAGGTGCTGTCCGAGGTCGAATCGTTGCCTCCCGAGCACCCGGACGCCGTCGCGGTGCGACGCGCAACCGCCGGCATCTGGAAGGCGGTGCGCAAAGCCCGCAGGCACGCCAAGCGGGACGGGGTGGCCGCGGCCGACAAAGCCGTCATCGCCGCAACCGCCACCGGAGCGCCGGGCCGCATCGATGACGAGACGGCCGGCCTACCGCTGGTGTCCACGGCGGCCGGCGCCTCGGCGGGAACGCTGCTACGGTCGCGGCCCTGCTACATCTGCAAGACCCACCACACCGTGGTCGACGCGTTCTACCACCAGCTTTGTCCGGACTGCGCGGCGTTCAACCACGCCAAGCGGGACGCCCGCACCGATCTGTCCGGGCGCACGGCGCTGCTGACCGGTGGACGCGCGAAGATCGGCATGTACATCGCGCTGCGTCTGCTGCGCGACGGCGCGCACATCACGATCACCACACGCTTTCCGAACGACGCCGTGCGGCGGTTCGCCGCCATGGAGGACAGCGCCGACTGGCTGCACCGGCTGCGCATCGTCGGCATCGATCTGCGCGACCCCGCTCAGGTCGTCGCGCTGGCCGATACCGTTGCCGAGCAGGGCCCGCTGGACATCCTGATCAACAATGCCGCCCAGACGGTGCGCCGGGCCCCGGGCTCCTACGCCGCGCTGGTCGAGGCCGAGCGCACCCCGCCGGCGGAACTGTCGCAGGTGGATGTCGTGACCTTCGACCGGGTCAGCGACGCCCATCCCGCGGCGCTGGCCGGAAGCCTCGCCGGGCATCAAACCCCGCACGCGATCATGGAGCTCGCGCTCACCGCCCGCAGCGCCTCGCCCGAGCGGATCGCCGCGGGCACCGCCATCGATGCCGGTGGGCTGCTGCCCGACACCGCTTCGATCAACAGCTGGACCCAGCGCGTGCACGAGGTCGATGCGATGGAGCTGCTGGAGGTGCAACTCTGCAATCAGACCGCGCCGTTCATTCTGGTGAGCCGGCTGCGCCCGGCCATGGCTGCTTCGCCGGCCCGCCGCAAGTACGTGGTGAATGTTTCAGCGATGGAGGGCCAGTTCGGCCGCGCCTACAAGGGGCCGGGACATCCGCACACCAACATGGCCAAGGCCGCGCTGAACATGCTCACCCGCACCAGTTCCGCGGAGATGCTGGAGCAGGACGGCATCCTGATGACCGCCGTCGACACCGGCTGGATCACCGACGAACGCCCGCACCCGACGAAGCTGCGGCTGGCCGAGGAAGGTTTCCACGCGCCGCTCGATCTGGTCGACGGTGCCGCGCGCGTGTACGACCCGATCGTGCGTGGCGAAGCCGGCGAGGATGTGCACGGCTGTTTCCTGAAGGATTACGCGCCGAGTCCCTGGTAGCTGTATTCAACTCGGCACAGTTCACCGTCGGTGAACTGTGCCGGAACTGGGTTGTCGGACCTACGCGCCACTCTGCGCTCAATGTGAGATGAGCAGGGCATTGGTCGAGATTTGGCACCCCCGACAGGATTCGAACCTGCAACCTACCGGGTAGAAACCGGCTGCGCTATCCGTTGCGCCACGGGGGCAAGCACGGACCACCGTAATTTACACGCCATCGTCGGCTTTTCTCACAACAAGGCGCCCGCAGGAGTGCATAGATCGCCCATCGACAAGGATGCTATCGATTTCGACGCTGCAGCCTACGACAGCTACGAAACCTGCGTCGCGCGACGGTGGCGCCGACTAGCGTGGACACTGCATGGTGACCGCTAGGGGAGCGCCATGCAGGAGGAGAGTTCGCGCGATGAGCAGGGTGCCGTTGGATGCGGCGGGGCTGCCCCAGAAGCTGAACGGCGTCGACACGCTGCTACACCGCGGGGAGGCCAGTCCCCGGACCCGCTCGGGCATCATGAGCGTCGAACTGCTTGACACCACTCCCGATTGGGATCGGTTCCGCGCCGTGTTCGAGCAGGCGTCACGCAAGGTGCTGCGGCTGCGCCAGAAGGTGGTGATGCCGACGCTGCCGACTGCCTCACCGCGCTGGGTGGTCGACCCGGACTTCAACCTCGATTTTCATGTGCGACGGGTTCGGGCCCCCGAGCCGGGCACCCTGCGGCAGGTTCTCGATCTGGCCGAGGTGGCACTGCAGTCACCGATGGACATCACCCGGCCGCTGTGGAGTATCACCCTCGTGGAAGGGCTGGCCGACGGCCGGGCGGCCACCATCCTGCACCTGAGCCATGCGGTCGCAGACGGGGTCGGCGCGGTCGAGATGTTCGCCCACATCTACAACCTGGAACGCGACACTGCGCTCGGCGAGCCTGCGCCCCTGCCGATTCCGCAGGATCTCTCCTCCAATGACCTGATGAGACTGGGGATCAACCAGATACCCTTCAAGATCACCAACGGTGTGCTGGGCCTGTTCGGCGGTGCGGTGCATGCGGTCACCAACGTCCTGCGCGATCCCGCTGCCGCGGTCAGCGGCGTGGTCGACTATGCCCTGTCGACCACCCGAGTTTCCCGGCCGGTGGCCGATCACTCGCCGCTGCTGCGCCGGCGAAGCCTGTCCTCGCGCAGCGAGGCCATCGACATCGTCTTCTCCGATCTGCACAAGGCGGCCAAAGTCGCGGGCGGTTCCATCAACGATGCCTATCTGGCCGGGTTGTGCGGCGCGCTGCGGCACTACCACGAAGCCAAGGGCATGCCCATCGACGCCCTGCCGATGGCGGTCCCGGTGAACCTGCGGTCCGATGACGACCCGACCGGCGGAAACCGTTTTGCCGGTGTCAATTTCGCCGCCCCGGTCGGCATCGCCGATCCGGAGCGGCGAATCAAGGCGATTTGCTCACAGATGACCAGCAAGCGCGAGGAACGCGCCATCGCCGTCGTGGGCGCGATCGCACCGCTGGCGAATTTCCTGCCTGATGCCGTGTTGGAATCGCTTGCGGGTTCGGTGGTCAACTCCGATGTGCAGGCCAGCAATGTGCCGGTGTATCCCGGCGACACCTTCATCGCCGGGGCAAAGGTGCTGCGGCACTACGGGCTCGGCCCGTTACCCGGCGTCGCGATGATGACGGTGCTGGTATCGCGAGGCGGCTATGTCACCGTCACCACGCGCTACGACCGGGCCGCCGTTGTCGACGATGAACTGTGGCAGCGCTGCCTGCTACAGGGTTTCGATGAGGTGCTGGCGCTCGGCGGTGACGGCCGGGCAGTCGCAGCCTCCTTCGCCGCAGCCGCAACTGTTTCTTCGAATGGGAGTGCTGCGCAATGAGTTCGGCGAACGGGCAGTCGGGCCGATCGAAGATCATGCGGCTGCCGGGAACCGTGGCCGAGATCGAGGCGAGTCCCGAAGGGCCGCAGGTGGGCGCCTTCTTCGATCTGGACGGCACCCTGGTGGCCGGGTTCACCGGTGTGCTGATGACACGTGATCAGCTGCGGCGCGGGCAGCTGAGCGTCGGCGAATTCATCGGGCTGGTGCAGGCCGGGATCAACCACCAGCTGGGGCGCTCGGAGTTCGAGGACCTCATCGGCAAGGGCGCCCGCATGCTGCACGGGAAGTCGATCAGCGATCTCGACCAGCTCGGCGAGCGTCTCTTCGTCCAGCACGTCCGTGACCGCATCTACCCGGAGATGCGTGCGATGGTCCGCGCGCACCTGGCCCGCGGGCACACCGTGGTGCTGAGCTCCTCGGCGCTGACGGTCCAAGCGGAGCCCGTCGCCCGTTTCCTCGGTATCGATAACATCCTCAGCAACAAATTCGAGGTGGACGAGGACGGCCTGATCACCGGTGAGGTGCTGACCCCGGTCATCTGGGGTCCGGGCAAAGCGCATGCCGTACAGAAGTTCTCGGCTGCCAACGGCGTCGATCTGACCAAGAGTTACTTCTACGCCGACGGTGACGAGGACGTCGCGCTGATGTATCTGGTCGGCAATCCACGTCCGACCAACCCGGCCGGCAAGCTCGCCTCGGTGGCGGAGAAACACGGCTGGCCGATCCTGAAGTTCAGCAGCCGCAGTGGCATTAGTCCGATGGCCCAGTTGCGCACCCTGGCCAGCTTGGCGACCATCCCGACGGTGGCCGCGGGTGCGATCGGACTGGGGCTGCTCACCCGCAACAAACGCGTCGGTGTCAACTTCTTCACCTCGAACTGGAGCAAGTTGCTGATGCTGACCACCGGCATCGAGCTCAATGTGCTCGGTGGGGAGAACCTGACCGTGCAGCGGCCCGCGGTGTTCCTCTTCAACCACCGCAACCAGGCCGACCCGATGATCGCCGGCCGACTCGTCGGGGTGGATTTCACGAGCGTCGGGAAGAAAGCGCTGGAACGCAACCCGCTGATGGGTCCGCTCGGCAAGGTGATGGATGCGGCCTTCATCGACCGTGATGACACCCAGTCTGCCGTCGAGGGCCTGCACAAGGTGGAAGAGCTTGCCCGCAAGGGTCTTTCGATCATGATCGCGCCCGAGGGAACCCGGCTGGACACCACCGAGGTCGGCCCGTTCAAGAAAGGACCGTTCCGGATCGCGATGGCCGCCGGCATCCCGATCGTCCCGATCGTGATCCGCAACGCCGAGGTGATCGCCGCCCGCGACTCCAGCACGTTCAACGCGGGCAAGGTGGATGTCGCGGTGTTCCCGCCGATTCCGGTCGACGACTGGACGCACGACAACCTGGCCGAACGCATCGCCGAGGTTCGTCAGCTCTACCTGGACACCCTGCTGGACTGGCCCCGGGACACCCTGCCCGATGCCGCGGTCTACCAACGCATCCGGGGAGACCAGGCGTGAAACCGGTTGCCGGGGACTTCGCCAGCTTCAGTCCCACCGGCGACACCCTGGTGCTGGCGTCGGTGGCATCACCGGCCGAACGGGAACTGCTCGACGACTGGCTGCGTCAACAGCGGCGCGAACACCCGGAGGCCCGGGTGGAGGTGTTGTTGCTGCCGGCCGGTTCCGATGATCCGCCGGCCACCGTGATGGCCCGGCTGGTGGAACTGCTCTCCGCCGATCCGGACCGTTCGGTGGTGCCGGTCCGGATCTTCTGGGTGCCCGGCGGCCTGCCCACCCGATCCAAGGTGGTTTCGCTGATCTCAGGTCGCGACACCTACCGTCCTCCCGAGCTGCTGCAGCGGCGCATCCTGCGCAAGGACCCAGCCCGCGCCCGGGTGGTGGCCGGTGAACCTGCGAAGGTCTCCGAACTGCGCCAGCAGTGGAATGACACCACTATCGCCGAAAACCCCAGCGAATTCGCCCGTTTCGTCATCCGGCGCGCCATCCTGGCGATCGAGCGGGTGGAACTGCGGCTGCTCGGCCCCGAATACAAGTCCCCGCGACTGGTCAAGCCGGAGCTGTTGGCCTCGGTGCGTTTCCGTGAGGGACTGGACAAGATCCCGGGCGCCACGATGGACAAGGCCGGCGCGATGCTCGACGAGCTGTCCACCGGCTGGAGTCGCTTCTCCGTCGACCTCATCCCGACACTGGGGCGCGCCATCTTCAGTCGCGGGTTCGATCCCAAGATCGACTACGACAGCACCGAGATCGAGTCGATGCGGCACAACCTGGAGACCCACCCAGCGGTGCTGCTGTTCTCCCACCGGTCCTACCTGGACGGTGTCATCGTCCCGGTGGCCATGCAGGAGAACAGACTTCCGCCGGTGCACACCTTCGCGGGGATCAACCTGTCCTTCGGTTTCATGGGCCCGATCATGCGGCATTCCGGTGTGATCTTCCTGCGCCGCAAGCTCGATGACCCGCTGTACAAGTACGTGCTGCGTCAGTACGTCGGGTACATCGTGGAGAAGCGCTTCAACCTGAACTGGTCCATCGAGGGAACCCGGTCACGTACCGGAAAGATGTTGCCGCCCAAACTCGGACTACTGTCCTATGTCGCCGATGCCTACCTCGACGGCCGCAGCGAGGACATCCTGTTGCAGCCGGTGTCGATCAGCTTTGACCAGCTGCACGAGACCGCCGAGTACGCCGAGTACGCCCGCGGCGGGGAGAAGACCCCGGAAAGCCTCGGCTGGCTGTACAACTTCATCAAGGCGCAGGGTGAACGCAACTACGGCAAGATCTACGTCCGTTTCCCCGAAGCGGTGTCGATGCGCCAGTACCTCGGAGAGCCCAATGGGCCCATCGCCACCGACCAGGACTCCAAACGACTTGCCATGCAGAAGATGGCCTTCGAGGTCGCTTGGCGCATCGTGCGGGTCACCCCGGTCAACGCGACGGGTCTGGTCTCGGCCCTGCTGCTGACCGCACGCGGGGTGGCACTCACCGTCGGGCAGCTGCACCACACCTTCCAGGACGTACTCGATTACCTGGAGCGCAAAGAGATCCCGATGACCAACAGCGTGCTGCGGTTGCGCACACCCGAAGGGGTTCGCTCCGCCGTGGACGCGCTCTCGGGTGGCCATCCGGTGACCCGGGTGGACGGCGGCCGGCAACCGGTGTGGCTGATCGCCCCCGACGACGAGCACGAGGCCGCCTTCTACCGGAACTCGATCATCTACGCCTTCCTGGAGACCTCGATCATCGAACTGGCGCTGGCCCATGCGAGTCGCGCGGAGTCCGCGTGGCTCGAGGTGTTCTGGACCCGAGTGATCCGGCTGCGGGACCTGCTCAAGTTCGAGTTCTACTTCGCCGACTCGGCGACCTTCCGGGACAACATCACCACCGAGATGTCCTGGGTGCCGGACTGGGAGGAGAAGATCGCCTCCGGGCCCGAGGCGATCAGGGCCATCCTGCAGTCCAAGAAGCCGCTGCTCGGTGCGGCGATGCTGCGGCCGTTCTTCGAGGCCTACGAGATCGTTGCCGACGTGCTGCGTGACGCCGCCCCCGCGATCCCGGAGGCCGAACTGACCAAGTTGGCGCTCGGTGTCGGCCGCCAGCACGTGGCCCAGGCCAAGGTCCGCAGTGCCGAGTCGGCCTCGGCGCTGTTGTTCGCCACCGCGCAGCAGGTCGTCGCCGATCAGGATCTGCTGCGCCGTGCTCCCGATCTGTCCGAGCGGCGTGCCGCCTTCCTGACCGAGATGCGCGACATCCTGGCCGACATGGACACCGTGGAGGTCGCCTCACGCGATCAGTTCACTGCGCGCGAGCTGGCCTCACGTCGGTCCACGGGTCGCTGAGCGCCCCACTTACGCTGAGGGCATGACGATCGTCGCGCGACCGGTGCGCAGCAGCGACGTGTGGCCGATCCTCTACGGGGTGGCGCTGCTCGGCGGAGCGGTGGCCGCAGGTCTCGGGGGCCTTTCCGTGGTGGACGCGCTGGCCGCGACGGGCCTGCCCAACCCAGGGCCGGCCACCACCTACGGGGTGCCCTTCGTGCGTGCCGCGGGTGAGATCGCGGCGGCCGTGGCCGTCGGCTCCTTCCTGATGGCGGCGTTCCTGGTGCCACCGCAGCGCAGCGGGGTGCTCGACGCGGGAGGCTACCGGGCACTGCGCACCGGGACCGTCGCCTCCGGTCTGTGGGCCGTGTGCGCGGTGCTGCTCGTTCCGCTGACGGTGTCCGATATCACCGGGCAGCCGTTGACCAGCAGACTCAGCCCCATCGATATCTGGTCGGTGGCCAGTATGGTCGAGACCGCGGGCAGCTGGCGCTGGACGGCCCTGCTGGCCGGGATCGTGACGCTGGTCAGCATCCCGGTGCTGCGCTGGTCGTGGACGCCGTTGCTGCTGGCCGGGTCGCTGGTCACGCTGCTGCCACTGGCGTTGAGCGGGCACTCGTCCTCGGGTGGAGGCCACGATGTGGCGACGAACAGTCTGCTGATCCATCTGATCGCCGGTGTGGCGTGGGCCGGTGGGCTGCTGGCCCTGTGGGCGCTCGCGGTGCGCGGCGGCGAACACATCGATGTGGCGGCGCGGCGTTTCTCTGCGATCGCGTTGTGGTGTTTCGCCGCGATGGCGCTGTCGGGAATCGTCAACGCGCTGGTGCGGGTGCGTCTGCAGGAGTTGCTCACCACCACCTACGGCTGGCTCCTGGTCGGCAAGGCTGCCGCGTTGGTGAGCGTCGGCCTGCTGGGCTGGTTACAGCGCCAGCGCAGCGTCGGGGCGCTCACCGCGGACCCGACGAACCGGCGTCCGCTGATCCAGCTGGCCCTCGTCGAGTCGTTGGTGTTCGGGGTGACCTTCGGACTGGCGGTGGCGCTGGGCCGCACGCCGCCGCCCCCGTTGGCCGACTTGCCGTCGATCACCGCGGTGGAGATCGGTTACGACCTCGCCGGACCGCCGACGTTGGGGCGGCTGCTGTTCGACTGGCGCTTCGATCTGATCTTCGGCACGGCCGCCATCCTGCTGGCCGCGGTCTACATCGCCGGCGTCGTGCGGCTGCGCCGACGCGGCGATGCGTGGCCGGTGGGGCGGATCATCGCCTGGCTGTTCGGCTGCGCGGCGCTGCTATTCGCGACGTCGTCGGGGATCGGTCGCTACATGCCTGCGATGTTCAGCATGCACATGGCTGCGCACATGCTGCTGTCCATGCTGGTGCCGGTGCTGTTGGTGCTGGGAGCCCCGGTCACCCTGGCTCTGCGCGCGTTGCCGGCCGCGGGCAAGGACCGGCCACCGGGTCTGCGGGAATGGCTGCTGGCGGCGCTACACAGCCCGGTGTCGAAGTTCTTCACCAACCCCTTCGTGGCGACCGCGATCTTCGTTGCCGGCTTCTACGGGCTGTACTTCAGCGGCATCTTCGAGGCCGCCGCCGGCAGCCACGGGGCGCACCTGGCGATGAACGCGCACTTCCTGCTCAGCGGTTACCTGTTCTATTGGGTGGTGATCGGTATCGACCCGACACCGCGGCCGATACCGCCACTGGCCAAGCTCGCGATGGTACTCGGCTCACTGCCGCTGCACGCCTTCTTCGGGGTCGTGCTGATGGGCACGCAGACGGTGCTCGCCGGCGACTTCTACCGATCGCTCCAGTTGCCGTGGCAAACCGACCTGCTCGGCGATCAACGCCTCGGCGGCGGGATCGCCTGGTCGACGGGCGAGGTCCCATTGGTGCTGGTGATGCTGGCGTTGCTCATCCAGTGGCGACGCAGCGACAATCGGACCGCAAAACGGCTGGACCGCGCCGCTGACCGTGACGAGGACGCCGACCTGGCCGCGTACAACAACATGCTTGCGCGGCTGGCGCAAGTCGAGGACCGGTAGCCGCACGACGATCGCACGGCGGGTCCGACCGCCTTGCTGCAACCCTGCCGGACCCGCCGTGGCCTGCTGCGCTAAGCCTGGGCGGGCAGCGCTTCGGCATCGGCGTCACCGGACGGCGGCCGCTTGGGCTGCGGCGGCAGGAACTGGTAGTCACCCCTGGGGTAGACCACCAGCGGCCACCAGAACCACCGGCCCAGCAGGGTCGCTATCGACGGCATCAGCAGCGACCGCACGATCAACGTGTCCATCAGCAGGCCGATCGCGATCGTGGAGCCCATCTGGGCCAGCACCATCAGATCGCTGCCCATCATCGCCGCCATGGTGGCCGCGAACACCAGACCCGCCGAGGTGACCACGCCACCGGTGCCCGCCATCGAGCGGATGATACCGGTTTTGAGGCCGGCATGGATCTCCTCTTTGAACCGGGACACCAACAGCAGGTTGTAGTCCGCGCCGACGGCCAACAGGATGATCACCGACATCAGCATGACCAGCCAGTGCACGTGGATCCCGAACAGGTCTTGCCAGAGCAGCACCGAGATACCGAACGATGCGGCGATCGAACTGCCCGCGGTCGCGACGATGACCAGTGCGGCCACCGCGCTTCGGGTCAGGATGAGCATGATCATGAAGATCAGCGTCAGCGCCGACACGACAGCGATCATCAGGTCGTAGCGGGCACCGTCGGACATGTCCTTGTAGGTCGCCGCGACGCCACCCAGATAGATCTTGGCGTCCGACAAGGACGTCATCTTCAATGCGTCCTGTGCGGCCTTGCGTTCGGAGGCGACCCTCGCGATGCCTTCGGGCGTCGCCGGGTCGGACTCGTGGGTGATGAACATCCGTGCCGACTTGCCGTCGGGGGAGAGGAACAGCACCAGACCGCGTTCGAAGTCGGGGTTGGTGAATGCCTCCGGTGGAAGGTAGAACAGGTCGTCGTTCTTCGCCTCATCGAAGCTGGCACCCATCGCCAGGGCGGTGTCGTTGCTCGCCTCCAACTGATCGAGCAGCGTCTTCTGCGAGTTGTATGACGCCAGGGACTGGTCCCGGCTGGCCTTCATCGACGCGATCGACTGTGGAAGCAACGCGGTCAGCTTCGGGGCGAGGACGGCCAGTTGGTCGGTGTTGACCTGCACCTCACCCGTCATGGTGGTCGTTTTATCTATCGAGTCGAGAGCATCGAAGACGGACCGCATCGCGGCGCACATGGGGATGTCGAAGCAGTGCGGCTCCCAGTAGAAGTAGTTGCGCATGGGCCGGAACTGATCGTCGAAGTTGGCGATGTTGTCTCGCAACTCCTCGGTGACCGCGAGTAGCTCCCGCGACTTGGCCGCCGAATCCACGGTCAGCTTGGTCTGCTGCAGGGAGAGCTGGTACTGCCGCTCCAGGATGTTGATCGAGGTGTTCGTCTCATCGATCGTTTTCAGCTGGTCGTCAAGTTGCTGCCGCTGAAACGGCAGGTTCATGTTGCTCGTCTGTCCCTGCACACTGGTCATGAACGGAATCGAGCTGTGCTGGATGGGGATGCCCAACGGCCGGGTGATGCTCTGCACCATGGCAATTCCATTGCTGTGCATGACATTGCGCGCGACGGCGTTCAGCACCAGCATGTCGGCGGGATTGCGCATATCGTGCTCGGACTCGACCATGAGTATGTCGGGGTTCATCCGCGCCTGCGAGAAATGCCGATCCGCGGCGGCGAACCCGATGTTGACCTTGGCATCGTCTGGCAGGAAGTAGCGGTCGTTGTAGGCCGCTTTGTAGCCGGGGATCGCCACGATGCCGATCGTGACCACGAACAGGCTGGCGACCAGAATCGGCGCGGGCCAACGGACCACAGCGATGCCCACCCGGCGCCAGAAACGACTCTTCGGAGGGCGTTTCGATTCGTACCAGCCAACCTTGCTGCCGAGGAATAGCAAGGCGGGGCCGAGGGTGACCGCCGAGGCGACCACGACGACCATGCCGATCGCGACCGGGGCACCCATCGTCTTGAAGTAGGGCAGCCTGGAAAAACTCAGGCAGTACATGGCGCCGGCGATGGTCAAGCCCGAGCCGACGATGACGGGTGCGACGGATCGGAAGGTGGCGTAGTACGCGTCTTCGCGGTCCAGGCCCATGCCGCGGTCTTCGCGGTAACGGCCGAAGATGAAAATGCCGTAGTCGGTGGCGGCCGCGATCGCGAGCATGGTCATGATGTTTCCGGCGAACGTCGTGAGACCGAAGAGGTCGCGCATGACCAGCCACGCGACCACTCCGCGCGCTGTGAGTAGCCCTACAAAGGTCAAAAACAGCTGAACCAGTGTGGTTTTGATCGATCTGTAGACCACCAGCAGCATGGCGGCGATGGCGATCAGCGTGTACAGGGTGATCTTCCCCAAGCTGGCATTGCCAATCACGTGCATGTCGTTGGTGAGAGCCGCGGGACCGGCCACGTACGCCTGGACGCCCGGCGGGGCCTTGGTCTCCTCGATCACCTTCCGAACGGCTTCGACACCCTCGTTGGCCAGGGTCTGGCCCTGTTCGCCGGCCAGGTTCAGCATCACGTAAGACGCCTTGCCGTCAGCGCTCTGCGCACCTGCCGCCGTCAGGGTGTCGCTCCAGAAATCCTGGATGTGCTGGATGTGGGCGGGATCCTGTTTCAGCTTGTCGATGATCTCGTTGTAGTAGTCGTGGGCATCGGGACCGAGCGGCTTGTCGCCCTCGATGACCAACATCACCGTCGCGTTGGAATCGAATTCCTGAAAGTTGTCGCCCATGCGCTTCATGGCGATCACCGACGGGGCATCATCTGGAGTCAACGGCGCCGAGTGCAATTCGCCGACGACTTCGAGCTGCGGGGAGATCACATTCACCAATACGGCTCCGGCCAACCAGAACAGGGTGATCGGTAACGCAAGGATGCGGATCAGGTGTGGAAGGACGGGATGCTTCTGGGCGCCGGCCGGTTCGGTGGTGGCGGTTGTGTTTGTCATGCGGACTTCACCAAGCAGTAGGTCTGGGCGTCGATGCCATCGGCTGTTTGTTCTTCAAGTACGGCTCCGTTGACGGTGACCCGGCACCCGATCTGCTCGCCGTCGGTACGCGCCACCAAGCTGGCAGTCACCGTCGGCAACGTGGTCGACAAGGTGACCGACCACGGCAGCGCTGCGGTGATCGTGTGGACATTGGCGTCCGGGTCGAAATAGCTGATCTGAGCGGTGCTTCCGGGTGTGCCGTACACGTCGTAGACCACGACCTTGGGATTGAACTGGACGATCTCGATGCCGGCTCCGGCAGTGGCATTGAGATCCTCTGAGGCGAACATTCTGTGCAGCCGGGACACCACGAGACCCGACACGGCCAGCACCAAGATCAGCACCAGCGGAATCCAGAATATTTTCAGCCCGCGACGCACACGGCCAATCATCCCAACACCTTTCACCCCACATGGGTCGCAGCAGTGCCTGCGACATCGAAATTCGCTTCTGGCCGCGTCAGCCCGGCGCGGCGTAGTCCGCCGTGGCCGGGCAGTCCGCGCTTGCGGTGAGCCGGGCCAGGATCGGCCCCGCGACGTTGGCGGCCAGCCACAGTGCGCTTTCCTCTTCGGGCGTCAACTCGGCCAACAACTCGCGTAGCCTAACGCGGCGGATGCGCCTACGGTCGTCGAGCAATGCCTGTCCCTGGCTGGTGGTGCCGATCAGGCGGACGCGGCCGTCCTCGGGGTCGGCGACTCCGGCGACCAGATCGGCACGTTCGAGGCGCTGCACCAATTGGGTCATCGACGGCTGGCTGACACCTTCCTTGGCGGCCAGCGTGGTGAGCCGGATCGGGCCTTCCCGCGATACCCGGTTGATGGCGAACGCTGCCGAAGCGCTCATCTCGCTCCGATCGGACAGGAAACGTGTGGTCAGGTCGGTCGCGTCATCGAGCAAGCGGCCGATGCACTCCTGTGCGGAGTCGTTAAGCCGGCGGGCATTCACCCCGTATCTATATCACGAAGCCTATCTAAGTGATAGTCGGGAGTCAGCGTTTGCGCTGTGAACTGGCTGTCAACGGCTTTCGTTCGACGTCAATTGAATTCGCTGTGTGATGTTCGAGCCTCGAAGGCCCGGCTATCCACAAAGGCGGATTCATCCACAAGCCGTGGCCTCGGCAGCGCATGCCACGAGAGGAAGCGTCGGTGCCGGGCGGGTCAATAGGTGCACAGGCCGGCACCAGCGCCGGCACCAACGAATGCACTGAAAGGCAACGCCATGTTCGAGACCCCGTTTTCCGTCGTCGGCACTGTGATCACCGACCCCATTCCATGCCGGATCGGCGAGCAGGACTTCCTCCGGTTCCGGGTGGCCAGCAATTCGCGCCGGCGCACCGGCGAGGGAACCTGGGAGCCCGGCAACTCGCTCTACCTGACCGTCAACTGCTGGGGAAAGGTCGCCGCAGGGGTGGCCGGCGTGCTGTACAAGGGCGATCCAGTGGTCGTGGTGGGCCAGATCTACACCAACGAATACGAGGACAAGGAGGGCAATCACCGGTCCACCGTCGAGGTCCGCGCGGCATCGGTCGGCCCCGATCTGTCCCGCTGCCGGGCCAGGCTCGAACGGGCCCGGCCGGTCGTGGAACCGGCATCGGCTTCTGAGTCCGACGGTGGTGAGGACGCCGAGCGCACCGACGAACCGGAGGAGCTGCCGATCTCGGCGTAACGGGCCTGTCGGCCGGTGCCTAGGATGGGTCGCGAGTTCTACACGATCTGCAGCCAACGAAAGGCACGAAGACGGCATGGCCGAATTCATTTACACCATGCGGAAGGTCCGCAAGGCGCACGGCGACAAGGTCATCCTCGACGATGTAACCCTGAACTTCCTTCCCGGCGCGAAGATCGGCGTCGTCGGACCCAACGGGGCCGGCAAGTCGAGCGTCTTGCGGATCATGGCGGGCCTCGACCAGCCCAACAACGGCGACGCGTTCCTGCAGCCCGGCGCGACGGTCGGCATCCTCATGCAGGAGCCGGTGCTCGACGAGACCAAGACCGTCCGGGAGAACGTCGAGGACGGCGTCGCCATCAAGGGCAAGCTCAACCGGTACAACGAGGTCGCCGAACTGATGGCCACCGACTACACCGACGAGCTCATGGAGGAGATGGGGCAGCTCCAGGAGGAACTCGACGCGGCCGACGCCTGGGATATCGACTCTCAGCTCGAGCAGGCGATGGACGCGCTGCGCTGCCCGCCGCCCGACGCGCCGGTGACCCACCTGTCCGGCGGTGAGAAGCGTCGTGTGGCGCTCTGCAAGCTGCTGCTGTCCAAGCCGGACCTGCTGTTGCTCGACGAGCCCACTAACCACCTCGACGCCGAGAGCGTGCTGTGGCTCGAACATCACCTCGCCGACTACAAGGGCGCCATCCTGGCGGTCACCCACGACCGGTATTTCCTGGACAACGTCGCCGAGTGGATCCTGGAACTCGACCGCGGCCGCGCCTACCCGTACGAGGGCAACTACTCCACCTACCTGGAGAAGAAGGCCGAGCGCCTGGAGGTTCAGGGCAAGAAGGATCAGAAGCTGCAGAAGCGGCTGAGGGACGAACTGGCGTGGGTGCGTTCCGGTGCCAAGGCCCGGCAGGCCAAGAGCAAGGCGCGCCTGGGCCGCTACGACGAGATGGTTGCCGAGGCCGAGAAGACCCGCAAGCTCGACTTCGAGGAGATCCAGATCCCGGCACCGCCGCGACTGGGCAACCTCGTCGTCGAGGTGAGCCACCTGGACAAGGGCTTCGACGGCCGTATCCTGATCAAGGACCTCTCGTTCACGCTGCCCCGCAACGGCATCGTCGGCGTCATCGGCCCCAACGGTGTCGGCAAGACCACGCTGTTCAAGACCATCGTCGGCCTCGAGCAGGCCGACAGCGGCGAGGTCAAGGTCGGCGAGACGGTCAAGCTGAGCTACGTCGACCAGAATCGCGGCGGCATCGACCCGAAGAAGAACGTCTGGCAGGTGGTCTCCGACGGCCTCGATTACATCGAGGTCGGGCAGAACGAGATCCCATCGCGTGCCTACGTGTCGGCGTTCGGCTTCAAGGGTCCCGATCAGCAGAAGCCGGCCGGGGTGCTCTCCGGCGGTGAACGCAACCGCCTCAACCTCGCGCTGACCCTCAAAGAGGGCGGCAACCTGATCCTGCTCGACGAGCCGACCAACGACCTGGACATCGAGACGCTGTCCTCGCTGGAGAACGCGCTGGAGCAGTTTCCCGGGTGCGCCGTGGTGATCTCCCACGATCGCTGGTTCCTGGACCGCACCTGCACGCACATCCTGGCGTGGGAGGGAGACGACGACAACGAGGCCAAGTGGTTCTGGTTCGAGGGCAACTTCGGGGCCTACGAAGAGAACAAGATCTCGCGCCTCGGCGCCGATGCGGCTCGCCCGCACCGGGTCACCCACCGGAAGTTGACGCGCGACTGATCCGGCGGGGCAGGAGCGTAGCGACCCGGGGAAATATAGGGTTGCACGTGTGTGCCGCCCCGGCGGCAAGTCTCAGCGTCTCAGCGCAGAGGCACAAGGTGAGGAGCCTTCAGCATGACGGTGAATCCCGGAACGACCGAGCAGTTGCGGCTGAGTCAGGACGCGCTCGCGCGGCTGACTCGCGCCTTTGTCGAAACGCATCACGGCCCGCACGGTGACGCCCCCTCGGCGGACACCGCGGTCACCGCGCCGATCGACCGTGGCGCCGCCACGAACGTGACACCGGAGCTGCTCGACGCTCACATCAAGGTGGGTCACCGCCGTTCGCCAGGGGAGACCCTGCTGGCGGTGTACCCGGCCGATGACCCCGACGGCTTCGGCCCGGCAGTACAGGTGGTCACCGACTACAGCGCGATGCTGATGGATTCGGTGACGGTGCTTCTGCACCGACTCGGCGTCGCCTATGCCTGGGTGACGAATCCGGTGTTGCGGGCCCGCCGGGGGCCCGATGGTGAGCTGTCGGCGTTGGCGCCGGCCACCGACCCGGAGGCACCCGTCGACGGCGCCGACGAGATGTGGATCCACGTCCAGCTCTCCTCGAGTGCCGATCCCGCCGCGGTGGCCGAGGCCGCTGCCCTGCTGCCTTCGGTGCTGGCCGACGCCCGGCAGGTCGCCGCCGACTCGGCGGCACTCAACGCGACGCTGATCGGACTGGCCAATGCGCTCGATGCCGATCATGCCGGACACTTCCCGGGTCCGGACCGTCGCGATGTCGCCGCCCTGCTGCACTGGCTCGGGGACGGCCATTACGTGCTGCTCGGCTACCAGCGTTGTGCGGTGCACAACGGCCAGGCCATCGTCGACCCGGACAGCGGGCTCGGCATCCTCAAAGTGCGCAGCGATGTATTGCCTCAGCTGACCGAGGCCAACGATCTGCTGGTGCTGGCGCAGGCCACCATGCCCAGCTTCCTGCGCTACGGCGCGTACCCGTACATCGTGGTGGTCCGCGAGAACCCGGCCGGGCCGGCATCGAATCAAGCCATCGAGCACCGTTTCGTCGGGCAATTCACCGTGGCCGCGATGAACGCCAACGTGCTGGAGATCCCGCTGGTCTCCCGGCGGGTGGACGAGGCACTGGCGCAGTCACATTCCGACCCGAGCCATCCGGGCCAGTTGATGCTCGACGTCATCCAGACCATCCCACGATCGGAACTGTTCGCGCTGCACACCCCCGACCTGCTGGCAATGGCAAGGGCAGTGGTCGATCTCGGGTCTCTGCGGCGCACCCTGCTGTTCCTGCGGGCCGATCAGCTCGGCCATTTCGTATCGGCGCTGGTGTATCTGCCGCGCGACCGCTACACCACCGCGGTGCGGCTGGAGATCCAGGAGATCCTGGTCCGTGAACTGGGCGGGGTGAGCATCGACTATGCCGCCAGGGTCAGTGAATCACCCTGGGCGGTTGTTCATTTCACCGTCAAGATGCCCGACACGACCCAACGCGGCAACATCGACACCTCGGCCGACAACGAGCTGAGGATCCAGCATCTGCTGACCGAGGCGGCGCGCACCTGGGCCGACCGCCTGATCGGCTCGGTGAAGACCGAATCGATCGACCTGGCGACCGCCGAGTACTACGCCGCGGCATTCCCCGAGATCTACAAGCAGGCATTCACCCCGCAGGATGCCATCGGCGACATCGCGATCATCGAAGAGCTGAAAGACAATGCGGTGAAGCTCGTCTTCTGCGACGGCGGTGCCAAACGGGTGGACCTGCTGACCTGGTATCTGGGCGGCCGGTCGGCGTCGCTGTCCGAACTGCTGCCGATGTTGCAGTGCATGGGTGTGGTGGTGCTCGTGGAGCGCCCGTTCACCGTCACCCGGCCCGACGAGCTGCCGGTCTGGATCTATCAGTTCGTGGTCAAGCCACATCAATCCATCCCGACCACACCGGATGCCGATATCGAGGACGTCGCCAAGCGGTTCGCCGACACGGTGACCGCCATCTGGCACGGCTGCGCCGAGATCGACCGGTTCAACGAGCTGGTGCTGCGCGCGGGCCTCACCTGGCAGCAGGTCACCATCATTCGTGGCTACGCGAAGTACCTGCGACAGGCCGGATTCCCCTACAGCCAGGCGCATGTCGAGACGGTCCTCAATGACAACGCCGGCACCGCCCGTTCGCTGGTGGAGCTCTTCGAGGCGTTGTTCGACCCGGCGGTGGACGCCAGCGGGGCCGGCAACGGCCGGAACGCGCAGGCTGCCGCGGCTGCCGTCGCCGCAGACATCGATGCGCTTGTCAGCCTGGATACCGACCGGGTGCTGCGGGCCTTCGCCGGCCTCATCCAGGCCACACTGCGCACCAACTATTTCGTGGACAGCCCGGACTCGGCCCGCGCGCAGAATGTCTTGTCGTTCAAGCTCAATCCTGGGCTCATCGACGAACTCCCGTTGCCCAGGCCACGATTCGAGATCTTCGTCTATTCGCCGCGGGTCGAGGGTGTACATCTGAGGTTCGGTTTCGTCGCTCGCGGCGGTCTGCGCTGGTCGGATCGCCGCGAGGACTTCCGCACCGAGATCCTCGGCCTGGTCAAGGCCCAGGCGGTGAAGAACGCCGTCATCGTCCCGGTCGGCGCCAAGGGCGGTTTCGTCGTCAAATCGCCGCCGCTACCCACCGGGGACGCCGTGGCCGACCGCGATGCGACCCGCACCGAGGGGGTGGCATGCTACCGGCTGTTCATCTCGGGCCTGCTCGACCTCACCGACAACGTCGACAAATATAGTGGAGCGGTGGTGACCCCGGCCGGGGTGGTCCGGCGCGACGGTCATGACGCATATCTGGTGGTCGCCGCGGACAAGGGCACCGCCACCTTCTCCGATATCGCCAATGATGTTGCAAAGTCCTATGGTTTCTGGCTCGGTGACGCCTTCGCCTCCGGCGGCTCGGTGGGCTATGACCACAAGGCGATGGGCATCACGGCCAAGGGCGCCTGGGAATCGGTCAAACGTCACTTCCGGGAAATGGGTGTCGACACCCAGTCCCAGGACTTCACCGTCGTCGGTGTCGGCGATATGAGCGGTGATGTGTTCGGAAATGGCATGCTGCTGTCCCCGCACATCCGGCTGGTCGCCGCGTTCGATCACCGAGACATCTTCCTGGACCCCGATCCCGACGCGGCCACCTCGTGGGCTGAACGTGAGCGCATGTTCGTCCTCCCGAGATCCAGCTGGGCGGATTACGACCGCACGCTGATCAGCGAGGGCGGCGGGGTGTACAGCCGGCAACAGAAGTCGATCCCTATCAGCCCGCAGGTTCGTCTCGCGCTCGGGCTGCCCGACGACGTCGAGGAGATGACACCGCCGGCATTGATGAAGGCGGTGCTGCTGGCGCCGGTCGACCTGTTCTGGAACGGCGGTATCGGCACCTACATCAAGGCCGAGACCGAGTCCGACGCCGATGTCGGCGACCGCGCCAACGACGCCATCCGTGTGAACGGAAACCAGTTGCGGGTCAAGGTGATCGGTGAAGGTGGCAACCTCGGTGTGACCCAGCGTGGTCGCATCGAGTTCGACCTTGCCGGTGGCCGCATCAACACCGACGCGCTGGACAACTCGGCGGGCGTGGACTGCTCTGACCATGAGGTCAACATCAAGATCCTGATCGACTCGCTGGTGACGGCTGGGCGCATCGAGCAGGATGAGCGCCACGATCTGCTCATGTCGATGACCGACGAGGTAGGCCGGCTGGTGCTGGCCGACAACATCGATCAGAACGACTTGATGGGCACCAGTCGCGCGAACGCCGCCAGCCTGCTGCAGGTGCATAGCCGGCTGATCAAGGAGTTCGTCGCCGAGCGTGGGCTCAACCGCGAGCTGGAGGCGCTGCCGTCGGAGAAGGAGTTCCTGCGCCGCAGCGAGATCGGGCTCGGTCTGACCTCGCCGGAGTTGGCGACGCTGATGGCCCACGTGAAGCTTTCGCTCAAGGACGAGCTGCTGCGCACCGACCTGCCGGACCAGGAAGTGTTCGCGGCACGGCTGCCGCAGTACTTCCCGGTGGAACTGCGCGACCGCTTCACCGGCGATATCCGTTCCCACCAGCTACGCCGCGAGATCGTCACCACCATGCTGGTCAATGATCTGGTGGACACCAGCGGGATCACCTACGTCTACCGGATGACCGAGGACACCGGCGTCAGTCCGGTCGACGCGATGCGCAGCTACGTCGCCACCGACGCCATCTTCGGGGTCAGCGAGATCTGGAAGTCGATCAAACAAGCCGGCAACACCGGGATTCCGGTCGTGGTGACCGACCGCATGACGCTGGATATGCGTCGTGTCATCGACCGGGCGAGCCGCTGGCTGATCAACCACCGGCCCCAGCCCTTGGCGGTCGGCGCCGAGATCAACCGCTTCGCCCAAAAGGTGTCGTTGCTGGCGCCGCAGATGTCGAAGTGGCTGCGCGGTGACGACAAGGCGATCGTCGCCAAGGAGTCCGCCGAGTTCGAGGCCGAAGGCGTGCCCAAGGAGCTGGCGTACACCGTGGCCACCGGCCTGTACTTCTACAGCCTGCTCGATGTCATCGATATCGCCGACATCGTCGATCGGGATGCCGCCGAGGTGGCCGATGCGTACTTCGCGTTGATGGATCACCTCGGTATCGACGGACTGCTCACCGCGATCTCCCGGCTGGAACGCGACGACCGTTGGCATTCGTTGGCGCGGTTGGCAATCCGCGATGACATCTACGGTTCGCTGCGGGCGCTGTGCTTCGACGTGCTTGCCGTCGGCGAGCCCGACGAGACGGGCGAACAGAAGATCGAGGAGTGGGGGCTGACGAACAGTTCCCGGGTCGATCGCGCGCAACGCACTCTCGACGAGATTCACAAAGACGGTCAGCTGGACCTGGCGACGCTGTTGGTGGCGGCACGTCAGATCCGCAGCATGACGAGAACGACAGGTACGGGAACGAGTGGCTGAACGGCTCACGACGCCGGTACCGGTGCGTTGGTCGGACAGCGGATAGCGGCGATGACCAGATGAGTGGGCTTTCCGAGCGCGGCCTGTGGCTCGACGACTCCGCACACCGCGATGACCTGTCCACCTTCGTCGACCGGGCACTGCGGCTCGATGACGCCGCGGTGATCCGGTTCCGTGAACGCCCGGGCACGGGCCAGGTGGTTGCCTGGGTGTCAACGGGATTCGATGTGCTGGCCAGCCGGGTGGTCGCCGGACGGGTACGCCCGACAGATCTGTCCGCCGGGGCGGACACCCTGGCGCGGTCGTTGCCGGTGATGGACGGTGCAGGATTCGTCGAGTTGGGTTTTCCGATGGATTCGGCATGGCGTGGGGTGCTGCCGCCGGATACCGGGTTCGCGCACCTCGATGATGTGCCCGCGTGGGCGATTCTCGAGCTCGTCGAGCGGGGCACCGCACTGGCCAAGGAGCACAGCAGTGCGCACGGGCCGCCGGCGTCGCTGCTGGATCAGGAGGTACTGGCGGTGAGTGCCGGCGAGACCAGTGTCGGCATCCCGATGCGCTGCGTTTTTGCGTTGACCGCCATGGGTTTTCTGCCGCAGAGTGCCGATGTGCTGTCCTCGGAGGAGATCGTGCGGGTGCGGGTGCATCCGGCGTGGCTGCGCATCGATGCCTGGTTCGGCACGGTGTACCGGCGCCGCGGCGACCCGGCAATGGTCCTGCGGTGACTAGACCAACCAGGCGGCGGTATCCGGCGGCAACCGGCCGTCCGCCAAAGGACCGCTGGTCAACAGCACCTCGCCGTCCGGAAGCGCCTTGGGCGCAACGCCGGCGTTGAAGGTGCACACGAGGCCACTGGGCCGCCGGAACGTCGAATCATCGAGCCACTGCACAGTGTCGCCACTGAATTCGGAACGCCCGGTGCGCAACTTGATGGCTCGCCGGTAGAGCACCAGCGTCGAATCCGGATCACGCAGCTGCGCCTCTACCGTCAAAGGACCCCAGTCGGCCGGCATCGGCAGCCAGGTTTCAGATGACGAGGAGAATCCGAACGGCGGTTCAGAACCCTTCCACGGCAACGGTACCCGGCAGCCGTCACGGCCCCGTTCGGTGCGTCCCGAGCGCTCCCACACCGGATCCTGCAGCACCTCGTCGGGAAGCTCGACATTGGGCAGGCCGAGTTCGGCGCCGTTGTAGATGAACACCGCGCCCGGCAGCGCCAGCTTCACGAGTGCCATCGCGCGCGCCCGGCGTAACCCCACAGAGCCGTCGCCGTAGCGGCTGACCTCGCGCGGCACATCGTGATTGGACAGCGTCCAGGTCGGAGCCGCCCCGGCCAGCGCCGCCGCTTCCAACGAGTTGTCGATGGCAGCCCGGATGCCCTCGGCCTCGAAGTCGGCCTGCACCAGTTGGAAATTGAAGCCCAGGTGCAGTTCGTCGGGGCGCAGATACCTGGCGAACCGCTCGTTACCGTGTACCCAGATCTCGCCGACGGTCACCGCGTCCGGATAGTCGTCGAGGACGGTACGGATGAACCGGTGGATGTCATGTACGGCGTCGTTGTCGAAGCGCGGGTCGTTGGCCTTGTTGCGCAGCAACTCGTTCTCGCTGAGATCCATGTCTGGCAGCGTCGGCGGCTTGGCCATCCCGTGCGCAACGTCGATGCGGAACCCGTCCACACCGCGTTCCAGCCAGAACCGCAGTGTCTTCTCGATATCGTCGAATACCTCGGGGTGCTCCCAGTTCAGATCCGGCTGGGCGGAGTCGAAAAGGTGCAGGTACCACTGCCCGTCGTCTACCTGTGTCCAGGCCGGGCCGCCGAATATCGACACCCAGTTGTTGGGCGGCGCCGAACCATCCGCGCCGACACCGTCGCGGAAGATGAAGCGGTCCCGCCGCGAAGGGTCGGCCAGCGCCTTGACGAACCACGGATGTGCCGAGCTCACGTGGTTGGGCACCAGATCCATGGTGACCTTGATGCCGCGGGCGTGCGCCGCATCGACGAGCCGGTCCAGGGCCGGCAGATCGCCGAACAGCGGGTCGATATCGCGGGGATCGGACACGTCGTAGCCGTGGTCGGCCATCGGCGACACCATCACCGGGTTGAGCCACAGCGCCTGCACACCGAGGTCGGCCAGATAGTCCAGCCGGTCGGTGATGCCGTCGAGGTCCCCGACCCCGTCACCGTTGCTGTCGGCGAATGAGCGCGGGTAGGCCTGATAGAACACGGCCCTCGACCACCAGGGAGCCATCAGAAAGCCGAGTTGACCATGGAGTCGGCGGCCATTTGCAGGTAGTCCAGCAGCGCCCTGCGATGCGCGTCGTCCAGCGTCTGTGAGTCGATCGAGGCGACCGCGGTGTGCATGCAGCGCAGCCAGGCGTCGCGCTCGAGGAAGCCGATCCGGAACGGGGCGTGACGCATCCGCAGCCGTGGATGACCGCGCTGGTCGGAGTAGGTGCGCGGGCCGCCCCAGTACTGCTCCAGGAACAACCGGAGCCGCTCCTCGGCGCCGTCGATATCGTCCTCGGGATATAGCGGCAGCAGGATCTCGTCCTCGCGCACCTGTTCGTAGAACCGTGCCACGATCGCGGCGAAGGTGGCATGGCCGCCGACTTCGTCGTAGAACGTGCGTTGGTGCAAAGTCACCGCACCCATTGTTCCCGATCTGCTGTCGTGCTGCGGCGGCGGGAGGCCGACAAATCGACGGCGATTAGCGCAGCTAACAAGTTTTCAACCGATGTTCACCGGACTGACCAGCGAACACCTATGAAATGGCCGTGCGAGGACGACAAAATCGTGGTGGACTGTCTCTCCGGAGGATGAATGTCGCAGCGCAAGAAAAGCCCTGCTCGACGAGTAGGCTACCGATTCCCCACGGCCGTGGCCGGTTCTGCTGCTGCGCTTCCCGCACAAGTCGCCGAGGTTCCACCGCCTGCCGCCCAGCAGGGATCGGTCTGGGGCCGGCGCCGGGTTCTGTTGCTGAATTCCACCTACGAACCACTCACGGCGCTGCCCATGCGCCGCGCCGTCATCATGTTGATGTGCGGTAAGGCCGACGTGGTGCACGATGACCCGACGGGGCCGGTCATCCACTCCGCGACCCGCACCATCGTGGTGCCGTCGGTGATCCGGCTGCGCGCCTTCGTCCGGGTGCCCTACCGTGCCCGCATCCCGATGACCCGGGCCGCGCTGATGCACCGCGACCGTTTCCGCTGCGCGTACTGCGGCCAGAAGGCCGACACCGTGGACCACGTGGTGCCGCGCAGTCGCGGGGGCGAGCACTCCTGGGAGAACTGTGTGGCGGCATGCTCGGCGTGCAACCACCGCAAGGCCGACCGGATGCTGGCCGAGCTGGGCTGGTCGCTGCGATCGGTGCCGATGCCGCCCAAGGGTCAGCACTGGCGCCTGCTGTCATCGGTGAAGGAACTCGACCCGGCCTGGGTCAGATATCTGGGTGAAGGCGCGGCCTGAGCCTGGCTGCGATACGGTTTGCCTCGTGAGCACAGCACTTACCCATTCCCTGCTCGGTGGGGTCCCGCTGGTCGTGTTTCTGGTGTTGGCCGCATTGGCCTACCGACGCAAGGGACCGCATCCAGAGTCATACAAGCTTTCCGACGAGTGGACGCATGACCCGATCCTGTGGGCGGCCGATGAGCCCGCAGCTCAGGGCCATGGCGGGCACGGGTCGCACGTGACGGTTGGAGGTGGCGCAAGTGGCAAGTGGTAGTCAGGGACTCGCAACTTCTCGCACCGACCTCGACCTGCCCTATGGCTACGCGCTGACCAGCAGCGGCCGGATCTCGGGCGTCACCGAGCCGGGCGAGCTGTCGGTGCACTATCCGTTCTCGACCAAGGATCTGGTCACCCTCGATGACGCGCTGAAGTACGGCTCGCGTTACGCCAAGGCCCGCTTCGCGGTGTTCATCGGCGATCTCGGAGCCGATACCGCGGCGACCGCCCGTGAGCTCCTGGCCAAGGTGCCGACCCCGGACAATGCCGTGCTGTTGGCGGTGTCGCCGAACCAGAAGGCCATCGAGGTCGTCTACGGCGCCGATGTGAAGGGCCGTGGCATCGAGACCGCCGCGCCGCTCGGTATCTCGGCGGCCCTTGGGTCGCTGCGGGACGGCAACCTCATCGACGCTCTGGTGAGTGCGGTGCGCGTAATGTCCGCGGCGGTTTCGCCGCGCTGACGGTTGTTGCGTCGGCCCGCCCACTCTTCGGGAGCGAGGTCATTGACCACCGCCTTGACCCGACGGGTGCGCCTGCGCGCCGCGCGGGCTCGACGTGTGTTGTTTGCAGCCACCGGGACAGCATGCGGCGCGAGAGTGCGATAGATCGCGAGCGCGAGCGGCGTGTCGTGCGCAGACACGCCGCTCGCGGGGCCGTCAGCTCACATCGAACGCCCGGGCCCGTAGCGCCCGCTCCACACCGGCACGGCCCTCCAGTACCAGGCGGTGCAGCGCGGGCGGCACGTCGGGGCCGGCCAGGAACGCATCCGCGGCGTCGAGTCCGGCCTGGCTGATATCCCAGGACGGGTACAACCCGATCACGACCGTCTGGGCGACCTCGCTGGATCGGCGTTCCCACACACCGGGGATGGCCGCGAAATAGCGGTCCCGGTACGGTGCCAGCAGGCCGCCCTGTCCGGGCTGGGAGAAGCCGCCGACGATCGCACGGGTGGTGATGTTGGCCAAGGTGTCGTCCTCGATCACCTGCTGCCACGCGGCATCCTTGACCGCGGACTGCGGGCGGGCCGCCGCGGCGGCGGCGGCGTTACGCCTGCCGGCCGCGGTCGGGTCGCCCTTGGCCTCGGCGTCGATGAACGGCTTCTCGGTGCCGTCGGCGTCGATCACCCCGGCGGCGGCCAGCGCGGTCACGATGCGCCAGCGCAGATCGGTGTCGATCACCAAACCTTCGAGATTCACCGCGGCCGGCTCGTTGTCCAGCAGTGTCGAGAGCACGGCGATGTGGTTGGGTGCCAGAACCGATGTGCACAGCGCATTCACGAACGCCAGCTGATGATCCGATCCCGGTGCCGACTCGCGCGCGCGGTCCAGCAGGGCGTCACCGAACGCCGGCCAGCCGTTCTCGGCTGCCCAGGCGGGATCAGTGTAGGAGTTCAGCGCGGTCTGGGCCTGCAGCAGCAGGCGTTGCGCCACACCGACTTCCGTCTCCCCGTGGATGCCGCCGATGACCAGTGTCACGAACTCGCTGGCCTTCATCTCGGCTTCGCGGGTCATCTCCCAGGCCGCCGACCAGGCCAGCGTGCGGGGGAGGGGATCGTCGATATCGGCGATCCGGGACAGCACCGTCTGCAGGGACTGCGGGTCCAGCCGCGTTGAGCAGTAGGTCAGGTCGTCATCGTTGATCAGGATGAAATGTCCCCGCGAAACTCCGGCCAGGGCAGGAACCTCCGTTTCTGCGCCCTCGACGTCGAGCTCCTCGCGGTGCACCCGCACCAACTTGCCGGACGCATCCTCGTCGTAGATGCCGATGGCGAGCCGGTGCATGCGAGTCTCCCCGGCGCCGGGGGCGGCCCCGGACTGCTGCACCACGAACCGGGTGAACTTGCCGTCGCCGTCGACGTCGAAATCGGCACGCAGGGTGTTCAGGCCGGTGGTCTTGAGCCACTGCCTGCCCCAGCCCGACAGGTCACGGCCCGATGACTTCTCCAGTGCACCAAGCAGATCGCCGAATGTCGCATTGCCGAACGCGTGATCGCGGAAGTAGTCGCGCAGCCCGGCCAGGAAGGCCTCCAGGCCGACGTAGGCCACCAGCTGCTTGAGCACGCTGGCGCCCTTGGCGTAGGTGATGCCGTCGAAGTTCACCTCGACGGCGTGCAGGTCGGGGATGTCGGCGGCCACCGGATGGGTGGAGGGCAGCTGGTCCTGCCGGTAGGCCCAGGACTTCTCCACGTTGGCGAACGTCGTCCATGCCTGGGTGTACTCGGTGGCCTCGGCCTGGCATAGCACCGAGGCGAAGGTCGCGAAGGACTCGTTGAGCCACAGGTCATCCCACCACTGCATGGTGACCAGGTCGCCGAACCACATGTGGGCCATCTCGTGCAGCACCGTCTCGGCGCGCCGCTCATAGCTGTACCGGGTGACCTTGGACCGGAAGACGTAATCCTCCAGGAACGTCACCGCCCCGGCGTTCTCCATGGCCCCGGCGTTGAACTCCGGCACGAACAGCTGGTCGTACTTGCCGAACGCATACGGTTCGCCGAAGTTGCGGTGATAGAAACCGAAACCTTGCTTGGTTTCGGTGAACAGCCGGTCGGCGTCCATGAATTCGGACAGCGAGGCGCGGCAGAAGATGCCGAGTGGGATGTCCCCGTGGTCATCGGTGTAGACGTCGTCCCAGCGGGCATAGGGTCCGGCGATCAGCGCCACCAGGTAGGTGCTCATCTTCGGGGTGGTGACGAAGGTGTGCGTGCCGTTCTCCACGGAAGCCGTGGCGCCGTTGGAGATCACCCGCCAGTGCGCGGGGGCCTTGACGGTCACGTCGAAGGTGGCCTTGAGATCAGGCTGATCGAAGCAGGCGAACATCCGCTTGGCGTCGGCGGTCTCGAACTGCGAGTACAGGTAAACCTCCTTGTCGACGGGGTCGACGAAGCGGTGCAGCCCCTCACCGGAGTTCGAGTACCGGCAGTCGGCCTCGACGACCAGTTCGTTGTTCGCGGCCAGGCCGGTCAATGCGATGCCGGTCGACTCGTCGTAACCGGATACGTCCAGCGCATGGCCATTGAGGGTGGCGCTGTGCACGGCATCGGCGGCGAGATCGATCACGGTGTCCGAGCCGGCCAAGGCATCGAACGTCACGGTCGTCACCGACCGAAACGTTTTCTCGCCGGTTTGATTCCCCGGGTCGCTTCGCTCCTGCCCGCCGGTTTGATTCCCCGGGTCGCTTCGCTCCTGCCCGCCGGTTTGATTCCCCGG
>WOYI010880790.1_pt1 | contig 31154 bp, 32 predicted proteins | sample 6423411 | NCBI WGS metagenome assembly WOYI01 (sample SAMN13441803, study PRJNA592873) | oil field metagenome | biome: oil field; feature: oil-well bore; material: oil-contaminated soil; isolation source: oil-contaminated soil from oil-well borehole | place: Germany: Wietze | collected 2016-10-18 ...
CGCCTGTTGCTACGACCAGAACTTCACGGCGAACCGCCCGACGCGCTGCAGGATGCGTTCATGATCGAAGCATCTCTTCAGGCAGTGCGCGACGTAACCCATCATCCGCCGCTGAACGCCGGCCCACATCTGGGTAAGGTTTAGGCGTTGACTTCAATACAACGGCACGACCGGGGTGAACGTCCCAGGTGGAGGACTTGAGTATCCGATGCGGGCGCCGCAAAACCCGTTACCCTCGCCCGGCCCCAACATTGCCACAGCCGTAGGCGGGCGACGGCTGTCGCTGCTCCTGGTCGAAGACGACCGGGCAGATGCGTTGCTCGTCGAGGAACTCATCGCGGATGCCGCCGGCGAATTCGACTTCGTCTGGTCCCCGACGGTCTCCGATGCCGCCCGCACCCTGACCGAGAATCGCCCCGACTGCGTGCTACTGGACCTGAATTTGCCCGATTCGACCGGCATGGAGGCCGTGCACCGGTTGAGCGAACTGGACGCCACCATCCCGATCATCGTGCTGACCGGCCTGAACGACGAGCACTTCGGGGTGTCCGCAGTGTCCTCGGGCGCCCAGGACTATCTGGTCAAGGGCCGCGTGGACCCGGACACCCTGCGCCGCGCGGTGCTGTACGCCATCGAGCGCAAGCGCGCCGAACTCGCCACCGTGGACCTACACTCCAGCCGGCTGCGCGCCCTGGAGAACGCTCGGCTGGAGCGCGGCCTGCTGCCATCGCCGGTGCTGCTGGACCCCCCCGGCGTGGACATCGTCACCAGGTCACGCCCCAGCCGCCAGGACGCCCTGGTCGGCGGCGATTTTTTCGATGTGGTGCAGACCGAGAACCGCACGTTGCACGTGATGATCGGCGACGTCGCCGGTCACGGACCCGACGAGGCTGCATTGGGTGTGGCGCTGCGCATCGGTTGGCGCGCGCTGACCTTCGCGGGTCTGCGCGGAAACGAGCGGATGCGTGAGCTCGACCGGATCCTGACGACCGAGCGTATGAGCAAGGGCGTCTTCGCCACCCTGCTCAGTGTCGCGCTCGAACCGGACAGCGGTCAGTTCACCGCGGTGCGTGCCGGCCACCCCGGACTGCTGTTGCAGGGCGGCGGCACCGTCGACTGGTTGGAACCCCGCGCGGGGGGCGCGCTCGGTCTCGGTGCCCGCGAATGGCCGGTCGAGCACTACGAGTTGCCCGAAGACCACGGCCTTCTGCTGCTCACCGACGGCCTGTTCGAGGGCCATTCCGGGCGCGGTGACGAACGACTCGGCGAGGACGGACTGCTGACGATGGCCCGCGCCCTCGCCCAGCTTCCGGGCAAGGATTTCGTCGAGGCTCTCATCGAGGCCGCCGAATCCCGCGCCCAGTTGCACGGCGGGCTCACCGACGACATCGCGGTCATCCGAGTGGAGCGCTCAACAACATGAAATTGACGGTGCAGGGCTGGCAGAACCTGGTGCTGGCGGTCATCGGAACGGCCGTCCTGGCCTGCTCGATAGCCGCCACCATCCTGGTCGCCCAGGCCGACAAGGTGTCCAATCGGCTCCGCGACGGTGTTCAGCCCGCACGCATCGCCGCCTATCAACTACAGGCGGCGCTGCGCGATCAGGAGACCGCCGTCCGTGGCTATTTGATCAGCGCCGACTCGCGGTTCCTGGACCCGTACAACGACGGTCGAACCGCGGAATCGGAAGCGGCCGCCCAGATGCGGCAGAACCTCGCCGGCAATGCGGACCTGCTCGCCGACCTCGATGACATCGAGGTGGCCGCCGAGAGCTGGCGTGCCGAGTACGCCGATCCCCTGGTCGCGGCCGTCGCGGAGACACGGCCAGTGGAGAATGCGAGCATCGACGAGGGCAAGGTTCTCTTCGACCGTCTGCGTGAGCTTTTCACGGTGCAGAACGACCACCTCAGCGAAGCCCGCGCGGCGGACTTGGCACATCTCGACCAGATCCGGTTCTGGCGCGACACGGTGATGGTCGCGATGATCCTGACCTTCATCACCACAGCGGTGCTGCTCGCCGTGGTGATGCGAAACGCCGTCAACCGCCCATTGTCGGCGCTCGCCGCGGCATGTCGGCGGATCACGGAGGGCAACTTCGGAGAACGCATCATTCCGCGCGGCCCCAGTGACATTCGTGCCATGGCCGCCGACGTCGAGGACATGCGGCAACGAATCGTCGACGAGCTCGAAACGTCGCGGGCGTCCAAGGCTGCCCTGCACGAGCAGGCCGAGGAACTGCGCCGGTCCAATGCGGAGCTCGAGCAGTTCGCGTACGTGGCATCCCACGATCTACAGGAGCCGCTGCGCAAGGTTGCCTCGTTCTGCCAACTGCTGGAGAAGCGCTACGGCGACAAGCTCGACGAACGCGGCACCGAGTACATCGGCTACGCCGTCGACGGAGCCAAACGCCTGCAGGTGCTGATCAATGATCTGCTGACCTTCTCCCGCGTCGGACGACTCAATGCGACAACCACCGAGGTGGACCTCAACTCCATCCTCGACGCGGCGCTGAACAATCTGACCACCACGATCGGCGAGACGGGCGCCGAGATCGTGCGGCCGGCCGAGCCGCTGCCGACCATCGACGGCGACCCCACCCTGCTGGTGATGGTGTGGCAGAACCTCATCGGTAATGCCGTGAAATTCCACCGCGACGGAGTGACGCCTCGCATCGAGATCGAATGCCGGGAAGGCACCGGCGAATACGTTGATAGATGGATGTTCACCGTCACCGACAATGGCATCGGCATCGCCGAGGAGTTCGTCGACAAAGTCTTCGTCATCTTCCAGCGACTGCACGGCCGCGATGCCTACACCGGTACCGGAATCGGATTGGCGTTGTGCAAGAAAATCGTCGAGCACCACGGCGGTGTGATCTGGATCGACACCTCCTACACCGACGGCACCCGGTTCACGTTCACGCTGCCCGTCACTCCTACCACCGCGCCGAATGTGGCGCTGGAATCCCAGCTGGAAGGAATTCGATGAGCTACCCGAGCACCAAGCCCGTCGACCTCGACCAGTTCATCATCGCGGTCCGCCAGATCGACGAGTTCTTCGTTCAGGTGGTGCGGCTGCCGCAGTTCTGAGCGATGTGGTCCCACTGAAGGCGCACCCTGGTGCCCGCACCGGTGGAATCGATATCGGCGCGGTCGGTGAGCGCGTGCATCAACGGGATGCCGCGACCCCTGGCGATGCTGTTGACGGCGTCATCCTTGGCCCGCCAATGACCCTCGTCGGCGACCGTGACCGTGAGCACCGCCGCGGCGTTGTCATAGTCGGCGTGCACGTGCATGGGTCCGGGGTCGGCCGACCCGTCGTAGGCGAACTCCGCGGCGTTGGCCAACGCCTCATACACGGCCAGCAACACATCACTGGACTTCTCGGGGTCGAGTGAAAAGTACTGGCGCAGCCACTCGCCGAACTCTTGCCGAATCTGGGCTGCGCGCTCGGGACCAGCCGGCACGCCGACCTTCGCGAAGGTTGCGGAATCGCCTTGCTCTCTCATGTCGACCCGTGGCTACCCGTTTGCCGCTATTTCTAACTCTTCAGGGCTGACAAGGCTTCATCGAGTGTCGCGAAGAGGTCCACGACGTCGGCAATGCCGACCAGTTTCAGCGGCCGGCTGGTTGCCGGCCCGTCCGCGACGACCACGAGTTTCACGGCGGGAGAGAGGTCGCCGTGCGCGGCCACCAAGACGCCCATCCCAGCCGACGCCAGGAACTCGACATCGGTGAAATCCACCACGACCGCCGCTGGCGAACTCTCGACCGCTGACGCGATCGCCGCTTCCAGCTTCGGGGCGGTGATCATGTCTACCGTTCCGGTGACCGACACCACGCTGATATCACCAATGCGGCGTTCTTCGATATCCCCGCTGGCCGCTGCGCGACCGCCAGTAACGGCCGGGTCTGGTTGGCTACTCATCGTTCCTCCGATGTCTTCACGCACCCGAAGTTAGCTGCACGTCGGCGACGCACATACCAGATCCTGGTCCCGGGCTTCACCATCGTAGCCGCGCCGCCTGGCATGGCTGACCTCCGACGCGACTACCGCCACCAGGATCGACACGACGGCCACGACGATGGCGTGGACGGAGATGGAGGGCCATGCTCAGTCCGCCTCCAACTCCAGCAGTGCCGCCTTGGCGGCCGCACCGCCGGCGTACTGCCCGATCGTCCCGTCGGTGCGGACCACCCGGTGGCACGGGATGACCAGCGGCAGCGGATTGCCTGCGCACGCGCTGCCCACCGCCCGGGCGGCCTTAGGGTTTCCGACCGCCGCGGCGACGGTCGCGTAGCTCTCGCGGCGCCCGTATCCGATCTCGCCCAGATGCTCGATCACCCGGCGGCGGAACCCGTCGGCCAGCCGCAGATCCAGCGGCAGATCGAACTCGGTGCGCCGGCCCGCGAGGTACTGGTCGATCTCGATGGCGACATCGTCGAGGCGGGTGGGGGCGTGCAAGATCCGCGGGCTGATCCGCTGGGCCAGCGCCGCGAGTGCTGTTTCGACAGTGTCGTGACCACCGGTGAGGAACGCCACCCGCACCAGACCGAGCGGTGTCGTCGCCAGCAGCAACCGGCCGACGGCGGTGTCCAAAGTCCGGTAGGCCACGTCGAGCACGTCCGTGTCCTGCGCGTCGCGTTCCAGCCGTTGATGCAGCCGGGTCAAGGTGTCGTGGTCGGCACCGACAGCGTCGAAGATCTCGGTCATGATTGCTCCTTCGGATACGTGGTGCGCAATGTCTTGATGCCATCGGCCGCGGCGCGGCGGGCGGCGTCGGTGGACCCGCCGAGCAGGTCCGCGATCTCCGCGTAGGGCAGGCCGGCCAGGTAGTGATAGGCCAGCGTGCGGCGTTGTTTGTCCGGTAGCGCTGCCAGCGCCGCCCACAGGTCCGGGTCGTGGCTGTCCGTGTGTCCGGTTTCGGGGACGACGTCGACCGGAGCTGGTGACCGCGTGACGGAGCGGCCGACGTCGATGGCCCTACGATGCGCGATCGTCACCAGCCAGGCCTCGACGTTCGCATCGGGTGCGAGCTCCGGATAGGCCCGCATGGCGGACAGGAATGTCTCCGACCACGCGTCCTCGGCGTCATGCGCGGGTTTCCGCCCAGGCGACCACCATCGTCAGCACCGATCCCACGATGGCGAGCACCGTCATCACCGCGGCCAGGTACATGCCGTACCCGACGGCCACCGGCGCCTGCACGTACAACCGGAAGTACCAGGCGATCAGTGCCGCGACGATCACCGAAATCGCCAGCGCCGCAACGGATGCCAGGCGCGCGAACAATTGCCTTGCGGCCATCGCGGCGGCCACTATCAGCGTCGAGGCCAGCAGCAGGATCAGCTGTCCCACCCCGAAGCCCGGGGGCGGCACCGCGATGGTGCCGAGCTTGCCGCCGATGGCGTTGGCCCTGCCACCACCGTCGGCACTGGTGGTCAACCATGGCAGCCAGGCACTCACGGCCAGTATCAGCGCGCACAGGGCGACGAGCCAGCCGGGACGCAATCGAGCCATGGGCCCAGGTTATCGGGAGGCAGTCCGTACCCTCTGTCCCCATGACGGAACTACCCGATTGGGCCCGGCAACTCGACCTGTCTCCGCACCCCGAGGGCGGCTGGTTCCGCGAAACCTGGCGCAGTGAGCTGACCTTCCCGCAGTCGGCGCTGCCATCGGATTACACCGGGCCGCGCAACGCCGGAACGGCGATCCTGTTCCTGCTGATGCCCGGCCAGCAGTCGGCCTGGCACACCGTGCGCAGCGCCGAGCTGTGGATGTTCCACCGCGGCAGTCCGCTGTTGCTGGAGGTCGGCCGCCAGCAGGACTCGGCGTCGGCGGTGCTGCTGGGCCCCGACATCACCGCGGGCGAGCAGCCGCAATTCGTGGTGCCGCCCGGGCGGTGGCAGCGGGCCCGGCCCGTCCGAGATACCGAGCCCGTCCGAGATACAGAGCCCGTCCGAGATACAGAGGTTGACGAACCCACCTTGGTCAGCTGCGTGGTGGTACCGGGATTCGATTTCGCAGACTTCACGCTGGCGGCTCCGAGCCCCTAGCGTTTCCCACATGCGGGAACACATCATCGTCTGCGGCACGGATGCGCTGGCCGGGCGCATCGCCGACGAGCTGCGCGATGCCGGCACGACGGTGGTGCCACTGCAGGATCCGCGCACACTGGACACCGCAGATGTCGCGGCGGCGACTGCCGTGGTGTGCGTCGGTGACGATGATGCCGCCAACCTCGAAATCGCCTTGTTGGCAAGGCAGCTGAGCCCACAGGTGCGGGTGGTGGCCCGGCTGGCCAACGAGGTACTGCGGGAGGCGGTCGCCTTCGGCAACGGGCCCGGCGCCATCCTCGACGTCGCAGACCTGGCCGCGCCCTCTGTCGTGGAAGCCTGCCTGTCCCGCACCACCCACACCATCTCGGCGGCCGGTATCGACTTCGTCGTATCCGGGGCGGACGCACCGCGAGACGGGACGCTGCGCGAAATCTACGGCGACTTGGCCCCGGTCGCGGTGATCCACGGCGATTCGTCGGTGACCGCGTGCCCGGGGCGGGACCTCGCAGTCCACGAAGGCGACTGGACGGCGATGATCGGCACCGCCGACCAGCTCGCCGAACAGCGCATCGCGGTGTCGAAACCGCTGAGCCACAACAGGGTACGGCGGCCACTGCTGCGCCGTATCCGCGATGCGGTGCGGATACTGCGCGATGACATCAACCCGATGTTCTATCGGGCGCTGGCGGCATCGATGACCCTGCTGATCGGATCGACGATCCTGCTGAAGTTCAGCTACCAGCGTCCACCCGGGATGAGCTGGATCGACGCCCTGTATTTCAGCACCGAGACCATCGCCACCGTCGGCTACGGTGACTTCAGCTTCATCGACCAGCCCACCTGGCTGCGCATCTGGGGTATCGGGCTGATGTTCGCCGGCGTCACCACCACGGCGATCCTGGTGGCATTCGTCGCCGATCTCCTACTGTCCCGGCGGTTGGCGCAGAGCGCGGGACTGCGCCGGGCATGGCACCTGCACGACCACATCGTCGTGGTCGGTCTGGGTTCCTTCGGCATCCGGGTCGTCAGCGACCTGGTCAATGCCGGTTACGACGTCGCCGTCATCGACAGCGATGAGGACAACCGGTTCCTGCCCAGCGCGCGCCGACTCGATGTTCCGGTGATCTTCGGCGACGCAACCCTGCCCGAAACGCTGGCGTCCGCACGCGTCGAGCATTGCCGTGCCATCGCGGTTCTTACGCACGACGACGTGGTCAACATCGAGACCGGCATCGTGCTACGCGAACTCACCGCCGACCAACCCGTGGTGATGCGGGTGTACGACCGGGTGCTCGGCGCCGCGGTCGCGCAGCGCTTCGGGTTCGAGAACGTCCGCTCGACGGTGGAACTGGCCGCCCCGTGGTTCATCGGCGCCGCGCTGGGGCTACAGGTGCTCGGCACGTTCTCCGTCGGACAGCACTCCTTCATGGTGGGCGGCGTGCACGTCGAACCGGGCAGCGCACTGGACGGGGTACGGATGGCCGATCTGTCCACCAAAACCCGCGTCATCGCCATCACCCGTCCCGGTGTAGCGGCACCGCTGCATCCACGACGCGACACTCAGCTCACCGCCGGCGATACCGCCTATCTGGTGGGACCGTACCGGGAACTGCTCGCCACCCTGGTTAAGGGGCGGACAGGCTGAACCCGCCCGAAAACCCTTCGCCGAGATACGCAAAATGGTTGCCGACAACGCGGCGGCAGCAACCATTGCGCGCATTTCGGCGGAAGGGCATTAGCCCCGCCGACACCGTTGCCGTTGAGCGTCATCGACTCCGGCGGCTTGTAGTTGACGATGGTCCAGTGCACGCTGTTGAGCATGCCCTTGACCTCGACGACGGAGTCGATCTCGGTGCCCTTGCCCAGGGTTTCGGGCAGCGCTGAGCGCCACATCTTGTGGATGCTCAGCCATTCGGAGAACCGGGACAGATCCGATGCGGCGTCCCAGGCCTGCTGCGGCGACAACGGGACATCGACGGAGACGGACAGTTTGGCCATCTACGACGCAGGAGGCGGCGCCGGCGGAGGTGGCGGGGTACCGGCCTGATCGCGGGCGGCCTTCTTGGCGGCGTCCTGCACCTTGTCGACGTGCTGGGCGTACTTGCCCTGCGTCTTCTTGTCGACCAGGTCGCCGGCCTTGTCGATGGCGGTATCGACCTTGTCGGCGTTCTTGGCCAACAGGCCCTTCACCTTGTCCAGAAAACTCATGACGCCAACCCTAGCGCCACAACGTGCGGGGCTCCCCGGCCAATCGGCCCTCCACCCACCAGGCCACCTCGATGATCACCGCCGCGACAGCACCGATGGCCAGCCCCATCGAGGTCAGCACGAGATTGGATGGATCGAGCAGGAACGTCTCCTGCGCCAGCGGTATGGAGAAGATCACCACATAGGCCAGCGCCGACACCGCCACCAGCGCGATCCGCCACCACTCGTAGGGCCGGGCCACCACCGCCAGCACCCACACCGAGCCGACCAGCAGAGTGATCAGCGCCGTGGTGGAGGCTTGGGTCTGTTCGACGTCGGTGGCCCCGCCGCCCTGGTAGGCGAGCAGGTAGGAGATGAAGGTGCTCAGGCCGACGACGATGCCTGCGGGCAGCGCCGAGGCCATCACCCGGCGCACGAAGCCGGGGCGGGCACGTTCGGTGTTGGGTGCCAGCGACAGGATGAACGCCGGGATGCCGATGGTGAACCAGGCCGCGATGGTGACGTGGATCGGCTGGAACGGGTACGGCAGCGGATCCGACCCGAACAGCTTGGCCGACAACCCGCCGATACCGACGAGTGCGGCCAGCAATACCGAGTACACCGTCTTGGTGAGGAACAGATTGGAGACCCGCTCGATATTGCCGATCACCCGGCGGCCCTCGCCGAACACGTGGGGCAGCGTCGCGAACTTGTTGTCCAGCAACACGATCTGGGCCACCGCCCGGGATGCCGAACTGCCCGACCCCATCGCCACACCGATATCGGCATCCTTGAGCGCCAGTACGTCGTTGACACCGTCGCCGGTCATCGCGACGGTGTGCCCGCGGGATTGCAAGGCGTGCACCATGGCCCGCTTCTGGTCCGGGCGCACCCGGCCGAAGGTGGTGTGCTCCTCGACCGCGGTGGCCAGATCCTCGGCCGCCTCGGGGAGCTGGCGGGCGTCGAGCGTCTCGCCGTGCAGGCCCAGCGCCCCGGCCACCGCGCCCACCGATTTGGCATTGTCCCCGGAGATCACCTTGACGGTGACCTGCTGGGAGGCAAAGTATTCCAGGGTGTCGCGGGCATCCGGGCGCACCCGCTGTTCCAGGATGACCAGCGCGGCCGGCGTGACGGTGCCGGGTGCGCCCGGGGCATCCACAGCGTGGTCGCACGATCCCAGTAGCAGCACCCGCAGCCCCTGCGCCCCGATTCGCTCGGCCTCCTCGGCCTCCGGTGAGGACGGGTCGAGCAGCACGTCGGGGGCGCCGATCACCCAGTTACCATGCTCGCCGTAGGAGGTGCCGCTCCATTTGGTGGCCGATTTGAACGGCGCCGCCGCGGTGGCCGTCCAGCCGGGCGCGGAGTCGTAGGCCTCGGCGATAGCGGCCATGCTGGCATTGGGCCGGGCGTCATCGGCGGCCAGCTGGGCCAGCACAGTCGAGCTGTCAGCGTCACTCAGGGCCTTGAGTTCGGACAGCCGCATCCCGTTCTCGGTCAGCGTGCCGGTCTTGTCGGCGCAGACTACATCGACACGAGCCAGACCCTCGATGGCGGGCAGCTCCTGAACCAGGCACTGCCGCTGCCCGAGTCGCACCACCCCGACGGCGAAGGCGATGGATGTCATCAGCACCAGGCCCTCGGGCACCATCGGCACCAGCGCCCCGACCATCCGGAGCACCGATTCCCGCCAGCCGGCATCGGTGGTGAACAGCTGGGTGTAGATGATGAGCGCGCCCGCGGGCACAAGCAGATAGGTGATGAACTGCAAAATCTTGTTGATCCCGCTGCGCAGTTCGGATTTCACCAGGGTGAACTTGCTGGCCTCCTCGGCGAGCTGGGCGGCATACGCCTCCCGCCCGACCTTGGTGGCCCGGTAGGCGCCGGAGCCGGCGACGACGAAGCTGCCCGACATCACCTTGTCCCCGGGATCCTTGGCCATCGGGTCGGCCTCGCCGGTCAGCAGCGACTCGTCGACCTCAAGGTTGTTCTCCTCCAACACTTCCCCGTCGACGGTGATCTGATCGCCGGGGCCCACCTCGATGACATCGCCGAGGACGACCTCACTGGGCGCCAGCGCACGCGTGCCGGACTGCCTGCGCACCAGGGGTTTTGCCTGCCCCACGATGGCCAGCTTGTCCAGTGTCTGCTTGGCGCGCAGTTCCTGGATGATGCCGATCGCGCTGTTGGCGACGATCAGTAGCCCGAACAGCCCGTTGATCAGTGAACCGGTGGCCACCACGATGGCGAACAACACGCCGAGGATCGCGTTGATGCGGGTGAACACGTTGGCGCGCACGATCTCCGAGACACTGCGTGCCGCGCGGGTCGGCACGTCATTGGTCTGGCCGTCGGCCACCCGCTGGGCGACCTCGGCATCAGACAGCCCGGAAATGATGGTGGTCACCCGTGCTCCATTCTCTTCGCGCAAGCGCTCATCGCGCGAACACCCCGTCGTCGTAGTACTCGAGGGTGAGCTTCGCGCCGTCGAAGCCGGCCTTGGAGATCGTTCCCGGCGGCGCGTTCTCGGTCACCAGGGTGAACGTGAACACGTTGCCGTCCCAATGCGTCAGCTCGAAGGAATCCCCGCGCGGACCAAGTCCCAGCATCAACTTGCCGTCGCGTTCGGAACCGGTTCGACTGGTGGCTGCGCACCGACCAGCGAACCGACAGGGTTCCCGGCGTGGTCGGGCAGCCCGGACCGATGGGAGAACAGGTCACCGACGCTGACCATCTTCGTCACCACCGGATCCGACAGCGCGAACCACGGCAGTTCGTAGACGATCGGGGTGTCCAAGCCGATCGTATCGTCCCCCACCTGCCGGGCGACCACGGTGGCGCTGAGCGGTTTGGACAGCGACGCGAGCTGGAAGACGGTATCGGTGTCCACCGGCTCTTTGGTGCGCACATCCCGGACACCGAACCCCTTGGCGTACAGGGTCTTTCCGCCGTGTGTCACAGCCACGGCCATACCGGGGACGCTGGACCTCGACATCAGGTCCTCGGCGATGCCGTCGAGTTTCCCGACCGCGTTCTGCACCGCGTTCTCCGGGAGGGGCATCGCGGGCACCAGCGGCGGCGGCACCACTTCGGATGGCGAGGCAGCCGGCGCCTCGGGCGGGCCACTGGGCTGCGCCGTATTCGAGGCCCCGCATCCGGCCAGCAGCACTGTGGTCGCGGCGACGCTCAAGATCAGTCTCACCGAGTGCACGCTATCGGTTCAATCCCGCCACCACGTTTGATTCTGGGGGCGACCGATTGAATCTGCACCGATCAGCTGGCCGGGTATCGGCGTCGCCACCGGCACCCCCTCCGCCGCGGCCGCCGTCAGCATCCGCTCCACCGGTTCCGACCACGGATGCGGCGCCAGCCGGAAGGTGGCCCAGTGAATCGGCACCAGCAACCCGGTGTCGGTGACGTCGCGGTGCGCACGCACCGCCTCCTCCGGATTCATGTGGATGTCCGGCCAGCCCGGGTGGTAGGCGCCGATCGGCATCAGGGTCAGGTCGAACGGCCCGTACGCGTCGCCGATTCCGGCGAAACCGCTGGTGTACCCGGTGTCGCCACCGAAGAAGGCGCGATGACGCGGCCCGATGACCGCCCATGACGACCACAACGTGGCATTGCGGGTCAGGAACCGCCCGGAGAAATGCCGGGCCGGCGTGCACACCAGGGTGAGGGACCCCAGCTGGGCACTCTCGTCCCAGTCCAGTTCGATGATCCGCTCCGGCGGCAGCCCCCAGGTACGCAGGTGTGCTCCGATGCCGAGCGGCACGTAGAACTTGGCGCGCTGACTGCGGGCCAGCACCTTGATGGTGTCGATATCGAGGTGGTCGTAGTGATCGTGGCTGATGATCACCGCGTCGATCGCGGGCAGTTCGTCGAGTTCGGCCGGCACCGGGTGCAGACGCTGCGGGCCGATGACCCGCGACGGGGAACACCGCTGGCTCCACACCGGATCGGCCAGCACCCGGTAGCCGTCCACCTCGATGAGGACCGACGAATGTCCGTACCAGGTGGCGGCCATGTCGGCCGGTCCGACGTCGGTGGCCGGTCGCACCAGCGGGATCTCCCGGGGCGGATGCTGCTTCTGACCGCCGGTCAGCACATCGCGCACCAGGGCGAACTGATCGGCCCTGGTCAGCTGTGCCGGCGAGGCCGGTTCGCGGTTGACGAAGACGCCTCCGCGGTAATTCGACGACTGCTTGGCCGTGGGGCCGACATCGGCGGCGCCGAGCGCGGACGGCGTTCCCTGCACCGCGCGCAGCACCCACCCGCTGGCGACCACCGCGGCGGTGCCACCGAGCAGCCGGGCCGCCTGGGCGAACATCAGGCGCCGAGGAAGTTCGGCGCGCGCTTCTCGATCCGGGCCACCTGTGCCTCGATGGCGTCGGAGCTTGCCCACGCCTTGTCGAAGCCCTCCTTGTGGGCGGGCCATGGATCTTCGTAGGCGCCGTCATCGTTGAGGACGCGCTTGGAATGTGCGACCGACAGCGGGGCATAGCCGGAGATCTCGGCGGCCCACGCCTGCGCGTCGGCCAACGCGCCCTCGCGGTTGACCATGCCGGTCTGCTTCGCGGTGTCGAGTTCGAGGCGCTCGGCGGCGATCAGCATGGCGCGGGCCCTGCCGTGACCCACCAGGGACACCAGTCGGCGGACGCTCCAGTTGTCGAGCGCCAGACCGTACTTGGCGACGGGGAACTGGAAGAAGGTGCCGGGCGCGGCGACCCGCAGATCGCAGATCATGGCCAGAATCACCCCGGCCCCGATCGCGGGCCCGTTGAGCGCGGCGATTACCGGCACCGGGCTGGCATCGATGGCCAGGTTCAGCGCCTTCGCCTTTTCGGGAAGATCCCGCGCCACGCCCTCCGCGCCGGACAGGTCGGCACCGGCACTGAACACCGAGCCCTGCCCGGTCAGCACGATGGCGCGCGCATCTGAGGTCGCTGCCTTCTCGATCTCCTCACGCAGAGCGTCGACGAGTGCGCTGTTAAGTGCGTTGCGGCGCTCGGGGCGCTGCATCTCCAAGGTGACGACGTTGCCGTCGCGAGTCACTCCAATCATGGACCCCAGCCTATTAGCCTCTACGTGTGAGCAGTGCGCTGGCACTACGAGATGCCGTCCTGGACGAGGGTTCCTTCCGGAGCTGGGACACCACCCCGCTGCAGGTCGCCGCCTCCGAAACCTACCGCGCCGAACTGTCGGCGGCCGCCGCGAAATCGGGGCTGGATGAATCGGTGCTGACCGGTGAGGGCACCGTGTTCGGGCGTCGGGTGGCGGTGCTGGCCTGCGATTTCGCCTTTTTGGCCGGATCGATCGGGGTGGCCGCCGCCGAGCGGATCACCGTGGCGATCACCCGGGCGACGGCGGAGCGGCTGCCGTTGCTGGCCTCTCCCGCCTCCGGCGGCACCCGCATGCAGGAGGGTACGGTCGCTTTCCTGCAGATGGTGAAGATCGCCGCCGCCGTCGAACTCCACAAACGCGAGCACCTGCCCTACCTCGTCTATCTGCGTCACCCGACCACCGGCGGGGTCTTCGCGTCCTGGGGTTCGCTCGGGCACGTCACCGCCGCCGAACCGGGCGCACTGATCGGATTCCTGGGCCCCCGCGTGTACGAGCAGCTCTACGGTGAGCCGTTCCCGCCCGGCGTGCAGACCGCGGAGAACCTGTACCGGCACGGTGTCCTCGACGGCGTGGTGACGCTGGAGGCGCTGCGGGCGTTGCTCAATCGCACGCTGGCGGTGATCTGCGACCCGCCGGGACCGCCGCCGCAAGCTCTCGAACCCGGGTCGCTTCGCTCCAGCCCACCGGACGATATCCCGGCCTGGGATTCGGTGCTGGCGTCGCGGCGACCCGACCGGCCCGGTGCCGAGTACGTGCTGCGCCACGGCGCGACGGACCCCGTGGTGTTGAGCGCCTCCGGCGGGCAGGAGCGAAGCGACCGGGGAAGTAAGCACGGCAGTCGTTCCGGGCAGACACTGCTGGCGCTCGCCCGCTTCGGCGGCCAGCCCGCGGTGGTGCTCGGCCAGCGCCGCCTGGGCATGCTCGGCCCGGAAGCCCTACGCGAGGCACGCCGAGGGATGGCGCTGGCGGGCGGTCTGCGGCTGCCGCTGGTGTCATTCATCGACACCGCAGGCCCGGCGCTGTCCGTCGACGCCGAGCAGGACGGCTTGGCCGGTGAGATCGCCCGCTGCCTGGCCGCACTGGTGACGCTGGAGGTCCCGACGGTGTCGGTGCTGCTCGGTCAGGGCAGCGGCGGCCCGGCGCTGGCGATGGTGCCCGCCGACCGGGTGCTGGCCGCCCAGCACGGCTGGCTGGCGCCGCTGCCACCGGAAGGCGCCAGCGCCATCGTGTACCGCGATACCGACCATGCGCCGGAACTGTCTGCCGCCCAAGGCATCCGGTCGGCCGATCTGCTGCGCAACGGGATCGTCGACGCCATCGTCCCCGAGCTGCCCGATGCCGCCGACGAACCCCTGGAGTTCACCGCACGGCTGTCGGCGGCCATCGCCGGCGAGGTATGCCGGCTGCGTGCGATGTCCGATATCGAGCGGGTCGGCACCCGGCTGCACCGTTATCGGCGCATCGGATTGTAGACCGCCATCGATGGTGGGTATGCGCCCCACGACACCGCCCAATCTCAGCACCACATCAGCGCAGGTTCAGGTAACCGCCGAACATATCCAGCAGCGCTGTGGCACGCCAGAAGATGAGCACAGCGAACAGCACCAGCAGCCCGCCCGTCACCGCGCCCTGGACGAGGTTGCGCTGCGCGCGCGGCGCATAGACGAACCCGGCCGCCACCAGGGCGCCGGTGACCAGACCACCGAGATGGCCCTGCCAGCTGATCGCGCCGGCGCCCAGCAACGGCGCGGCGATGGTGATGACGACGTTCAGCACGATCAGCCCGACCACCCAGCGGACGTCGAGCCGGAGCTTGCGGGCCACCACGAAGGTCGCGCCGAACAACCCGAACACCGCGCCCGATGCGCCGACCGTCGCGCTGTTCAGTGGCGAGAGCAGGAACACCACCACCGAACCGCCGAGCGCGCTGAGCCCGTAGAGCGCGCCGAACCGCAACCGGCCCAGCAGCCGCTCCAGCGGCGGGCCGACGACGTAGAGCGCCCACATGTTGAACAGGATGTGGGTGATGCCGTAGTGCATGAAGGCCGAGGTCACCAGGCGGTAGTACTCGCCGTCGGCGACGGCCGGTGGCCGCAACGACAGGCTGTTCTCCAGCTGACCCGACGCCATCTGGAGCACGAACATCGCGACGTTGATCGCGATCAGCGCGTAGGTCACCACGGGTTGCTCGCCGGCGGCGCGACCACCGAAGCGGCCCTGAACCGGCCGTACGGTGGCCGCGCCCGCACTCACACACTCGGGGCACTGATGTCCCACCGCGGCCGACGTCATGCAGTCCCCGCAGATGTAGCGCCCGCACCGGGTGCACTGGACGTAGGTCTGACGACCGGGATGGCGATAACAGACCGGCGCCGGCGCAGGCATCTGCGGGGGGTAGCTCATGATCCCATTCTGGCCGATGCCTCATACCAGGTCGAAGTTCGCGCCGATGGTCTCCTCGATGATGCCGATCGCGTTGGTGTCAGTGCCAGTCGGCCCGGCGTCATAGCTCTGCATCAGTCCACTCACCCTTCTCCCCCCGTCGCTTCGCTCGCCCACTCACCCTTCTTCCCCCGTCGCTTCGCTCGCCCACTCACCCTTCTTCCCCCGTCGCTTCGCTCGCCCACCAGATCCTCGTAGCGGTGTTCGGTGTCGATCGGGGTTCCCGACCGGTGTGCTTCATCCTCGCGTGTCCGCAGCTCGACGCGCCGGATCTTGCCGGAAATAGTCTTGGGCAGTTCGAAGAACTCGACGCGCCGCACCTTCAGGTACGGCGCCAGGTGGTCGCGCGCGTACTCCATGATGGCGCGGGCGGTGTCGGCGTCGGCGGCCCAGCCTTGGGCAAGTTCCACATAGGCTTTGGGGATGGTCAGCCGGGTGTCGTGAGGTTGCGGGACGACGGCGGCCTCCACCACGGCCGGGTGTTCGATGAGCACGCTTTCCAGCTCGAACGGCGACACCTTGTAGTCACTCGACTTGAACACGTCGTCGGTCCGGCCGATATAGGTGATGTAGCCGTCGCTGTCGCGGCTGGCGACGTCACCGGTGTGGTAGTAACCGCCGTGCATCACCGCGTCGTTGCGTTTCGGGTCACCGAGGTAACCCGTCATCAGGTTTACCGGACGGGTGGACAGGTCCAGACAGATCTCGCCCTCGTCGGCGAGCGCACCGGTGAGCGGGTCGATCAGCACCACCGGAACGCCGGGCATCGGGCGGCCCATCGAGCCGGCTTTGACGGGCTGCCCGGGGGTGTTGCCGACCTGCAGGGTGGTCTCGGTCTGCCCGAATCCGTCGCGGATGGTCAGCCCCCAGGCGCGTTCGACGGCGGTGATGACCTCCGGGTTGAGCGGCTCACCCGCACCCAGGATCTCGCGCAGCCCTTCGGGTTTGGCGCCCAGGTCGGACTGGATGAGCATCCGCCACACCGTGGGCGGCGCGCAGAACGTGTTCACCCCGGCGCGGCGGATCTGATTGAGGAGTTCGGCGGCATCGAAGCGGCTGTAGTTGTAGACGAAGATCGTCGCCTCGGCGATCCACGGGGCGAAGAAGCAGCTCCACGCGTGTTTGGCCCAGCCCGGTGAGCTGATGGCCAGGTGCACGTCGCCCGGGTTGAGCCCGATCCAGGCCATCGTCGACATGTGGCCCACCGGGTAGGACACCTGGGAATGCTCGACGAGTTTGGGCCGGCTGGTGGTGCCGGAGGTGAAGTACACCAGCAGCGGGTCATCGACGTCGGTGACTGCCTGGAACCGTCGCGGGGCGACGTCATAGGCATCGGCATACCGGTGCCACCCGGCTTTGTCCCCCACCGCGATGTCCCCCACCGCGATGCGGACATAGTCGCCCGCGACCCTGCCGAACTTCGGGGCGTCCGCGCCGTTGGCGATGACGAACCGCGCCCCGCCGCGCTCGATGCGGTCGGCCAGGTCGGCGGGCCCCAGCGCGCCGGTGGTGGGCATGATCACCGCGCCCAGTTTGGCGACCGCGAGCATGGCCTCCCACAGCTCGACCTGGTTGCCGAGCATGACCAGCACGCGGTCGCCCTTGCCGACGCCGAGGCCCTTGAGCCACGTTGCCACCCGGTCGGAGCGCTCGGCCATCTCGGCGAACGTCACCTTGGTCTCGGTGCCGTCCTCCTCGACGATCCACAGCGCGGTGCGGTCGTTGTCGTATCCGATGTCGCCGCCGGAGCGGCTCCTCCCGGCAATCACGTCGAACCAGTCGATGGCCCAGTTGAAGGTGCCCGTGATAGCCGGCCACCGGAACGTCTGGACGGCCAGGTCGTAGTCGCCGATGACATCGACGAGCTGGTCGCGGGCATTGCGGTACACATCGGTATTGCTCATATCACTAGGATCCAGGTCACAGTTGCCTGTGCGCTACCCCCGAAAGAGGGTGGTTCGTTGCGACCGCGCGACACCGACGCGCTGCAAGCCGAGTTGCGGCGGCTGGCCGTCATGCCAGCGACGCCACCCACGCGCGGTGCAGCGCGGCGAACCGGCCATCCCCGTCGATCAAGTCGTCGGGTGCGCCGTCCTCCACGATCCGGCCGTGTTCGAGCACCAGCACCCGGTCGGCGATCCGCACCGTGGACAACCGGTGCGCGATCACCACCGCGGTGCGGTCGGCGAGCACGGTGGCCAACGCACGCTGCACCATCCGCTCACTCGGGATGTCCAGCGATGAGGTGGCCTCATCGAGGATCAGGACCGCGGGATCAGCCAAGAATGCGCGGGCGAACGCGATGAGCTGCCGCTGCCCGGCCGACAACCGGCCACCGCGCTTGGCGACATCGGTCAGATATCCCTCTGGCAGCACGTCGATGAACCGGTCCGCGCCGACCGCGATCACCGCCTCACGGACTTCGGCGTCAGTCGCGTCGGGTCGCCCGAACCGGATGTTGTCGGCGATGGTCCCCTCGAACACGAAGTTCTCCTGGGTCACCATCACCACATGCGAGCGCAGATCGGCCTGCGCGACGTCGCGCAGATCGGTGCCGTCCAGCGTCACCGTACCGGTGACCGGGTCGTAGAACCGGGCCAGCAGTTTGGCGATCGTGGTCTTCCCCGCGCCGGTGGTGCCGACCAGCGCGACGGTCTGCCCGGCCGGGATGTCCAGCGTCAGCGCAGGCAGCACCGGGCGGTCGGGCACATAGGAGAAGTGCACATCACGAAAGCCGATGGCGCCCTTCACGGTACCGAGTTTCACCGGAAGCTCGGGATCCTCGATACCCGGATCCTCGGCGAGCACTCCGGCGATCTTCTCCAACGCCGCCGACGCGGACTGGAAGGTGTTGAAGAACTGCGAGATCTCCTGCATCGGCTCGAAGAAGATGCGCAGATACAGCAGGAACGCCGTCAGGGTGCCCAGCGTCATCTGCTGCTCGAGCACCAGATAGCCGCCGTAGAGCAGCACCGCGCCGGTGGCGATGTTGCCGGTGAGCCGCACCGCGGGCATGAAGATCGCCAGCAGCTTGAAGGCCCGCTCGTTGATCGTCTTGTACTGGTCGGCGACGTCCTCGAAGATCTCCTGGTTGCGCGGTTCGCGACGGTAGGCCTGCACCGCCTTGATACCCGTCATGGTCTCGACGAACTGCACGATCACCAGCGCGGCCGACTCCCGCACCTTCAGATAGGTACGCGAGGATTCATTGCGGAACCACCAGGTCAGCAGGACCAGGATCGGGAACGCGCACAGACACACCAGCCCGAGCCGCCAGTCCAGCACCACGAGCAGCACGGCGGTGCCGAACATCGTCAGTATCGCGGTGATCAGACCGTCGAATCCGGTCGCGAGCATGTCCTGGATGGCGTCGACGTCATTGGTCGAGCGGGCGACCACCCGGCCGGAGGTGTAGCGGTCGTGGAAGGCCACATCGAGTCGCTGGAAGTGCCGGAACAGCCTGCGGCGCAGTTCGATCAGCACCTGCTGACCGATGCGTCCGGCGCGGCGCAGGAAGTACATCCGGCTGGTGGCCTGCAACCCCACCACACCGCACAGCGCCGCCAGGATCAGGAACAGTTCCCGGGCGGTGCCGCCGGCCACGATCGGCGGGATGCCGTGATCGATGCCGCGCTGCACCAGCAGCGGCACCGAGAGCCTGGCCGCGTTCTCGACCACGACCACCACGGCGAGCACCGCCAGCACCGACTTGTAGGGCCGCAGCAGCGATCCCAGCAGCGAACGGGCCTCCTTGCGCCGGGAGATCGTCTCGTCGACGGGCAGGTTCTCGTCCTCGGGTGTGACGGCGCGTCCCCGCCATTCGGTATTCGTCACTGGCCTGCCTCCGCCAGTTCTTCATCGGCGGCCAGCAGGTACCGGTATTCCGGTGCGTTGGCGAGCAGTTCGGCGTGCGTGCCCACCCGGGTGACGGTTGCCCCAGAAGAACCGACCCTGCCCAGCAGTGCGACCCGATCGGCGAGTAGCACCGTCGAGGCACGGTGCGCGACGACGATGCCGGTGACCTCGTGCAGCACCCGGCCCAGCGCCTCGGTGACCTCGGCCTCGGTGTGCACGTCCAGTGCCGACAACGTGTCGTCGAGCACCAGGATCCGCGGGGCGGCGATGATGGCGCGGGCCAGTGAAAGGCGTTGCCGCTGACCGCCGGACAGGCTCATCCCCTGCTCGCCGATGCGGGTGTCCAGGCCGTACGGCAGGTGGTAGACGAACCCGGCAGCGGCCACGCCGATCGCCTCGGCCAGCTGCGCATCGGTCGCGTCCGGGGAACCCAGCCGTAGGTTCTCGGCCACCGACATGGAGAACAACGTCGGATCTTCGAACGCGGTGGCCACTGTGTGGCGCAAGGCGGGCAGCGACAGCTCACGGATATCAATGCCGTCGATCAGGATCGCGCCCTCGCTGACATCGTGCAGCCGGGACAGCAGCGCGGCCAGCACCGATTTTCCCGACCCGGTCGCTCCGACCAGGGCGACGGTCTCGCCGGACTCCACCGTCAGATTCAGGTGACGCAGCGCCCACGTCTCGGTGTCGGGGAACCGGAAACCCACATCGACGAGCTCCAGCCGGCCCCCGCGCGGCGCATCGGTGCGCGGCCCGTCGCCGATCTCGCGGAGTGCGTCGAAGATCTCGGCCACCCGGTTGGCCGCCGTCATCGACTCCTGCGTCATCGACAGCAGGAAACCCAGCGAGGCGATGGGCCACACCAGCGACAGCATCATGGTGATGAAGGCGACCAGGGTGCCCATGGTGACCAGCCCGTGGCCCGCCGCGTACGCGCCGAATCCGAGCACGACGATGAGCGTGAGGTTCGGGATGACCTCCAGCAGCGTCCAGAACTTGGCCGAGACCCCGACCTTGCGCACCTCGGTGTCGAACAGGCCGGTGGCCCGCTCGTCGAACCGGTTGTAGGCGTACTCCTCACGGCCGAAGGACTTGATCACCCGCAGCCCGAGCGCGGATTCCTCGACGTGGGTGGCGACATTGCCCGCCTGGTCCTGGGATTGGCGAGACAGCAGGGTGAACTGGCGCTGGAAGTGCAGCACGGTCAGGGTGATCGGCACGATCGCCACCAGGACGACGACGCCCAGCGGCCAGTACATCGCCAGCAGGATCGTCGTCACCACGATGATCTGGACGATGTTGAGCATCAGGAACAGCAGCCCGAACGACAGGAACTGCCGGATGGCACTCAGGTCGTTCATTACCCGCGACAGCAGCTGCCCGGACTGCCAGTTACCGTGAAAGGACATCGGCAGGACCTGCAGGCGCGCGTAGAGATCCTTGCGGATATCGGCCTCGACGCCCATCGTGGCGCGGGCCACCAGCCAGCGCCGGATGAACCACAGCACGGCCTCGGAGATGAGCAGCCCGGTCGCGGCCAGCCCCAGCGTCCACAGCCCTCGGGAATCCTGCTCACGGATCGGCCCGTCGATGACGGCCTTGGTGAGCAGCGGGACCGACACGGTGGCGGCCAGGCTGGTGAACGCGGCCACCACCATCGCGATCCAGCGGACCCGGTAGGGCTTCAGGTACGGCAGCAGACGCAGGATGTCCGAGGAGGACCTGATCCGGCGCGGCGGCGGCGCGATGGCCGGCTCCGAGCGAAGACCCTGCACACCCACCACCTCCCCTGCTCACCGTGAGTTCTAACGTATGGCACCGACAAATGGTTTTCCGTTCCGCGGCCACCGTAAAACCTCAACAATGGATGAGGTCAAACCGATACTCGCAGCGCCGACTGCACAGCATCCCCCGGATGCCGAGGTGTATCAGGCAGTATTGGCCCCATGGAAAGTGGTGCATCGGCCTCACCTCGGGTTCTCGTCGTCGACGACGATCCCGACGTCCTCGCATCGCTGGAACGTGGTTTGCGACTGTCCGGTTTCGAGGTGTCCACCGCCGTCGACGGCGCCGAAGCACTGCGCAGCGCCACCGAGACCCGCCCGGACGCGATCGTGCTGGACATCAACATGCCGGTGCTCGACGGTGTCAGCGTGGTCACCGCGCTGCGTGCCATGGACAACGACGTGCCGGTCTGTGTGCTCTCGGCCCGCACCAGTGTCGACGACCGGGTCGCCGGCCTGGAGGCGGGCGCCGACGACTACCTGGTCAAGCCGTTCGTGCTGCAGGAGCTGGTGGCCCGGGTCAGGGCGCTGCTGCGGCGGCGCGGTTCCACCGCCACGTTCTCCTCGGAGACCATCTCGGTGGGGCCGTTGGAGGTCGATATCCCCGGCCGCCGCGCCAGGGTCCACGGCACCGATGTCGACCTGACCAAACGCGAGTTCGATCTGCTGGCCGTGCTGGCCGAACACAAGACCGCGGTGCTGTCGCGCGCTCAGCTGCTCGAGCTGGTGTGGGGCTATGACTTCGCCGCCGACACCAATGTGGTGGACGTGTTCATCGGCTACCTGCGCCGCAAGCTCGAAGCGGGCGGGGCACCCCGGCTGCTGCACACCGTGCGCGGTGTGGGCTTCGTGCTGCGGATCCAGTAGGTCAGACTGACCCCGTGGACCTGAACGATCGGCTCTACCGGGCGCTCGGGCTGCCCAAGCGCATCCTGTCGCTGCGCACCATCGTCATCGCGGCCGCGCTCGGGGTAGTTCTGACGGTCATCACGATCTGCACCTGGATATGGATCGGTATCAGCAACGAGCAGTACAGCCAGCTGGACCGGCGGCTGGATTCGATCAGCAGCCTCGGTGACGTGAGCAGCCTGCTCCGCAGCGCCATGAGGGACGACACCGACGCACCGACGCCCGACCCGGACCTGGTGCGCACCGCACGCATCGGCGGCGCCACGGTGTCGATCCCCGCCGATATCGTGCTACCGGAGTTTCCCAACGGTTTCGAGACCACCACCATCAACGGCACCGAATACCGGGTCCGTACCTTCTCCGCGGGGCAGGCCTCCATCGCGCTCGGTGCAACGCTGACCGATACCAAACGTCAGATCGACGCCCAGCACCGCAGGGTGCTGCTCATCGGCGGCGGCGTGATCGTCGGCACCGCACTGGTCGGGTGGGCCATCTCGGCGGTGATGATCACCCCGTTCCGACGGCTGGCTCAACAGGCCCGTGCCATCAACGCCCAGTCCAACCCCGATGAGGTGCAGGTGCGCGGCGTGTGGGAGGCCAGCGAGATCGGCGAGGCCGTCGAGGGCATGCTGGCCCGCATCGGCGATGAGCAGCAGCGCACCAAGGCGGCACTGGAGTCGGCGCGGGATTTCGCCGCGGTCGCCTCCCATGAACTGCGCACCCCGCTGACCGCGATGCGCACCAACCTCGAGGTGCTGGCCACCCTGGACATGCCCGACGAACAGCGCATCGAGGTGCTCGGCGACGTGATCCGCACCCAGTCCCGTATCGAGGCCACCCTCTTGGCACTGGAGCGACTCGCCCAGGGCCAGCTGTCCACCTCCGATGACCACGCACCGGTCGATCTCACCGAACTGCTCGACCGCGCAGCGCATGACGCCATGCGCGTCTATCCGGAATTGGATGTCTCCCTGGTGCCCGCGCCCACGGTGCTGATCCTCGGCCTGGCCGCGGGCCTGCGCCTGGCGGTCGACAATGCGATCGCCAATGCGGTCAAGCACGGTGATGCGACCCGGGTTCAGCTGTCTGCGGTGAGTTCACGTGAGGGTGTGGAGATCGCCGTCGACGATGACGGTGTCGGAATCCCCGAGGAGGAACGCACCCGGGTGTTCGAGCGGTTCTCCCGCGGCTCGACGGCCTCGGCCTCCGGCTCGGGTCTGGGCCTGGCCCTGGTTGCGCAGCAGGCCGAATTGCATGGTGGCACAGCGTCATTGGAGGCCAGCCCGCTGGGCGGCACCCGGCTGCTGCTTCGGCTACCCGGCCCGCACTAGCGGTAACGCCGAGTTGTCCGGCCCGTCCAGGCCACCGGATCCGAGCAGGCTGAGAAGCAGGAGCACCACGATCGGCGCGGCCGGCCTCAGCGAGCTGCCAGTAGGTCGATCACGAAGATCAAGGTCTTGCCCGAAAGCTGGTGCCCGCCGCCGGCCGCACCGTAGGCCAGCTCCGGGGGAATGGTGAGCTTGCGCCGGCCGCCGACGCGCATCCCGGGGATGCCGTCCTGCCAGCCCTGGATGAGGCCGCGCAGCGGGAACGAGATCGCCTCGCCGCGATTCCATGAACTGTCGAATTCTTCTCCGGTGTCGTACTCGACGCCGACGTAGTGCACCTGAACGATGCCGCCCGGCACGGCCTCGGTGCCGGCGCCCACGGTCACGTCCTCGATGAGGAGGTCGGCGGGTGCGGGACCATCGGGAAATTCAATCTCGGGTTTCGTTGCCACGGTTTCCCACCGTAGTCGGGCAAACTGGTTCTGTGGCCCCAGACCAAGACATCGTGATCGTCGGAGGTGGGCACAACGGTCTTGTCGCCGCGGCGTACCTGGCCCGCGCGGGCCGCCGGGTCACGCTGCTGGAGCGACTCGGCCATGTCGGCGGCGCCGCGGTGTCCGCGCACGCCTTCGACGGTGTCGACGCCCGGCTGTCGCGGTACTCCTATCTGGTGAGTCTGCTGCCCCGGCGCATCGTCGATGATCTCGGTGCCCGGGTACGGCTGGTGCGCCGGCGCTACTCCTCCTACACGCCCGATCCGGCCAACCGTGGCGCCACCGGATTGTTGATCGGGCCGCGAAACACCTTCTCAGCCATCGACGCAGCCGGCGACGAGGCCGGGTTCACCGAGTTCTACCGGCGCGCACGGCTGGTGACCGGCGCCTTGTGGCCGACGCTGATGTCACCGCTGAGGACCCGCACCGCGATCCGTGACCGGGTGCTCGCGGGCGGCGACCCGGCCGCCGGCGCCGCCTGGCAGGCGCTGATCGAGACTCCCGTCGGGCGCACCGTCACCGAGGCGGTGCACAACGACCTGGTGCGCGGGGTGATCGCCACCGACGCGCTGATCGGCACCTTCGCAGCCACCGACGATCCGTCCCTGATCCAGAACATTTGCTTCCTCTACCACCTGCTCGGTGGCGGCACCGGCGACTGGGACGTTCCGATCGGCGGGATGGGCGCGGTCACCGGCGCGCTGAGTGCGGCCGCCGAGGGCTTCGGCGCCCGGATCATCACCGGCGCCGAGGTGTACGCGATCACCCCGGACGGCGAGGTCAGCTACCGCACCCGTGATGGAGAGCACATCGTGCACGGCACGCACGTGCTGGCCGGTGTGACGCCCGCGGTGCTGGCGCGGCTGCTCGGCGAACCGGAGCCACACGTCGCACCGGGAGCCCAGATCAAGGTCAACCTGGTGCTGAATCGGCTGCCCCGGCTGCGCGATCAGTGGGTCGGGCCGGAGCAGGCGTTCGCAGGCACCTTCCACATCAACGAGGCGATGCGTCAGCTGGACGCGTCGTATGCCACCGCGGCATCGGGCGTGCTGCCCGATCCGCTGCCGTGCGAGGTCTATTGCCACTCGCTGACCGATCCCAGCATTCTGTCGGAGCGGTTGCGCCGCAGCGGCGCCCACACGATGGCCCTCTTCGGTTTGCACACCCCGCACCATCTGCTCGACGACCTGGACCCAGATACCGTGCGCATCAAACTGACTGCGGCCGCCCTGCATTCGCTCAATTCGGTGCTGGCCGAGCCGATCCAGGATGTCGTGATGACCGATCCCGAAGGTCGCCCGTGCGTGGAGGCGAACACCACCACCGATCTGGAGGATGCACTCGGCATGACGGCGGGAAACATCTTCCACGGCGCGCTTGCCTGGCCGTTCGCCGAGGATGACGAGGACCTCGACACCCCGGCGCGACGATGGGGCGTGGCCACCGGCCATGACGCGATCCTGCTGTGCGGATCGGGAAGCCGCCGCGGCGGCGCGGTATCCGGCATCGGCGGGCACAACGCGGCGATGGCCGTCCTGGAGAGCTAAACCAACTTCTTCAGAAGTGCTTGCAGCGCAGCGAGTTCCGTGACGCTGAGTTCCCGCAACGGTGCGGGGGCCGGGTTCTCCACGGCATCGATGAGCGCCAGCAGCCCACGCCCGGCGAGGGTGAGCGACACCGTCTTGGAGCGGCGGTTACCCGGGTCGACCTGGCGGACCACCAGACCGCGCTCCTCCAGATCGTTGACGGCGACGGTGGCGGCGGGGGCATCGATCGCGGCGGCGGCCGCGATCTGCTTGACCGACAACGGCTCGCGAGCCAGTCGGCTGAGGATGCGAATCCTGCTGAACGGCAGACCGGTCCGTTCCACCACGGCGCGCTTCCAGGTGTCCTGGTTGTCGATCACCAGCGACGACAGCAGCCGCCAGACCTCGTCGGCGTGATCATGCATCGACGACCACCTTCCGGCCCTCGATAAGCGGCGCCAGCCGCCGCGCCGAATCCACCGCCCGCGGCGAGGTCGACACGAAACCGAGCACCGCGACCACCACGCCGAGTACCACGCACACCAGCCACAGCGGGCGCGCCGCCGCGGCGAAGTTCCCGGCTACGGCTGAACTGGCCGTCCCGGCTACAGCTGAACTGGCCGTCCCGGCCGCGGCCAGCGCCGCACTCGCGACCGAACCACACAGTGCCACACCGATACTCACACCGATCTGACGGCTGGTGCTGGTGACCGCGGAGGCGGCGCCGGCCCGATCCAGTGGCATCCCGCTGACCGCCGCGTTGGTGATGGGCGCATTGACCATCGAAAAGCCGATACCGAAGACCGCGAACACCGTCATCAGTGACCACACCGGAGCGGATTCCGGCAGCAGCGCAAGCACGGTCGAGGCCACCGCGATCATCGTCCCGGACACCAACAGCGACGGACGCGCACCGTGGCGGCCGACGAGTCGGCCCGACAACGGCGAGAACACCAGCGCCCCCACGGCGATCGGCAGATAGATCAGGCCGGTGTGCACGGCCGAGAAACCCCGTGCGCCCTGCAGATACAACGACATCATGAACAGCAGCGCGCCCCAGGAGGCGAACGCACAGATGGCGATCACCGTCGCCGAGGCGAACGGCACGCTGCGGAAGAAGCGCAGGTCGATGAACGGGTCGGAACGCCGGGACTCGTAGCGCAGGAACGCCGCGAAGGCCAACGCCGCAACCACGCCCGCGGCGATGACACGTGCGTTACCCCAGCCCAGCGCCGGGCCTTCGATGAGGGTGAACACGGCTCCGAACAGGAAGACCACCGCCAGCAGCTGGCCGACCGGGTCGATGTTGCGCATGGTCGCCGACCTGGTCTCCGGCACGAATATCGCCGTCAGCACGATGGCCGCCAGGCAGATCGGCAGGTTGATCCAGAACACCGCCCGCCAGCTGATCAGGTGGATGAGCAGGCCGCCGACCGTGGGCCCCAGCGCCATGGAGATGCCGACCACGCCGCCCCAGATCCCGATCGCCCTGGCACGTTCGACGCGTCCGGTGAAGACCTGCGAGATGATGGACAGCGCTACCGGGTTGAGCATCGAACCGCCGATGGCCTGCAGGAACCGCGAGACGATCAGGGTCTCGACCCCCGGGGCGAGGCTGCACAGCAGCGAGCCGAGCGCGAAGATCACCAGCCCGGTCTGGAAGACCCGTCGCCGGCCGAAGCGGTCGCCCATGGCGCCGGAGAGCATCAGCAGCGAGGCCAGCACCAGCGTGTACACGTCGATGACCCACTGCAGCTGGGATGCCGTCGCGCCCAGGTCGTCGCGGATCGACGGGATGGCGACGTTGACGATGGTGGCGTCCATCGACGCGATCAGCAAACTGAGGCAGCAGGACGCGAGGACGATCGCTTTACGCCGCGGCGTCAGAGTCCCAATAGTTTGATTCACACAACGATTGTGAAACTACAACTGTTGGCGGTGCAAGCGCCGACCTCGGTGAGATACATCTGCCCGTGGAGGGGTCAGCGACCGCCCAAGTCGATGTAGTCGCGCTCGGTGTAGCCGGTGTAGATCTGGCGCGGACGCCCGATCTTGCCGGGCTCGGAGTGCATCTCCCGCCAGTGCGCGATCCAGCCGGGCAGCCGGCCGAGGGCGAACAGCACGGTGAACATGCGGGTCGGGAAACCCATCGCCCGGTAGATGACACCGGTGTAGTAGTCCACGTTCGGGTAGAGTTTGCGCTCCACGAAGAAGTCGTCAATCAGGGCGATCTCTTCGAGCTGCTTGGCGATGTCCAACAGCGGGTCATCGACGCCGAGCTTGGCGAGGATCTTGTCGGCCTGCTCCTTGACGATGCGCGCCCGCGGGTCATAGTTCTTGTAGACCCGGTGACCGAAGCCCATCAGCTTCACGCCGTCCTCGCGGTTCTTGACCTTCTTGACGAACGTCTCGACGTCGCCGCCGCCGTCGCGAATCTGCGCGAGCATCTCCAGTACCGCCTGGTTGGCGCCGCCGTGCAGCGGGCCCCACAGTGCGTTGATGCCGCCGGAGATGGAGGTGAACAGGTTGGCCTGCGACGATCCGACCAGCCGGACCGTCGAGGTCGAGCAGTTCTGCTCGTGGTCGGCGTGCAGGATGAGCAGCATGTCGAGGGCCCGGACGATCTCGGGGTCGACCTCATAGGGCTCGGCCGGGAACCCGAACGTCATCCGCAGGAAGTTCTCCACCAGCGTGAGCGAGTTGTCCGGGTACAGGAACGGCTGTCCCTCGGACTTCTTGTACGCATACGCCGCGATGGTCGGCAGCTTGGCCAGCAGCCGGATGGTGGACAGCTCGACCTGCGTATTGTCCAGCGGATCCAGCGAGTCCTGGTAGTAGGCGCTCAGCGCATTCACCGCGGACGACAGCACCGGCATCGGGTGCGCATTACGCGGGAAACCGTCGAAGAAGCGCTTCAGATCCTCGTGCAGCAGGGTGTGCCGCTGGATCTGGTTGGTGAACGACTCCAGCTCCTCGGCGGTTGGCAACTCACCGTAGATCAGCAGGTAGCTGACCTCGATGAACGTCGACTTCTCGGCGAGCTGCTCGATCGGGATACCGCGGTAGCGCAGGATGCCGGCGTCACCGTCGATGTAGGTGATCGCGCTCTTGGTCGCCGAGGTGTTGACGAAACCGCCGTCGAACGTGGTGTAACCGGTCTTGGCGAGCAGCGGACCCAGCGCGATGCCATCCGAGCCCTCGGTGGCCTGGACGATCTCCAAGTCCAGGGAACCACCCGGATAGGACAGGGTGGCTTTCTCGTCAGGGCTGGAGTTTTCGGCCACTGGAACCCCTTCTGTGGGCGTAGACACGGGTGAGACGCACAAAAGCCGTCTCTCGATACATGGACGGTAGTCGCTAACAATGCGGAGCGCTTGCGGGGGGGTTCCCCGTCGGGCATACGCATCGGCCCCACCGTCGGGGTCCCGGTTGCCACGTCCGGATCAGCACCTGATAGGCCGCACCGATGCGCGGGCCTGGAGAGGACGCCGATATACGGTGCTTTTACCTCCATCACGCCCGGCCGCAGACTATGGCTGCAGTCTCACCACCGAGCCGTCCGCCGGGGTGACGCGAATCCTGTTATGAACACGGTTTTCCCGGCCCTGCCAGAATTCGATGACCTCCGGCGCGATCAGGTACCCGCCCCAATTGGGTGGTACCGGTACCTCGTTGAGGTCGGCAAACCGGGCGCTGACATCGGCAAGTCGGCCGAGCAGCGCATCACGCGAGGCGATCGGTGCGGACTGCTGCGATGCCCACGCGCCGAGCTGTGACCCGCGCGGACGCTTGGACCAGTAGTCGGCCGTCGCCTCGACCGACACCCGGATCACCGGACCCCGTAGGTGAATCTGCCGCCCGAGTCCGTACCAGGGGAAGGTCGCTGAGGCATACGGTCGTATTGCCAGCTGCTCACCCTTGGCGGAGTCGTAGTTGGTGTAGAAACTGATCCCGTCCTCATCGACGCTCTTGCACAACACCGTGCGCGTCACCGGCCGGCCCTGCGCGTCGACCGTGCCGACCACCATGGCGTTGGGTTCGGCAAGTCCGGCCGCATGCGCGTCGGCCAGCCACTGGCGGAACAACACCAGCCAGCCCTGCGCCACCCATTCGGCATCCAGATCCGCGCTGCCGTCCTTCTCCACCGACCCGTATTCGGCACGCATCCGCGCGAGCTCTTCCGGTTCCATCAGCAGAACGGTACGCCCGGGGGCGCCTTGCCTCGATGGGTGCGAGAATCGGGATATGACGGAGCTGTCATCAGTACCGAAGGATTTCGTTCCCGGACTCGCAGGAGTGGTGGCATTCACCACCGACATCGCCGAACCCGACAAGGACGGCGGGGCACTGCGCTACCGCGGTGTCGACATCGAGGATCTGGTGGACCGCCGGGTCACCTTCGGTGAGGTCTGGGGCCTTCTCGTCGACGGAGATTTCGATCGCGGCCTGCCGCCTGCCGAACCGTTCCCGCTGCCCATCCACTCCGGCGATGTCCGGGTGGACGTGCAGGCCGGACTGGCCATGCTGGCGCCGATCTGGGGATACGCGCCGATGCTGGACATCGACGACGACACCGCCCGCGATCAGCTCGCCCGCGCGTCGGCGATGGCGTTGTCCTATGTCGCCCAGTCCGCGCGCGGCATCTACCAGCCCGCCGTGCCACAACGATCCATCGATGAATGCACCACCGTCACAGCACGTTTCATGACCCGCTGGCAGGCTGATCCGGACCCCCGCCATGTCGAAGCCATCGATGCCTACTGGGTGACCGCGGCCGAGCACGGGATGAACGCCTCCACCTTCACCGCCCGCGTCATCGCCTCCACCGGTGCCGATGTCGCGGCGGCGCTGTCCGGCGCGGTCGGCGCCATGAGCGGACCGCTGCACGGCGGCGCGCCGGCGCGGGTGTTGCCGATGCTCGACGAAGCCGACCGCACCGGCGATCCCCGCGCCGTGGTGAGAGGCATCCTGGACCGCCACGAGAAGTTGATGGGCTTCGGTCACCGGGTGTACCGGTCCGAGGACCCCCGGGCCCGGGTACTGCGTGGGACGGCCGAGCGTCTCGGCGTGCCCCGGTACGAGGTGGCCGCCGCCTTCGAGCAGGCCGCTCTCGCCGAGTTGCGGGAACGACGTCCCGACCGCGCCATCGAGACCAACGTCGAGTTCTGGGCGGCGGTCATCCTGGACTTCGCCCGGGTGCCGCCCAAGATGATGCCCGCCATGTTCACCTGCGGGCGCACCGCAGGTTGGTGTGCGCACATCCTTGAGCAGAAACGGCTGGGCAAGCTGGTGCGCCCGTCGGCGGTGTACGTCGGCCCGGAGCCGCGTTCACCGGAGTCGGTCACCGGGTGGGACCGCGTAGCCCGATCGTGATCGCGTCCGTCAGGCCGGGCGCGATCTCGGGGCGCGGCCGGGGCGGCGAGCCACTTTCGTCGAGGTTAGCGGA
>WOYI010676537.1_pt1 | contig 31098 bp, 29 predicted proteins | sample 6423411 | NCBI WGS metagenome assembly WOYI01 (sample SAMN13441803, study PRJNA592873) | oil field metagenome | biome: oil field; feature: oil-well bore; material: oil-contaminated soil; isolation source: oil-contaminated soil from oil-well borehole | place: Germany: Wietze | collected 2016-10-18 ...
GCGCATCGTATCCAGATCTCTGTTAGAGATATGGTATCCTTTCTCATCCAGATCCCTCATAGCATTGCTATCTCTGCGTGGTTCTTTTAATCCCATTTCTATCCCCATTCTATCATAGAAGAAAGACCCTTATCAGGCACTGCTTTCTTCCGTTTTTATATCTCTTTACCTCTTTTGCCCTTAATATCTTTTCTCTTTCTTGTTGTGTCGGATATATCGTAAACTTTAAGCCAAGAAAACTATATGAATTTCAAGGAAGCTTCATTCAATTAGAGCATATGCTCTTTCATCCATACCGGCAGATGGCTAAAAATAACAAAACTTAGAAAAATACGAGCTGACTATCCGGGTTCTCAAGAGATGTCATGATATGAAGAAAGCCCTATACCTGGCTGCAATAGACAGATCACCATGACAGCGCTAAACCCTCGGTTGTTGACATTGCTGCGGCTTCAAAGCCCCCACCAAGCACCCTTATGATGCAGCCCCTGTTGTTGCTATACGGTTGGGATATATCTACCTTCCAGCCCCTTTTTTCCAGATCTTTAGCTACCTCGTTCACCCTTGCATCTATGCTTATGACTCCTTCCTCTACCTTATGGTCCGCATAAGACAGAGGGAAGCTTTTGCTACTCCAGATAGGTGCATCTATAGCTTCCTGTATATTCATTCCAAAATCTACAATATTTACAAGAACCTGGAATAGTGCCTGGCACTGCTGGTCACCACCAGGGGTGCCATAGGCAAGATAGGGCTTTCCATCCTTGAGAGCCATAGAGGGCGTTATCGTGTTTCTCGGTCTTTTGTGAGGTGCCAAAGAATTCGCATGTTTTTCATCTAACCAGAAATAGCTTGCTCTATCATTTACAGGAAAGCCAAATGGCTCAACCACCAGTGCTGAACCGAAATGATGGAAATTGCTCGGTGTAGCAGAAACTGTTAGGCCACTTTTGTCTGAAGCGCAGGCATAACTGGTTAAGCCCATATCTCTTGAGAGATCATAGCTGTTTCCGGTTTTCGCCCCCTTTGTTTCAAAATTTGTTGTTATGGTATCAGATTTTATAGCGCTGCTTTCAGACAGAAAATAGTTTACAGGCTTATAGGTGTAGGGCTCTTTTTCATGTTTCCAAGGATCTCCCGCAGGGTATTCTTCAGATCTTGTGCTCTCATTTATTGCTCTAGCTCTATCCTTTGCGTACTCCTTTGAGAGGAGCCCATTCAAGGGGCTCTTTATATAATTGAGATCCCCCAGAAACTTTTCTCTATCAGCCATTGCCAGATTTACTGCCTCGGCTTCTATGTGTATTGTTCTAGAGGAATAAGCCTCATCCAGCTCAAAGTTTTCAATTATATTCAGTATCTCCAGCTCTGCAGGTCCCTGGTTGGCGGATGGAGGCTTATATATCTCATATCCCCTATAATCTGTGTGCACTGGCTCTTCTAAAAGTGCAGAGTAACTCGCGAAATCTTCCTCATTGAAGAGCCCATTGCTCTTCTGCAGAAAGCTCACCATTTCCTTTGCTATTTCCCCCTTATAAAATTCATCTCTTGCTGCTCTGATTGCTGTGTACCTATCCGCGCCGTTGTTCAGAGCTTTTTCCTCTACATCTGCAAGCTTTTTATAGAGCGCTGCAAGTTTGGGGCTCTTGAAAGTTTCACCAACCTCATAGCATGAGCCCTCCTGCTTGAAATAGAGCCTTCTTGAGCTTTCAAATGATCTCAACCTTTCTTCATTCGTTTTTATTATAGAAACAAATTCCTCTGAGACAGGAAAACCATTTTCAGCCAGATCTACCGCAGGCTTAAGGACCTGCGAAAGGCTCATGCTCCCGAAGGCATCTAAAGCCACACACCAGGCATCAAATGCTCCTGGCACCACACTGCTGAGCGCTCCATCCATGGGCATGTTCTTGAAACCCATCTCTTTATAGCGCTTTATCGTTGCTTTTTTCGGGGCTGTTCCCCCACCATTTATTGAGTAAACCTTTTCCGTTCCTGGATCATAGACAAGCATAAAGAGCTCTCCACCTATTCCTGACATTGCAGGCTCAACAACACCGAGGGTTGCAAGGGCTGCTATCGTTGCATCAATTGCGTTTCCGCCCTTCAAGAAGATTATGGCACCAGCTTCAGAGGCATGAGTTTTTCTTGTTGATATGGCCCAATTTTTTCCTCTTGCTATGGGTCTGTGATCACCTTCGAACATGTCATTAAATATTTCTCTCCGTATTTATTTTGATCTCTGAAGTTTGGATACAGTTTGCTATTTTTCCAGTATGATCTCAGAGCTCTTTGGTTACCGGTTAATCCATCTATTTATCCCTCAAGCGCTCTAGCTCTCTCCCTTCGCAGTCAAAAAGTCATGCCCAGGTGCATAAGATACTTATGCACCACACATACATTCTCCATTGTTTATAGAGAAAATTTTTTATAATCATAAGACAGATTATCTATGATGCTGAAGAATATGACTGTGCTTTTTGTGATCTCTGCACTCCTGTTAGCCCCTTTAGTTATAGCACAGGACGAGGGATTGATACCTGATAATCCTCCTGAAGTTTCGTGGAGAGATCTCCCCCAAAGCGAGCAGATAGAGAGCATCGTTGAATCACTCTATCTTGTGGCAGAGGGAGCTGTGAATAGAGCAGCTCTAGAGCTGGAGAATGCATCATATGATGAGCTTTACAGCTATGTTGAAAGCTTAAGCACTGCGATACTGGAAATAACGGAGAGCGAAGATTTTGCAGAGATGCTTGGCGAGCCTGAGGTTCTTGAGCTCTGCAACTCTCTTTTAAGGGATCTTCCATCCTTTTTCTCTGCTTTTTTCTTGGCACCAGAAAGTGACTTCAGTGCGATCTTTCCGTACATCAACAGCCTCCTGCAGTTTATACCTTATATCCCTGAGATGCTCATATCTTCTATGGCATTTATTTCAAACATTCCGGAGATAATTGCCTCCATGCCTATATACATGGAGACTCTGAAAGATCCTATCCTTGAATCTATACCAGTCTGTATAGGGAGTGGTATGCCCATAGTATCAGTATGGTTGCCAAAGCTTCTGTGCCTTGAGTTGCCTGGACTTGTTATCTCTGGTGCTCTGCTCACTTTTCTTTTAGAGTGCTGCAACACATTTGGCATAGAGCCCTTTGTTGTTCTCAGATCCTGCAGTTTCTCAGCTCTGCCTGACTATGGTCTTGCTCTGCTTGATTCCTGCGTGCATCTCCTTGTAAACATACCAGAAGTTATCATAGGAACAATTGCTGCTCTTTGCCTGGACTTGCCCATCTTCATCATAGACTCTGTAAGCCTGCTGGTGCAGGGCGCTATAGGCACTCTCTTATCCTCTGCGATATCTGTATGTATACTTGGAATCAACCTTGCAGGTTTATGGCTTGCTTTTGGTATGGCGCTGATAGCAATGATAAGATCGATAAGCACCTTAGCTTTCATAACAGAGCCTTTGCTCGGTATTGCTCAGCCTGCGGCATCTCTGTGCTCGGAGCTCATATCACCCAGAGCAATAATAAATCTCATAGAGGTAATCAGTGAGCTGCTCTGAGGCATCAAAGAGCGTTAGAGAATTTGTTCTCTCACATCCCCTGATCAAAGGAGCCCTCCTATCAGGCATAGTAAACTACAGCGCTTTAGCAAGAATGATCGAGAGAAAGACCAGGTGCGGTTCTCAGAACGCTATAAAGATGGCTCTCCTGAGACTTTCAGAGAGCTTAAAAAAAGAAAGGGAGATCATAGAGGAAAGCGCAAGAACAGTTCTTAGCTCTACAGTTCTGGAGATGCGCTCAGATCTGTGCGTTATAACGGTTAGAAAAAGTGACATGGCTCTTGCTTTGCCTTCTGTGCTAAAAATAATGGAGGAGTCACGATTTTTTCAGCTCACCCAGGGGATAAATACATTTACCCTTGTTTTTCCTGAAGAGGATAAAACAGAGATCCTGAAGTTATTTACGGGAAGCGAGCTCATAGGGCAGCAGAGCGCTGTGGTCCTTATAAGCCCTGAAGAGATCCTGTCTACTCCTGGGGTTGTAGAATCCATAACCTCTGAGCTTGCTTTTGAAAACATAAACATTACCCAGATAATATCATGCCATAGGGATACTATACTTGTTCTTGACAGAGCAGATGCAAAAAAGGCTTATGGTATTTTAGAGGATATGATACAGAGATACAAAAAGTGAGATTATTTGTTACAAATGCAACAAATGATATTATTTTTTTACAAAAATGTTACAAAAATGATATAAACTGGTCTATCTTGCACTATAACAATGAAGGTAGTACTAGCGTTTTCGGGAGGACTCGATACTTCGGTAATACTGAAGCTCATTCAAGAAAAGCTCGGTGCTGAAGTGATTGCAGTCACCATAGATGTGGGTCAGGGAGATGATGCGATTGAGCTTGAGAAAAAGGCAAAAGAACTCGGAGCCATGAAGTTTTTCTGCTTTGATTGTAAAAGAGAGTTTGCTGCGCGATATATAAGCAAAAATATTCTAGCCAATGGTCTCTATGAAAGGGAATACCCTTTGTCAACAGCACTGGCAAGACCTCTCATTGCAGAAAAGCTTGTAGAGATAGCCAAAAGAGAGGGCGCTGATGCCATAGCCCATGGTTGCACCGGAAAAGGAAACGATCAGGTTCGTTTCGATCTTGCTATAGAGGCGCTGAGCGATCTCAAGATTATTGCTCCAGTGAGAGAGTGGGGATTGACAAGAGATTGGGAGATGGAATATGCTAAAAAGAACAGCATTCCGGTAAGCAAAAAGATATACAGCATAGATGCGAACATGTGGGGAAGAAGCATAGAGGGGGGAAGCCTTGAAGATCCTTCTTTTGAGCCACCCGAGGATGTATTTCTATGGAGCAAAATAGAGAATGAAAAGGATAAGATAATAAAGTTAGAATTCCGCAATGGTTTGCCCGTGGCACTAAACGATGAATCAGTAGAGCTCTCAACACTTATAGAAAGTTTAAACAAAATCGCGGGAAGCTATGGGATAGGTAGAATAGATCACATAGAGGACAGAGTTGTGGGTATAAAGAGCAGAGAAGTATATGAGTGCCCTGCAGCAAGTGTGATAACTAAAGCCCATTTTGCGCTTGAAAAACTGACAATGACAAAGTGGATGCTCGATTCCAAAGCTCTTGCAGAGCAGAAATGGGGCTGGCTTGTTTTCAACGGGTTGTGGTTCGAGCCATTGAGGGAGGCTTTAGACGAGTTCATGAAAAAGGCGGATGAGCATGTTAACGGAAGCATTAGTTTGAGGCTTGGCAAAAAGAGTTTCTCTTTAGCGGGAATGAGTTCTGATGAATCTCTTTATCATAAAGAGATCTCTACCTTTGAAAAAAGTAGCTTTGATCAGAGCATCGCCAAAGGCTTTATCGATCTTTTCGGGCTTCAGAGCGTGATGGCGGAGAAGAGAGATGTATAGAAAAAAGCTACTGGGAGAGAAGGATAACTGGTTAGAGAGATACACCTCTTCTATGGAGGAGGATAAAGAGATAGTGCATGAGGGGATAGAGGTACTTATAGCCCATGTAAAGGGCCTCGGTAATATTGTACCAGATAGCGAAAACATTTTGAAAGAACTTGGTAAGCTTTTGGATGATCCCTCTCCCTTATTCAATATAGAAGCAGAGGATGTGCATGAAGCTATAGAGATCTACCTTTCCTCCAAGGGCTCAGCTTATATTCCTTTGGGTAAGAGCAGAAATGATCATGTTGCTGCAGCCCTGAGACTTAAGGTAAAGAGGGCACTTGAAAAAGAGATGAAAAATATACGTGCTTTTAGAAAGCTACTTCTTTCGCTTGCTGAAAAAAATCTGGAATCTTTTATGCCCCTTTTTACACATATGCAACCCGCACAACCCTCTACATTTGCGCACTACTTATGCGCAATAGATGAAAACCTTGTAGACTACGAACGCATGATTAAAGCAACAATAGTTATGGTAGATAAAAGTCCCTTGGGCTCCGGAGCCATTGCCTCAACAAGTGTCCCTCTGGACAGGGAAAAGATTGCAAAAGGCCTGTTTTCGCAGATAGCAGAGAATAGCCTCTATGCAACATCGAGCAGGGATTTCCTTTCTCTCGCAAGCTCGGTTGAGGCTTCATTGTCTGTTTTCTTCTCCCGTATAGCCTCTGACGTGATCTTTTTTAGTGGTCTGGGATATATATCTCTTGCTGAAGAGCATCTAGCCACAAGCAGCATGATGCCACAGAAGAAGAACGCTGTCACAATGGAGGTTGTTAGAGCATGGGGAGGAGAAGCAATAGGGCAGCTCACAGCAATAATGTCTGTACTGAAATCCCTGCCTTCTGGCTATAGCCTGGATATGCAGGAGATAAACAAGCATGCTTTCTCTTTAATTGCTGGCACAGAAAGTGCCACTCTGGTACTCAAAGATTGCTTTGAGAAAATAAGGTTCAACAGGGAAAAAGCTAGAGAGGATGCTTCGGATATAAGCATAATGGCAACCGATATAGCAGAAGCCATAGCTCTCAAAGAGGGTCTGCCATATAGGGAGGCTCATCAGATGGTTGCAGAGGCTGTGAAAGAGGGGAGACTGAAGGAAGAGGCTGATAGGCTTGGCGTAAGTTTTGAAAAAACAATAAACAAAAAGATAACAGGCTCGCCAGATCCACAGATGGTTCTGGGATACATCAAAAAGGCAAAGGAGGAGCTTGATGAAACTCTATCTTGAGGATGGTTCATGTTTTGAAGGCATTTCCTCAGGAGCTGATAGAAGTGTTGCGGGAGAGGTTGTTTTCACAACCAGCATGGTCGGTTATCCAGAGGTGCTCACAGACCCTTCATACAAGGGGCAAATAGTTGTTTTCTCATATCCGCTAATAGGAAACTATGGCTTAAAGGGGGAGATGCAATCAGATGGCATAAAACCTGCAGGGGTTGTGGCATACAGGATAACCTCTCCAGAGCTGAAGGACTGGTTCAGAAGAGAGAGAGTTCCGGTGATAGAAGGTATAGATACAAGGGTTCTGGTCAAGAGAATAAGGGAAAAGGGGGTTATGAAAGGGTCGATAGGAGAAAGGATATATGATGCCTTCGATTACGAGAGTTTCAACGTTGTAGATTCTGTCAGCGTTGAGAAGCCCAAGGTGGTAGGGAAAGGAAATAGAAACGTGCTCCTAGTTGATCTTGGAGTTAAGAATGCTATAATAAAGGAGCTTTTGAAGAGGGATTTAAAGCTCATTCGTGTGCCCTGGGACTATGACCTCAAGGAAGCTTTTGAGGAACACTCATGCAAAGGCGTGGTGGTAAGCAATGGCCCGGGCAATCCCGCTCTATTGAAGAAAACCATATCCGAAATTAAAAAGCTGCCGGAAGAGGCGCCAGCCTTGGGGATATGCCTCGGTGCTCAGCTGCTGGCTATGGCTGGGGGTGCGGAGATCTACAAGATGCGATACGGCCACAGGGGCGCAAATAAACCTGTAAAGGACATTTTAGATGGAAAGTGCTACATAACGTCCCAGAATCATGGGTATGCGATAGATGCAAGCACTCTATGCTCAAAGGTATGGATGAGGAGCCTGGACGACAGTAGTGTTGAGGCTTTTATTGATGAAAATAGGATCGGTGTGCAGTTTCATCCTGAGGGTGCTCCTGGACCGCTGGATACAGAATGGGTTTTCGATTCCTTTCTCAAGGAGGCTATGCATGCATAAGGTTCTTATTTTTGGATCTGGTGGGATAAAGATAGCAGAGGCAGCGGAGTTTGATTACAGCACAAGTCAGGCTTTGAAAGCACTGAATGAAGAGAACATTGAGAGCGTACTCATGAATCCGAACATAGCAACTGTGCAGATTGATATAGCGGATAAGACCTATCTCCTGCCCCTTGAAAAGAACTTTGCTGAAAAAGTTATAGATATAGAAAAGCCAGGGGGCGTACTCTTAGGTTTCGGTGGGCAGAGTGCTCTTTCCTTGGGTGTTCAGCTCGAGGATTACCTGCGTTTGAATGAAGTAAAGGTCCTTGGCACGCAGATAGATGGCATAGAGAAAGCTCTGAGCAGGGGGCTATTCAAGAAGGTTATAAAGGATAAAGGATTGCCCACACCTCCCAGCTTTTCAGCCAATACAGAGAAAGAGGCGCTTAAGGCTGCAATGGATATAGGCTTCCCTGTTATCGTCAGGATTAGTTTTAACCTTGGCGGAAGGGGCTCCTTTGTGGCATGGAATAAAAGCGATTTTGAAAAAGCTATAGGAAAAGCATTTGCCAATAGCGAGGTTAAGAACGTTCTGGTTGAAAAATGTCTCTACCATTGGAAGGAGATAGAGTTTGAGATCATAAGGGATAAGAGAGGAAATTCTGCTGCTGTTGCTTCCCTTGAGAACATAGATCCTATGGGCATACACACTGGAGACTCTGTGGTGATAGCCCCTTCACAGACTTTAAGCGATGCTGAGTATCAGATGCTAAGGAGCGCTTCTTTGAAGGTTGCAGAGGCTATAGAGCTCGTCGGGGAGTGCAATGTGCAGCTGGCTCTGAATGGAGAGGATTACTATATTATAGAGACAAATCCCAGGATGAGCAGGAGCAGTGCACTAGCAAGCAAGGTTACGGGCTACCCCTTAGCATACATAGCGGCAAAACTTGCCCTGGGCTATACCCTTGATGAGCTCATAAATGAGATAACAAAGAAGACAACAGCATTCTTTGAACCAGCGATGGATTATGTCGCTCTAAAAGTGCCGAGATGGGATAATGAAAAATTTGAGGGAGCAGATACAACACTGGGCTCAGAGATGTGCTCTACCGGAGAGTTCCTGGTTATGGGGAAGAGCATCGGAGAGGTCTATGAAAAAGCTTTGCATATGATATCTGAGGACACAATCTCTAATATAGGATTGCTGGTATCCTCAAAAGAGCCTGTAGATGGCATAGATCCATTCTTTTTTCAAAAGGCGGAGGGAAATGATGGATGCCTAAAACAAAAGCAGATAGATACGTTAGCTGGAGAGTTCCCAGCGTCCACAAATTATCTATACACGACAAAAGGCTATGAGAACGATGTTGAAAGGGATGAGGGAAAAAAGATCCTTTGTATAGGCGCAGGGCCATTTAGAATAGGCACCTCGGTTGAATTTGATTGGGCGGTTATGAACTTTGCAAAAGCCTCAAAGCTATATGGCTATAAAGCCCATGTTTTGAATTGTAACCCTGAGACAGTTAGCACAGATTGGGATGAGAGTGATAGGCTTTACTTTGATGTTATAACAGAAGATAGGATCTCTGCCATAAACTCCTTTGAGGGATACGACGGAGTTGTTGCTTTTGCTGGTGGCCAGACAACGAATTCTATAGCTGACAAACTGGAGAAAAGAGGTATAAAGCTTATTGGTACATGCGGAAAAAGCGTAGATTTAGCAGAAAACAGGAAAAAGTTCTCAAAGCTTTTGGAGGAGCTGGGTATAAAGCAACCAGAGTGGGTCGAAGCCAGGAGCATGGAAGAGGTTTTTTCTTTTGCATCGAGTGCAGGTTATCCTGTTATGGTAAGACCCAGTTACGTACTGAGCGGAAGCGGTATGAGCATTGCAAGGAATGAGGAAGAGCTCTCCATTGCAAGGGCAAAGGTGTCTAACGAGTATCCTGCTGTGGTTTCGAAATTTCTCAATGCAGCTGAAGCGGAGATGGACTGCGTCTCTGATGGGGAGCGCGTTTATGGTGTAACAATAGAGCACATTGAGCGTGCTGGCATACATAGCGGAGACTCCACAATGAAGATCCCTGCAGAGAGGATAGAGGAGAAGAAAAAGGAGAGGATGCATGAGATAGCTCTCTCGCTTGCCAGAGAGCTGCACATAAAGGGCCCCTTCAACATCCAGTTCCTGCTGAATGATGAGGTAAATGTGCTTGAGCTGAACCTCAGAGCAAGCCGTTCTATGCCTTTTTCTAGCAGGGCAACAGGAAGCAATCTGATGTTCCTTGCAGCTGAAGCGATCTATAAAGGTCTTCAAGGTAGAGGATATAAAGAGCTCCTGCCCGAAAAGTATTTCGTCAAAAGCCCGCAGTTCTCCTGGTCGCAGCTAAGAGGTGCATATCCATGCCTGGGGCCAGAGATGAGATCTACCGGCGAAGTTGCATCGTGCGGAGACAGTTATTATGATGCCCTTTTAAAGAGCTGGCTCTCTGTCAAACCGAACAGACTTCCTAAAACGGTCCATATTGAGGGGGATATACCTTCTGAAGTAAAGATGAACTTTAATAGATGCAGGGTTGTTGAAGGCTTAGATCTTCTTGTAACAGAGGGGCACAGAAATGATTACAGGTTACGCAGAGAATGCGCTGATAAAAATGTGCCCATGATCCTCAGTTCAGAGCTTGCACTGGAGATCTCAAGAGCTATGGTCTGGCTTGGGGATAGAGAGCTAAATGCTGACAAGAGCTTCATAAAAAGCACTAAACTAATAACTCTACCCTCCTATACACCAGAGCATGATTCAATTCGCAAAAAGAGCTTATAGTAAAGAAGCATCCCTGCAGGCTCTCAGCCCTGTGGTAAGGGAATGGTTCGTCAAAAAATTCGGGGACCTCACACCACCGCAGCGCTTCTCTTTCAAACTGATATCTAAAGGTAAAAACGTTCTGATAACTGCGCCCACAGGCTCCGGCAAAACGCTATCGGCATTTGCAGCAATTATAAGTGAGCTCTCTTCCATGGACCTCAAGGACATGGTCTACTGCGTCTATGTTAGCCCGTTGAGAGCTCTGGACAATGATATATACAGGAATCTCATAGAACCGCTCAGAGAGATGGGGCTTGATGATAGAATAAGGGTAGCTGTAAGAACAGGAGACATAAGTGCAAACGAAAAACAAAAGCAGCTCAGAAAACCGCCGCACATATTGATAACAACACCAGAAAGCCTTGCTATCATACTTAACAGCGGCAAGTTCATAAAGAAATTCAGTGATATAAAATGGGTTGTGGTGGATGAGCTCCATGAGCTTGCAGGAAGCAAGAGGGGTGTGCACCTTTCTCTGAGCCTGGAGCGTCTCTGCAATATAACCGGAAAGGATTTTATCCGGATAGGCCTGGGGGCAACACTGCACCCGCTTGAAGAAGCAGCCAGGTTTCTGGTGGGCACCGATAGAGACTGCACTATCGTTGATGTTTCATGGTTCAAGCCCTTTGAGCTGAAGCTTCTCTGCCCGACGGATGATATAATAGGGACTGATGCTGAAGCTCTGAACAAAAAGATGTATTCTGTGCTTGAAAAAGAGATAAAGAAGCACAGGACAACGCTAATATTCACAAATACAAGAAGCGGGACAGAAAGAGTTGTGCACAACCTTGCAGGCAGATTTGAGGAAGGAGCCATAGCAGCGCACCACGGCTCTCTATCCAGAGAGCTCAGGTGGGATGTTGAGGAAAGGCTCAAGGAAGGAAGGCTGAAGGCTGTTGTCTGTTCAACAAGCCTTGAACTGGGTATAGATATAGGTTACATAGACTATGTTATACAGATAGGCTCACCCAAGTCAGTAACGAGATGCGTGCAGCGCATGGGCAGAAGCGGCCACAATGTTAGAGATAGGGCTAAAGGCGCCATAATAGCTCTGGATAGAGATGATATAGTTGAATGCGCCATAATGCTCAAATGCATAAAGGAGCATTTTCTGGACTCTTTTAAAGTGTTAGAGAACTGCTTAGATATACTTGCGCAACATGTTGTTGGCATGTCTCTCACTAAGAAATGGAGCGTTGATGAGGCTTTAAAGGTTATAAGAAAGAGCTATTGCTACAGGGATCTAAAGGGAGAGGATTTAGAATCACTCCTGCACTACCTTGCTGGCCATTATGCATCCCTTGAAGACAGAAATGTTTACGGTAAGATATGGTTTGAGGGCAATGAGTTTGGAAGAAGAGGAAAGTACACAAGAGTAATATATTATTTAAATTTAGGGGCTATACCGGATGAAGTTAAGGTGAGCGTTTACACCCTGAAACCGAAGAGATTCATAGGGAACATAGAGGAGGAATTTCTTGAGCGATTAAGAAAGAAGGACGTTTTTGTACTTGGAGGGAAAACCTATGAGTTTAAATACGCAAGGGGAATGACATGCTTCGTTGAAGAGAGACCGAATGAGAGCCCCACAATACCATCATGGTTCTCAGAGATGCTTCCGCTCAGCTATGAGCTTGCCATAGAGATTGGAAAGTTCAGAGAGGGGGCTGAGGAAGCTCTGGAGGAGGGTAGAAAAATAGAGACAAAAGCCTTGCCTGTTGATAAAAACTCTGAAAAGGCTCTGAGGGACTACATATCTCTCCAATGGGCTTACGTTAAGAGAATGCCAACGCATAGAAGGATAATCATAGAGCGAACAAAGGACACAAAAGGAAGAATGGCTATAGTCTTCCATGCTCTCTTCGGAAGGAGGGTTAATGACTGCCTCTCAAGGGTCTTCGGTTTTGTTATAACAAAATCATTACACGTTGACGCTATGTTGTCCATAAGCGATAATGGTTTTGCCCTGATCTTTGCAAAGAATTATGAGATAGATTTTGATGCTGTCTTTAAGGAGATCTATAAAATAGATATGGAGCAGCTGTTGAAGGAGAACATAAGAAAGACCGAGCTGATGAAGAGGCGCTTCAGGCATAATGCTTCAAGAAGCTTCCTTGTGTTGCGTAACTATAAGGGTTACAAGCTCTCTGTGAGAAGACAGCAGATAAGTGCACAAACGCTTTTAGGGGTAGTTGAGAAGATAGATCCCCAGTTCCCCGTGATAAAAGAGACCCACAGAGAGATACTGTATGATCTCATGGATCTTGAGAGAGCAAAGAGCATAGTTGGGGGACTGGAAAGGAAAGAGATGGAATGGGAGCTCATTGAAACGGATGTGCCCTCCCCCTTTGCTCAAAACCTCATCGTGCTCGGGGAGCCTGACATAATATTGATGAAAGATAGGAAAGAGAGGCTCTTAGAGATGCACAGGGCTTTATTGGAGAGGATCTCAAGATCCTGATCTAACTACCCCCTTATCCTATCCAGCACTCTATCAATCATACTTTTTTCTTCCCTGTGCACAGCCATCTCTTTTATTACTGCACCGACATCCGTGTTGTCCATAAACCCGCTGAAGCTTTCAGCTCCAACCCCATAGGAAAAGATGGGCACAGCTCCCCCATCATGCTGGGTTGTTGTGAATACTATATTCGTTCTTGCGCTAACAACCTGAGCTATTGCGCTCTCTATAGTGTATAGATCTCCTGTTTTCACAGCTTCATCTATCCTCTTTATCTCCTCTTCTCCCGGGCTTATCCCGAAATAGATCTCAAACAGTTCTTCTGTGTTTTGCCCGTTGAGTAAGGGGGCAAAGCTCTCAAAGGATATGCTTATGCTCTTTAAAGGCTCATAGTTATACCACTGCTCTGCACCGCTACCGAGAGTTAAGCCTCCGGTTGAATGGTCTGCGGTTACAACAACGAGCGTTTCTCCATCTTCTCTGGCAAAATCCAGTGCTTTCCCTACAGCATCATCAAAGGCTATAGTTTCAGCAACTACGCTTGCAGCATCATTTGCATGCGCTGCATGGTCTATTCTGCCACCTTCAACCATCAGGAAGAAACCCTCCTCATTTCTGCTAAGCAGCTCTATCGCCTTTTCTGTCATCTCCGCTATGCTAGGCTCTTCCTCCTCCCTATCCAGCTCATAGTTCATGTAGCTCATGGTGAAAAGTCCGAGCAAAGGAGAGCTATCTGCAGCAAAAAGCCCTTCTCTATCATCAACAAAGGTATAACCTGCATTTATGAACTCAGAAACAAGATTGAGGCTGTCCTCTCTTTTGCCCTCGCCAGCAGGAAGAAAATGCCTGAGTCCCCCACCCAAAAGCACATCAACTCCTGCCATTAACAGTTGCTCTGCAATCTCATTCTCATTGTCTCTGTCATCTATGTGTGTAGCAAAAACCGCAGGTGTCGCATGGGTTATCCTTGTTGTTGTGACGAGCCCTGTGCTTTTTCCAGCTTCTTTTGCTGCCTCAAGCGATGTCTTCAGCTTTTTTCCATCTGGCGTCTGGCTTATGATCCCGTTGTTTGTTTTATAACCTGTTGCTAAAGCCGTTCCAGCTGCTGCAGAGTCTGTTATCAGACTATCCATAGAATAGGTTGTCACGATCCCCCCGTAAGGGAACTTATCCATATTCAATTCCTCGGCAACAGTGCGTGTAAGGGTAACATGGTTAACCCCCATACCATCTCCTATCATAAATATCACGTTTTTCGGTTCTGCTCCTTCTGCTCTCACAGTGACAAAGGAGAGCGCAAGAAGCGCAGCGATAAACACGATTGCGCTTTTCATAAGGTGAATGAGAATTGTTGGGATATACCTTTTTCTATATACTCTATATTGTTCTGTTATTCAGAAGATCTATGAAAATAGAAAACAGTCTGGCATTTAGCTAATGAGCAAAGCGCTCTAATCCTGAACTGCGCTGACTATAGTGCTCTTAAAGAGCCCAGATTGATAGTAAGCTTTTCGGGATCTTTGCCTTACGCTCTTCTCGGATCAACAGGCCTGCATATAAAGGATCGGGGCAAAGTTTGTCTGTAAAAAGTCATCAATCTTCTGCTTTCGGAAGACATCTGATTTAAAAAGAAGTCCTTTTTCGCTATCCATGCAGGAACGTTCTGGCCAATCTCTGCTACAGTTTTAAGTTCGGGCCAAAAGAGAAAAATGTGCTGCCTTACTATGAATTTTATTTTGTAGGATAGTGCGGGCGCCGGGATTTCCACACCTTTCCGCACAGCGTCCATAGGCTGTTTTGAACCCGGGCAAGAGGCTTGGAGGGCCTCTATCCTAGCCGCTAGATCACGCCCGCACAACGCTTGTAATTACTTCCGTATTTAAAGAGTTTTTTACAGTGCAGCTATTTTCTGCCAACCTGTTTATTATGCCCAGTTCTTCATCGTTCATAGAAGAGTATACAACCAGAGAGAGCTCCGCCTTTGTTACTCTGTTCTCTTTCCTGCTTATATACTCTCTGGCAGTGCACTCTATTCTTTCTATGTGCTGCTTCCTCTTTTCTGCTATTCTAATAAATGTAGCAGTATAACAGCCTGCGAGTGCAGCAAGCAGATATTCCGTTGGCCTCGGGCCTTTGTTTGTTCCCCCCTTATCTGCTGGTTCATCTATGAGCAGTTCAAAATCTCTCACCTTTACCTCTGCCAGGTTCCCTTCTCTTTTGAGGTACACCTCTCTTGTTTCCTGTTCTTCCATAAGACAAAAGTGTTACATCCATATAAAAGGATAGTGGAAAAACATATGAGTTATGCAATTGATTAACCACATGAGCGGGCTATTACCTATAGAAGACATAGCGATTGGGGTAGAAAAAGATGAGATTGAACCTTATGGAAAACACAAAGCAAAGATAGATCTCAGGATATTGAAGAGGACAGAAGGGAACAGGAATGGGAAGCTAATCTGTGTTACAGCGATAACCCCCACGCCTTACGGAGAAGGAAAGACAACCACTGCTATAGGCCTATCGATGGCTTTGAATAAAGAGCATAGAAGCATAGTAACCCTGAGACAACCATCAATGGGCCCTACCTTTGGCATAAAGGGTGGAGCAACAGGCGGCGGTGCTTCTACAGTAGAGCCAAGCGATGAGATCAACATGCATTTTACTGGTGATATACATGCATGCTCTATAGCCCAGAACCTTCTGGTTGCAATGGTAGACAATCACATAAAGCAAGGAAATGAGCTGCATATAGACCCTTTCTCTATAATGGCAAACAGGGTTGTTGACATTGAAGATAGAGGGCTAAGGCATATAATAACAGGTCTGGGTGGAAAAGGTAATGGGAGCCCCAGAGAAGCAAGGTATGATATCGCTGTTGCAAGCGAGACCATGGCTATACTCGCTTTAGCCAGGGACCTCAGAGATCTGAGAGTAAGGCTAGGCAGGATGGTTGTTGCATTCAACGAGGAGAAAAAGCCCGTGACAGCAGAGGACATAAAGGCTGCTGGCGCAATGGCTGCCATACTCAAGGATGCCGCAAAGCCAAACCTTGTGCAGACAAGCGAGAGCACACCAGCCCTCATACATGCAGGCCCATTTGCCAATGTTGCTCATGGCAACTCAAGCATAATAGCTGACAGGATAGCTTTAAAGCTTGCTGATTATGTGGTGACTGAGAGCGGCTTCGGAAGTGATAATGGCTTTGTGAAGTTCTGTGATATAAAGTGCAGATATGCTGGCTTTAAGCCCGATGCTGCGGTTATTGTTGCAACTGTGCGCGCCCTAAAGCACCATGGTCACGGCGATTTAGAAAAGGGCATAGAGAACCTTGAAAAACACATAGAGAATGTTCACATATACGGAGTTCCTGCTATCGTTGCTGTGAACAGGTTTAAGGATGATAGTGAAAGAGATCTTGAGTATATAAAAGAGAGAGCTGGAAGCGCTGATGATGCTGTGATAATAGACCCTTACGGTAAGGGGAGCGAAGGTTGCATGGAGCTGGCTAAAGCTGTAGAGAACAAAAGCTCAGATTTCAGATTCCTCTATCCTTTGGAGGAGAGCATAGATAAGAAGATAGAGATCATAGCTAAAAAGATCTATGGGGCTGATGGCGTTGAATACACATCTCAGGCTATGAAAAAGATAGAGCAGTTTGAGGGGCTAGGATGGGGTAACTTACCAATAAATGTGGCTAAGACGCACCTGTCTCTTTCTGATGATTCCTCAAAGCTGGGCAGGCCTAAAGGATTTATTGTAACCGTTAAAGACATAAGGGCCAGCGTCGGTGCAGGATTCCTCTACCCTCTGATGGGCAACATAGAGACCATGCCAGGATTACCCAGGCATCCAAATGCTGAATCTGTTGATATAGATGAGGAAGGAAATATAAAGGGTCTCTTCTAGCCTGGAAAGACAACGACCGTCATGAGATAGAATATCCCGAAGCCCAGGAAGCCCAGGATTAAAACGCCAAGGGTGGTGACCTCGAGCATCTTTGAGAACTCTTCATCACTTGGCTTATGGGCAAGCTTGAGAACCCTTCCGTAATCCCCGCTCCCTATCTTCTTTATCCTCTTTTCTATCCTCTCCTGAAACTTTGCAGCTCTATCTACTATACCCATGCTCTCTACCCTACTATGTCTATGTCAATATTTTCCTTTAAGGTCTTCTTCTCTCTCCCGAATATCTGTGGCGATTTTACTCCCGTAATGACCAGCATTATGCGCACTGAAGACTTCATCCCTGGATCTGTAGCGACGCCCCATATTATCCTTGCGTTCGGTGCCTTCGCATGGACCTCAGATACTGCTTCCTGCGCTTCCTGAAGGGTGAGGGTGTCCCCACCAACAACATTCACAAGAGCGCCAGTTGCATTAGTTATATCTATATCCAGCAGCGGCGAGTTGAGCGCATCCATAATCGCCTTTTTTGTATCATTCGAGTCTGCTTCACCAAGGCCTATCATCGCAACACCGCCATCTTTCATTATGGTCTTCAGATCAGCAAAGTCGAGGTTTATTAGACCCGGAACCGTTATCATCTCGCTTATACCCTTTATCGCTCTCACAAGGATCTCATCAGCCACCCTGAAAGCCTCATTTATGCTCAAGCGCGGAGCAACCTGCAATAGCTTATCGTTTGGAACCACTATAACTGTATCTGCTTCTCTCTTCAACTTCTCAAGCCCTTTTATTGCATTCTCCATCCTTACCACTCCCTCAACTGAGAAGGGAATGGTTGTAACAGCTATTGTTAGGGCGCCAAGCTCTTTTGCTATTCTCGCAACAACCGGTATGCTTCCGGTTCCTGTTCCACCACCAAGACCGCATGTAACAAAAACAAGATCCGCTCCTTTGAGCATCGTTTTTATCTCATCTTCAGCTTCAAGTGCTGCAGCCTCCCCAACATTGGGCAAAGCTCCTGCCCCTAAACCTTTTGTTGTTCTTCTCCCTATCAGCAGTTTTCTAGGTGCTTTTGCATATAAAAGATGCTGTGCATCTGTGTTAAGCGCATAAAGCTCAACACCTCTTATACCTGCATCCAGAAGCCTCGTTATGGTATTGGTGCCAGCACCACCACATCCCACAACACATATCTTTGTTCTCAAGCTGGAAAGGATCCTCTCAAGCTCTTCATTTCCAACACCCTGTATTTCTCCCTCCCCCGAATTCATTGTATCTCTCATGATAGACTCCATAACAATCACTGCTTAATGACTTTTTTCTTATATATACCTTTTTATATTTTCCTTATCTTACCATCAACATAAAAATCATCCTCAACTCTAACACCTCCAAGGCCCTTGATGTATATGCCTGGCTCTATAGTAAAAACCATGCTCTTTTCCAGAACATCCTTTGAAGTTATGCTTATCGATGGCTGCTCATGGACCTCAAGTCCGATACCGTGGCCCGTGCTATGATAGAAATATCTGCTAAGTTTTCCCAGTGCCCTTCTCAGCTCCCTGTCTATATCCGAACATTTAGAGCCCTCTGAGAATTTTTCGACGACGCTCTCTACTGCTTCTTCTATCCTGCTCTTTATGCCACCCAGCCTTTCACTGCCAGTGATTATTGTTCTGGTCAAATCAGCACAATAGCCTCTGTAGCGTGCTCCATAATCTATTATTGCCACATTTTTAAATCCTGTTCTACCGGGCTCGTGGTGTGAATATGCAGTATGCTTGCCGCATGCCACTATTGTGTCAAAAGCAAAGCCTTCGGCTCCATTTCCGAGCATTGCCTCTTCAACTTCCCTTGCTATAGAGATCTCACTTCTGCCCTCCGTAACAATAGCCTCCAGCTCAACATCTTTTGTCATTTTGTTTGCTTTTTTTATAAGCTGGATCTCTTCGCTGCTCTTTATCATACGCAGCGGGGCTATGAGATCTTTTGTCTTTGTTCTCATTCCATCTATCCTTGAATCAGATACTATCTCTTTCCCATAGCACTCTTTTTTGAGCAGCGATAGAAACTTTTTCCCGTCCTTTTTTATTTTAGGGTAAGGAGAAAATACTTTTATATCCATATCCAGCAGATCGGAAGCTCTATTCTTTTCCAAAGAAGAAACTACTGCGGTCTCTTTCTCTTTATCTACTATAATAGCGCTCGCTACAGGGTCCTTCAGCTCTTTGCAAGAGAGATACCTGACGTTTCCGCTTTTCACGGAGACAAAAACCTCATTTTCCCTCAGCTGATCCCTCACATTTTCCACTACTTTGCTATCCATAAAACCGAGGTTATTCTTTGTTTATCTTAATTTTTATCCTCTTGCCAAGCTCAAAAGAACGTTATGGCTATGTCATAGAAAATGAAATAAGCACATATACATTATACTGCCCTATGCCAGAGGAAACGAAGGTCGCTTATTTCAGTATGGAGATCGCAATTGACAGCAGAATGCCAACCTATGGTGGGGGCCTTGGGGTCCTTGCTGGTGATGTTATGAGATCCTTTGCTGATCTTAAAGTGCCTGCAGTAGGCGTGGGACTCCTGTGTAACAAGGGCTACTTCTTCCAGCGGATAGATAATGAGAGAGGACAGCTTGAGATACCTGCAGATTGGAGACCCGAGGACTTTATGCAGAGGATGGAGCCTAAGATAAAGGTACCTATGGGCGAAAAAGAGGTCACGGTTCAGTGCTGGAAGTATGATAATGAGGGGCAAAACGGCTTTTCAGCCCCTGTTCTTTTCCTGGATACGAACGTTGAGGAGAACGATGAAGAGAGCAGAGAGATAAGTGCTTATCTTTATGGAAAGGATCTCAGATACAGACTTATGCAGGAGATCGTTCTGGGCATAGGTGGGATAAGGATGCTCAATGCCTTAGGGTATAGTAATATAGACATATACCACATGAATGAAGGACATACTGCATTCCTTATTGTTGAGCTTCTCAAGAGATACAACGTGCCTATAGACGAAAGCGGATTGGAGACGATGAAAGAAAAGTTCGTTTTTACCACCCACACCCCTGTGCCGGCTGGCCATGATGTTTTTTCCAAAGACATGGTTAAGGAATTCCTTGGTGGATACCTTAGAGATGAAGAGATAGATTTTCTGTGCGCCAATGGGGATAGCACTAAACTCAACATGACCCTCATGGCGCTGCGCTTCAGCCATTATGTCAACGGGGTTGCAAAAAAGCATGCAGAAATCTCCAGGGGAATGTTCCCCGGATACCCCATAGACTCTATAACAAACGGGGTGCATCATGTTTTCTGGGCTTCAAAACCTTTTATAAATCTTTACGACAGCAAAATACTGGGATGGAGGAAAGATCCATGCCTTTTACGATATGCGATAAACCTCACAGATGAAGAGGTAATGAAAGCGCATGATAAATGTAAGAAAAAGCTGATAGATCATGTCAATAGAACAAAAAATGCAGGAATGGATTACCATGTTCTTACCATAGGCTATGCGAGGAGGATCACAAGATACAAGAGACCAACTCTGCTACTGCATGACCTAAAAAGACTGGACTCTTTGAATGTTCAGGTAGTATATGCAGGGAAAGCGCACCCTAATGATACAGAAGGTAAGGAGGAGATAAAGAAAATCGTAAAAGCCTCCGAAGAACTGCAGAATGTCAAGCTGGTTTTTCTTGAAAACTATGATATCGAGCTGGCAAAGATGATAATAAGCGGTTCGGATCTCTGGTTGAACACCCCGCATGCACCACATGAAGCTTCAGGAACATCAGGTATGAAGGCGGCTTTAAATGGGGTTCCTAGCCTCAGCTCTCTTGATGGCTGGTGGCTGGAGGGGCACATAGAGAACATAACTGGCTGGTCAATAAGAGAACAGGTCAAAGAAGGGGTAGAGGTGAACGATGAGGAAGACGCTGAAAAACTCTATTCGAAACTTGAAAAAGAGGTGCTTCCAAAGTATTATAATGACAAAGAGGCCTGGGCAAAAATGATGAAGTACTCTATAAGCATAAATGGATCTTTTTTCAATTCCCATCGTATGGTGAACCAGTATCTCGTTAAAGCATACAAAGCTAGTAATTCGCCATGATTGAATTATAAGATAAATGACGATTATCCAAGAATGACAGAACTTGAATAGTTCTTCCCAGTTATCATTATGCTGTACTTTACCGTCTCCCTCCTATAATGAGTGTTTCTGAAGGAGATGGCATAGTTTCCAGGATCGTCAAATGTTAAATTGACATCTTTGTAGCCGCCCTGCGCTCCGTTGTCGAATATGCTTTCTCCATCCCGCAGGATCACCACCATCACCCAACCACTCTGATTTATCTGAACAACAAGCTTTTCCCCCTGTCTCACGTTTATGCTCGGCGTATTTATGATGGTATAGCCATCCAGCTCTATTGAATACTGAGATATGAGGAGGATCGTAAGAACTAGCAGAAACTTTTGCATAGCATATTATCTGTGTTCTCTCATTTAAACATTTTTCTGGTTATCGATGTATACAGGAGCCGTAAGAAGCTTTTACGAAGTATGCACTTAAAGTTCATCATTGCCGCACCCCATATGAAATGCCTGAAAACATCAACCAGCAGGACCTATCAAAACTTTAGTCAAGCCTTTAAAAGGTTGAAAGACCTATAGATTACGCCCCATAAATTGCCAAATCCCTCTCAAATAGACAAAAATTTTTATAGTATCAAGCACATATTTTACTCATGCTCCTACTACAGGCTGAAAAGGAAGTCAAGAACTATCTGAGGAACCACCCCGGATGCAGATTCATAGACATAGTCAGAGGCACGGGCAGATCAAGAGGAGTAGTGCACAGGTGCCTGGAGGAACTCTCTAAAAAGGGGGAGTTGGCCGTAAAAGAAGTGCGTAAAAGGGTCTTCCACTATTATGCTAGATGAAGACCTACAGGGATATTTTTCCGGAAGATCTCCGCAAAAAGCTACCCCGGGCATTTGATGTTGTTGGTGATATCTGCATCATAAAGTTGCCTGAAGAGCTTTCTCCCTTGCGGAGGGATATAGGGGGCGCTATTTTGAAGGCTTATAAGCACATAAAGGTTGTTTGTGTGGATAAGGGTGTGAAGGGCGAGCAGAGGGTGAGAGATGTAGAGGTTATAGCGGGAGAGAAAAGGACAGAGACCGAGCACAGAGAAAATGGATGCATATACAAGCTTGATATAGCGCAGGTCTATTTCTCCCCCAGGCTTTCGAGCGAGAGAGCACGAATAGCATCTCTGGTGGATAAAAGAGAGATCGTATGGGATATGTTCTGCGGAGCTGGGCCATTTACGATACCTATTGCAAAGCGCGCAGACAGAGTGTGTGCATCTGACATAAACGAAAAAGCTATAGAGTGCCTGAAAGAAAACATGAAACGAAACAGGGTGAGCAACATCTCTGTATTCTGCGGCAATGCGAGGGATGCTTTCGAAGGGTATGAGTTTGATAGGATTGTTATGAACCTGCCGCACAGCTCTACAGATTTTCTTGACTGTGCCTTCGATAAGTGTCGCAAAGGCATTATACATCTCTATAAAATCTGCAATGATCCAACGGCGGTTAGTGAGATCATCGCTGAGAAAGCCAACGTTGCTGGCAAGGAGATAGAGGGGATAGAGGTTAAGGAGTTACATGGCTATTCCGTTACCGAGAAGCTATTCTGCTTTGATATAGTGCTAAAATAAATTAGCACTCACAGCCTCCAAAAATAATTTATTAATGACAGGCAATAAGAATCATGCATGGCTGGAGAAAAAGGATAGGTCTCATTGTGCCCTCATCAAACACAACGATGGAGTGCGAGCTGTGGAGTGCTCTCCCACAGGGGATCTCGCTGCATACTGCGAGAATGCCTCTTAAGGAGGTTAATGCAGGGGCGCTGGAAGATATGGACGGCAGTTCTATGAATGCAGCCACATCTTTGATTGATGCAGAGGTGGATTGCATTCTGTTTGGATGCACGTCAGGCAGTCTGATAAAGGGTAAAGATTATAACACAAGAAGGAGCGAGGAGATGGAAAAGGAACTGAAGGTTCCATTCATAACAACCTCTACAGCAGTTGTGGAAGCTCTTAAATCTCTCAGTGCTAAAGAGCTCTCTGTGGTTACACCCTACATTGATGAAGTCAATGAGAGAGAAAAAGAATTTCTTGAGAGCTGCGGCTTTCTAGTTCGGTCTATAATGGGGATGGGTATAGAAAAAAATAAAGAGATAGGAAAGGTCACGCCGCAGGAGCTTTACAGGTTTGCTTCAGACTCTGGTGAAGGCGACTGTCTCTTTATAAGTTGCACAAATCTGAGAACCTTTGAGATCATCGAAGTTCTTGAGAGGGATATAGGGATTCCTGTTGTAACAAGCAATCAAGCATCCCTGTGGCTCTCTTTAAATAGAATGGGTATAAAGGAGAGATTGGAGGGTCTTGGAAGCTTATGGAGAGCATAAAGCTCAGAGATTAATAGAACTTGGAAAGAAATATACGCTGCGATTGTTTTTCATATTATGGATTTTGACAAGATCATAGAAAGGAGGGGGACTGACTGCGAAAAATGGGATGGTTTGAAGGATCTGTTTGGTAAAGAAGACCTTTTGCCATTCTGGGTCGCTGATATGGATTTTGAGAGCCCTGAAGAGATAAGGGAGGCTTTAAAGAAACGCGTTGACCATGGGATCTTCGGGTATTCATACCCTAGCGATAGGCTTCTAGAGCTGATAAAAGAGAGGATAATGAAGAAGTATGGATGGAGAATAGAAAAGGAGTGGATAGTCCTTACCCCGGGCGTGGTTCCGGCTTTGAGCATAGCCACAAGGGCTTTGAGCCACCCGGGTGATGAGGTGATCCTGCAGAGCCCTGTGTACTATCCTTTCTTCTCTGTTATAGAGAATAGCGGTTGCCATGTTGTGGAGAATGAGCTGACGCTGAAGAACGGAAGGTATGTTATGGATTTAGAGGGGTTAAAAGGATGTTTCAGGCCAAAGAAAGGAATAGTGCCTAAAGAAAGGAGGATAAAGACAATGCTCCTCTGCAGCCCGCATAACCCTGTGGGCAGGGTATGGGAGAGAAGAGAGCTTGAAGAAGCTGGCAGGATAGCTATAGATAGCGGAGCCTTTGTGATCTCTGATGAGATACATTGCGAGATCATTTTAAAAGGTAGGCACATTCCTTTTTCCTCCATACCAGAGTTCGAGCAGAGATCTATGGTGTGCATGTCCGGAAGCAAGACATTCAATCTGGCAGGGCTCTCAACAGCTTTTGTTATAATTCCTAATGAAGAAGTAAGAAAGAGTTTTGTTGGGACAAGAGATTCTCTGGTGCCTGAGCCGAATGTTCTTGGTTTAACAGCATTGGAGGCTGCATTTGAGAGCTGTGATTACTGGCTTGAGGCTCTTCTATCCTATCTCAGAGATAATCTCGAGCTGGTTAAAAGGTTTTTCTCCAGAACAGAGGTTAAGGTAATAGAGCCAGAAGGAACATACCTTGTGTGGCTTGATTTCAGAAGCCTTGGTTTGAGCGATGCTGAGCTGAGGAATGCTCTTTTAGATGGCGGAGTTGCTCTCGATGATGGCTATCTATTTGGCAAATGTGGCAGTGGTTTTGAGAGGCTTAACATAGCCTGCCCCAGAGCTATGCTTGAGGAAGGACTTGAGCGCATAGGCAAAGCCTTAGAAAAGTTATTTTAATTAAAAACCATCTACACATATGCAGCCCCGTGGTGTAGTGGCCAAGCATAGGGGGCTCTGGACCCTCTGACGGCAGTTCGAATCTGCCCGGGGCTATGATAATGTGCCTGGTAATCTGCGATCTGTTGAGCTCAAGGAAGAGAACAAGCTCAGAGTTAACATGCATATAAGAGCTGCATCTGCAGGGGCATAGCAGATATTTATGAAAGTGAAGGTATAGAGGATCTTTTAAAGTGGTGTTCCTGGGGATAAGGAGGGACTTAGAGATGGAGATCCCGCAGGATAGCGCAGTGCGCCTTTTGAGATAAACTGCAATAGAATGGATCCCAATAGCAATGGCATAAGAAGGATAAAGAAGATAAACAGTAAAGTTATATTCTCCATAGGAACGGATACACATGCTTGAGAGCAGAGACTTGATAAACGGCGGGGAAAATCTATGGAAAAGAAAGACGTAGAGCTTGCGGCTGAGAGAATAAAGGAGTATGTGAGAGAAACCGAGATAATGAATAGCAGGACGATCAACGACGTTTGTGGGTGCAGGGTTTTTCTGAAGTTAGAGAATTTTCAGCGCACAGGCTCTTTCAAGATACGTGGGGCAGCAAACAAGCTTCTTACGCTAACTGATGAGGAGAAGAAAAAGGGGGTGATAACCGCATCTATGGGAAACCATGGAGAGGCTGTTGCGTGCATGGCTGAAGCTCTGGGCATAGAGTGCTGCGTTGTCGTTCCAAAGGCTATAAAAAAGTCCAAGTTAGACGCTATAAAGAGGCATGGGGTAAGGATTGAATTCTCTGGCGAAACCTATGATGATGCATTCCAGAGAGCTGGAGAGCTTTCTATGGAAAATGACTATGTTATGATCAATTCCTATGAGGACAGCGAGGTGATCGCAGGCAATGGAACAATAGCTCTTGAGCTCCCTGAGCTTGATATAGTTATAGTCCCTGTTGGCAGTGGGGGACTCTTGGCGGGCACGCTTCTGGCTTTGGAAGGGAGCAAAACAAGAGTTATAGGAGTTGAGCCCGAAGGCGCTGCTTCAATGTCCCTATCCTTGAGAAACGGAAAGCCTTCAAGCACTCCAACCGTAAATACCATTGCGGATGGCTTATCTGCAAAGCATCCCGGTATAAAACCATTCAATACTATAAAAAGCAGGATGGGCGAAGAAGATATTGCAATTGTAAGCGACAAGGAGATTGCAGCAGCCCTTCTTTTTCTTCTAGAGAGATGCAAGGTCTTTGCTGAACCAAGCGGGGCAGCGCCTTTAGCAGCGCTTATGTACAACAAGGTTGAGGTTAAAGAGGACTCAAAGGTTGGAGTTGTGATAACAGGGGGCAACATGGAGCTCTCAGATCTCTCTTATCTCATAACAAGGGGCGTTGCAGGTGAGGGCAGAAGGACAAAGTTGAGGATAATGATCAGGGATAGCCCTCTGGAAATGAAGGATGTCTTTGAAGCCCTTGGTATCAATGGTATAAGCATAGAGACCCTCTACCTTGACAGGTATGCCCACAGCATTCCATTGAACTACTGCGAACTGAGGCTTACTGTAACAGCGCCTCAAAGCTCGATGATCGAAAAATGTGTAGGTGAGCTGAGGGAAAAGGGCTACAGGGTTACCGTTGCTTACTGATGTGTGCATTTATGTGCGCCATGCGCAGGGGCTCTGGCGTTTTATATATTGAAAACTGCTCTGTAAGCTCCAGAGCCTTCTGCAAAGAGATTTTATTGCCCTGAGAGATAAACAGGTTGTTTTTCTTCCAGCCCACCTGCCTTCCTTCATATATTACCCTGTTTTCGCTGATCTCTCCCAAAAGTTTGCTCTTTGCAACTCCTATCGCCGGTGCGTTTGCTTCCAGTCCAAGCATGCATGCGCTACCGCAAAAGCGGGGATGCATAATACCATTCCCATCTATGAAATAGAGCACATTTTTCAGCCCCTTAGAGAGCTTCTTGAAAAGCGGCAGCTCTCTGAATCCAAGGTATGTTGGTATGTAGGGCATGCATGAGAGATCATATCCTGTTCTCACCTCCAGTATCTCCATATCTAAGTTCATTAAGCACAGAGCTCCCTTAGCAAACCTTTCATAATAGGAGACATCAAATCCAGCTATAAGCTCAAAATCGCTATCTTCTAGCTCTACCTTTTTGCTCATCTTTTCTTGTTCATTCTTCATCTGCTCCAGGATCTTTGTTGATCTGAAGTCATCGAAGATCTCTGCTTTTACCATATTTTTTTCTATAGCTATGCCCTCTTTCTCTAACATCCTCTTCTTCTCTTCTATCCCAAATCTGAAACCTCCGAGCATTAAGCTCTCATGAACAACCCTGTGGCATGGTATTTTTACCGGTAGAGGATTTATGCTCAGCGCTTCTGCAACCCCCCTTGCTGCTAAAGGATCTCCCAGAGCTTCAGCAATCCTCTTGTATGTTGATACTTTGCCTGCAGGTATCTGTTCCGTAAGGGAGTATATCTCATTATACACGTCTTCCATAAAGACCTTCTCTGTAGATTCTTATAGCTACTGGACCTATGCAGCGCTCGAAATAGTTTGCGACATAATCTGCGAGCTCTTTGTTTTCATCCATTATCTTTGTGTCGTAGGGGTTCAAAGCATAGGAGGTGCCATGCTCTGCATCGTAATCCTCCAGTGCCCTTTTCAATATTGTCAAGGATGCTCCACCTATCAGCATGTAGATCTCACTCAGAAAGCTGTTTGTCACTCTTGTACGGTGCACCTCTGTTGCACCTACTCTAAAATTGTATATTACTGGAATTACAGCAAGCAAAAATATTGTTATAGAAACCATAAAGCGTAGAATATACAAAAATTCATCAGCCCGCAGTGCTGAAAGCCAGTATATTTGATAAAACATATGCACGGTAAGAAGAGCTGAGGCTATTGGTATGAGGCCCGCACCCTTCATCAGGAGCCTTTTGTATATTCCATATACATTGAGCAGAGCATAAAAAAGCACAGCGAATATGAGAAATGATAGAGCGCTATTCATTGCAGCCAGCGCATCATCATGCAAAGTGAGAAGCAGTGAGAAGAGTATGGTGCTCAAAGGTATGAGCACAACAATATCGTTTTTTCTTCCATTTATTGTGGATATCATATTGTCTGTTAACATATAAAATAGTATTGATGCTGCCATTAAGAAGGCCGTTCCTGTAAAGTTTATCAGAGATAGCCTCCCGCCAAAGCTCACATCACTCATGTCTAAAAGAATATCCACAGCTTCCAGAACAAAACCAATGAGCGCTAAAAATAGGCCAATGATAAAGAACACGGGTAATGTCTCTGCATACTTCTTAAACCTTTTTGATAAGATGTATGTGTAAAGAAATGGTGGAATCACCACAAGAAAGCTTGAGAAGAAGCTGAACAAAAGCAAAAGCTCCATACATCTCATTTAATTTTTCATATAAATAATTAACTAAACGAATTCCAGAATCGATTTGCTCATGACTATGACCAGCGCTTTCTGTGATAAGATATTTAGATACGCTCTTTTTAACTGAAAGGCCTATAGGAATAAAGTCAGAGTACAATCATTCATAGTTCTTTAAGTGTTATCAGAAGTATGAAAAACTATATTTGGATACAGGTATCATAAGGAGCTAGGAGCACATCAATACCGTATTGAAAAGTTTGTGTGTTCTGGTTTTTCTATTCTTTTTCTTTGCACAAAAACTCTTCTCACAATCGCTGAGGGGGGTCCGATGCGGCACCAATCTGTGAGCTCTTCAACTGCTTTATCTTCTCCCTCAAATAGAGCCTCAACCCTTCCATCAGGCAGATTTTTTACCCAGCCCCTAACGTCCAGAGCCCTAGCTCTCTCTGCTGTCTCCTGTCTGAAGAACACTCCCTGTACCCTACCCTCTATCAGAAGGTGAGCTCTCAGCATCAGTTTATATATACTACGCCGCTTTCGTATATCTGCGCATTTGCGGTTCTGCTATAAACCCTGACATACAATGGACCAGCGCTCACCTGAGCGGGATCAAGCTCGCTCAGAGTTACTGTAGTCCCAACATTCCATAGTCCTGCATTTGGACTATGAGCTACTGTCTGCCAGCCTGATCTATCAGATGAAACCGTGAAATAAAGGTCATTGAGGTTTAACGGAGAGCCCTGTAGTGCCTGTAAAGTCATACTGACTATAGGATCAGCTGTCCTCTCGTTCAGCTGCGCCGGGACGTCTCTTACATCCAGGGTTATTGCCGTCAGGCTTTGAGTTGAGCCCCCTGTATACTGCTGTGCAATATAGAAAACAGCCACAGCCAGCACAACGGTCACAGCTACCATCAATATAACTCCTATGACAGGGGATACTGCTTCTTCTTCTCTGAATTTCATAATAAACATATTGTAAGTAGTACTATTTATAACTTTCCAGTTTAAATGGCAGTTCTCTCAGTCTAATGCCCACCGCCCTAAAGATCGCGTTTGCAACGGCAGGGGCAACTGGTGGTAGAGCAGGCTCACCCACACCGCCGGGGCTCTCATTGCTCTCCATTATGAAGACCTCTATGTGCGGTGAATCTTTGATCCTGAGAATTTTGTAAGAATCAAAATTCTGCAGACCGCTAAAGCTCACCCTCTCCAGCAGAGCAACGCTCAACCCCATGATTATAGCCCCCTCCACCTGTTGCTTTATTACCCCCCTGTTCACAGTCTTTCCACAGTCTATCACGGCAAACATTCTTTTAACCTCTATGTGATCCGTAACAGAGACCTCTGCCACCTCTGCACAATAGCTACCGAATGAGTGATGAAAGGCTATCCCCTGAGCTTTGTTTACATCCTTTCCCCAATCTGATATCTCAGCCACTTTCCTGAGGACGTTCTTTGCTCTCTCATCTTTCAATAGCAAAAGCCTGTATTCGAGGGGATCTCTGTGCAGAGCGTATGCCACCTCATCTATAAAGCTCTCAATGAAAAATGCGTTGTTGGAGTGCCCCACCGATCTCCATGGACCTGTACGCAGAGGTATGGATACCCTGCCGGTCTCTATCCTCATGTTTTTTATGTCGTACAGAGTGTCAGATATTCCCGCAACCGTAGCCGGGTCCACATCTCTCTCTGTTCCTTCCTCATGCACAGATTGAACAGCAATTCTGCATTCAATGCCAGGTTCTGTGCTATGTGAATGGGCTTTCATCTCTATCAGCGCTCCGGGCCTGTAAAAGTCATAAGCTATGTCCTCTTCTCTTGTCCACAGGATCTTTACAGGTTTTCTTATCTTCATTGATATCTCAGCAGCCTCTTTTATGTAATCATTCTTAAGTCTCCTGCCAAAACCTCCGCCAAGGTATGTTGTGTGTAGCTCCACATCTCTTATCCCTGTTGCTTTACGCACTGTTTCTATGGCATCTGTCTGGGCCTGTGTAGGAGCCCAGACAAAGCATTTATCCTCTTTTACCCACACGACACAGTTCATTGGCTCCATGGGCGCGTGTGAGAGATATTGTGTTCTATATCTTGCTTCAAGCAATACTTTCCCCTTTATCTCTCCTCTTTCCATGTATGTTTCAGAGTTTTCAAGAGCCCTTTCGAGCTCCTTTTCTATTGCTTCTTCATCAATTGCTGGGCTTTTGCTCCATTTCGCTTTAACCTTATCTCTGGCCTTCCATACGTCCTCTATGCTATCACCCAGCAAGGCTATGCCATCACTTATCCTCAATGCACTCTCATCTTCGTAAGATATAAGCTCCGCACCGTATGCTGGGGCTCTTATGACTGTTGCATAGACAGCTTCAGGAATATGAACATCTATGCCAAACACAGCCCTGCCATTTACCTTTTCTTCGAGATCCTTTCTTTGTAAGTCTTTCGCATAGATCTCTCTGACATCATACTCTTTTTCTTCCACCCTTTGCTGAGAAGCCAGCTCAGCAAGCTCTCCATAGCCTATGGACTCTTTGCCATAGAACACTCTTCCCCCTTCCGTTCTTAGCTTTTCTGCAGAGGTGTTGAAAACAACAGATGCTGCCTTAAGTATTTTCGTTCTTGCTTCAGCTCCAGCTTTTTTGAGCTCTTCAAACATGTTTCTTATGCTCGTGCTTCCCCCTGTCTCCATAAAGCCAATAGCGGGATCATTATACTCCTCTGTTGCTGGAGAAGGCTCAAATGAGACAAGCTCCCAGTCTGCATCCATCTCCTCAGCGATTATCTGCGGCAGAGCAGTGGATACACCCTGTCCCATCTCTGATTTGTTCAATACAACTATTATGTTTCCATCTTCTCCGAGTTTGACCCATCTGTTAAGGGTGTGCGTTTTTTCTCTCTCTTTCTTCTCCCCTTCCGCTTCTTTGCCCTTTACTTCCATTGCGCTGAGCTCTGATGCTCTCTCTACTGCTTTCACTATCCTCCCATAGGTACCGCACCTACAAAGGTTGCCATTCATGCCATTCTTTATCTCCTCTTCTTTTGGATTTTCCGCAAGAA
>WOYI010084154.1_pt2 | contig 31048 bp, 32 predicted proteins | sample 6423411 | NCBI WGS metagenome assembly WOYI01 (sample SAMN13441803, study PRJNA592873) | oil field metagenome | biome: oil field; feature: oil-well bore; material: oil-contaminated soil; isolation source: oil-contaminated soil from oil-well borehole | place: Germany: Wietze | collected 2016-10-18 ...
CTATGCCAATCCTATCGCATCATCCGCAAACATAATTAACTATAAGATTATTTTTAAAAAACATAAGTTTACATCAGTATTTGCCTCAAATATATCAAGGGGGTTATTAAGCTTGGGAATGGATGAGATCAAGGAGATTCGAAGCAGGATCAAAGGGATGAACCTGACCTGGACCGCGGGGGAGACAGCCGTATCAGAACTGGCCCCAGACGAGAAGATGCACTACCTGGGCCTAGTAGTCCCGGAGGATGAGAAAGCGATGATCCTGCAGATGGCGGAAAGGGATAGGTCTCTTGCCGCAAAATCGGGATCTGTCTCCATATATCCCACTCAGTGGGACTGGAGAGACGTGTCCGGCAACGACTGGACGACGCCGATAAAGGATCAGAGGCAGTGCGGCTCTTGCGTTGCCTTTGCCACTGTGGCGGCCATCGAGTCCAATTTGGAGATATTCAAGAGAGACCCCTCCCTCGATCCAGACCTTTCCGAGGCAGATCTTTTCTTCAGGGGCTGCGGCGACTGCTGCGGGCGGGGCTGGTATTTCACTCCCGCTTTAAGATTTGCTCAGTCCAGCGGAGTTCCTGATGAGGCATGCAATCCTTATCAGGGGGATAAGACCGGCAGCTGCCCGGACAGAGACAAACGCGTGGTCAAGATAGAGAGCTCGAAGACCATAACCAACAGCTCCCAGGCCAAGGAGTGGCTCAGCCAGCGCGGTCCACTCATCGGCGGGATGAGCGTTTATGAGGATTTCTTCTATTATGAGAAAGGAGTCTATAAGACTGCATACGGCGGATATATGGGCGACCATGCAGTATGCGTTGTGGGCTTCGATGATGCCAAAGGCTGCTGGATCTGCAAGAACAGCTGGGGACAGAGCTGGGGAGAAGGCGGCTGGTTCAAGATCGCCTACGGAGAATGCGGAATGGGAAGCCAGTTCGCTTTCTATGGAGTTCAGTTCACAGCAGACGATGACCTGATCATGCCCAAATCAGGGAGGGTTATTGTGCGCTTTACCGGCAAGAGCACCACTCTGGAGGATGAGATCTGGCTGCACCGTCCCGAGGAGAAGCTGATCTTCCGGGCGGTTGACTCCGATCTGGGCAAGATCCATGATCTGGGAGCCTTTCCCGCCGGAACCCGGCTCACATTTGCCCTGAAGACTTCAGCGGGGCATATCTTCTACAGCGACCAGCTCTTAAACGACGATGTCTGCGATCATGTTAACAAGACCAGCATTGGAACCTACAAATGGCAGCTTAACTGGGAGGACCTCTATGGCCTGGGGGAGAAGGACTATAACGATGTGAGCATGGAGATTGAGATCATTAGCGCCACCAGCGGGGATCTGGTGATGCCCAAAGAGGGAAGGGTCTTTGCCACCCTTAAACAAAGGCATGCCGCCACCAAAGAGGAGTTCAGGCTGAGCTCTCCTGAGAATAGGTTGATCTTCACCCTGGATAGCCCCATGGGAAAGGCAATAGACCTGGGTAAGTATCCCGAAGGCGCCAGCCTCACATTCGCCTTCAAGACACTTGAGGGCTACACCTACTACACCGATCAGGTGAAAAATCCCGATTTCTTGAGCCATGTGAGAAAGCTCCCCACCGGATATAACAAATGGGAGCTTCGCTGGGAGAAATCCTATGGGATGCGCCTTAAAAGCTACAAGGATCTCACAGCAGAGATAATAGTGGCACCCATCGTCCGCGAGGATGTAATTTTAGAGAAAGACAGCCACGTGGTGGCCAGACTGGTAAGCAAGAATACGCCGAATCATAACCAGTTCTGGCTCTATAAGCCCGAGAAGAAGCTGATCTTCGACTCCATTCAGGGGAACGTGGGCAAGAGCTTTGAGGTAGGAGACTATCCGGCAGGAACCAGGCTGATCTTCGCTCTGCAGACCCAGGATGGGACCTTCTTCTGCACAGACAGCGGCCTCAACGAGGACGGCAAATCGCATGTCATCAAGCTGAAGCTCGGATCTAACAAATGCCAGCTTCGCTGGGAGGACCTTTACGGGCTGAAGGACACCGATTATAACGACCTGGTGGTGGAGATCAAGATGGATCCAAAACTGGATCCTAAAAAGTAGGTGACTGGATAATATCCAACTGGTGGAATGGGATTAGGCTGAAAGAAATCAGGAACAAGGCAGCCAGTCCACGCAGATCTCGCCGGACTGGCTGTCAGACCACAGCTGGATCAACTTTTCAATGGAGAATACACCGGTCAGATCCTCAACGCTGCGGCCGATGAGAGGATGACGGCCTTTTACGGTGACGTTGGGGTCGACGGACTGCCAGGCGATATGAGCATTGCCTATTACATTGGAGCTGATGCTCGCCTCCAGGCCTCCTCTCGGCGACGCCGGGTCTGCGGAATTTGCATAGGCCCCAGTTCGAACCTGAGTATCTCTATTCAAGTGCTCTACATCGGTGTATGATTCGGTCATGACTGCACCGGTATCATAGTTCTTGACAGTGAGTACATCATTCTGGCCGCCACTGATAGCGGCTGGTGTATAGGCCAGGGGTATCTCACCCTTAATGCCGGGAATGGCCATAAACATGATCACCAGACAAATCAGCTTTATCCACATCCATCGGTCACCATTTCGGTAATTGACGTATTCGCATTTCAAGCTTTTGCTCTGAATTGAGTGCTGCTTATGCCCTGCCCATGCCCCTGTAGATCATGCCCTCTACCGGGTTCCCAGCTGAACGATCCGATTCATATCCTCTAGGGTGTTATTCCGGTTCGTCTGAGCCGCCTGGTTGTTAGGGTCAAGAAGCAGGGCTTTATCGAAGCGTTCCAGCGCTTCCTGGTGCTTTCCCAGCTCTCGCAGGACTACTCCCTCATTATTCCAGGCTCCTGGATTCAGAGGATCGAGTTTGGTTGCCATCTGAAGACAGACCAGCGATCCGGAGAGATCGCCTTTATCAGCCAAAGCCATGCCCTTTCCATTCCAGGCTTCAGAGTCTGAAGCATTCCGCCCCAACACCTTGTCAAAGCAGGCTATAGCCTCATCATGCCTGTCTAATCCTCTGTAGAGGGCAAGGCCCTTCCAGTTCAAAGCCTCGACATTCGTGGAGTCTATCGCCAGAGCCTGATCGAAACTTGCCACCGCATCCTCATAACGACCCAAGATGCCAAATGCATATCCCTTGCGGTTCCAAAGGTTGACATTGCCAGGATCCAACTCCAGGGCCTCATCATAGCTTCTTGCGGCCTCTTCTATGCTGCCATTATACAATTGCTGATCACCAAGGCTCGACCAGTATTCCGCTGTATCCCCTTCTGCAGCCGAGGGAATGCTTGTCGCTGCCAGAAGAGCTAATAGGATCAATGCGAGCTTCATGAACAGCCGTCTTTCGTTCTGGAGATATATCTCTACCTCCCAAAAGTTAATTAATTCCCCCTTCATACCACCATATATAACGAGGCCAGGTTTATCGCTCTGGGGATCCTGGCAGAGGAGTGGAGGAGGTTCATTATTTGAAGAGATTCGATGTAATGCTGGAAAAGGATATATCCGGATACGAAGGAGAATTTTCCGATATCATTCATCAAGCTCCGGCCTTTTATAGAATGATGACCAGGCTGCTAGATGATAAAGATCTTCCCAAATCCATGTCGCCGCAGATTATCGCCGCCATCGCATACTTCATTCTGCCCGAGGACATAATTCCAGAAGATAAGTTCGGCCCGGTGGGTTATGTCGATGATATCTATCTATGCGCCTTCGTCGCATATGAGGTGATGAAGGAAACAGGATCTTCCGATATCATATCCCGGAACTGGGATGGAGGCAGGCCTGTGATCGAGCTGGTAGAAGAGATACTCAATCGCGAAAAGGAGCTTTTGGGCAATAAGAAGGAAAGGATGATGCAGTATATAGGCTTCGACGAGATTTAGTTCGAGCAAATTTTTTGGTCCCTATTCCCTTCTGGGTTTATAGGGACGCCTCATCTGACCATTGCAGAATATGCAGGTGGTGACCATAACGCCTTCTGATAGCCTCACCCTGGAGTTCTCCGGGGACAGGAAGCTGCCACAGTGCCGGCAGTAAAGCCTCTTAAGAGATCGGGGCATTCTGACCCTGGTACGAGTGCTTATCCGCCGGGCAATCTGGACATACCTCTTGCTTCTCTCAGGATGAAGCCGGTGCGCCTCCTCCGCCAGGACAAAGAGCCGTTCCATGCGCTGCAGGGCAAGATCTCTGGATCTATGATTGTCCTTTCTTCGTCTCACGCCCAGGACTGTGGCCACCGGGTCTATAAACCTATTTCGTCGAGAGAATCTATTTCTACATCCAGTGAGCATAACGGATTCAATGGCTGATACATCGCTTTCCATCAGGATCGCCCCGGAGATGGAGGATTATATCCGCGCTCGCTCCACAGACATGCGCATCGCCACCACCTGCGAAGGCCCTCTGATCTTCTCAGTCAAGACCAGTCCGCCCAAGCCCACAGATCATGTCATATCTGTTGGAGCGCGTATGGTCTACATCTCTGCCGTCCAGGCACCTTATATCAAGACCATAGATGCGAGTATGCTTCCGCGCTGCGCTCTGGAAAAAAGGAAGCGTAACTGATGGTCGCCAAAAGAAGGCTATATCAGACTGCAAACATCAGACCGAAACCATTAAGTCGCCAAGAGGACAAACCTATATGGGAATGATTCCCAGGCGGATGCATATGAAAAAAACCAAGTCGTCAATCTGGCTGGCACTGATAGGCGCAATTATATTTCTCGTTCTCTTGTGGCGTCGGATTTTGCAGATGCCTGCAGAAAGAGATGAAGAAGACGACAGCAGAAATCGCAAGAACCGTCCGGTGTCGTAGGCTTCCATCTCCTTTTTAAGCCAAAAAAATTAGCGGCCCTCCAGCCATTCATCAAGAGCGCGCATTGATGCAGCACGGTGAGATATTCTATTCTTCTCCGCCAGCTCCATCTCGGCCAGGCTCTTTTCCCCCACATAGAATATGGGGTCGTATCCAAAGCCCGAGCTTCCCCGTGCCTCATGGCCGATCTGCCCCTCAACTATCCCCTGGAACATCCGAGGCTCAAGCCCCGGCTCGGAATACACAACCACCGACTTGAAGAAGGCCTTGCGATTCGAGATCCCATCCATGAGCCGCAGTATTCCCTCATTGCCAATGGTCTTCTGGACATAGGCGGAGTAGACCCCAGGAAAGCCGCCCAGCGCCTCGATGAAAAGGCCGGCATCCTCCAGCATTGCTGGCTCCTTTAGCCGGGCCATGATCTCGTTAATGCCATAGACCGCCACCTCTTCCAGAGTATCCGCCTGAATCTCAGTATAGCCAAGATCTTTCTGCTCCAGACCATCGATAATGGTCCGGGCCTCTACATACTTTCCTTTGTTACTTGTGATAAAGCTGATCATATTATCTCCTAATAGTCCTTCTCAGTTGTCATCTTTGGATATAGGGCAGCCAGGTGCTCTCAATCGGATCCCATCTGTGCATGGTTTTCTCCTTATGCTATCCTTCTTCCCTATATGATAAGCCTTTTCGAGCGCCACATCACTATCTGATACCATGCAGCGGCCTCCATCTCCCAAGGGGAACGTTTTTAGATACGAGCAATAGTGACAGAAGTAAATTTGCATTCTGGTGAGGACGAAATGGATCTGGGAGACAGAGTCTTGGTGGAGAGGAACGGCATCTCCTATGAGGGGGTTCTCATGCCATCCCGCCGTGCGGATCACGTGGTCATAAAGCTCAAGAACGGCTACAACATCGGCCTTAAGGCAAGAGAGAGCGACATCAAGCTCATAGAAAAAGGCAAGGAGATCAAATCCCAGCAATTGGACAGACCCCTCAGGGACAAGCCCGGCCTGCCCCAGCTATCCATTCTCTCAACCGGAGGGACAATAGCCAGCAAGGTCGACTACCGGACGGGAGCAGTCACCAGCCAGTTCTCCGCCGGCGAGATCATCTCCGCCATCCCTGAGCTGGAGGAGATCGCCAACTATCGAGCTCGGGTGATCTACCAGATCCTGAGCGAGAATATGCGTTCGGACTACTGGACGGCCCTCGCGCGGTCGGTGGCAGAGGAGATCGAGAGGGGCGCAGAAGGGGTTATCATAACCCACGGCACTGACACCATGATGTACACTGCTGCCGCACTCTCCTTCATGCTGAAGACCCCGGTTCCTGTGGTGCTGGTCGGCTCCCAGAGGAGCTCCGATCGTCCCAGCAGCGATGCCTCCATGAACGCCGTCTGTGCAGCTACCGTTGCCACCAGCGATATCGCCGAGGTCAGCGTGGTCATGCACGGCACAACCAATGACGACTACTGCACCATCCATCGAGGCACACGGGTTCGCAAGATGCATACCTCTCGTCGGGATGCCTTCCAGACCATTAACCAACACCCTCTGGGCAGGGTAGATTACCTCAGCAGAAAGGTAGAGACCTATCTTCCCTTTTGCCACCGGGGCGAGGTGGAGATGGAGCTGAATGAGAGGCTTGAGCCCAGGTGCAGTCTGGTCAAGTACACCCCGGGATCCTCTCCGGAGATCCTGCATTACTATATCGATAAAGGTTATCGGGGAGTAGTCCTGGAGGGGACGGGCTTAGGTCACGTCGCCTCCGACTGGATAGAGGGAATTGGCAGGGCAAAGGAGGAGAATATACCGGTGGTCGTGACCTCACAGTGCCTGCGGGGCAGGATATGTGACCGGGTATACGATACCGGTCGAGATATGCTTGATGCCGGTGCAATTGAGGGGGGCGATATGCTGCCCGAGGTGGCCCTGGTCAAGCTGATGTGGGTGCTGGCCAATAATCCAGAGGAGGTCGGCTCACTGATGAAGACCCCATTGGCCGGCGAGATCTCTCACTCCATACCGATCACCGTTTAGCCAAAACCTTATAAGCAAGGTGAATAGTGCACCAACCTCAGGATTATTGGAGGAATTAGTTTTGACACGCAAGCCAGCAAGCATGTATCGAAGGCATGAACGTCCCTACACGCGCAGAAAGTACATGGGGGGCGTTCCGGGAAGCAAGGTAGTTCACTATGATATGGGGAATCTGCAGGAGGACTATCCCCTAAAGCTGACACTGGTTGTCATGGAGCCCTGCCAGATCAGGCATACCGCCCTGGAAGCGGCAAGAGTAGCAGCCAACCGTTACCTCCTGAAGCAAATGGGCAGGACCAACTTCCACCTCAAGCTCAGAACATATCCCCATCATGTCATTCGCGAGAACAAGCAGGCCACCGGTGCAGGTGCAGACCGTGTATCCAGCGGCATGAGAATGGCCTTCGGCAAAGCGGTAGGGACAGCGGCCAGAGTTGAAGCCGGCCAGAAGCTCTTCACCCTGGGAATACCCCCTCAGTACCTCAACGATGCTAAAGAAGCATTGACCAGAGCCGGACATAAGCTGCCCACACCCATTCAGATCATAGTTGAATCCGGTCAAGAGCTGATAAGGTAATCTGGATGGATGACTATTTAGCGGGCCTGGATAGGGCCATGAATAAGATGCCCGCCAACAGAGAGTCCAAGGAGAGGTTTGTGATACCTTCTGCGAAGGTATTCTATGAGGGCAAGACCACCGTCCTTGAGAACTTTGGGGCTATAGCTGATACTCTGAATCGTGATCCGGAACACCTTATGAAGTATCTTCTCCAGGAGATGGGTACAGCCGGAAAGATCGAGGGACAGAGGGGGATCTTTCAGGGAAAGTTTGGCGAGACCGCCATCGCCCGCCAGATAGAATCCTACTTCGAGGAGTATGTCGTCTGCACAGAGTGCAGGCTTCCAGATACTCATCTCATCAAGAGCGACCGCGTCCTCACCCTCAAGTGCGATGCCTGCGGTGCACATCGGCCGGTGCGCAAGAGAAAGGCAACGACAGCGGTTCAAAAGGACGTCATCGAGGAGGGAGAGACCTATGAGCTGCGCATCGAGTCTGTGGGCAATAAGGGCGACGGCATAGCCAAGGTCGACAAGTATCTCATCTTCGTGCCCAGCGCAATAAAAGGCGAGATCGTCCGAGCTAAGATCAAGAAGATCAGCGGAACCCTGGCCTTTGCCGAGGTTGTGGAGAGGAAGGGCAAGGTGTCCTGAATGGAGGAGAAGATCAGCCTCACCTTTACAGAAGAGCATAAGTATCAGATGGAGTTTTTCCCTCCTTTGTTCTGGAGGGAGTTTGCAGAAGGTTATGGTGGTCTTCCCTGGATAGAGATCAGCGACGCGCGAACGGCGATAGTCGCTGCTAACTACTCTTATCTGCTCGATCTCCTGGTTCAGGCCAGGTTGTACCGCCTGAGCAGATTGCCATCCGGCTCGCGACCACAGTAGAGAATTACAGTTTACAGGTTTCGGATCGATTGGTTATGTCTGAGCCAGCAGCATCTTTAAAGGGTTATCTGATCCGTGGCCTGCCGATTATAAAAGAAGGAGACGATATCCCAACGTTTATCCAGTCCCTCTTTGAGATCGAGGACGGGGATGTCATCTGCCTTGCCAGCACCATCGTGGCCAAATCAGAAGGCAGGATGAGGCATCTGGATGACTACCAACCAAGCAGCCACGCCATAGAGGCCGCCCGCGATCTGGGAAAGGACCCCAGATTTGTGCAGGCGGTTTTTGAAGAATCCAGCGATATATTGATCGAGCGACCATTTCTCTTGACTGTGACCCACTTTGGCCATATCGGCGTTAATGCCGGGATTGATCAGTCCAATGTGGGTGATGAAATGATACTGCTGCTGCCGATAGATCCCTGCAGCAGCGCCCAGAGGCTGCGTCAGGCTCTCGGCAGGGATTGTGCCGTCATAATCACCGATACCTGTGGCCGTCCATTCCGCAATGGCGTTGCCGGTGTGGCTGTTGGCTGGTCGGGCATCGCTGCTCTGCGAGACTGGCGCGGTGAGCTCGACATACATGGAAGAGCACTCAGTATCACCCAGGAGGCGATTGCGGATGAGATCGCTGCTGCTGCCAATCTATTGATGGGTGAGGCTGGGGATCTGACCCCTGCAGTGGTCTTCCGAGGGCTGAAGTATCCCCGCTCTGGAGATGATCTCTTCAGGGCAAAGGAGAAAGACATAATCCGGTCCCGAATATGCTGCAATCGATCCATGTGATCATTCCCTTCAAAGCCCGGGAAGGAAAGAGCAGGCTTTCATCAGTTCTCAAGCCGGCAGAGCGGAGGCTCTTTGCATTTGCCATGCTCAGGGATGTTCTGGCGGCGGTCTTTGGCCAGGGAAGAACGACCATCCTCTCCACGCAAGAGTTCAGAGCTGAGGAGTTGGGCATAGATGTCGAGATTCTGCAGTCGGAGCTGGAGCTGAACGATGCACTCAACTCCCTGATATCACATCAAGCCGACCTCGACTGGCCAGCGGATATTCTCATTGTAATGGCCGATCTGCCCCTCTTGAGAGAGAAAGAAATAAGAGGGATTCTCAGCTGCCAAGAAGATGTGGTCCTCTGTCCGGGACGGGGAGGAGGGACAAATATGATCCTCATTCGCAGCCCGAAATTCCGGACATGCTATCATGGCCTGAGCTTTCCTGAGCATATGGCCTACGCTCGAAGGGCATGCCTGAATTTTTCAGTCTTCGAATCCTTCCGAGCAGGTTGCGATATAGACGAGCCGCAAGACCTGGCGGAGGTGCTGCTGCATAGTGATGGAGAGGCAAAAAAGGCTCTGGAGATGATGGGCTTTTCTCTTTCCGAGAGCGGGCGGTCAATTATTGAGCGCCACTACCAGAAGGCGATCTGATCGAAAAAAATGAGTCTGGACCATCAGATCTCGTCGAGCTTCTCCACGCCGATCTTCTTTACCTTTGGCTTCCAGATCTCATTGGGCATCCATGCCGGCGCGCCCTTTGGTTTCTTTACCTTAACCCTCTCCCCCGCAAATATATGGACTTTCTTAGTTCCCCTCTCTCTGAGCCTTATATCCTTATGACCTCTGTTGGCTGCTTTTAAGGCTGCTTGTCTGGGCTGCTTTCCCGTAAAAACCCCGATCTCGTTGCCCTTCTTGTCCCTGAGGGCGAAATTTCTAGTCTCGGCCATGATATCCTCCATTTTCCAGCTAATCGGACTCTTATTTATCAATCGTTTTGCCCAATACCATTATATTAATTTTATCCATATGGCATAAAAAACGGCCGGATTTTTAATGAATAAGGGATTGCGGCTGCAGAGCATAATTCCCATCCATAAACGATAATATGATAGCATTAGGCACTGTGGCTCTGCAGGAGCCCCTCTTGCCCGCCCATAATCATCGCGGCGGATATGCCCGCTCTGCCCCGAGTGAGCGCTCTTCGCTGAATTATCTCATCCTTTTGTAATCCTCTCCTCGCTAACATGAGCGCGCAGCAATGGGGGCAGTTCCCCCCATAGCGCCATCTCCTGTCCCCTGATCACAAGTGCGCCGGTTATCCCCGGCCGTTCGATGGCAGAAAAGCACTCCTTCAGCGATCCCGTTGACTGCACAGAATTACCCAGGGCAGTGGCAGCAGCATCCGCTAAAGCCAGATTATCCGATATGACGGTGGCTGCATCGGCACAGCCGAAGGATATGGATGGGCCCACCGTTCCCGAGCTGGTGCAGATGCCAAAAGGCTTATTGCGAGCAGGGATCTGGAAGGCAAGATCCCGAATAGAAGAGCTTCCGGCGTATATTCCCACCAGTATGGGCCTGTCGTTTAGGATGCAGACATCTCCCCCGTTATCGACAATGGCATAAGTCGCTTGGGCATCGATCATCGCCTGCACAGCAAAACCGGCAATTGCGCCTGCTACACAGGCCATGGGACCGACGCCAATGATAGCGCTGGATTCGATCATTTGCCTGACGATATCCGGTGCATCATTCGCTTGAAGATCATAAGGCTCTAAGGTGATGCGGAAGAAGGGATCGTTCTCTATGAACTCCTCTAGATAGCAGCGCTGCTCGGCAATCGATGCCCTGGCGGCATCTATATGCCCCTTCTCCCGAGCAGAGATGGTGACTATCGTCTCCTTGAGGCGAAAGTGCTCATGCAAGATCTCCGTCATTGCTCCTGATCCTATGGCACTATGCTTTTCCATCCTCTACTGTCTTGCTGAGCCGGGCCACGTCCTCGGCCCTCCCCCGCAGGCTCAAGACCAGCTCATCCTCATAGCTCACATCCAGAAGCTCAGCCGTCCCATAGAGACGGGACAGCTCTCCAAAGCTCCGGGAGGTATACGGGAGCCTGATTTGATATTCCTTTAATGGTGGCAGGTGCTGATAGATGCATTCCTTGAGGCTCTCTTGACCCTGAGAGGAATGTGCCGAGACCATAACCGGATTGGGAGCCAAATCCTTTATCTGATCAAACCTCATCCTGGCATCGAATTCATCCAATCTGTCCATCTTGTTCAAAACGGTGATCATGGGCGCAGTCACCTGGCAGTCCCAGAGGGCCTTGTGAGATGCTACCAGCTTACGCCTGAGAAGCTCCAAAGGATCGCTCAGGTCGGCAACCAAAAGGACCAGATCCGCCTGTGCGATCTCGGAAAGGGTGGATTGGAAGGCTTTGATCAGGAAGTGGGGCAGATCATCGATAAATCCCACTGTATCGGTAAGCATGGCCCGGCGGCCATTGATCTCAAGAGCCCTGGTGGTGGGAGAGAGGGTGGTGAAAGGCTGATCCTGGGCATTGACCACAGAGCCCGTGAGGGTGTTGAGCAGGGTGCTCTTGCCAGCATTGGTGTATCCGGCCAGGGCGATGAGGTCAAAGCCCAGTTCTCTGCGTCTCTTTCTCCTTCCCTCGCCCATTGCCTCCACCTCTTTGAGCTCCCCCCTGATCTTTGCCATCCTTCCCCGGATGTCGTGGTACATCGACTGCTCATAAGCACCTGCACCGCGGAATCCTGGCTGCTCACCCCGCTTCTTAAGGGCAAGCTCGCTTCTCACCTGAGGAGCATCATAGCTCAGACGGGCCAGCTCCACCTGCAGCTTGGCCTCCCTGGTGGAAGCCCGGGAGGCAAAGATCTCGAGGATCAGATTGAACCGGTCCAGGACCTGGACCGGAAACTCGCTACGAATGTTGAATACCTGGGTGGGACTGAGCGGATTGTAGAAGATGAGCTTTTTTGGATGGCAGGATAGGGCCTCCTCTATCTTTCCCCTGCCGATTTGAAAACGGTGGTCCCTCTCTCGGCGCTGCTTTATCTCTTGCAGGACTCGATAGCCGGCAGCGTTTGCCAGGCCCCTGAGCTCTATCATCCTGTAGGGATCCTCGGGATTGGCCGGATTCTCCCTCATGAGAAGAACGGCTGTCTTGTCATTATCCATCAATTATCATTCTTCCTTGATTATTCATCACCAGGTTCAACGATAAGCCTTCGACCGGCCAGAGATATATGATGAGCCAACTCAATGGCGGTCCTTTCTGCTATCGTCTCAGGATACTTGAAATCCCTTCCGAGGATGCTCTGTGCCCTCCAGACCTCCAGGTTGTATAAGTCCCCCTGCTCAGCCACAATAGTTCCCGGGAGGCATAAGCAGGCATCGCTTATCAGGTCGGCAATAACATTGAGGTCCAGAGCCGCAGCGATGCGGGGTACGAGCCTGACCGAATGGACCTTCTCAATAAAATTGGGTGATACCCGGGCGGATAGGACGGCACATACCATCTTATACCTGCCCTTTACAGAATGCCGGCCCGATATGTCAATCGCTACGATGTCTATCTATTCAACCCCTGGTAGATGCCAGAATCCACTCAATAATGGTCTCATCTTATAATGGCATGATGCATGACGATCTCCCTGGCCTCTTCAAGAGTCAGTCCTGCGCCAAATGCAATCTGAATTGCCCTTTCGCTATCGATGAGATCTTCGGGAGCATGGGCGTCAGTGTCCACCACCATCTTCGCCCCGGCCTGAATTGCCATCTGCACCACATGGCCGTTGGTTATGTTATGGCCGGAGCGTGAGGTTATCTCCAGACAGATATCGTTGTCCCTGGCCATCTCCGCCTCCTCCAGGGTGATGAACCCAGGATGGGCAAGGATATCCACACCTGCCTCCAGAGCCGCCCGGTTGGTGCCAGGACGGACGGGCTCCACAGGAGATTCCCCGTGGACTACCACGATCTCCGCGCCCAGGTTTCGGGCCAGATCCGCTAGCTGCGCTATCTTCTGTGGCGGCACATGAGTCAGCTCCACCCCGGGAAGAATCCTGATATCCAGTATGCCTTCCAGATACTTGGCCTTGGAGACGCAGCTTATGATGTGCTCTATATTGGTATAGTCAACATGATCGGTTATACCAATGGCGGTATAGCCCAAGACCTCTGCCCGGCGCACCAGCTCGCTGGGTATGAGCTCGCCATCACTGAAGGTTGTATGGGTATGCAGATCTATCATATAAACCGCTCAACCTCGCTTGCCCGTGGCCTGCTTTTTATATTTCATCTTTAGGGATCCTGCGATCTTCTTCAATGTAGCGGATTTGGAGCCCTTCTTCGCCACCAATATTCGGCCTGCTGCCTCTGGCTTGTGCCAGGTTTTAGGATGCTTTTTCTCCCTCTCGATCTCCGGCTTCAGCCCGGATTTAATGGATGCCGTTATGATCATATCCAGGTTGGGCTCATTTATGGCGTACTCTCTGGAGACCATTCTGCCCTCATCACGGGAACGGGCGGCATCGAAATATATCGGCCAGATCACAATTTTGCTCTTGTCAGGCATATACCTCCTGCCTTCTCTCGCCTCCTTAAAGTATCTTTGTCTAACTTCACCTCTGGCACGCAAGTCTTTTAGCCATGCGAAAGGATACTAAGAGCAATACAATCGTGGAGTTCGATCATGAGTGAAGAGAGTTATCCCGTTGCCAATGTAAGAGGACAGGAGGTCCCCTACGACCCGGAGCAGCTGAGGAGGATATCAGAGCATCCCTGTTTCAGCGAGAAGGCCTGTCACAGCTTTGGCAGGATGCATCTGGCCGTGGCCCCAAAATGCAATATCCAGTGCAAATACTGTATCCGGGACTTCGACTGCGTGAACGAGTCCCGCCCCGGGGTCACCAGCCAGGTTTTAAAGCCCAAGGAGGCCCTGGAAAGGGTCGATCAGGTGCTGGAGAAGTACCACTACATCAAGGTGGTCGCTGTGGCAGGCCCTGGTGAGCCTCTGTTCAATGAGGAGACCTTCGAGACCCTGCGCCTGGTGGGTGAGAAGTATCCCAACATCATTCTCTGCATCAGCACCAACGGGATGCTGCTGCCCGATAAGATCCAGGAGCTGGATCGCCTGGGCGTATGCAATATAACCGTTACCATGAATGCCATCGATCCCCAGATCGGCCAGCATATCTATGACTATGTCACATATGAGGGCAAGAGATATGAGGGCCTGGAAGCGGCGACGCTCTTATGCAATCAGCAGCTCAAGGGGATTGAAGAAGCAGTGAGGCTGAAGAAGATCGTCAAAGTCAATACGGTTATCATTCCAGGGATAAATGATTTGCATATCATCGATATCGCCCACAAAATCAAGTCCATGGGAGTATTCATCCATAATGTCATGCCCCTCATCCCCCAGTACAAGTTCGCTCATATCAAGCCCCCATCGCCGGAGGAAAAGAGAAAGATCCAGGATGAGCTGGGGAAGATCATCAAGCAGATGAGGCACTGCCGGCAGTGCCGCTCGGATGCTATTGGAAAGCTCGGATGCGATGTGCAACAGGAGTTCGAGAGCAGGACGAAGGAGCAGGCCTGACGAAATCCGCTTCATGCCCTGATGATCAAACCATCGATCTTCTTATCAGGCTGATGAAAAAAGCATGCTTGAGGCACCCTGGCACGCCTCAGCATGTTATATTTTAATGCTTCAGCTTCTTGGTTAGACTGCCTGTGGCACTGGAGATGCTCTTGGAGATGCCGGAGAGGAGGCCCTTCTGCTCGCTTGATTTGGAGCTGGCCTGCGCGGCGCTGGCGGAACTCGCCTTTTTATCCCTATTCTTGGAGATGGGATTGCCGTTCTTCATCTGATAGTTGCTGTTTCGATCCTGTGGACCCTTGCTCTTCTTCTTATCCTTTGCCATAATAACCACCGCCTGCCTCTATGTCAAAATTTATATAGATTTCGGCCTTAAGATGCCAGATCCTGCCCCTCAAGGTAGGCGGGCATGCATCTCAAGTCGCCATTATGCTTGGGCAGGTAAAGGTAAGACTTGGGAGGCATTTGAGTTCTGCCATTTCCGTGATCAAGAAAGGCCCTCTGGACTGCCGCTATCGCATAGGGATGTCACCGGAGGCTCCAAGAAATCACTTGTATTTTAAACTATTGTTGATAGTAATAAACCAACGAAATTATGGAGCTTAATATACGGTCACCCTTTTCACGCCCTCGATCTCCTTGAGCAGAATGACCAGATCGCCTGGGATCTTCCCTTCAGTGATGATGGTGAGCTTTGGGCTCTCCACGAAGTAGGGATCGTCTGAGACAGCCTGGCGGATGGAGAGGCCGTTCCTGGCCACAGCGCTTGCTACATCGCCCAAAAGCCCTGTCTTGATGGCATTCACGGGAGTGATCTCGATAACACCCAATCCCAGGATGGGCGCCACCTCACCCAGATAGATCATGGAGCGCACATTTCTGAAGACCTTCCAGAGGGCCTCATCCTCGCGAATGGCTTGCGCCGTGGTGTCCACCACTCTTCTGTCCACTTCCAGCTCCTTTGCGATCTGAGCATGAGGAATCTCTATCTGGCCCGATACCACCCGGGCCTGATCGTTGATCTGAAAGCCCCTCTGCAGGACGAGGCGGATGACCTTCTCCTGCGCGGGAAACCTCTTGAACTTATCCAAAATCTCCTGCCACATGTGCCTCAAGCCATTTATGAGAACATTTCCGTCGGAGGCTGTCGGTAATGCTTTCGCGCTCTAGGTAATGCCTCTTCGATATGCTTTTGAGATATATTGCATTCATCCATGAGAGCATGGTGCAGTGCCACCTTCAGCACCTTCTCCACCAGATCTCGCCCGGAGAAGCCATCCGTCTGCCTGGCGATCTCCTTCAGGTCCACATCAACCATCTCCAGAGGCAGGGTGCTGGCATTCTTCTCCAGAATCTGCAAGCGCTCATCCTTATCCGGCAGCTTGAACTCGATCTCCTCCTCAAAACGGGAGCGAATGGAAGAGTCCAGGACCTCAATCTGATTGGTGGCTGCGATGGTGCAGATGCCCAGCCTGCTGGATATTCCATCCATCTCCGTAAGCAGAGAGTTGACCATCTCAGAGACATCGCCTCTCAGGTCCTGGTAGCGCCGGTCCAGGGCAATGGCATCCAGCTCATCGATGAAAATTATGCATGGTGCCATCTCCTCCGCCTTCTCATAAAGGCTGTGGATCTGCCTGGCTCCCTCGCCCACGAACTCGCCGATCAGGCTGGTGGACTTGACAGCGAGCATCGGCACACCAGCTTTGGCAGAGAGTGCTTTGGCGATCATGGTCTTTCCGGTGCCGGATACGCCATAAAAGAGGATGTTGCGCGGTGCCCAGCGCCCGAACCTCTCCGGGTCCAGGAGGTACTTCTCCACGATCTTCACCTTGCGCTTGGCCTCCTCCTGGCCTATGACCTCATCAAAGGAGACATCGTAGCTTACCCCTTTCTTGACTTCCGCTTTCTGCTCCACCTTGATGGTGGTTTCAAAGCCGACAACAGAGCGCCTGGGATAGGCCCGAACCACCTGAAAGGCATAGTCTGGATAGAGCCTGCGGTCGAAGAGGTAGCAGCCAGGGTTTACCTCCTCACCGTACCATTGCTCCCGGGCGTACAGCTCAAAGAGCCTGGCATCAGCAACGGATGGACACTCCTGAAAGATGCTCTTCAAGGGATAGCCGGCAGGCCGCAAGAGGAGAAACTTTGCCCCTACTGCTTTTCCTCTCTCCGGCTTTGCCCCCTGAGGCTTGGACTGGGTCTTCTGGATTGATCGCACAATATGACTCTTGCTGACGGAGATAGTTAAATCTTTTTATCGTTGAAAAAAAGAGATCTCAATTGAGTTTAGCCAGCAGCTCACTGGCAGGTATCGAGAAGACTCTTCTTTTTGCCTCCCCTCTTATCGCCAGGCTTTATGGGTTCGACCTTTGCTGACTTTTCCTCTTTTTCCTCTTTATTCTCTTCATGATGTGTCAATTTATCGCCTCCGTTTTATCTCTATTATACATCATCATGCAGCTGATCTCAAATATACCTTCCGGTGGAGGGCAGCGGAATTATGCAGGTGGGATCCTCCCCCAGCAAGTCGCCATTATAAAAGTAGGCCTTCTGGCGGCACCCTCCGCACAGATCCCGGTAGTCGCAGCTAGAGCATGCTCCTTTGAGATTGGACTTGATCCCTCGCAGCGCTAAAAGCTCTGGGGTTGGATGGTCGATCCAGATATCCTGGAAGGATCTATCCCGGACGTTGCCCACCACCACCTGGGGCATGAAGTGGCAGGGATGAACATCTCCCTGATAGCTGATGTTGGCCACCTTGGCCCCGGCGGAGCAGCCCCCGGCATTGGTCAGGAGTCTTCGCACATAGTCCCTTCTCGGATCGTCCTTCAAGATCTCCAGGAGATAGGCCCCATCCATGGGGGAATCGGTGGTCAGGATCTCGATGTTCTTATCCTTGAGCTCCACCGCTGCCTCGGCCAGCAGGCGGATGACGCTGCGACGCTGCTCAGAGCTCACATCTTTGTCCGATATACCCGCCCCCCGGCCAGTGGGAACCAGATGGTAAAGGCAGAAACGGGGGATGTTCTCCTCCAAGGCCAAATTGAGGAGGGCGGGAACATCCTGCCAGTTGTCCCGGGTCAGAGTTATCCTCAGGCCGGTCTTCAGGCCCGCATCCCTGGCGTTTCTCAATCCCTGGAGGGCACGATCGAACGCCCCAGGAACGCCCCGGAATTGGTCATGGCTGGCGGGGAGAGCAGAGTCCAGGCTGACCCCCACGTACCGAATCCTGGCCTCTGCCAAAAGCCTTGCCACCTCAGGGGTGATCAGGGTGCCATTGGTGGATATGACCGTCCTCAAACCCGCCTCCCGGGCGTGGAAGGCAATAGAGAAGAAGTTGCGGCTCATCAGGGGCTCGCCGCCAGTGAGAATGAGAATCGGTATCTTCATCCGGGCCAGATCGTCCACCAGATGCACCCCTTCCTCAAGGCTCATCTCTTCATCCTCCTTTGGGATGGCATCCATATAACAATGGCTGCAGGCCAGGTTGCAGCGACGGGTCAGATTCCACATCACCACCGGTTTTGTCTGGGCGGAGAAGCGGAGAAGATCTGCCGGGACGTCCTGGCAGGACTCGGATTCCCGCAGGGCCTCCCATACCGTGGCCTGGTCGGCCAGGGCTTTGGAAAATATGATCATAATCTCTTTCTCCCGACCAGGGCTGCTAGCATGGCCTCAAAGGTGAACCTCTCCGGGATGACGTCCACCGCCACCCCCAGGCGGGACAACTCTTGGGCAGTAGGCTTGCCGATGGCGGCCACCGTGGCCCTGGCCAGAGCCCCTCGCAGCTGTTCTTCCCTTCCCATCGCTCTTGCTCTTTCCAGCAGATTTCGAGCTGTTGAGGAGCTGGTGAAGGCGAAGATGTCCACCTCGCCAGCCCGCTCTATCAGCCGGTCCAGGCGGGGATCAGATGAATTCACCACTCCATAAAGGGGAATGTCATCCACCAGGATTCCCGCCTCCCTCAGGCCATCGGAGAGATACTGGCTCCCCTGGGCGCTGCGCAGGAAGAGAATGCTCTTATATCTTCCCTTGAGCATCCTCTCCAGGCCCTCAGAGCTGTAGCTTTCAGGCATATCCGACTGGATATTGTATTCGCTCAGGGCCTGCTTCGTCTTGGGACCGATGGAGACGATCTTCTTTCCTGCTAATGCTCCGGATATGGCCATATTCCCAAGAGCGATATGCACCCCATTGGCGCTGGTGAAGGCCACGCATTCCGCGGCAGCAATCCTCTCTAGCAGATCTTCGGGCAGGATATTTTTCTCCAGGGCGATGGCCGGAGCGGACACGGGAATAAATCCGTAGCGCTCCGCCAGTTCAACCGACTCCCCCTGCTGGCCCGCAGGCCTGAGGATGGCGATCCTCTCCGGGGCAAGGACCTCTGCCAGCCGGACTACGTCTCCCACTACCAGTATGGCCGGAGACTGGACATTCTCTTCCTTTGCCCTCTCGGCGATATCCCCCAGGGTCCCCGAGATCAGCCTCTGATCCGGCCAGCCGCCCTTCTCCACCATGGCCGCCGGGGTCTGGGGGGACTTTCCTGCTTCTATGAGCCTATTGGTGTTCTCCTCCAGCCGGGATACGCCCATGAGAACAACCAGGGTCCCATCAAGTCCGGCCATGGCCCGCCAGTCGAGAGGAGAGTCCTTTCCCGGCACCTCATGGCCGGTGACTATGGTCAGGGCCGAGGCCACCTTTCTGTGAGTGACTGGAATTCCCGCCAGCTCCGGGGCGGCAATGGCCGAGGTGACGCCGGGGACAACCTCAAACGGGATTCCCCAATCCCTGCAGGCGATCGCCTCCTCGCCTCCCCGGCCGAAGAGGTAGGGGTCTCCGCCCTTCAGCCGGACAACGATTTTGCCCTCTTTGGCTTTCTCTATCAGGAGCTGGTTTATCTCCTCTTGCTTCAGCTTATGCCTTCCCGCGTTCTTGCCCACATCGATAAGCTCTCCTGTCACCCCGTCCAGCATCCTGGAGTCGAGCAGCCGGTCGAATAGGACTACATCCGCTTCCATAAGCCTCTTTCTTCCCTTAATCGTCAGCAGTTCCGGGTCTCCGGGACCCGCTCCCACCAGATAAACCTTACCGATTGCCAAAAAACCTCACCGCCTCGTCCACCAGCTCTCTTCCTCCCATCCTCATCAGCCGCTCTCCCATATCCTCTGCCACTGCCAGATGATCCTGGACGAGAGAGATCCTCTCGTCCAGGCGGACGAACCTCTTGCCGTCCGGGGATAAGACCTCCGCCAGAACCCGGGCCTCTCCCTCTTGCACCAGCGCATGGACGGCCATGGGCACCACGCAGCCTCCGCCCACGGTCTCCATGATCTTGCGCTCGATCATGGTCTCAGATCTAGCATGAGCATCATCCAGAGCGCGGGAGCAGGCTTCAGCCTCAGATCCGGCTCTGGCGACTACGATTATCGTACCCTGGTTGGCAGAGGGAACGAACCTCTCCCCATCAAGCCTCACGTAATCTGGATGGTAGCCCATGCGCTCGAGGCCGGCTTCGGCCAGAACTATGGCATCGTAGTCTCCCCGCTCCAGCTTGCCCAGCCTGGTCTGAAGATTCCCCCGCAGGCTCAGAATGTTCAGGTCGGGGCGGGCGCGGAGAAGCTGGGCCATCCGCCGCATGCTCGATGTGCCCACTCGTGCCCCCTGGTCCAGCTCCTCGATGCTTTTGACAGATTTCTCCCTGCATAAGAGGACGTCATATGGTGAGTCGCGTTTCAGGACGGCGGAGACTATCAGCTCCTCAGGCCTCTTGGTGGGGAGGTCCTTCATGCTGTGCACAGCGAGATCGATCTTGCCGGAAAGCATGCGCTCGTCTATCTCCGCCACGAAGACCCCAAAACCGGTGAGCTGATGGAGGGGCTTGTCCAGGAAGACGTCCCCGCTGGTCTTAACCTTGCACAGCTGGGTCTGGATGCCAAGGCCCTTCAGCCTCTCCTGCACGATCTGCGTCTGGCGCAACGCCAGAGGGCTGCCTCTCGTCCCCACGATCAGCTTTTCAGGCAGGAGCGGAACGCCTCCAGGGTGGTCTCGATCACATCTTGGTTATGCGCTGCAGAAATGAAATCGGTCTCATACTGGCTGGGGGTGAGGAAGATGCCAGAATCCAGCATCCGGCGGAAGAACTCGAAGTAGCCCTGCCGATCGCACCTCAAGGCCTGGGCATAGTTGTGAGGCTCCGGGCCGAAGAATACCTTGAACATTGAGGCGATGCCGACCACGCTCCAGTCCTGCCCAAGATCCTCCACCATATCCTTCAGGGCCAGTCTCATGCTCTCTCCCACCCGGTTGAGTTTATTTATGGTATCCTCCTTTTCCATGACATCCAAGGTTGCCAGGCCGGCAGCCAGAGAGGCCGGACTTCCATTGTACGTCCCCGCCTGATAGATCGCTCCCCCTGGGGCCACCTGGTCCATCAGATCTGCCCGGCCTCCGAAGACCCCAATGGGAAAGCCTCCGCCAATGATCTTTCCCAGGGTGGTCAGATCGGGCTTGATGCCGAAGAGCTCCTGCGCCCCGCCCAGGGAGAGCCGGAACCCGGTTATAACCTCGTCGAAGATCAGGAGGACATCGTTCTTCTCCGTCAGGCGGCGCGCCGTCTGCAGGTAGCCCTTATCCGGCAGGATGGGGCCGATATTTCCCAGGACCGGCTCCATGATCAGGCAGGCGATCCGGCCGGAGAAACGCTCCAGGACCTCCTCCAGGGCAGCCGGGTCGTTGTAGGGCACCTGAATGGTGTTTTTGGTGGCGTCTGCGGGAACGCCTAACGAGTCGGGAATGCCCAGGGTGGTGGCGCCAGAGCCCGCTTTGACCAGGACGCTATCATGAGCGCCATGGAAACCGCCCTCGATCTTGATGATCATATCCCTGCCGGTGCTGCCCCGGGCCACTCGAATGGCAGCCATGGTGGCCTCGGTTCCGCTGCTCACAAAGCGCAGCCGCTCCATGCTGGGGTAGAGGGAGGACACCCTTTCCGCAAGCCGGACCTCCAGCTCGCTTGGCGTGCCATAAAGCCAGCCCCGGTCCATCTGATCCGAAACCGCTTCTCTTATGGCAGGATGACGGTGGCCCAGGATCATGGGGCCGTAGGCCAGGCAGTAATCGATGAACCTGTTGCCGTCGCAGTCCCATAGATAGGGGCCTATTGCCCGAGCGGTGTAGAAGGGATAAGGAGATATGGCGCGCACGGGGCTTGAGACCCCGCCGGGCATCAGTCTTCGGGCCTGGTCAAAGAGCCTGATGGAAGAGTCAAAATGCATCATGGGAGCTTTCTCTTCGGGCTGATTAATCAATCTTACGACACTATTAATTAAAAGGTTATTAGAATAAATAGAGAGCAGGGGGGAGGACACGCGGGCAGCATAGTTATAAAAAACCGCATAGATCAAATGGAAATCAAAGGGATGGCACGATTCATTTATCTGCTGCCCGCCAACCCAATTCCTCCGCTTTTTTAATGACCATGCGCAAGGGAACTCCTGCCTCTTTTGCAATCCTTCTGCAGTCCTCGTACTCCGCTTTGACATTAACAAGGCTGCCGTCCATCCGGCTGATCTTTATGGCAACGCTATAGGTCACCCCATCAAGATTCAGGTCCACAGTTCTCTCTTCTCTCTCCGCCACAAAACGGTGCAGGCTGGGAAAGACCCGGACCCCTAAAGATCCCGTCTCCCTGACGATCATTCCCGCCAGCTTCGACATATCCTCGTGACTGCTTATCGCCCGGATGACGTTCCCGCTTCGCCCCTTCTTCATCACCGCGGGAATGACTGAGACGTCCAGCGCTCCTGCCTGCATGAGCTGCTCTATCAGGTGGCCCAAAACCTCGCCTGTGACATCGTCCACATTGGTCTCCAGCTGCACCACACGATCATTTTGATGATCCATCCCCGTCCCTCTGGTTGGAGATACGATCCTGGCTTCCAGCGCTCGCAGGAGGTTGGGGGTGGCCAGGTCCTTCCTGCCTGCGCCGTAGCCCACCCTCTCCGCCTGGATGAGGGGAAAGCGGGGCACGAACTCGTCCACCAAAGCCGCCAGTAGGGCCGCCCCGGTGGGGGTGAGGAGCTCATCGTCCACCGGCCCCCCCATCCAGGGGATATTATGAGCCCGCAGAATCTCCAGGGCCGCCGGCCCGGGAACGGGAAGGAGCCCATGGGCCGACTGGACATATCCCCCTCCTACCGAGACCGGCCGGGACAAAATTCGATCCGCTTTCAGGCTGCTGGCAGCCTCACAGGAGCCGGCTATATCCGCGAGAGCATCCAGGGCACCGACCTCATGAAAATGGGCCCGGCTCTTGGGCACATCATGGACCCGGCTCTCCGCATCTGCCAGGATATCCAGGGCGGCAAGGGCCCATTTCAGGGCCTTTTCCTGGAGGCTTGAGCCCTCCAGAATGGATACCGCCTCCTCCAGGGAATGATACCTCCGGTCCGAGATCACCTGGGCCCTGGTGGCAGAGATATGCCCCTTTTCCTGCCGGGAGACCTCCAGGGTGCAGCCCACCGACTCCACTGCCTTCCGAACCCTCTTTTCATCCGCTCCCAGGTCCAAGAGGGAGGCCATGATCATGTCTCCGGCTGCGCCTGCGCTGGGATCGAAGAGAAGGGCGAACATGGATGATAGCTGTCGCTCTGCTGATATATATGGATCGGCCTATCAGAGGACGGACGAATGGAAGTGTTCAAACGAATGGAAAACGCTTATAACAAGGATGGATCAATTCTTATCCTTGGATCTCCTTTGCGCCCTGGTTGATGTGGAGGAAACAAGATGCGTATCCTGATCACCGGAGCTGGCGAGGTGGGCTTTCTCATCGCCAGCGAGCTTTATGCTGACCATGATGTCACCGTCATAGACAAGGATCCCGATGCCTGTGCCAGGCTACAGGACATGGATGTGAAGGTCCTGCAGGGGAATGCCGCCAACGCCCGGCTTCTCTACGAGGCGGACATCAAGAAGGCGGACATAGTCGTGGCTGCAACCGGAAACGATGAGGTGAATGTGATAACCTGCATCATAGCCTCTCATCTGGGGGTCAGGCAGACCATCGCCAGGGTGAGCAATCCCGAGTACATCGATCAGCCGGTCCAGGATAGAAAGGAGATCGGCATATCATACATGATCTGCCCGGAACTGACCATGGCCGAGGATATGGCAAGTTCCCTTTATTTCTCATCCATGCTCATGAACCGGGACCTGGCCAACGGCCTGGTGGAGCTGGTGGAGTTCAAGGTAACACCAGAGATGAAGATCCAGGGGCCGGTGGAGAATATCGTCCTCCCCAATAACTGCAACCTGATCGCCATAAACCGGGCGGGCCGGATAGCCATACCGAAAGAGGGAGACGAGATAAGAAATGACGACCACCTAATGCTGCTGTGCGACGCCAGGTCCCTTCCCGACCTGGGAAGTATGCTGCATGAATCCAAGACCACTCAGAAGGCGATGATCGTGGGCGGAGGGATGGTGGGCTTCTACCTGGCCAGCAGGCTGGAGAAGATGGGAATGGATGTCAAGCTCATCGAGAAGGATGCCGATCGTTGCGCTGAGATTGCGGACAAGCTCTCGGGAACCATGATCCTCAATGGCGATGGATCCGATCTCTCCCTCCTTCAAGAGGAGGAGGCAGGCGCGATGGATGTGGTCTATGCTGTGACCGGCCTTGATGACACGAACCTGTTATGCTCTCTGCTGGTAAAGCAGCTGGGAGCCACGAAGATCCTCTCCCGGGTCAACAGGAACGTCTACATCAAGCTCTTCGAGATGGTGGGGGTGGACAGAGCGGTCAGCCCGGGGCAGGTGACTGCCGATGCCGTCCTCCAGAGGGTGATCGGCGGAGAAGAGGTCATCACACTGAGCGATGAGAGGATGGAGCTGGTGGATTTCATCGCCAAGCAGGGAGCGAGGATCGTGGGCAAGTCGATATCCAAAGAGCTTCCCAAGAACTCCCTTGCCGGCATGGTCATAAGAGACGGCGCGCCTATTGTCCCCTATGAGGACTTCAAGGTGTCAGCCGGTGATCGGGTGTTCGTGATGTCCATGCCGGATGCTGTCTCCAAGGTCAAAAAGCTATTCGCGGCATAATGAGCAGATCATTTTTATAGGAACAGGAGGTAAGTTGCGGTTTCAGGAGGATGCCCTCCGCCATTTTGGTGCGGCATTGTTTGATGAAAATCAGGGTGTTTCTGCGACTGCTTGCACAGCTGCTGAAGCTGCTGGCCATCTTGCTGCTCGTTCCGGGTGCGGTAGCCGCTGTTTATGCTGAGACGGGAGGGGTGATCGCCTTTGCTGCCACCTCCCTATTAAGCCTGGCCACGGGGATAGCCCTGGGAAGGCTGTCATCTGAGGAGGAGCCGGGATTAAGAGAGGCCTTCGCCCTGGTGGCTCTGGGCTGGATTGCCGTCGCCTTCTTCGGAGCGCTTCCTTATGTCTTCCTGGGGATGAGCCTGATCGATGGCCTCTTCGAGTCCATGTCCGCCTTCACCACCACGGGATCGTCTGTATTCACAGAGATAAATCATCTGGGATACTGGAAGATGAACCAGACCCTGGCCGATAGCAGCCCGGTGGCGGACCTGGAGATGCAGCTGGTGAGGATGACCGGCAACTCCATCCTCCTCCGGATAAGGAGCGGCCCCGATGATACAATCATGGGGCTGCTCTTCTGGAGGTCATTTGCCCAGTGGCTGGGAGGGATGGGGATAATACTGCTCTTCGTGGCCATACTGCCCCGCCTGGGAGTGGCGGGACGGCAGCTTTACCGGGCGGAGGTTACAGGCCCGGATAAGGAATCCATCAAGCCCAGGATCAAGCAGACCGCTCGCATGCTCTGGATGGTCTATCTCCTCCTGACCCTGGTGGAGGTCGCCCTCCTCCTTCTGGCAGGAATGCCCCCCTTCGACTCGTTCTGCCATGCCTTCTCCTCCATGGCCACGGGAGGATTCTCGCCCCAGGGTTTGAGCATCATGGCCTACAATAGCTGGATCATAGATGCCATCATCACCCTGTTCTGTTTCCTGGCCGGGGCCAACTTCGCCCTGCACTACAGAATGCTCGCATCCGACCGGAAGGCCCTGATAAGCGACACGGAGTTCCGGGCTTATGCCTTGATCATCCTTTTGGCCACGTCGGTCATCATCCTCTGGGGAGGGCTGGAGGGAGACATCTACCGGAAGATTCAACTGGCCGGCTTCCAGGTGGTCTCGATCCTGACCACCACCGGGTTTGTCACTGCCGATTTCAATCAGTGGACCACCACCGCCAGGATCACCCTCCTCTTGCTGATGATCATCGGGGCCTGTGCCGGCTCCACCGCAGGAGCAATCAAGGTTGTTCGATTGATACTGATATTTAAGAACGCATACAGAGAGCTGATTCGCACTCTTCATCCCAAGGCGGTTCAGAGCGTCCGGCTGGGCGATATGGTGGTGAAAGAGGAGATTTTGAGGGCGAGCAATATCTTCGTCTCCATGTACATCTTCATCTTTGCCCTGGCCGCACTGCTCCTGGCCATGATCTCCTCTGGCGATCCGGGGATGGATATGGAGAGCGTTCTGTCGGCAGTGGCGACAACACTGGGGAATGTCGGACCGGGATTTGGTGTTGTGGGGCCGATGTTCAGCTTTGCGGATATCCATCCTGCAGGAAAGATGCTCCTCATATTATGCATGTGGATCGGCAGGCTGGAGGTGGTGACCGCTCTGGTCCTCTTCTTGCCAGAGTTCTGGAAAAAGTGAATTTGGATGAGGCGATGTTCGATCTGGCCCTTCCCTCATAATCTGCCTCATTCCTAATCCATCAACCTTTTTTCATCAACTCTGCAGCTCCTCATAAGCTCTGAGAACCTCTCCCACCGACCAGGCCTGGGAGATGCAGCCACCAGGATTCTGGGGCAGGTCGCCATCGAAGACCTCGGGAATGGTGCCCATCCTTGCCGCAAAATCCAGTAGCGGCCCCAAAGCCTCCAATCCCTTCTCCCGCGTTTCGGCTGAGCGGCCGCCCACCGCCAGCAAGAGATCGATATAGGGGCCGATGAGCCAGGGCCAGACCGTGCCCTGATGATAGCTTCTGTCCCTCTCCCCGGTCCCTCCAGCATATCGGCCCGCATAACGGGGATCGCGTGGGGAGAGGGTTCTCAGGCCGAAGGGGGTGAGAAGATCTCGAGCTACCACCTCCAGAATGCTCCTTCTCATCACATCCGGCAGGAGATCGGGCACGATTGCCGCGAAGATCTGGTTGGGGCGAATGGAGGCGTCCTCATGGTTTATCACATCAAAGAGGCAGCCGTTCTCGCTGTTCCAGAATCGAAGGTAGCTCTTCTTGACCTTATCCGCGAGCGTAGGAATCTTCGGGTCCAAGGGCATGTCCAGGGCCCGGGCAAGGCTCTCTGTCCTCCTCAGGGCGGAGTACCAGAGGGCGTTTATCTCGCAGCATTTGCCCGTCCTGGGAGTGACCGGCCGGCCCTCCACTCTGGCGTCCATCCAGGTGAGAGCCGGGCCGGAGATGATCAGGCCGTCCTCATCTGCGCCGAAGTCATCGCCCGGTCGGGAGTATCTCTCGACCACATCCAAGAGCTTCGGCCAGAGCTCGGCCAGGAAATCCAGATCACCTGTTGCATCGAAATATCTGCTCGTCGCCTGAACAAACCACAAAGAGGCGTCCACGGTGTTGTAGGATCGGGCCCCGAGGTCGTTGGGCAGCACACCGTCCTTCATTGCCGCGGCAAAGGAGCTGAGGACCAGCCTTGCTGCCTCATATCGGCCGGTGGAGAGGAGAAGGCCAGGCAGGGCGATCATGGCGTCCCTTCCCCAGTCATCGAACCAGTGGTAGCCGGCGATGAGGCTCAGAGCGCTGCCCCTCTTGACCAGGAAGCTGTCCGCTGCTCGAGCGAGAGGAGGAACGGGTGCCTTTAAGGATATCAGGCGTTCTCTCTCGCTCTCCTGATCGGCCCTCCAGTTGGCCAAGGAGCTCCTCCAGGTGGAGGCGATGATGGCGAACTCCGCCTCTCCGGATACATCCAGCTCGAAGCAGCCGGGGGAGAAGAGGTTCTCCTTCCAGCCCAGGCCCCGGCGGCGCTCCTCCTCGTACTCGAAGTTGCTGTAGACCCTCTCCCGGGGAATATATCGGGCCAGGTCGGAGAAGATGGAGAAACGGGTTTGGCTGAGGATTGTGGTTCCAATGTCCTGGGCATTCTGGTGGATTGGAGGAAGATCGCCGGCGGCATGGAAGCTGCGGTCGTGGATCAGGGGTACGATGCGGATCAATCCACGGTAGCCCCTGATCCTGTAGCTGATGATGGTGCTGTTCTCATTGCGCACCATGGAGACGGTCTTCTCCAGGGTTGTAGTGCCCATCTGATAGCAGAACCGGGGGAGGGGATCGGTCCAAAATCCCTGCAGGTGAGAGAAGCCCTGGGGATAGATCGCTCCAGGGTACTGATGATTGGCCAGTCGGAATTCGCCCAGCTCCTCGTCCAGGCTGGCGAGGAGCAGTCTCTTCGCTGCCGGAGGCTCGGTGGCTGCCACCAGAAGGCCGTGATAGGCTCTGGTGTTGCTGCAGTTTGCGGTCGATGAGGCATAGCTGCCCAGGCCGTTAGCCACCAGCCACTCCCGGGATGTCCCCTGGGAATAGTCGGCCGGCCGGAAGGGTTGAGGTTGAGCTGTTCCTATGCTCATTTAGATCACCTCTGTGGCCAGGGAATCGGCCACTGCCCGAAGAAGGCCCTTTCTCAGCCTCTCTCCCTTGAGCTTCTGCAATCCGGCCAGCTTTTCCGCCAGGGCGCTGTCGCCCAGGCTCGTCTCCGCCCAGAGGGCATAATCGCCGTTGGCATTATGGTACTCCAAAGAGGGGAGAGGGATTTTGTCCAGGATGGCCTCCAGGCCCATCAGTGTCCAGGCGGAGTCGCCTGTGAACTGGTCTATTCCGGTGGCAAACCGGAAAGGGGAATCGGCCAGATGGGTCTTTCTCTTCAGGCGGCAGTGAAAGTCGGATAAGACGGCAAAGTAGGTTACAGCGGCATCATAGGGGGAGCCGTAGGGGCTGAAGTAGTTGTGCACCTCGGCCGGCCCGCCGCCGTGGGTGAATATATAGTAGAGGTGGTCGGAGAGGCCCAGAGTCCTCCAGATGGCCAGGAGGTCGGGGTCGCGGCTCTCTCTTGCCGGCGCCTGGAGCCTCTTCTGCTGGATGAAGCAGGCATGCTGAAGGGCGTTTCCCAGCCAGCAGCTGGTGTTTCTCTCCAGGTCTGCCCAGGAGACTAAGCTCTCTATCGATAGCTCTCTTTCCGGGGGAATTGTGCCGGCCACCTCGCAGGGGGTGGCGAACTGGAGGTTCTCGTAGCGGAGGACCTGGTCCGGCAGGCTGCGGATGAAGTCGAAGATCCCGGTGTCGATCCACTGGTGCTCGCCGAAGGTCTCGTAGTCGCAGAAGATGTTTATGCACTTGCCTGGGGTCCTCGCCAGCCAGGAGGCGTATTTGTCTGCGGTGAGGGGGTACTCTTCCCAATTATGGGAGGAGAAGCGAAAGCCGATGTCGTCGGTGAGCTGGTAGTTACGCAAGAGCAGAGCTATGCTGGTGTTTGGCGGGCGGTAGACGTAGTTGGGATCTGCTACCACCCCTTCGGTGAATATGGCCTTATAGCCCATCCGGTCTGCGATTTGGGCGATTTTGTCGCTGTAGATCAGCTCGGTGTTCTCAAAGGTCGTAGGCCGGAGGGCGAAGATGTCCCAGATCAGCTCCCGGTGCATCTTGATCTGCTCGATGTACTCCTGGGGATCGTCGTAGAGGCTGGCCAGGCTGTGATAGTAGGTCTGCTCCAGCACCTCCACCATTCCAGTCTGGACCAGGTCGACAAAGGAGTCTAACACATCAGGGCGGTACCTTTGGCATTCCTCCAGGAAGACGCCTGAGAAGCTGTAGGACACCTTGAAGGGTCTATTCGATCCCTGGAGCTTTTTTATGCCCTCCAGGATGGCCCGGTTGGCGGGCAGGTAGCATTTGTCGGATACCCGCTCGAAGATCCTCTGATTCTCTGGGTCATCGAAGTAGTGTTTCCATAAATCAGGTACCACCTGCCGGTTCATGTAGCCGTCCCAGAAGAAATTCTTCTTCAGACGGATTGGCTGGTGGACCTCAAAAGAGAGGGAGACAAGGGTCATACTATATCATCAGGCTGCAAATTATTTACATCCTTCGCATTATATCCGCCCAAGTCAGGGTAAAGTATGCCGATTTTTTGGTACAGTGAGGTTCGAGGGAATCTATTAAATCCTTGATGAGAACATGGCAATTATATGAAGGCGCTGAATGCGGAGAGGTACTATCTCGACCTGCTGATTCCCGTATTTTTGATACTGTTGGCCGAGATTCTGATCTTCTACGGCAAGCCTGAAGCAGCGATGCCCATTCATGCCCTGAACCTGGTTTTTTTAAGCCTATCAACGATATTCGTCAATAACCGGACCTATCCAGCCCTGATGCTCTTGCCACTGTTCCGCCTTTTGAATGTCGCGATGCCCGTCTTCTTCCACCTGACCCTCTACTCCTATGTGCTGGTCTATGCGCCCATGTTCATTCCCATGTATATGATCTTGAAAGAGAGATTCATAACCCCGGAGGAGGCGGGATTGACCTTTGAGCGGTTCTGGTTCTTTCTGCCAGTCTCCATATCCATGGGCCTGGCTTTGGGGTGGGGGGAGTATATGGTGATCAAGCCTCAAATGCTGGTGGTGGACAATGATCCCCAGCAAATGCTCATTTTAGCCCTGACCATGATCCTCTTTGTGGGCGTGGTGGAGGAGTTCATATTCCGGTCGTCTTTGCAGACTGTGCTCCAGGAGAGGATAGGTCTGATTGGGGGGCTGGTCTTGGCCAGTGTGATATTCGGGTTCATGCATAGCGGCTATCACCTGGCACTGGAGCTCCTCTACGTTAGCCTGGCGGGGCTGGCTTTCGGGGTGCTCTTCTGGCTCTCCAAGAGCCTGCCCATTGTCTCCCTGGCCCACGGGGTCACCAATATAGCGCTGTTCCTCATAGTCCCCCTCAAACCGGAGATCCTGCCGTATTTGATCATTGGCCCGCTATTCCTGTTCTTCTTTTACGCTTATGCCCTGGATAGGATAAAAGAGCGTATCGCGACTTGAATCCCTGGATCGGAAAAACTCTATGTCTCTGTGGTGGATCGCTATGCACTGACCCAACCACAGAGGCGCAGAGCGCACAGAGGACGACAGCCCTTTGAGGGGTTCAGGGAGAAAAGAGGATTGAGCGTCTCTGCGGTTAATTCGGA